>Ga0160505_100020_pt1 | contig 155071 bp, 148 predicted proteins | sample DIDeMG_FD_108225 | JGI IMG/M metagenome (GOLD analysis project Ga0160505, IMG submission 108225) | Enriched chicken feces microbial communities from UW Madison campus, WI, USA - DID2874_E49_Stillage MG | ecosystem: Host-associated > Birds > Digestive system > Large intestine > Fecal ... | reverse complement strand
GTGATCACCGTACCGGTTCGATTCCGGTCCTCGGCATTAACTAAATAGGCACCCGTAGCTCAATTGGATAGAGTACTTGACTACGAATCAAGGGGTTAGAGGTTCGAGTCCTCTCGGGTGCATAGGTTTTTTTTGTTTATCGGGAAGTAGCTCAGCTTGGTAGAGTACTTGGTTTGGGACCAAGGTGTCGCAGGTTCGAATCCTGTCTTCCCGATCAAAAAAGAAGGTGAAAACCTTCTTTTTTTTTATCCTTATTTAAAGAAAGGCGTTCTCCTTTATTTCACACGTTAAATTCGATATAATTATGGTCAGGAATAGTCAATAGGAGGAGATGTTATGAGTAGAAATACCTCTGATTTGATCGAATCTTACTTGAAAGATATTTTAGAAACTAGTGAAATTATCGAAATTCGAAGAGCTGAAATGGCACAGTTGTTTAATTGTGTTCCTTCTCAAATAAACTACGTGATTAACACACGGTTTACTTTTCAACGAGGGTATTTAGTTGAGAGCAAGCGCGGCGGTGGAGGCTATATTCGAATCAGCAAAGTTAAGATTTCTGATCAGCATTATTTTTTAGAGCAATTGATGGATTCTTTTGGAAGTGAAATTTCCGAAGCAAATGCTTTTGGAATCATTCAGAAGCTATTTGAAGAAGAGATTATTACAGAAAATGAAGGTAATTTGATGTTAAGTTCGGTATCGAAGAATGTACTTGGTATCAGTCAGATTGAAAATAGACTACGCTCAAGGATTCTTCATGGATTTTTGGAACGTTTAAGTTATGAGAAAAAGGAGTGAGGGATATGGATCAGCTGTACACAGAACGTGCAAAAGCAGTATTAGCAATCGCGCAGCAAGAGGCGAAATACTTTAAACATCGCTCGGTTGGATCGGAGCATCTATTGTTAGCGTTAGTGATTGAGCAGCAAGGAATTGCAGGCAAAACATTGCGTCAAATGAATTCGAGTGAAAATGATATACGTGAAGAAATTGAACATATGACGGGGTATGGTTCTGTTAAATCTTATCCTGAAGGCGGCTACCTACCTTACTCTCCTAGAGCAAAACAAATTTTAATTTTCGCAGATGATGAGGCAAAACGGTTCAATGCTAAATTAGTTGGAACGGAACACCTCTTGTTAGGTCTTTTAAGAGATGATGAAATATTGGCTTCGCATATCTTAGTAAATCTGGGTTTGAGTTTACCTAAAATGCGCCAGCTTTTGCTTAAAAAAATGGGCGTAAATGAGGCATCTAATGCAGGTCAAGGAGCGGGGAACCGGCGTAAAGCGCCAACGAAAGCTACCCAACAAAGCAATTCTCAAGGGACGCCAACCTTAGACGGTTTAGCGCGTGATTTAACTAAATTGGCGCGGGAAAAACGCTTGGACCCTGTAGTAGGAAGAGATGGGGAAGTGCGACGTGTCGTTCAAATCTTGAGCCGTCGTACAAAAAATAATCCTGTGTTAGTTGGTGAACCCGGTGTAGGGAAAACGGCTATTGTTGAAGGTCTGGCGCAACGGATCATTACCGGAGATGTTCCAGAGGATATGCGAGAGAAACGATTGATGATGTTGGATATGGGTGCCTTAGTTGCTGGTACGAAATATCGTGGAGAATTTGAAGATCGCTTGAAAAAAGTGATTGATGAGATTTATCATGATGGACAAATCATTTTATTTATTGATGAACTGCATACATTAATCGGTGCTGGCGGGGCAGAAGGTGCTATTGATGCATCCAATATTTTAAAACCTGCGCTTGCTCGCGGAGAACTACAAACAATTGGTGCGACTACATTAGATGAGTATCAAAAATACATCGAAAAAGATTCTGCTTTAGAACGTCGTTTTGCTCGTGTACAAGTCGAGGAGCCTACACCGGAAGAAGCAGAGGAAATCTTGAAGGGGTTGCGGCCTCGTTACGAAGAGCATCATGGGGTGGAAATCACGGATGAAGCATTGCACACAGCGGTGTCATTATCTGTACGATACATCAACTCACGTCAACTGCCAGATAAGGCCATTGATCTGATGGATGAATCTTCAGCTAAAGTACGGTTGGATTCTACGGATGAAGTATCCGAGTTAACAGAGCTTGAAGAAGAAGTTCAAGAATTAGTAATTGAAAAAGAGAAGGCGATCCAAAATCAAGATTTTGAATCAGCAGCTCGCCTGCGATTAAGGGAGAAACAATTATCTGAGACGTTAGAACAAGCGAAGGTCAAAGCCGCTAAGCAAGAGAATGGTTATATTGATCAGGTAACGGATGAGGATGTAGCAGCGGTAGTTTCTCAATGGACGGGTGTTCCATTACAACAACTAGAGAAAAAAGAAAGCCAACGTCTATTAGATTTAGAGAATGTTCTTCATAAACGTGTCGTTGGACAAGAAGAAGCGGTTAAGGCTATTTCTAGAGCTATCCGTCGGGCGCGTAGCGGATTGAAAGATCCAAATCGACCGATTGGCTCCTTTATGTTCTTAGGACCTACAGGGGTTGGTAAGACGGAGTTAGCAAAAGCATTAGCAGAGGCAATGTTTGGTAGTGAAGAAGCGTTGATTCGTGTCGATATGTCTGAATATATGGAAAAATACAGCACAAGCAGACTAATTGGGTCACCTCCAGGGTATGTTGGTTATGAAGAAGGCGGGCAATTGACAGAAAAAATCCGTCAAAAACCTTACTCCGTTATTTTGCTGGATGAAGTAGAAAAAGCCCATCCCGATGTTTTCAATATTCTATTACAAGTCTTAGATGACGGTCATTTGACGGATTCTAAGGGTCGTAAAGTGGACTTCCGCAACACGATTTTAATTATGACATCAAATATTGGTGCGACAGAAATTCGTGAAGAGAAAAATGTTGGTTTTAATGTAAAGGATATTACAAAAGATCATCAAGCAATGGAAAAACGAATTTTGGAAGAATTGAAAAAAGCCTTTCGTCCAGAATTCTTGAACCGAATTGATGAAACAGTTGTCTTTAAATCATTAGATCAAGAACAAATTCACGAAATCGTGAAAATCATGAGTCGTTCTGTATTAGATCGCATGAAAGAACATGAGATCAAAGTAAAAATCACCCCTGCTGCTTATGATGTGATTGGAAAAGTTGGTTTTGATCCTGAATATGGGGCACGGCCAATCCGTCGAGCCTTGCAAAAGGAAATTGAAGATCGACTGGCAGAAGCATTGTTGTCAGGTCAAATTCAATTGGGCGACGCCGTTACGATCGGTGCTAGTAAGGGAAAGATCACACTGACTGTGAAGAACCCTAATGAAGAGAAAATACCAGAAAAAGTTTAAGAGCATAGAGGATAGCGCAGAGGCGTTATCCTCTTTTTTTATGGAGTCAGTTGGAAACTATTGAAAGCTATGATAGTATGAGAAAGTCTAAAAGGAGGATATACCATGATCGAATTAATTACGACAGCAGAATCAATGGCGCAAGCTGAAGAATTGCTAGCTGCTGGCGTAGATACTTTATACATAGGGGAAGAAGCTTTTGGTTTGCGATTGCCGCATTCTTTTTCTCGTGAAGAACAACGAGCGTTGATTGAAATGGCCCATGCGCAAGGAAAAAAAGTGAATGTAGCAATAACTGGCATTATGCATCCAGATAAGATGAAAAAAATACCAGAATATTTAGCTTTTTTATCAGAGGTTGGACCGGATCACGTCGTTGTTGGCGATACGGGTGTCATTTATTTACTTCAAGAATATGATTTGCCTTATATCTATGACGCGGAAACATTAGTAACGAATGCAAGACAAATTAATTTTTGGCAGAAAAAAGGTGCTGTTGGGGCTATCCTCGCTCGCGAAGTTCCTTTTGAAGAGATGCAGCGTTTAAGTCAGCACGTGGATGTTCCTGTCGAAGTGCTTGTTTATGGCGCAACATGCATTCATCAATCCAAACGACCTTTGCTGGAAAATTATTTTAATTATACAAACCAAACAGAAGTTTCTTCAAAAGAACGGGGCCTGTTTATTTCAGAGCCGAAAAAAACGGAAACGCACTATTCTATTTATGAAGATCAGCATGGCACACATATTTTTGCGGACAATGATCTAAATTTGATTAAGGAATTGGCTGAATTAAATCAAGCGGGCTACCAGACCTGGAAATTGGACGGGTTGTTTACACCTGGCGCGGATTTTGTTGCGATTGCAAAAACATTTGCACATGCGAAAAAAGCGATTGAATCGGATTCTTGGGATGAAGCAGCGGCAACCGCTGCACAACAAGATATTCAAAAATATCATCCTGTTGGTCGAGGAATGGATACAGGTTTTTACCATTTAGACCCAACAGCGATTAAATAGGAGTAATAACAGCATGACAAAGAGAACTTTGAAACGTCCAGAGGTTTTAGCACCTGCTGGAACTTTGGAAAAATTGAAAACGGCGATTCACTATGGCGCAGATGCCGTGTATATTGGCGGAGATGCTTACGGCTTGCGCTCTCGAGCAGGCAACTTCTCATTTGAAGAAATGGAGGAAGGGGTAGCTTTTGCCAATCACTATGGGGCAAAAGTATATGTAGCTGCCAATATGGTGACGCACGAAGGAAATGAAGAAGGCGCGGGAGCATTTTTTAAGAAGCTGCGCGATATCGGCATCTCAGCAGTGATTATTTCTGATCCGGCGTTAATTGAGATTTGTGCCAGTGAAGCTCCAGGTCTAGAGATCCATTTATCGACTCAAGCGTCAGCAACAAATGCAGAAACATTGAAATTTTGGCAAAATGAAGGATTGGAACGTGTGGTCTTGGCGCGTGAAGTATCCATGGAAGAGCTGGCGGAAATTCGTCGCAATACAGACATTCAAATTGAAGCTTTCATTCATGGTGCAATGTGCATTTCCTATTCAGGTCGTTGCACGCTATCTAACCATATGTCGATGCGTGATGCCAACCGCGGCGGCTGTTCGCAATCGTGCCGCTGGAAATATGAATTGTTTGATATGCCGTTTGCACAAGAACATCGGTCACTGACAGAAAATGGAGACGTGACGGAAGAGTTTTCAATGAGCGCGGTAGATATGTCAATGATCGAGCATATCCCTGACTTGATTGAAAACGGTGTGGACAGCTTGAAGATTGAAGGGCGGATGAAATCCATCCATTATGTTTCCACAGTAGCGAATGTCTATAAGGCGGCTGTAGACAGCTACATTGCGGACCCGGAAAATTATGTCTGCAAACAAGAATGGATCGATGAATTATGGAAGGTCGCGCAACGGGAGTTGTCTACAGGATTTTATTATCATGTTCCTACAGAAAATGAACAGCTTTTTGGTCCGCGTCGAAAAATCCCTGTTTATAAATTTATCGGTGAAGTATTAAGCTATGATGAAAAGAGTGGTATTGCCACCGTACGTCAACGTAATCACTTTAGAGTAGGCGATGAAATTGAATTTTATGGGCCAAAATTCCATCATTTTGAACAAACAGTGACGGAAATGAAGAATGATGAGGGTGAAAGGATCGACCGAGCACCAAATCCTATGATGGTATTGACGATGCCTGTTGCTCAACCTGTACACCCAGGAGATATGATTCGTAAGAAAAAAGATTGAGAATTTCTCAGTCTTTTTTTAATGAATTTCTATCATCAGGGCAAAAAGTAAATCTTTTTTCCAAGAATGTATTAAAATAGATGTATTGAGTCTAAATAAATCAGGTCATTTTTTTAATTTACATAGTATAACTAAGCAATTCATGCTAACTAGGAGGCAGATGAATGAAAGAATATGATTACATTGTAGTTGGTGGCGGAAGCGGCGGTATCGCTTCGGCAAATCGTGCGGGGATGCACGGTGCAAAGGTACTGTTGATTGAAGGAAATAAAATTGGCGGAACGTGTGTCAACGTAGGCTGTGTTCCCAAAAAAGTAATGTGGCAGGCGAGCACGATGCTGGAAACGATCGAGCGAGATGCGTCTAGTTATGGTGTTCAAGCGGATGTCACAACATTTGATTTTAAAGAGTTGGTTGAACGTCGCGAAAAGTATATTGACTTCTTACATGGGGCTTATTATCGTGGACTGGATAGTAACCATGTTGAGCGAATCGAAGGGTATGCTACGTTTAAATCGGACCACATTGTTAGCGTTAATGGAACGGAGTATACGGCGGCTAATATTTTGATTGCCACTGGCGGGCGTCCGAGTCAAATGCAAATACCTGGTGGTGAATTTGCGATTGATTCCAATGGATTCTTTGAATTGACAGAACAACCGAAAGAAGTCGTTGTTCTAGGTGCAGGATATATTGCAGCAGAGCTGAGTGGCGTTTTGCAAGGGATGGGCACGCAAGTCCATTGGGCCTTTCGTCATCGTCGTCCGTTGCGAACATTCGATACTATGCTTGCAGATAATTTGGTCGAGATTTATCGCGACAATAAAATGAAGCTGTATGATCATCATGTAGCCAAAGAAATCAAACAAAATGTCGATGGAACATATACTGTGTATTTTGAGAACGGAAATACTTTAACAGGAGACAAGGTCTTGTTTGCCGGAGGGCGGTTGCCAAACACGGATAAATTAGGACTGGAAAATACATCGGTGACGTTAAACGAAAAAGGGTTTGTCATCGTCGATAAATTCCAAAATACAACGAGTGAAGGCGTTTATGCTGTTGGGGATGTGATTGGTAAGATTGACTTGACGCCAGTGGCGATTGCAGCAGGCCGTCGTTTGTCTGAACGAATCTTCAACGGTAAATCAGAAGAGTTTTTGGATTATGAAAATGTTCCAACGGTGATTTTTACACATCCAACGATCGCAACGATCGGGTTGACGGAAGAAGAGGCGATTAAGCGCCATGGAAAAGATACTATCAAGACGTACCACTCACGTTTTACACCAATGTATTTTGCGCTAAGCGAGTACCGTCAAAAGTGTGAGATGAAATTGGTCTGTCTTGGTGAAGAAGAAAAAATAATCGGACTGCATGCTATTGGTATCGGTGTTGATGAGATGCTGCAGGGATTTGCTGTAGCTATTAAGATGGGTGCTACGAAGAAAGACTTTGATGATACAGTTGCGATTCACCCAACAGGCAGCGAAGAATTTGTGACTATGAGATAAATAAAAAAATGTGTCCGAATGGGCACATTTTTTTATTGAATCGAGCTTAAGCTGATCTCTCCAGAGGAAAGAGAAAGGTGTTCGTTTCCTAAATCAACGACTAATTCGCCAGTGTCAGTAATGGCAATCGCTGTTCCCAAATAGGTGCGGTCCTTGCGTTTAAACGTGACTTTTTTCCCAAGTACGAAAGATTTTTTTCGATAAGAAGCTAAATACGTACTTGGTTCTGCTAGTAATTCAAAGAATCGGTTCCAGATCAGGACAATCAACTGGTTTCGTGTCGCACTTGCCTCGCCTGTTGGAAAGAGGGAGGTTGCTTTCTCTTGTAGTGCTGCAGGGTAGTTTTCTTGTGGAATTGAAAAATTGATCCCCATGCCGATAATGATATGCTTTAAGGAATTTGTTTCGATATCCGTCATTGCTTCTGAAAGAATCCCCGCTACTTTTTTATGATTCAAATAGATATCATTGACCCATTTGATCTGGCTGTCCACGCCTAATAATTCATCGATCGCTTCAGCCACGGCAACGGCCATTAAGAGGGTATATTGCGGCAGTTCTTGCAATTGCTCTTTTGGCTCCAATAACAAACTCATATAGATCCCTTGTTGTTTCGCTGCAAAAAAGGGGCGGTTGAAACGGCCGTGAGGATCTTCTTGCATATCCGCTACGATCAATAGAGGTGTTTTTTTTCCTTCAACCACAGCCAGCTGCGCATCTTTCATTGTTGACGCTGAAGTTTCTAGCACAGACGCTTTCATCGGAGGATAAATATTTTCCTGGATTTCTTTTGCATCCAAAATATCAGAAGGACGATACCGGTACCCATTGCCTAAGTGTTGGATTTGGTATCCTTTTTTTTCTAATTCTTTAATGGCTTTCCAAATCGCTGTGCGAGAGACGCCTAATTCTTGAGCCAACGCTTCGCCAGATAACACAGCATTTTCAGCTTTTAAAAAGGCCAAGACTTTTTCTTTTGTTGCCAATCGAACACCTTCTTCCTTTTTCTATTCTGGGCTCAGTGTAACAAAAAAACAGGCTACATAAAAGTAGCCTGTCACAAAAGAAGGAAGTAAAGCATGTAATTTTTACCCTAATAATAACGCATCGTCTTTCAATTCGACACCCGAATTTTGATGGAAAAGTTCCATTAATTTTGGCACAGTCAGGTGTTTTTTTTCTTCTTGTTTCAAGTCTAATGCGATTTGACCTTGGTGGAGCATGATCAGACGGTTGCCGTATTGGATAGCATCTTCCATATTATGGGTAACCATGAAAGCCGTCAGTTCCTGCTCACGAATCAGGCGATCCGTCAATTCCATCACTGTCAGCGATGTTTTTGGATCTAGTGCAGCCGTATGTTCATCTAGTAAAATCAAATCAGGTCGTTGCAGGGTTGCCATCAATAGAGTAATCGCTTGGCGTTGTCCGCCGGAAAGCAAGCCGATCTCTGCATCAAGGCGATTTTCCAAATTTAGATTCAACATCGCTAATTGTTCTTGGAAAAAGCTGCGGTCTTTGCTTTTAACACCAAGAGAAAATCCACGCTTATGCCCACGTTTCATTGCTAAGGCTAAATTTTCTTCTACAGATAAGCGTACGGCAGTCCCCATCTTCGGGTCTTGGAAGACACGGCTGATTTTTTTTGAGCGTCGAGTCACGGAATGTTTCGTGATATCCTCTTCGTTTAAAAACATTTGGCCTTCTTCAATCGGCAACGTTCCTGCCACACTGTTTAGCAGGGTGGATTTACCTGCTCCATTTCCGCCGATGATCGTCACGAATTCACCAGGGGCTAAACTTAAGTTGATGCCGCGCAAGACATGATTTTCATTGACTGTTCCATGTTCAAAATATTGATGAAGATTACTGATTCTTAGTACCGGTTGCATGGACGTCCGCCCCTTTCTTTTTGGATTTAATAGTAAATTTTGAGCGAATTTGCGGTAACGATAAGCAAATAACTAAAACGATCGCTGAAGCTAACTTAGAATCGGTCGGCTCCACATTCATTTCGAAAACCAATGCTAAGATGAAACGGTAAATAATAGCGCCGGCAACGATCGTGATCAAGCGGATAAAGATAGGTCTATTGCGAAGCAGGACTTCTGCGATGATGATAGACGCTAATCCTATAACGATCGTCCCTACTCCTGAATTTAGATCAGCAAACCCGTTGTTTTGCGCGAGTAAGGCACCCGAAAGCGCGATGCTGCCGTTTGAAATCATGTACCCTAACAGCTTCATATTCTCTGTTTTGATTCCATTGGCCTCACTCATATCAGGATTGTCTCCCGTTGCTCGAACCGCTAAACCAATCTCTGTTCGGAAAAATAAAACCAATAGTAAAATAGCCAGCAGTACGATCACTAATCCTACTAAAATAACGGCATTATTTTTAGTCAAGCCCATATTCTGAGCCGCAGTGAATACAGTATCTTCACCGAGCAATGCGATGTTTGGTGCGCCCATGACGCGAGACGTAATCGAATATAGCCCCGTCATAGTAATAATCCCGGCAAGCAGTGCAGGAATCTTAAATTTCGTATTCAAAATTCCTGTGACCAAGCCAGCCAACATCCCGCCGCCAAACGCAAGCAACGTAGCCACTACGGGATGCATTCCATTAACGATAGCGATGGCTGCGATCCCGCCGCCAAGGGGAAAACTACCCTCGGCAGTCAGATCGGCAATATCTAAAATTCGAAAAGTCATGTAGACCCCAATCGCAAGTAACGACCAGAGCATACCTTGTGACGTCGCTGATAATAACAGAGTGATAACATTCATGATTCTTCCTTCTTTCTTCGTCGAGCTATATTAAAGGGTGATTATTTCGGTTCTTTGATGCTGTTTGGATCGATTCCTAAAGCTTCAGCCATGTCTTTGTTAACGACTAATTTAAGGGAGTCTGCGGATTCAACAGGCGTATCTGCAGGTTTTGCATCGCCGTCTAAAATTTTAGCAGCCATTTTCCCGGTTTGTTTTCCGAGGGATTTGTAGTCGATCCCTACAGTTGCTAATCCACCGCCGTCAACTTGGTCTGTTGATCCAGCAACGAGCGGGATTTTCTTTTCTTTTACGACATTTCCAACCACCGGTGCCGCACTGGCGAAGGTATTGTCTGTAGGAACATAGATGCCGTCTGTTTCATTCGCTAAAGATTCCGTTACTTGTTGCACATCGTTGGTAGTATTTGCTGTTTTGACTTTTACTTCGACCCCAGCCTTTTTCAATGCCTTTTCAGCTAAGTCTGCTTGGATTTTTGAATTGGCTTCGCCGGCGTTATACATAATGCCAATTGATTTTGCATCAGGAACGATGGACAACAGCAAGTCGATTTGTTTGTCGATTGGGACCATGTCAGTTGTTCCTGTGACATTTCCGCCTGGTTTTTTATCGCTCTTCACGAGTTTCGCTTCTTTTAGATCCGTTACGGCTGTAACTGTGATCGGAATATCTTGTGTTGCATTCAAAAGCGATTGCGCGGCGGGAGTAGCAATCCCTAATAACAAATCTGCTTTATCTTTAACTAATTTTTCGCTCATACTTTTTAGATTGTCTTGATTGTTTTGGGCGTTTTGATATTCGATCTTCAAATTATCGCCTTCTTTATAGCCGCCTTCAGCCAGCCCTTCTTTGAAACCGTCGTACGCACTATCTAATGACGCGTGCTGTACCAACTGTAAAACACCCACGGTTTTCACATCATCGTTACTTGCTGCTTCTTTGTTGCCGCAAGCTCCCAACATCAATAAGCTTACTAATCCAATTCCTGCTAATACTGTCTTTTTCATCATCTTTTCTCCTCTTTCGTTTTAAAGTTTTTCCTTTTCTCTAGGAAAAGGCCTCTGCTGCTCAAACTGTCCAACCTTCATCGAACCCTTTTTCAATAAAAAAATCACCCGCTTAGAAGTCTAAAACTCTAAGTGGGTGATACGAATACAAAAATAGTATGATCCCTCAGCCACTTAGATTTCTCTATGCGGCCGTTGGTACGTTGAAATGCTCTAGCCATCATAGATACAAAAAACACTCAAGTCGTTTGTATCCATCGTGATGAATACAAACCTATCTAAAATAGCTAAAGTAATAGCGGTTATTCAGTTGTGAGTTTTTGTGATTTATCATAGGAATAACCTCCAACTTGTTAAGATGTAGATTAGTATACGTTAAGAAAAATGAGATGTCAATAACAAAGAGAAGAATATTCTGAATATTCAAAAATGTAAAACGATTTGAATCAATTAATGCTTGCAGAAAGTTTTAAGAAAACATTATGCAAAGTGAAGGCATTCGTTGAGGCTATTGACTTTTATGTTCGGAGCGTGTATTATATTAATTTGCTAAAACTATCTGAACTGATAAAGGGCAGGAGCGAAATATTGTCCGTTCCGGCTTTTAAATAAGGAAACAAAAGTAGAAGCTCATGAATATTTTCAAGAGAACGTTCTATTTTTGGTTTTTTTTTGCCTAAAAGCCGCAAAAAATGTCGCGCGTTACAGTAATTTAATTTTTGTAATATTATTGTAATTTATCTTCGGATCGGTTTTCAAACTTTTAAGAGGGGTGAAGAACTTGGCTGGACACGTAGTAAAATACGGGAAACACCGAGAACGTAGAAGCTTCGCACGAATCAGTGAAGTGTTGGAATTACCGAATTTGATCGAAATTCAAACAGATTCTTATCAATGGTTCTTAGATGAGGGCTTGCGAGAAATGTTTGAAGACATTTTGCCAATTGAAGACTTTAATGGAAACTTGTCACTTGAATTTGTTGACTATGAATTGAAAGAACCTAAATACACGGTTGCAGAGGCTCGTTCACACGATGCAAATTATTCTGCACCATTGCATGTTGTTTTACGTTTAGTGAACCGCGAAACGGGCGAAATCAAATCTCAAGAAGTATTCTTTGGAGATTTCCCATTAATGACAGAACAAGGAACATTCATCATCAACGGAGCAGAACGGGTTATTGTATCCCAGTTGGTTCGTTCTCCTGGTGTTTATTTCCACGGTAAAGTGGATAAAAACGGGAAAGAAGGTTTCGGTTCTACGGTCATTCCTAACCGTGGCGCATGGTTAGAAATGGAAACTGACGCAAAAGATATCTCTTATGTGCGTATCGACCGTACACGTAAAATTCCTTTGACCACGTTAGTTCGTGCCTTAGGATTTGGTTCAGATGATACGATCTTTGAAATCTTTGGCGAAAGTGATTCACTTCGCAACACGATCGAGAAGGACTTGCACAAAAACCCAAGTGATTCTCGTACAGAAGAAGGGTTGAAAGATGTATACGAACGTTTACGTCCCGGCGAACCAAAAACAGCAGACAGCTCTCGCAGCTTGTTAACTGCTCGTTTCTTCGATCCAAAGCGTTACGACTTAGCAAATGTTGGTCGTTACAAAGTAAATAAAAAATTAGACCTTAAAACACGTCTTTTGAACCTCACTTTAGCTGAAACATTAGTGGATGCTGAAACAGGCGAAATCGTTGTTGAAAAGGGTACAGTTCTTACCCATCAAGTAATGGAAGAATTAGGGCCAAAACTTGAAGCTGGTTTGAACTCAGTAACCTATTATCCATCTGAAGATGCAGTTGTGACAGATCCGATGACGGTTCAAGTCATCAAAGTCTTTTCACCAAAAGATCCAGAACGTGAAGTCACTGTGATCGGAAACGCGTACCCAGATTCTTCTGTACGTACGGTTCGTCCTGCTGACATCATTGCTTCAATGAGCTACTTCTTGAACTTGATGGAAGGTATCGGCAATGTCGATGACATAGACCATTTAGGGAACCGTCGTATTCGTTCGGTGGGTGAGTTATTACAAAACCAATTCCGTATTGGATTAGCTCGTATGGAACGTGTTGTTCGCGAACGTATGTCGATCCAAGACCAAGAAACATTGACGCCGCAACAATTGATCAACATTCGTCCAGTTGTTGCCAGCATCAAAGAATTCTTTGGTTCTTCTCAGTTGTCACAGTTCATGGACCAAACCAATCCATTAGGGGAATTGACGCATAAACGTCGTCTATCTGCCTTAGGACCTGGTGGTTTGACTCGTGACCGTGCCGGATATGAAGTTCGAGACGTTCACTATTCTCACTATGGCCGTATGTGTCCGATTGAAACCCCCGAAGGTCCAAACATCGGGTTGATCAATAGCTTGGCTTCTTATGCGAAGGTCAATAAATTTGGATTCATCGAAACACCTTACCGTCGTGTGGACCGTTCAACAGGTCGAGTAACGGACACGATCGACTATTTAACAGCTGACATCGAGGACCATTACGTAGTAGCCCAAGCGAACAGTAAATTGAACGATGACGGCACGTTTGCAGAAGAAGTCGTTATGGCTCGTGCCACTTCTGAAAACTTGGAAGTAACGATCGATAAAGTCGATTACATGGATGTATCACCAAAACAAGTAGTCGCAGTCGCTACTGCGTGTATCCCGTTCTTGGAAAACGATGACTCCAACCGTGCCTTGATGGGTGCCAACATGCAGCGTCAAGCTGTGCCGTTGATCCAACCACGTTCTCCTTGGGTCGGTACAGGGATGGAATATAAAGCAGCGCATGACTCAGGGGCCGCTTTATTATGTAAAAATGACGGTGTCGTTGAATTTGTTGATGCGCACGAAGTTCGTGTACGTCGCGACAACGGTGCATTAGATAAATACGACATCACAAAATTCCGTCGTTCAAACTCAGGAACAAGTTATAACCAACGTCCATTAGTAGGACTAGGTGAACAAGTAGAAGTCGGCGATATTTTAGCTGACGGACCTTCTATGGAAAACGGCGAATTGGCTTTAGGTCAAAACGTGGTCGTAGCCTTCATGACTTGGGAAGGGTACAACTATGAAGATGCCATCATCATGAGCCGTCGTTTAGTGAAAGATGATGTTTATACGTCAATCCATATTGAAGAATATGAATCAGAAGCCCGTGATACGAAATTAGGACCAGAAGAAATCACGCGCGAAATCCCTAACGTTGGGGAAGACGCACTGAAGAACTTAGATGAAATGGGTATTATCCGTATCGGTGCCGAAGTTCACGATGGTGACTTGTTAGTTGGTAAAGTCACTCCTAAAGGGGTAACGGAATTATCAGCAGAAGAACGCTTATTGCATGCGATCTTTGGTGAAAAAGCCCGCGAAGTTCGCGATACCTCTCTACGTGTGCCTCACGGCGGCGGCGGGATCGTTCATGATGTGAAGATCTTTACCCGTGAAGCAGGCGACGAATTATCTCCAGGTGTGAATATGTTAGTGCGCGTCTACATCGTGCAAAAACGTAAAATTCACGAAGGAGACAAAATGGCCGGCCGTCACGGAAACAAAGGGGTCGTTTCTCGCATCATGCCAGAAGAAGACATGCCATATTTACCAGACGGCACACCAGTGGATGTCATGTTGAATCCATTAGGGGTACCTTCTCGTATGAATATCGGGCAAGTACTGGAATTGCACTTAGGGATGGCTGCTCGCCAACTAGGTATCCATGTAGCTACGCCAGTCTTCGATGGTGCGCAAGATAGCGATGTTTGGGAAACAGTACGTGAATCTCGTATGGCGGCAGACGCTAAGACTGTCCTTTATGATGGACGTACAGGTGAACCATTCGATAACCGTATTTCTGTCGGAGTAATGTACATGATCAAATTGGCCCACATGGTCGATGATAAATTGCATGCTCGTTCAATTGGACCATACTCTCTTGTTACACAACAACCATTGGGTGGTAAAGCACAATTTGGTGGACAACGTTTCGGGGAAATGGAAGTTTGGGCACTGGAAGCTTACGGTGCTGCGTATACGTTACAAGAAATCTTGACTTACAAATCAGATGATGTGGTTGGTCGTGTGAAAACTTACGAAGCCATCGTCAAAGGTGAACCTATTCCAAAACCAGGCGTGCCTGAATCTTTCCGTGTATTGGTGAAAGAATTACAAGCTCTTGGTTTAGATATGCAAGTCTTAGATATTAATGACAAAGAAATCGAGTTGCGAGACATGGATGACGATGATGATGACTTGATCACAGTAGATGCCTTAACGAAGTATGCAGAACAGCAACAATCTGCAAAACAAGTGGAAGAGCAAGCTGCTGCTGAAAAAGCGGAACAAAAATCTGACTTGATCCAAGAAATCGAAACTGCCGAAGACTTATAAGCAACACACTTGTCTGAAGAGGATGTGCCAGAAGTGCTCAGCTTATTTCCGAAAAAGCTACTTCTGGAACACCGTTTATGCATATGTAAGTCAGCTAGAAATTAGCTGACTTACGATAAAATGAAATGGAGGGAAACCCTTTTGATCGATGTAAATAAATTCGAAAGTATGCAAATAGGTTTGGCTTCTCCTGAAAAAATCAGAAGCTGGTCATACGGTGAAGTAAAAAAACCGGAAACCATTAACTACCGTACACTAAAACCTGAACGCGAAGGGTTATTCGATGAAAGAATTTTTGGGCCAACCAAAGACTGGGAATGTGCCTGTGGGAAATACAAACGGATTCGTTATAAAGGAATCGTCTGCGACCGTTGTGGTGTCGAAGTTACACGTTCGAAAGTTCGTCGTGAACGTATGGGCCATATTGAATTAGCAGCGCCCGTAACACACATCTGGTATTTCAAAGGAATTCCTTCTCGGATGGGTCTTGTGTTAGACATGAGTCCACGTGCGTTAGAAGAAATCATCTACTTTGCATCTTATGTCGTGATCGATGCAGGGAATACTAGTTTAGAAAAGAAACAATTATTGACTGAACGTGAATACCGTGAAAAACGGGATCAATACGGTCAAGAATTCCATGCGGCTATGGGTGCCGAAGCCATCAAACAATTGTTAGATCAAGTCGATCTAGACGGCGAATCTGCAGAATTAAAAGAAGAGTTGAAAACCGCTCAAGGACAAAAGCGTACACGTGCTATTCGTCGTTTGGATGTGTTAGAAGCTTTCCGTTCTTCTGGCAACCTGCCAGGCTGGATGGTTATGGATGTTATCCCTGTCATCCCGCCAGATCTACGTCCGATGGTTCAATTAGAAGGTGGTCGTTTTGCGACTTCTGACTTGAATGACCTATACCGTCGTGTCATCAACCGTAACAACCGTTTGAAACGTTTGTTAGACTTGAATGCACCAAACATCATCGTTCAAAATGAAAAACGGATGCTGCAAGAAGCCGTGGATGCATTGATCGATAATGGTCGTCGTGGTCGCCCAGTTACTGGACCAGGTAACCGTCCGTTGAAATCTTTGTCTCACATGTTGAAAGGGAAACAAGGTCGTTTCCGTCAAAACTTGCTGGGTAAACGTGTTGACTACTCTGCTCGTTCCGTTATCGTTGTTGGACCGTTCTTGAAAATGTATCAATGTGGTCTGCCAAAAGAAATGGCGATCGAATTGTTCAAACCTTTCGTAATGAAAGAATTAGTCCAACGTGAAATTGCCTCAAATATCAAAAATGCGAAACGTAAAATCGAACGTCAAGAAGACGTTGTTTGGGACGTTCTAGAAGAAGTTATTAAAGAACACCCTGTTTTACTGAACCGGGCACCTACATTGCACAGATTAGGTATCCAAGCGTTTGAACCGATCTTAGTTGAAGGTCGTGCTATTCGTCTTCACCCACTTGTGTGTGAAGCCTACAATGCCGATTTCGATGGTGACCAAATGGCTGTCCATCTACCTCTAGGTGAAGAAGCGCAAGCAGAAGCTCGTATGCTGATGTTAGCTGCAACCCATATCTTGAACCCTAAAGACGGAAAACCCGTTGTTACACCATCTCAAGATATGGTCTTAGGTAACTATTACCTAACAATGGAAGAAGAAGGCCGTGAAGGGGAAGGAATGATCTTCCGTGACATGAATGAAGCTGTTTTAGCATGGCGCAATGGCTATGTTCACTTGCATTCACGCGTGGCTGTTGACCCTAATACATTAGGCGACAAACCATTCACAGAAGAACAAAAGGAACGTATGCTGATCACTACCGTTGGGAAAATCATTTTCAACGAGATCATGCCGCAAGAGTTCCCTTACTTGAACGAACCGACTGATTTCAACTTGACACAATATACACCTGACAAATACTTTGTCGAAAAAGGTGCAGATATTCCTGCAGCGATCAAACAACAAGAAATCATCTTGCCATTCAAGAAGAAAAATCTTGGGAATATCATCGCTGAAGTCTTCAAACGTTTCAAAGTCACTGATACATCAATGATGTTGGACCGTATGAAAGACTTAGGATATAAACATTCTACACATGCTGGTATGACTGTTGGTATCGCAGATATCATGGCGCTAGCTGAAAAACAAGAAATCATCGACAATGCCCACAAACAAGTTGGCACGATCACGAAACAATTCCGTCGTGGATTGATCACGGATGATGAACGGTATGAACGTGTTATTGCCGTTTGGAATGCAGCCAAAGATGAAATCCAACAACGACTAATGGAATCCTTAGATGCGAAGAACCCAATCTTCATGATGTCTGATTCTGGAGCCCGTGGTAACATCTCCAACTTTACTCAGCTTGCTGGTATGCGTGGATTGATGGCCGCTCCGAATGGACAAATCATGGAATTGCCGATCATCTCAAACTTCCGTGAAGGTCTATCTGTCTTGGAAATGTTTATCTCGACTCACGGGGCGCGTAAAGGGATGACCGATACTGCCTTGAAGACAGCCGATTCAGGTTACTTGACTCGTCGTTTGGTTGACGTTGCCCAAGATGTTATCGTACGTGAAGAAGATTGTGGTACTGACCGTGGTCTTGAAATCTCTGCGATTCGTGAAGGAAACGAGATCATCGAATCCTTGGAAGAACGTTTAGTTGGACGTTATACACAAAAATCTGTAAAACATCCTGAAACAGGCGAAGTTCTATTGCCTGCAGATGCATTGATCAGTGAAGCAGATGCGAGACGTCTAATTGACGCTGGCGTTGAGAAATTAACGATTCGCTCCGTCTTCACATGTAATACCAAACATGGTGTATGTAAACATTGTTACGGCCGCAACTTGGCGACTGGTGACGACGTTGAAGTTGGTGAAGCTGTTGGTACGATCGCCGCGCAATCAATCGGTGAACCAGGTACTCAGTTGACCATGCGTACATTCCATACCGGCGGGGTTGCCGGAGATGATATCACACAAGGTCTTCCTCGTGTCCAAGAAATCTTCGAAGCACGTAATCCTAAAGGTTTGGCTGTCATTACTGAAGTGACGGGTGAAGTTGTTGAGATCGCTGAAGATGCTGCGACACGTACGAAGGAAGTTACTGTCAAAGGTGAAACGGATACTCGTACCTACACTGTTCCTTATACTTCTCGTATGAAGGTCGTTGAAGGGGACATGATCCACCGTGGTGCACGATTGACAGAAGGTTCGATCGATCCGAAACACTTGCTGCAAGTCCGCGATGTGATCTCAGTTGAAACATACTTGCTTCGTGAAGTACAACGTGTTTACCGGATGCAAGGGGTAGAAATCGGCGATAAGCATATTGAAGTAATGGTTCGTCAAATGTTGCGTAAAGTCCGCGTAATGGACCCAGGTGACACAGATATCTTGCCAGGTACATTGCTGGATATTGCTGACTTTAAAGACCAAAACTACAATACCTTAGTTGCTGGCGGCACACCTGCGACATCTCGTCCAGTCTTGCTTGGTATCACGAAAGCTTCATTGGAAACAAACAGCTTCTTATCTGCTGCATCTTTCCAAGAAACAACACGTGTCTTGACGGATGCTGCGATTCGCGGTAAGAAAGATCCGTTACTTGGATTGAAGGAAAATGTTATCATCGGTAAGATCATTCCTGCTGGTACAGGTATGGCAACTTACCGTAACATGGAACCAAAAGAAGTCGTTGTAGCTAGCGAAAATGTTTACAGTATCTCTGATATTGAAGCACAAATGGCTGCGGAAGACGCTTTGAACAATCCATTAAACTAAATCCAAAGGCTTCACGAATTCGTTTATGAAGCTAGGTATAGTTAACATGTAAGACCACAAGATTCAAAAGAATCTTGTGGTCTTTTTGTTTTCGCGCTATTATAGGAAGGTATCTGGCAAAATGAGAGCGGTCACTTTAAACAGATATTAAATTTCGTTTAGAGCATCAGGCAAATGCTATTGCCAACGGCCTTTTTGTGAGAAAATGACGGAAACTCTACGGAGACGTAAAAATTTTTGAGGTGCTACATGAGCAGAACAAAGAAAATCATCTTGATTGTCATTGGAATTATCGTACTATTTGTCGGAGGCGCCACTGTCTATTTATTGAAAGTAAATAACGATGTGGATCAGGCAATCACTAAAATGACAAAAAAAATTGACTATAAAAGCAAGCGATCAGACGCAGTGGATTTAAAAAGCGGCGAGCCTTTTTCTATTCTCTTGATGGGGACGGATACGGGAGACAAGGGACGAACATACCAGGGGCGTTCGGATTCGATGATGTTGGTCACGATCAATCCGAAAGAAAAGCAGACCTTGATGACCAGTCTAGATCGAGACATTTATACGCAGATCGTTGGGTATAAAGGCGATGAGAACAATTACGTTGCCAAAGGGGATACCTATTATGATAAATTGAATGCGGCGTATTCGTTGGGCGGAACAAAAATGGCGATTGAATCTGTCCAAAAAATGATGGATGTCCCGGTGGACCATTATATTGAGATCAATATGAAGGGATTAAAAACATTAGTAGATGCCGTTGGCGGGATCGAAGTCGACAATAAAATCGACTTTACCTTAGATGGGGTGCATGTGAAAAAAGGGGAGCAGGTCTTAGATGGCCGGCACGCATTAGAGTATGTGCGAATGCGCCACGAAGATCCAAAAGGGGATGTCGGCCGACAAGCGCGACAACGGGAGATTCTTTCAAAGCTTGTCCATAAAATCCTCTCCGTCGATTCTGTGACAAAATATAAAAAATATTTACGTGCAGTAGAAGATTACGTGCGGACAGACCTTACTTGGAACGAGATGCTGACTGTCGCAAAAGACTATACACCAGCGGCTGAGAATATCAAGCAAACACAAGTAGAGGGACAAGGAGAGATGATTAACGACATTTACTTCCAAGTCCTAGGATTGAACAATTTATTGGAAGAACAAAACGTTGTGAAGAAACAGTTGGGACTGCCAACGAAGAAAAAACTACCGAACTTAGATGAAGACGATGACAATCAATTATTCTTTGATGACAGCGAGGTAGACAAAATAAGCGCGGGAACACATTACGATTATACTGGCTACGGAAAGATCCTGTATCCAATTGATAAGGACAATTATTAGGAAAATAGTGGCTGCCAAAATTTCGGCAGCCGCTATTTTTTTATTTTGGAAAAATCGGTTGAGCAGATTCGTTTCAATTTCTCTCAAATTGGTTATGATGAAGTCAAAAGGGGGATTCTCTCATGAAAGAAGAAAAAGCAATTTTTGCCGGCGGCTGCTTTTGGTGTATGGTGAAACCATTTGACCAAATGCCTGGTATCAAGGCCGTGGTTTCAGGATATACAGGCGGGCACGTACCGAATCCGACGTACGAAGAAGTTTGCAGCGGTACGACAGGTCACACAGAGGCAGTCGAGATCACATTTGATCCATCTGTTATTTCGTATCGGCAATTGGTAGATATTTATTGGCAGCAAACAGATCCGACAGACGCTTTTGGACAATTTGCGGATCGCGGAGATTCTTATCGTCCGGCCATTTTTTATGCATCCGTGGAACAAAAAGAAGCGTCCGAAGCTTCGAAGGAACAATTACAGGCTAGCGGACGCTTCAAAGAACCTATTGTGACTTCAATCGAACCGGCACAACCCTTTTATCCAGCGGAAGAGTACCACCAAGACTTTTATCAAAAAAATCCTGGGCACTACAATGCGTATAGTGAAGGGTCAGGACGCAAAGGCTTTATTCGTCAGCATTGGGAGGCTTAATGCTTTTGATCAGCAGGAACAGCAGCCCGATAAACAAAAAGGGGAGAAAAGGAAGCTGTTTTGGCTTCTTTTTTCGAAAGGCTTCCAGAGCGAAAAAGGCCAAGCCGCTGAATGAAGCAATGAATAAGATTTGCAGAAGTTCATAGCCAGACAAAAAGAAACTCCATAAACCAATCACCCAAAGATCTCCCAGACCTAAGCTGTTTGGGAGGATTTTTTGACTAAGATAAAACAAAGCACCGATGATCAGCGGGTGAAGCCAATTCAGATGAAATAGATACGCCCCGCTGAGCAGCAGCAGCCCCCCTGTACAATAAAAAATCCGCATCTCGACAATCAAATAATCCCAGTCGATCACTGCCAAAACTAAGGTGCTTAGCAACCAAAAGAGTTGCCAGAGAGCGCCCCATTGAAAATTCGGCAAGAAGATCGCAAATAGAATGCCGCATCCGAGTTCTATCCAAAAGCTCCTTGCAGGAAATGGCTGATGACATTGTGTACAACGAAAGCGCAGACAGACGGCGGAGACAAGCGGGACCAGTTCCACTGGTCTAAGTGTATGTCCGCAGTGTTCGCAATGTGACGGTGGGGAAAGCAGGGATTCTCCTTTTGGGATGCGGGAGCAAACGACAGCTAAAAAGGAGCCAATGATTGTACCAAAAATAAAGTGTATGATTTTTTTCACCTTCCTTCTCAAATAAAGTACGAAAAAAAATCAATTTTACAGCATTTCCTTTGTGCTTTTGCCATAATTGTATTATGCTTTTATTGGAGCAAAAATTAGGAGGTATAAAGGAATGAAATTCGAAAAAACAAAAGAAGTACTGAACCAACTAGTTGCAGACTTGAGTCAAATGTCCATGGTCATTCACCAAACACATTGGTATATGCGTGGTCCTGGTTTCTTGACATTACACCCAATGATGGATGATTTTATGGATGATGTGAATGATCAATTAGATGAAATCTCAGAACGCTTGATCACATTAGACGGCTCACCATTTTCAACATTGCGTGAAATGGCTGACCAAACAAAGATTCCTGATGAAGTAGGACGTTGGGATCGTACGATGGAAGAACGCTTGTCAACACTTGTTGAAGGCTACCGTTATTTAGCAGATCTTTACCAAAAAGGAATTGAAGTTACTGGTGAAGAAGGCGATGATCCAACACAAGATATCTTCATCGAATTCAAAACAGCGACTGAAAAACGTATTTGGATGATCCAAGCGCATTTAGGAAAAGCACCAGAAATTGATGCGTAAGTCTATTTAAAAATGGAAAGAGGCACCTATCGTGAATTCGATAGATGCCTCTTTTTTTTTATGAAGAGGGTGTATCTATGTTTAGTCCGATCACACCATCTACAGGAATAGACATTAAGATTCCTTGCGCCTCACTGAGCAGTCCGCACTGTTCACTGATGGCTTTCATGATCGCCAATTTCTTTTCTTGTTCGACTAAGATATACACCATTTCTTTTTCTGGCTGAACACTGATGCCCCATTTTTTTAGTGTTTCTTGAGAATCCAGTCGGCGGGCATGGACAACGGTTCCGCCAGCAGCACCAGCCGCAGTGGCCGCGATCATGACCTCTTCGCTAAATCCTTGATTGATAGTGACCATCAGTAAGCAATGCTTTGCTTCATGAATCATTTGTCTTTCCTCTCCTTCATGTTCCTTCTGACTCGTTTTTGGCAGTTCAGATGCCAAAATTTTCTTGATATATGAACTTGCTCCTGAGATAGGAAATGTGAATGCGCACCCTCGATTGGGTTTATGCAAACACAGACCTTCAGCGAGTGCGCGGAATAGCTCCGGTACTTGAAGCTTTAAAACAGGACAAAACAGAATAACTTTTTCAGAGATTCCTAAGCCTAAAACATCCATGACTTCGCTTGTTGCTGTTCCTTCATCAATACAGAGATATTGGACGGGGGCATTGTGGGCATCAAAGATCGCATGCGCCTTTTTTGTATCCTTGTGGCCGATAATCAATACCAGCATTCGGATCGCAGGTTTATTCTGTGTCATCCTCGGAGTCCTCCCATTCTTCAATTTCATTTAGTTCTTCTACAGATAACGCGGCATTTCCTGTCGCGCGTGCGTCCTTCCATTTATAAACGAGACCCATGATCTGCACCGCGATCAAAGGCGTCAATGCGACAAGGGCTACGACCCCAAAGGCATCCGCCATGATATTTCCGCCAAGGGATTCGCTGACCCCTATACAAAGAGGCAGGAGAAAGGTGCTGGTCATGGGGCCGCTGGCGACACCGCCAGAGTCAAAGGCGATCCCGATAAATAGTTTCGGAACGAATCTGGAGAGAAGCAAGGCGATGATGTACCCGGGAATGATGATCCAGTAAATACTGAGTCCAGTCAATGCCCGCAACATTGCCAATCCAACACTGATGGCGACACCAATCGAAAGGCTGGCATTCATAGCAGTCGCGGAAATGGCCCCGCCTGTGACATTATCGACTTGATGGTTCAAAACTTGGATCGCCGGCTCTGCTTTTACGATAAAGTAGCCGATCAGCATGCCGATCGGGATCAGCAGCCATTTGAATGGACTCGTCGCTAATTCGCTGCCTAGCAGACTGCCGACAGGTGCGAAGCCGATACTCACGCCCGTTAGAAAAAGGACCAAGCCAATATAGGTATAGATGAGTCCGACGATCATTCGCAGGTATTGTCGATGATGGTAGCGTCGGCTGATTAATTGAAAAATAAAAAATAAAAGAGCGATAGGGAGGATGGAAATGAAGACTTCTTTTGCGTAATGGGGCAGTTCCCACATAAATTCACGCATGACGTCTTGTGTTGTGGTGACGTTCAAAAATTCAATAGGCGAGTAAGAGGCATCGGTAGGTCGGAAAAAGATCCCTAGCAGCAATACTGCCAGAATAGGCCCGATACTGGAGATAGCGACGAGTCCGAAGCTGTCTTCGGAAGCATTTTTGTCACTACGAACAGAAGCCAGACCAACGCCTAATGCCAGAATGAAAGGGACAGTAATGGGACCAGTCGTTGCCCCGCCGGAATCAAAGACTACGGGAACGAAATCATTTGGAGTTAAGAAGGAAAGCAAAATCACGACAACGTACAAAATCATTAGTATCAAGGATAAATTGATTTTAAATAAAATCCGTAAGACAGCGATCGTTAGACAAAGCCCGACCCCGATGGCGACGGTCCACACTAGTAAATCGCTGGGAATGGCCGGCATTTGATCCGCCAGCACTTGCAGGTCAGGTTCGGCGATCGTAATAACAGCGCCAATAATAAATACACTCACTGCTAGGATGCCGATTTTTTTACTTTTGGATAATTGGACCCCCATTCCTTCTCCAAGGGGTGTCATGGCGATTTCAGCACCTAGCTGAAAGAATCCCATGCCGATGATCAGCATGACAGCCCCCATTAAAAACATCGCGAATGTCCCGATTTCCATCGGGACTAAAAGGACGCTTACGAATAGAACGATCACTGTGACCGGGAGGACAGAGGATAAGGATTCAGAAATATTCTCTTTTAATTTTTGATTCATTGATTCACTCCTTTGACTGAGTTCTGTACGTAGTTCAATTATCAGTGACGCGCAGCGCATAGGAATCGAGTAAAATACGTGCGATGATTTGCAGCGGCAATCTTGAACGAACTTCATAATCGGGGAAGTAGGAACCTTCGGATTTGAAGCCAACTAAAGGAATTTCACAATAGTTCATTAGACTGGACGTGTTGCTTGCCGTTAGTAAGATCGTGCCGATCTCCGCATCGTAACAATTTTTAGCCGCAATTACGAGCTCCTTCGTCTCCCCGTTCAAAGAAATGAACAGGACAATGTCTCGTTTCGTTAATTTTCGGCTGATATTTTTGATGATCTCTGGATCTGTGTGCATCTGACAATTTTTTCCGGTCAGTTGAAATTTTACCATCATTTCCTGTCCGATCATTTCTGAGAACCCTCTGGCAAAAATAATGACCCGTTCCGCAAATTTGATTTTTTGGATGGCGTCCTCAATATTTCCGATTTTCATCATGTTAATGGTACGAACCACTTCTTGTTCATTTTTGAGGATCGCTTGTCGAATGCCTTTGTCTACCTTATCTAAAGAAGAAAAATTGATGTTTTTATTTTCCTGCTCCTTTAAATGATGCTTAAAGGCGGTGAATCCTTCATAGCCTTTCTTTTTCATCGTGCGAACGATCGTGGCCGTGGAAACATTGGCTTGCTCACTCAGTTTGACGATGGAATAGTTGGGGATCTCGAGAATATGACTTTCAACAAAGTCCCAAAGATAGTGTTCAGTACTGCTCAATTTAGAGTCCATGGTTTCGTTTACCCTTCTTTCACATGTAACGCTACTTAAAAAGTATCACGTTTCGTGAAAAAATGTAAAGCTTTTCATGGAAATCCCTTGATCGTGAAAACCTTTTCTACGTCTTATCCCTCATAATAAGGTCAAGGAGGTCATCATTCATGTCTATTTATACATGCACTATGAATTTAGCGATTGATCTATTTATTGAAACAGATACCATGATTCCTTTTACCGTAAATCGAACGAAAGACGATGACATACAAGCGAACGGCAAAGGGGTGAATGTATCCCTCATATTGAACATGTTGGGAACGCCCACTACTGCATTGGGGTTTCGTGCGGGATTTACAGGGAATTATATAGAAGACTATTTACAGGAAAAAGCAATCAACACAGCATTTATTGAGGTTCCGGGCATGACCCGCATCAATGTCTTCACGCAAGTCAATCAAACGGAGGAGGAGTATAAATTAGTCAATCAGGGGCCAGCGATTCCGCCTGAAAAAGTCCAAGAATTTTTGACTCAAATCAAAAGTCTTAAAGCAGACGATTACCTTTGCTTTTCGGGGAGTTTGCCAAAAGGCGTGGAGCCTGGGATTTTAGTGGAGATCAGTCGTATCTGTCAGGAGCGAGGCGTTCACTTAATTATTGATAGCAGTTATCACGAGATCATGGATTGTCTGCCGTACCATCCCTTTTTACTGAAGCCCAATGAGGAGGAATTGTCTGACTGGTTTGGACAAGTGATCGATACTGAAGAAGCTTATTTATTTTATGGGCAGCAATTATTGGAAGCAGGGGCACAAAATGTACTGCTGTCTCTTGGTGGAAAAGGAGCCATTTTCTTTACGCAAGAAAAGATCCTTCGAGGCAATTCGCCCAAGGGAAAAGTCGTGAATACTGCTTGTGCCGGCGATACATTATTAGGAACGTTTTTGGCGGGGTATTTATCGGAGCAGCCGTTAGAAGAAACATTAAGAAAAAGTCTGGCTGCTGGAAGCTCCACAGCGTTTCGCAAGGGATTGACCGATTTTTTAGATGTAGAAGAATTAAGTAAACAAATTGAAATCAAAGAAGAGGAGTTACAAACATGGGAAATTATCAATTAATTGCAGCAACTGGTTGTCCGACAGGCATCGCTCACACCTATATGGCTCAAGAAGCTTTGGAACAAGCCGCTAAAAAGAAAGGCGTCACGATCAAGGTTGAGACACATGGACAGATTGGTGTCGAAAATGAGTTGACTCCAGAGGAAATCAAGCAGGCTGAGGCAGTCATTATCGCAGCGGATAAAGACGTGCATCCAGAAAGATTTGCGGGGAAGCGAATCATTGATGTCTCTGTCAGCACCGGCATCAAAGACGCGGAACGTTTGATCGATGACGCCTTGGCTGGAAAAGGTGTTCTTTCTGCTGAGAATCAGGCTGTGGATGCATTGGAGCAGGAAACGGGAAATAAGACCAGCTTTGGACGCAGCATATATAAGAACTTGATGAATGGGGTATCCCATATGCTGCCTTTCGTCGTTGCTGGCGGTGTGTTGATCGCGATATCTTTTGCTGTTTGGGGAATTTATTCGTTTGATCCAGATAATGCACAGTATAACGCGACGGCGGCAATGCTGAAAAATGTCGGGGATGCGGCGATGGGAATGATGGTTCCTGTGTTGGCCGCGTATATCGCTGAAGGCATCGCTAAACGTCCAGGATTAGTGGTCGGTTTTGTCGGCGGTATCGTTGCGATGAATGGCGGGACAGGATTCTTAGGCGGGATCTTGGCTGGTTTCTTAGCAGGCTATTTCATTTTACTGCTGCAAAAAGTTTTGGATGTTCTACCGAAACAGCTAGATGGGCTGAAAGCAATCTTCCTGTATCCAGTGATCGGAGTAGCTGTCATTGGTATCGTCATGTCTTTATTGGCAGGTCCGATGAAAGCCGTGAACGAGGGAATGATGAGCTTCTTAGCTGGATTTGAACATTCGAATCCATTGGTTCTGGGAGTGATCGTCGGCTGTATGTGTGCCTTTGATATGGGCGGGCCGATCAACAAGGCAGCCTATGTTACAGGGACAGCCTTGTTGGCTCAGGGAAACACGACCTTTATGGCTGGCGTTTCTGCGGCCTGTATTGCACCGCCGCTGATCACAGGATTTGCCACGCTCTTTTTCGGCAAGTATTTTGATACGAATGATCGGAATGCGGGATTAGTCAATTTCATTCTCGGCTCCACGCATATTACGGAAGGGGCGATTCCATTTGCTGCAAAAGATCCGATTCGGGTCTTGCCAACAATGATGCTAGGTTCTTCTATTGCGGCGGTACTGACCTATATGTTTGGTGTCCAAGTACCAGCACCACATGGCGGCTTCTTAGTACTGCCAGTCGTAACGGGGAAAATCCAATGGGTCCTTTCTATTTTAATTGGTTCCATCGTCGGCGGAGTCATTCTAGGATTGATTCAAAGGAGCAGTGTCGCGGCAAAGGAAAAGAAAGCGAACGCCGAACAAGCAGATAAATCAGCAATCGCAGAATAGAGAGGAAAGTCAGGATGGAAATGCTTCGAGAAGAGAATGTCTTTTTAAACCAAGCGCTAGTGACACAAAAAGAAACCTTCGAGTTTTTAGCAAAACAAGCTGTTCAGTTGGGGATAGCTACTGAGGAAGAGCAAGTTTTTCAAAAACTGGTTGAACGAGAAAACGAGGGCACGACAGGAATGATGGACGGGTTTGCGATTCCTCATGCCAAAGATGCCTCCATCGTTGAACCCAGTCTCCTCATCGTTACCTTGGAACAAGGGATCGAGTGGCACAGCATGGATGGCCAATTGATAAATTTTGTCATTGCGTTGTTCATTCCAGACTCGGAAGCTGGAACGACCCACTTAAAACTATTGTCGGCGGTTGCACGGTTATTGATGCGAAAGGAAGTAACGGAGCAATTAAACGCAGCACAAACGGAAAAGGACATCGTGACATTATTAAATGAAAACATAGGAGATCGTAAATGAAGACAATGAGTACAGGAAAAAAGAAGTATTTAGACCAATTAACGAATGAAGAGGGGATCATCGGGGCGTTGGCGATCGACCAACGAGGGGCCTTGAAAAAAATGATCGGCAAGTATAAAGAAGCGACGACAGAGGATGTCATTAAATTTAAGGAACTGGTCTCTCAGCAATTAACACCCTATGCTTCCGCGATCTTATTAGATCCAGAATATGGCTTGCCCGCAGCCCAAGTGCGTGAGCAGACCTGCGGCTTGTTGCTTGCTTATGAAAAAACAGGCTATGATGCGACCACGCCAGGACGATTGCCAGATGTGCTAAATGTTTGGTCTGTCAAACGCCTGAAGGAGTCTGGTGCCGATGCGTGCAAATTCCTGCTTTATTATGATGTGGATGAACCGGAAGAAATCAATGAGCAAAAGCGTGCGTACATGGAACGGATCGGTTCAGAATGTACAGCAGAGGATCTACCGTTTTTCTTAGAGATCGTTTCCTATGACGCGACGATCACAGACACGACATCGTTGGAATATGCGAAAGTGAAGCCGCGGAAAGTCATCGAGGCGATGCGGGAATTTTCACAAGGGCGTTATCAAGTCGATGTGTTAAAAGTGGAAGTACCTGTAACGATGAACTATGTTGAGGGATACGGACAAGAGGTCTGCTACAGTCGCTCCGAAGCAGCAGCCTATTTCAAAGAACAATCGGACACGACAGAATTGCCATTCATCTTTTTAAGTGCAGGAGTGAGTGCAGAATTGTTCCAGGAAACGTTGCGCTTTGCGAAGCAGTCCGGCTCAACCTTTAACGGCGTTTTATGCGGCCGGGCAACTTGGGCCAATGGTGTCGCGCCTTTTGTAGAAGAAGGGGACGAGCAAGCTATCACCTGGCTGTCTGAGCAAGGGAGAAAAAATATTGAAGAATTAAATGCGGTATTAAAAGAAACCGCGACATCTATTTATACCAATGTATAAGAAAACGACTATCCCACTCGGATAGTCGTTTCTTCTTATAGCTCTGTTTTGGCGAATGCAATTTGTTTTTTGACTTGATCAAAGCCCGTACCGCCGAAGGAATGACGACGAGTCACTGCTGTTTTGGAGGACAGCGTGTCATAGATGTCGTCTTCGATCACAGCATTGATGGCCTGATAGTCTTCCAATGGGACATCTTGTAAGTAGATGCCTTTTTGTGTACAAGCTAAGACCAGCTTTCCAACGATTTCATGGGCTTGACGGAAGGGAACACCTTTTGTTGCCAAATAGTCGGCTAATTCCGTTGCGTTGGAAAAATCTTTTTCTGTGGCATCGTGCATGGTTTGCGTGTGCACCTTCATCGTGTCGATCATACCCGCCATGATATCTAGGCTTGTTGCTACCGTGTGGACGGTATCGAACATGCCTTCCTTGTCTTCCTGCAGATCTTTGTTATACGCCAGTGGCAATCCCTTCATCACGGTTAATAAGCCGATCAAATCACCAAACACTCGTCCAGATTTTCCCCGGATCAATTCGGCCATGTCAGGATTTTTCTTTTGCGGCATGATCGAGCTGCCTGTCGAGAAGGTGTCTGTCAGTTCGACAAACTTAAATTCATGGCTGCACCAAAGAATGATCTCTTCACAAAAACGTGAAAGATGCATCATCAAGATCGAGCTGTTGCTCAAAAATTCAAGAATGAAGTCACGATCACTGACACCGTCAAGACTGTTTCGATATAGATCACTAAACCCAAGTTCATCTGCGGTCATTTGACGGTCGATCGGGAAGGTCGTTCCTGCTAAGGCCGCGCATCCTAAGGGGGAGATATCCACACGCTTCATGCTTTCTTCCAGTCGTGCCTGATCACGGGTAAGCATACCGTAATACGCCATTAAATGATGACCGAAAGAAATCGGCTGTGCATGCTGCAAATGGGTATAACCCGGCATGATCGTGTCGACCTGCTCTTCGGCTTTATTGACTAGAACAGCTCTGAAATGATGCACTTTTTCAATGATTGCCTGTAAATGTTCCTTTAAGTACAAATGCATATCGGTAGCGACTTGATCGTTTCTGCTGCGGGCAGTGTGGAGTTTGCCAGCGACAGGTCCGATCTCATCGTGAAGCATTTTTTCCAAGTTTAAATGAATGTCTTCATTTTCAATCGTAAAATGAAGATCATCCTGTAAAGCTTTTTCTGCTAAGATGTGCAATCCAGCGGAAATTTGCTGCGCTTCTTCTTTCGTAATAATGCCTGTTTCGCCAAGCATGTTCACATGGGCTAAGCTGCCGGTGATATCTTGTGACGCTAATTGCTGATCGAAGGGAATCGAAGCGCCAAATGCGTCGATCCATGCTTCGTTTTTTCCATCAAAGCGTCCACCCCATAATTTTGCCATTGGTTTATCCTCACTTTTATCTGCGAATTTTTAACAAAAAAGACCGCATAGACGGTCTTTTTTTACTATCCAGCTTTACGAACGGGCTTTTTGCGCAAGTGACTATCCGATGACTGCTAAACCTGATGTTAGACAGAATAATCATCGCGCAAAAAGCAGCACGTGTTCGTAAAACGTGTTCTTTAGGGAGGAGGCATCTTTTCAGACACCTCAGGATGAAAACATTGCTGGTTTCCTTATTTCCTGACAGGAAAAGAAACTCTCCTAAGAGCAATGGCAAGATGTGAAACCGGACGGCGTTATTTACCGGCAAGTAAAAGCCGCCTCACATCTGGTTTCTCTTGCACTTTCATAGCTGTCTAGCCGTTCTTGCGACTAGACAGTTGTTTGTTTGCTTTCCGCTTGTACTTCTGCGTTCACCTTTGTTGGCAAGCCCCAGAGTTTAATAAAGCCGATCGCTGCATCTTGATCGAAGGTGTCCGCTGAGGTATACGTCGCCAAGTTTTCGTTGTATAAGCTGTTGTCAGACTTCCGTCCTTCAACGATCACATTGCCCTTGAATAATTTCACACGCAATACGCCATTTACCACTTCTTGCGACTGCTTTAAGAAGGCGATCAAGGCATCCATCGTTGGATTGAACCAGAGGCCATCATAGATCATTTGGCATAATTGCTGTTCGATCACGGGTTTGAAGTGCGCCATTTCACGGACAAAAGTCAAATCTTCCAGTTCTTTATGAGCCTTCATCAACACTTCTGCACCTGGACATTCATACACTTCACGAGATTTGATTCCCACTAAACGGTTTTCGATATGGTCGATTCGGCCGATGCCATGGACACCAGCGAGCGTGTTCAATTTCATAATTAATGAAGCTAAAGAAAGTTCTTCTCCATCTAAAGCTGTTGGTACGCCTTTTTCAAAAGTGATCTCAACGATCGTCGGTTTATCAGGCGTATCTTCTAATTCAGCAGTGATAGCGTAAGCACCCGCGGGCGGTGTCGCCCATGGATCTTCTAAGATGCCGCATTCGCAGGCACGTCCCCATAAGTTTTGGTCGATCGAATATGGATTGTCCAAATCCGCTGGGATCGGTACCCCTTTTTCAGCGGCGTAATTGATTTCTTCTTCACGGGACCATTTCCACTCACGGACCGGCGCGATGATCTTCAAGTTCGGATCAAGTGCGGCGATGGAAACTTCAAAACGGACTTGGTCGTTTCCTTTACCGGTACATCCGTGAGCGATGGTTGTTGCTCCAGTATCATGAGCCAACTCAACCAATTTCTTCGAGATCAGCGGGCGAGACAATGCAGAAACCAATGGGTAAGAATTCTCATAGTAGGTGTTTCCTTGCAAGGCGATCAAAACGAAATCCTGTGAGAACTCCTCACGAGCATCAATGGCATAAGATTCAGTTGCGCCGACCTGTAACGCTTTATTCTTAATAAACTCCGTGTCGCGGCCTTCGCCGATGTCTAAACAGCACGCAATCACATCATATCCTTCGTCAACGAGCCATTTGATAGAGACAGACGTATCTAAACCACCTGAGTAGGCTAAAATCACTTTTTCTTTCATCCTGCATTGCTCCCTTATCGCTTTTTCATTAAATTCTAATTAATGTGTTGAAGCTATATTAGCATCGTAAAATACAAAAAGCAAGCACTTTTTAAATATTTATGCAAAAATATTTTGATATTTCGTTTCTTTATTCATTATTACCTGTATATATCGAAAGAAACTGTATAGTAGAAGAAACATAAAGAAATGAAACTATTTTGCGTTTTCAAGGAGAAAAACATTGACATGACAAGGCTTTGCAAGTATTATGGTAAATGGTATTGTTTGCCCCACAAGAGCCCCGGAAACTCAAGTGTTTGTCAAACATTCGAAATTGAAATTGGAGGAAAAAAACGTGCGTACAACATATATGGCTAAGCCAGGCGAAGTAGATCGCAAATGGTACGTAGTAGACGCAACTGATGTTCCTTTAGGACGTCTTTCAACAGTTGTTGCATCTGTACTACGCGGAAAAAATAAACCAACATTCACACCACATATTGACACTGGTGATTTTGTAATTGTAATTAATGCAGATCAAATCAAATTAACAGGTAAGAAAGCAACTGACAAGATTTACTACCGTCACTCAAACTTCCCTGGTGGATTGAAATCAATCTCAGCAGGCGAATTGCGTGCTAAAAATTCTCGCCGTTTGGTCGAAACTTCTGTTAAAGGTATGCTTCCTAAAAACACTTTAGGCCGCGCTCAAGGCATGAAACTTCACGTATACGGTGGAGCAGAGCATCCACATGCAGCACAACAACCAGAAGTATTAGACATCACAAACTTAATTTAAATAGGAGGGAAATTCATTGGCACAAGTTCAATATAACGGCACAGGCCGTCGTAAAAATGCAGTTGCTCGCGTACGTTTAGTACCAGGAACTGGTAAAATTACTGTAAATAAAAAAGACGTTGCAGAATATATCCCACATGCTGACCTACGTTTAGTAATCAACCAACCATTTGGTGTTACTGAAACTGCTGGTTCATACGATGTATTTGTAAACGTTGATGGTGGGGGCTACGCAGGTCAAGCCGGCGCTATCCGTCACGGTATCTCACGTGCTTTATTAGAAGTAGATCCTGATTTCCGTGCACCACTAAAACGCGCTGGATTGCTTACTCGTGATTCACGTATGGTTGAACGTAAAAAACCAGGTCTTAAAAAAGCCCGTAAAGCTTCACAGTTCTCAAAACGTTAATCGATTCCTTATTGTATCAACGTTTTCAAGAGTTTTTTGGTTCAAGTTGGTTCAAATTATCAATTTGACAAAGAATTTAAGAGGTTTAAAGCATCAGCATCTTGCTGGTGCTTTTTTTCTGGCATCAATTCAAGATAATAGTTTTGAGTTGTTTGGATATTGATATGTCCAAGACGTTTTGACACATAAGCGATATCTATATCTTGTGAAAACAGAAAAGAAGCGTGAGTATCACGTAAGCCATGAAATGTTGTTCTAGGTATGTCTAGCTTTTTGAGCAGTTTCTCTAAAGCAGCTGACTGATGGAAGCCATCTGGATCAAAGAGATAACCATTTTCTTTTATTGGAATGGCTTTTAGAATATCGAAAACTTCTTTATTAATTGATACATCTCGTTTAGAGTTTTTGGTCTTTAGAGAAGTATCTTCAGAAGTAGGGCTGATGGATCGCCGAACTTCGATCCCATATTTAAAAATATTCTCTGGTCGAATTCCTAAAAGTTCTCCACGTCTCATCCCAGTCTCTAGTGCTAGTAACACAAGGATATTAAATTCATTGTCTGTGTGTTGAATGACGTAACTTCGTAATTTTTTCAAATCAGTAATTGATAGAGCTTTATTTCGTTTTTCCAACTCTTTTCCACGTGTCTTCACTAAGCTGGCAAAGTCTGTAGCGAGATAGCCCCTTGCATAGGCATCACGTAATGCAGACTTGATTTTTAATAGAACTTCATGAGTTGTTTTGCGTGAATGAGTTTTCGCATATTCATCGATTTTTCTTTGAACGACAATATCATTCAAATCTTTCAGTTGAATATCTCCGAATAATTTTTTTACAATATTAGAAGTTCTCTGGTAGTTCTGAAACGTTGTTTCTTTTACGTCATTCTTTTTGATAATATGAATCCAATTTTCGAAAAAGTCAGCAAACGAGGTAGTTCGTTCTGCTAGCTGTTTACCATTTCCTTTCTCTAATTCATTCTCTAAAGCCCAACGCTTTGCTTCTTTTTTTGATTCAAAAGTTTTAGTCAGTTTTTTGTGTTGACCATGCTTATAAAGCGATATCTGGACTCTATATTTTTTTCCTCTTTTTATGATACTAGGCATACTATCATTTCCCTTCATAATAAAATGGTTGATAGATGCTAGTTGAATACACGCTTATTGTAGCGAGTATAAGCCATCTAATCAACCATCTTAACGATTTCAAATTGAGTGAGTGGTAATGAATCGAGAAAGTGACTCAATCGTATAGCGTTCCTGTCTACCTATCATAAATCGCTCTAGATTATCGTTAGAACGTATATATTTATCAAATGATTTAGGATCAATCCCTAAAAAATTAGAAGCTTGTTCTCTTGTTAATAGGTAGGGGGATGTTTTTTCATAGTGCATTTCCATAAGTTTCCCTCTCTTTAAAAATAATAGTTAATTTGAGAAAATAAGGTATAGACGATATCTTAATTGTCTTTTAAAACGTCATCGGTTGCTTTGGTCGGCTCGATGGCGTTTGTTTTTGAAAATGAGTCGAGAACATTTTTATAAATGATTTCAGCTCGCTCATTCCGAAGCACTTCTTCTCCTCCGAGTTCTTCTAAAAAGGGATTTAGTTCTCTGGTAGACTTTTCTAAAATGAATCGATCTTCATCTTCATCATAAAATGCAGCTTCCAAAAATTGTTTACTTATAGATAGAACTAATCCAATCCTTCTAGCTAATTGTTTGAAAGAGTCAATGCGGCTATTCAAATTATTATTAGCAGCCATCATCTTTGAGTAAAATAACTCTGGTTTGTAAGGCGAAGTGATAATAAATGTATGTGCAACTAGTGGTTTATCGTAGTATCGACTAGCACCCATAGCATCATTGTTAAAAGGGTCGAACATTTTTAATAAATCAGCGTAAGAGAATGTGTCAAAACGTAGTTCATCTAGAATAATCACTTCTTCTAAATTATACCTTTGAAATGGGTCACGACTTGAACCAGAGAAAAAGACTTTATCCGTTAGTGCTTGAGCAAACATTTTTGCTAGTCTCGTTTTGCCAACACCAGCATTACCAAAAATCCATATAACTTCAATCATCCTTTTCTCGTCTTTCATTTTCTTTTGCCAATCCTTTGCGTAGTGTTCCAATCTTTTTTGATATACATTTTCAATTCTTGTTTTTGCTTTTGCATACTGGGAGCCACTAAGTTTTACCTCAATTTCTTCTTTTGATATTTCACCAGTATATAAAAGGTCAAGATAGGCTTTGATTAGCAACTCATCTTTTGAAGGCATCCGTTTGACACCATTTCTTACATTTTCAATCAAAGCTTTAAAATCAAAGTTTGCCTTTACCTCACTTACGTCGTACTGATGTTGCTCTTTAGCGTTAGATGTTTCATGCAATAGATAAGCATATCCATTCGCTGAATAGCCGTTCCATTTCTCAAAATATTGAGGAGAGTCTTTCATCAGTTTTGCTATATTATCAATGCTTCTAGCATTTTCAAATTGAAGCATTACATGAATGTGTGGAGGTTTTAAGTTGCCTTCGTCATCAATATCTTTATCATGGACTATTCCTGCATACTTAATTGGCTTTAATTCATCTTCAATATGTTTGAGACAGTCTTCTAAACTTTTATAAGGAAGATGTTTAAAAGATTGAACATACATCATATTTTTTGCTTTAACCATTAATTCCTCCTTACAAGGGACTGGCAACACTGGCATTTTAATATTTAGGCGGGATAACAAGCCCTCCCACCTTACATACCAATGATAATTTCTATTTTGACACTGACACTGTTAAATTTTCTTTCTTCCAAACTTTGAGCCTTGCTCAGTTTGGAAGAAAGAAATTTAACCTAGTCTTCTTCAATAGGGATAATATCGTCGGCTTTGATACTTAATAAAGCGCGATTTCCGGAAACATAAGGAGTACCAACAGGGTTGATCACCTCTACAAATTTTTGAGGTGGAAGAAATGTTGGTTTAGGTATCGTAACAGAAAGAATTTCGCCTTGATCTATATCAATGAGTTTGTAAGTATATCCAGACTTTGTTTCTGTACGCTCACCATTCACATATATGAATTTTTCTCGTGGTTCTGCACTGGTAGCCATTACTTGATTTAGATTTAATGAATATGAAGCCATTTTACTTCCTTTCTCCCTGTAGCTACGCCTATCTCGAGTTAGATGTAGCGTAAGAGATGCTACAGCTTTTATTGTCGATCAGAGCATTTGGACATTTATTATTCTGTATTATTAGTAAGAGCTTTGATAATTTCAGCTTGAATTAAGTCAGGCCTATTAATAATGGGGACCCCTATGCGTATTGGTTCATTCCCCTCGACAGAGGCATAACCAAATCCTTTATTACAAGGTAGAAAATGTATTTCTGAACCAGGAAAAATCATTCGTCTTGAATCAGGTGATAAATTCATTAGTCCGACTTTTAACATAAAATTTTCACGTGCACCGTTTTTGAAGAAATCGGCATCAGCTCTTTGTAAACAACAGATTACAGATACGGACATTGAACGCCCCATTGCTAGGCATTCTGCAAGCTTAGTTTGTTGTGCTTCACGTTCTTTTTTTTGAGGATAGGAGTTTAAGAAACTATTTAGTTCATCTGAAAAGAGTATAAGTCTGGATCTGGACTTATCCTTCCCCTCTAAGCGTGCAATTAATCTTTTGTGAAATAAATCTAAACCTCTCTCGCATTCTTTATATTTGAAGTATCGATCATAATTTTGATAAATCTTAAAATTATCGTCCCCTTTATAGTCAAAGAAAGTAAAGTTCAGCGTTAGTGCTGTATTTTATAATCTTTGCTAGGCTGTAAGCACTAGTAAAACTTTTTCCGCTGCCGCTATTTCCTACAAATAATTGATGGCAAATTTTATCTGGATCAATCATTAAATATTTATTGTGATGATAATCGTTAAATAGTCTTATCTCCAAAGTCATCATCCTTTACATTAATTTCATTTGTTGGTGATAGTGCTGTGTTGAATTTTCCAATTTCACCGAGTAAAAATTGAAGAAAAACCCCCTTAAAACGAATTCCATAACAATTAATTGGATAATTATGCTGAGTCAAAAAAATATTGAAAGTATCAATTATTAGCGACAATTGCTCTTCTGTAATATTTAACTCCTCTCCATAACAAGTGTATGAGATAATACTGCTGTATATTGATTCTCGGTTAGGCTGAATCCTAATAAAGTTATTTGCAAGGATATTGTTGAACATAGGTTGAAGAGGATTTCCTATTTCTTGTAGAAATACTGGGAGTCGATAATGAGTAGATTTTCCTTGCGATATCCAATAATCATTAACCTTTTTAAGTTCAAGGTCATATTTGTTCTCAAGTCGCTTCTCGAATAATATACCGGTATTACAATTTGAATTAAAAAATAGGAAATTGAAGGCAGCCCTATAATAGATATATGAATCAATTGGTTGATGGAGTTGCTCTTGGAGTCTTGTTTCACTTTTTTCTAATTGAAGATCAATTATGCTGAGACCTCTTTTTGTCATGTTTGATAGTCTTTTTCCTATAGTTAGTTCCTCCTTTTTTGTATTTCTACCAGAGCGATTATTTAACTTATTGGGTTGTATTCTCTTTTTTTTCTGTCTGTTTCTTGACATGTTGTTAACCTCCTATGAATTCTTGTTAGTCAGCTTGCTGCTGACTACACTTTAAATTTACAGTGGTAACAAACCCAATAAAAGAGACAGCTATGTATTAAATTTATCTTTGTTACAACGGTAATATGGCAAAGGGAAAGGAAGGTACTTTAATGAAAAAAGATAGAGCAAAGGAAGATTTAGACTATGCTGAAAAGGTGACAAAGGAGTTTGCGAATAGAGTGGAGACTATAATAGCTATCCAATCTAAAACAGGAAGTATAAATTCTTTTTTCAAAGTAAAAGGGTTTAGTGTAGATGCAGAGAAGGAAATTTTGGATGAGAGCTACCTGAAAAGCAAAATGAAAAGATTAGAAAGGATGATAAAAGGAGATTCATTTAGTCTTTCTGATAGCCTGATTTGGTTAAGAGAGATAACAGGGATAGGTTTGGATTATTATTTTTTTGGTCAGGAAGAATCTTTGGAAACTGATACAAAAAAAGAATTAGCTAAATTAAATGAAGTTGGACTTGCGGAATATAAACGAAAAAAAATGTTAGAAAGTAAGTTGCCTAAAAAAAAGAAAGCTTTAAAAGAAGAATTTAAAAGAATTTTAGGGGAAGAGCCCTTCGCATTTTTCGGAATATTTTCAAATGTTATTCTTAATGAAATAAGTTCTGATAATCAGGTCTTTGTAAAAAGATTGAAAAATTTACTAAATAATTATTTGGAAGAATGGGAACAAAATACAAATGAAACCCCTAGCATTTTGTTTAATTACGGTCTTTCAATTGCAAGCAATGAAATGGTTAGCCATATTGGACTTGAAGACTACTTATATGGCTCTAGGATCAAAGCTTTGCGATTAACCGAAAATGGTACCTCGAAAGAAAAAAAAGGAATAGGAATAAATACATTTACTAAACGCTATGGTTTTAATCCTTATCGAACCGAAAAGGGAAAGCAAAGTTTGACAAAAGATCAAGAGCAACAGTTAATAAATAAAAGTGGTGTATCTGGTAAATTTATATTGGAAGGAAGCTTGCCAGATAATATTGAAAAAGATAACCGAACCTTAGATGCTTATATCGAATGGTTAAAAATAATTAATGAAGATATAGACATAAATATTCTTATAGAAAATACGGAAAAGGAAATTGACCAATTTGTGGATAAATTAGAAGGAGACAAAATTTATGATTGGTTAAATTTCATAGAAAACAAGTTTGAGAGTTACAAACCTTTTCTTGAAGAAATATAATTATATGATCTTTTTTATTAGTTCCATAAAAAAAGAAAGAAGACTGATGAAACAAATATACTGTTCATCAGTCTTCGGCTTTTATTAATTCAATTATTTCAGAAATATCTGAGATATTAAGAGATTCGGCTATACGTTCTATATGAGGGAGATAGATTCGTTCTCTTTTTCCATTCGCCATTTTATTTATTTTAGAAGGCTCAATATCTGATAAGCGAGCTAGTTCGCGTAATGAAATACCTCTTTCGTTAGCAAGCTCTTTCAATCGTACATTCACTTTATAACTCATGTTAGATTCTCCTTGTCTTTAAGACGAGCATAAAGTATCATTAGAATTGAAGTGGTGTCCTTGGGGGCATCAAAATATAAATGTAAGGAGTTCTTAATATGAGGAAATTGAAAAGGTTTGAGAGGTTAACAAGTATTAATAAAAAGGGTTTTTGTATTGAAATACTGAGGCGGAGTTCATTTGCCTTAATTTTAATGGGAGTGCTGTTTGTATCACTTATTGCATCTGCTTCTGAGGTATCGGCTGCTACATTGCTACGAGTTTATAATCCAAATTCTGGTGAGCATCATTATACTGCTAATGCAAATGAGCGTAATCATTTAGTAAAAGTAGGTTGGAGAAACGAAGGAACAGCTTGGGAAACACCATCTAAAGGAAACGCAGTTTATCGTTTGTATAATCCTAATAATGGTGGGGATCATCACTATACTATGAACGCAAATGAAAAAAATCATCTAGTAAGAGTTGGCTGGAGAAATGAAGGAATCGCTTGGCAATCAGGCGGATCAACTCCGGTATACAGGCTGTATAATCCCAATGCAAAAACAGGAACCCATCACTACACCTTGCACGCATATGAAAAAGATAATTTGGTGCGTGCTGGCTGGCGGTATGAGGGGGTAGGTTTTTATTCAGGTAAAGACTCCACAACACCACCAAAGCCATCCGTTCGATGGACAGTATGGTATACCGCATATAAAGGAGAAAGTACTGCGTATAACATTACTAGAGGAACTAAATTTTTTAATACAGAAGCCGAAGCTACTAAATGGATTGATAACTATTCAGATGATTTACTAATTAACAAAAGTATAGCTGGTAGTTACGGTGTCATGTCTTGGCAATAGGATAAAATTGGAGAGAAAAAATGAAAAAAATAATTATTGGAGGATTTCTTTTCGTAAGTGTGTTTTTACTGGGAGCTTGTCAAAATTCAGATAATGATACGGCTGATAAATCTACAGAACAATCTGTAAGCAAAGCTGAGAGTTCCAGTAGTATTAGCTCAACCAAAAATACTACTACTAGTAGCATAAATGAAACAGAGAGTACTGCTCAAAATAAACTAACCAATGAAGAGCTTGCAATTGCAATATATATTACTCCTGATAATGAGACTCGATCAATTGATACAGTGGTTGATGATTATACTAATGCTTATGAGAAAGATACTGGGTATGGTACGAAATTACAATTGTCTAAAAACTTATTACCTGACATAATAGTAAGCTTCTCCTCAATGGGAACTACTAAACGATTTCATTTTGAGGGAGATAAAATTACAGTAACTGGACGATCGAATTCAGGAGATGAGTCATCACAAAACTTTAGTATAAAAGAAGTGGATGCTAAATTTGGAGAATACAAAGATGGTATAGCCAAATTAGTAGCTAAAGCAGAAAGCTATTCTCCTTTAGATGAACAATCGGGATCATCTGAAAGTAATTCTGATACAAATGTTGATACAAAAAATTTAACATCTGAACAATTCAAGGAATGGGTTAGTGCTGTTTTAGACAAACAATTTAGTATGGGAAGAAGTTCATTTCCGTATGATTTGATTGTAGAAAACAATGATGGGTATGCCTATGTTCGTGTGAAGCATAGTGAATTACAAGTAGATACTATTACGATGTTTCGAATAAATGATGAAGGAAAGTTAGAGGAAGAAGATAAATCAAATGGATACCCTGCAATTTATAAAGGTGTATCTTCAAGTTTTATGGACACATCAGAAGTAACTATTATGGAATAAGACCTTTTATGGTTGGATTTTTCTTGCTAGTATCAAAAGAGTTTAATCCTGATCTATTGGTTAGATTAAGGTCATGAAGATACTCGTGTGGGAAAAGTTATGATTTAGTTGGATCAGTTATCCGAGTATAAAAAGCTTTGGAGAATTTCTCTGAAGTTTTTTCATATTTTGGAAATCTATCATTGTTTACAGGATAGGGATAGTGTATTGAGAAAAAAGCTCCAATTTTTAGACTAATAGAGGTAGAATAGATTTTGAAATGAATACTAGTAAATTTTTTACATATTTTTAAGTAGAAATATAGACTAATATCAGTGCAAGGAGAATTTATATGGAAAAAGAGTTGACATATACAATTGAAGATGATGCTATTGCGGAACTATTTGGACGTCAAAATTTTTCTACCGAAGAATCAGCAATTTTTGAATTAGTTAAAAATTGCTATGACTCTGGAGCGAAAAATTGTGAGGTAGTATTGGAAAAAGACAGAATCTCCATTATAGATGATGGAGATGGTATGAATCAAACAGATATAGAATATCAGTGGATGCATGTCGGAAAAAGTAATAAAGGTTATATAGACACAAAACATAATCGTGTTCTTGCGGGTTCGAAAGGTGTGGGTAGATTTGCTTTGGCACGTTTAGGAAATAATGTGGAACTTTTTACTAATCCGGTTGATGGAGATGCAGTAAAATGGGTGACAAACTGGAAGAAATCTTATCTTTACGGGACTGAATATTCTGATAAGGGAACAAAAATAGTTATTGAGAATTTGAGAAAAGAGGTAAAAAGGAAAGATGTAGATAAATTAATAAATTTCCTATGTCGTTCATATAATTCGCATGGAATGAACCTTTCTGTTAAATGGGAATCTAAAGTACACGAAATCACCCCCATATATGAAAAACTAGCTCTAGGTGAAGACTTTACAACTAAAATTAATTTGAAATACTTGGCAGATGATTGTCAATTATCTGTTGAGGTTATAAACGATGAATTTAGAGAAGATGTTTTACCGATAGTAGCTCCAATCTCTGCAACTTATTATTCTCAAAAAGTCGATATTTTCGAAGAATTTTCAACAGCAGAACAGACAGAATTAGAAAAATATGAATTAAAGCAAATACTACAGCATCTAGGAACTTTTGACGCTGAATTTTACTTTGGAGTACAATCAAAAGTAAAAGCGAATGCTGAAAGGTTTCATTATAAATATGATGCGTTGCCTAAAATAAATTCATTCGGTGTTATTCTTTACAGAAATAGCTTCAGCATATCCTCTTATGAAGGTACAAAAGATTGGCTTGCAATAGAATCCAGAGCACGTAAATCTCCTGCTGCGGCTACACACCCATCTGGATCATGGAGGATACGCTATAATCAAATCGATGGTTATGTAACTATTGATAAAAAGGAAAATGAAGTTTTGGTTGACCTTTCTAATAGACAAGGACTAGAAGAAAATGATTATTATACAAATTTTATTGACATTATCACTACTGGAATTGGTGTTTTTGAAAGATATCGCCAAAGTATTATTCGAAAAATAGAAAAAAATAATAAAGAGGCAGCGCCAAAGAAGAATAAAACATCAAAAAGTTTAAGTAATTTTTTGAAACAGCCTGAAAAGGCAGAAAAGATGTCAAAAGAACAGCTGCAAGAAATAGCTACTGATATTCAAAATATGCAAAAAAAACAGCGTGAAGAACAAAAAGAAAAAAAACAATTTGAAAAGAAGATAGCCTATGAAAACAGAATTTTGAATGTATTAGCGACTCAAGGATTACGTGCAAGTTCTGTGGCACATGAGTACCATACTAAAAATAATGCAATAGGGTCATCAACTCAATACATTATTGATGCATTAAAATATTATGGTTATTGGGATGATTTAAATTCACCTGAAAAAATAAAAAAACAGTATAGAAATGTTCCAGCACTATTAAGTCAAGGGGAAGAAATAAATTTAGTAATAGGTCGTTTTATGGAAACAATGTTAAAGAAAATCGAGAAAAAAAGTTTTTCTGTTCCAATTAGTTCGATTGAGCAAGCAATGAATATAATCATAAATGCGTGGAGACAAGAATACTCATGGATCAAAATAAAATGTGATATAACCGACTTATCGACAAAACATAATAATCTATACAATGATTTGTTAACAGTCATTTTTGATAATTTAATCTTAAATAGTATTCAACATAACGAAGACGTAATACCTTTAAGTATCTCTATCAAAATTAATTATGACGGGAAAAAATTTGTAGTTGAATATTCTGATAACGGACATGGTTTATCACCAAAATATATAAAGAATCCAAGACGAATTTTGGAAGTTCATGAAACATCGAGAACAGATGGGCATGGATTAGGTATGTGGATGATTTACACGTCACTTCTGAGAAATAATGGTGAGGTTATTGATATTATTGGAAATGATGGTTTTAAAATAAATTTCTATTTTGGAGAATAAAAGATGAAAAAATTGAAGATATGTTATATAGATGATTTTATAGATAATTTTCTTAGCGAATATCTAGATAAGTATCAGGAAGGCTATTCTAAAGAAAATTATTGCCTTGAAATCTCGGAATATAACTTTAAACCGGAAGATAATTATAAGAGTCTTTTGACAAATCAAGAAATTACTAGTTCATCGATACTGTTGATTGATTCACGACTATTTGAAAATATGACAGTACGAAATACTAAATTTACTGGAGAACAGTTTTTAGTTATCCTTAAGAAGGTTTTACCTTTTATAAGAACAATTATAGTAACACAAAATGAAATAAATAAAGAATCTGTAACTGTTTCAAAATACAAGAAACAAAGCCTCGAAAATGATTCACCAATGGAATACTACAATAAATTTTTGAAACCACTATTAGATCAATATCTTCAAGAGTTTATTGATGAAACTGAAATATTAGAAGAAATGGGACAAAGTCAAGAATTTGACGTACTTCTATTGGAATCACTTAATAGAAGTATTATAGGTTTAGAAGAAACTACAATTTTTGAAAAAAACGAACTTGACGAATTAATAAATGTCTTTAATGAAGTTAAGGAGCAATATGAGAAAGATAGAGGATTATAGACTAACAAATGGTGATTACAATTCCCATTTTTTTGATGTGCAAAATAAGAAAAGGGAATACATGATTTTTTTTAAAGAAAACCATCCTAAAACTAATAATGTATACTATTATGCCAGAAATAAAAGAGAAAAAGAAAATTTGAAATTTAGAGAAATATATTCTTATAGGTGCGCCTATTGCGGCGTAAATACAAAAGTAATAGACTCTTCCAAATTTGAAATAGATCATTTTATCCCAAAATCTATTACAAATAAAAAAGAGGGTTTACCTGACTATCTTTTAGTATATACCGAAGAAGGCCTGAATAGCATTGGCAATCTAGTATGTTCCTGTCAAGTTTGCAATAGATGGAAGGTAGATTTTTATTGTGGAGAGGAACTTAATGCTACATTAACTCACCCTGATAATAATTCTTTAAATCAAGTTTTTGTGAGAAATGAAAATTTTGAAATTAGTATTTCAAAAAAATACCAATCAAATCCTGATGTCATGAAATTATTTTCCAAGTTGAGATTAGGTGACCAATTAAGAAGGATCGATTTCTTTTTAATGGAGTTGCATGATTTTTTTGAAAATTTAGAACCGAGTGATCCTTTATATGATAAAATTGCAACATTGTTAATAAAAATAGATAAAAAGAGAAAATTCTGTTACTAGTTTAAATGAGGGAAGTTTTGAATGAACAAATGTCAAAAATTTACTCCGACTTCTTATGTAGAAACCTTACTTGATAATGTCGGCTATAATGGCAAGAAGATTTTGAAGAAAACTTTTCTTGAAAATTCTTGTGGGGAAGGAAACATTCTAGTAGTTGCTGTAGAAAGATATATAATTGCAGCACTAGCAGAGAAATTGCCACCTAAAGAAATATCTAAAGATTTGCATGATTATTTTATTGCATTTGAGATTGATAAAGAAATAGTGGATAAATGTATTTCAAAATTGAATGATTTAATCACTAATTACAATTTGCCACCGGTAAATTGGAACATAGTTTTAAAAGACTATTTACGAACTAAAGTAGAGCAACCGATTAATTATATTGTTGGGAATCCTCCTTACATAATGTATCAAGAATTAGATGATGAGAATCGGGAATACCTAAAAAATAATTTTGATTCATGTGAAAAAGGAAAATTTGATTACTGTTACGCTTTCATTGAAAAAAGTATAAAAGACTTAGTAGAAGGTGGGGAGATGTCTTATTTAATTCCTAATAGCATTTTTAAAAATTCTTTTGGGCTTAATCTAAGAGAAATAATGAAAGAATATCTTTATTCCATTGTAGATTTTCCTCATACCCCTATTTTTAGTGATGCGATGACAACATCTGCAATAATAAGAATATCAAAAAATGAAAAAAAAGATTATATTGAATATACCAATACTGATCAGTCTGAACAAATAAAAATTATGCGTGATTATTTATTAGGAAAATGGATTTTCACTATTGATTATCAAGCGGCAGTTATTGAGCAACAGGAAGAGCACAGAAGATTTGGGGATTATTATTTAGTTTCTAATAGTGTAGCTACATTGGCTAATAAAGTTTTTGTTTTATCTGATTTCAAAAAAAATGGTAGTTACTTTGTTCATGAAGACTTCAAAATTGAATTAAGTGTTATAAAAAAAGCAGCTAGCCCTAGAGGATTGTCACGAAATATTAAGGAGTTCATTATATTTCCATATAAAATAAATCGAAATGTAGGATTTAGTAAGTATTCTAATCAACAATTCCTAGAATCTTTTCCTGAAACTACAAGATACTTGAAAGAAAATGAAAAAATTCTATCTAATCGTAAAGCAGATGGTAAATGGTTTGAGTACGGAAGAAGTCAGGCATTAAACAAGATTGACAAAAAAAAGTTAATGATGTCATCAATTATTACTGAAAAAATAAATGTCTATGAATTGGGGAAATCTGTTATACCATATTCCGGTTTTTTTATAACTTCACCAAATGGATTTTCACTGGAAGTAGCTAAAAAAATTTTAGAGAGCAAACAATTTTATGAATATATATTAAAAAGGGCAATCAATGCTAATGGACGTTCCGTAAGATGTTCAGTAAAAGATATCATGAATTTTCCAGTTGATGATTTTATTGATTAGCAAAATAGCAGCTATAAGAATAATAATAGAAGTACCTTTAGATTGTCATATTCAACTAACATCTATCACGGCTCAAATTGATTCAAGTGTCATCAATAGAATTCCATTTTTATCAACTTCATTATATGCGTATCGGCCTTAAAATGTTGATATAAAATGATTCTTAAGAAAAGAGTCTTTTTATTCTCAAAAGTTAAAAACACCTTTATGTCAACGTTTCAGACACTTTCCATTTTTTTGGAAGTGTCTTTTTTTACGAGATTAGGTACGAGTTTTGAAAATTGATTTTTTTAAGATCTGGATAATGAGCTGTAATGGCGTTCTTTATAGATGAATTCAACGTTATTTTATTTTGCTTCTCTAGCTTCATTTAATCTTTTCTTGAATTTCTCATAGGTTGATAGATCAACGACATTCAGTGTATTCACATAGATTTCAGTGGTCTTGATATCAGAGTGGGTTAGGGCTTGAGAGATTTGAGCTATCGTTGCTCCACCTTCACGAGCTAATGGACTAAAAGCGTATCTCAGCTTATGTGGCGTCGTTTCAGTCAGCTCAGGATGCCTATTTCGGATCAACCTTAGACAATAGTTCAAATATTCAATATGAACTGGAATGTTCATATCGCCAGTTCGTTTTGCGAAAGTAAAAAGAAATTGTTTCGCGGATTGTTTGACTCTAATCTTAAATAACTCTTCTTTTTGCCTTTTCTTCCAATCGCTTAATAAATCGAATAGAAAAGGTGGGAGTTTGAATTTTGTATTCTTTCTTACTTTAGTTGCTTTTTAAATTACCGAATTTATCTCTACGAAAAGCAGTCTAAGATCTGATACTAACACCGCTTTTTTAATTCATGAAACAGCAACCAATTTAGTATGTATTATGATATGATTTAATTAGTGAATATTGTAAGAGAAAGGAGTTTTTTATGTCTGTTAAAGTGAAGGAAAAAGATTATGATTTAGTTAAAGAATTAAGTATTCAATATGCAAAAGGTTTGAAATTAGATGTGATTGAGACATTTGATGATAATCAGAAAGCTAGAATAGGATTCTATTACTTAGGTTTAGAAATAACGTTAGGGATTCAAGATGTTTCTGAGTTATCAGAAATGATAGTTGATACTGATTTTCAAAAAAAATTACATGGGGTTAATAATGTTGATCTAGGGATTGACGCAGTACATGTAGATGAATATTCTAACAAAGTTTCACTATTTAGCTTTAAATATAGAAATGAATTTTCTCAAGGAAGTACTAAGAGTCCTGAGGAATTGAGAACGGTTGCTCCATTCATTGGATATCTGAAAAATAAAGAACGCTTTTATTCAGATTCAGAAATAAAAGAAGATAGCCGTTTATCATTTGAAAAAATACTTAATATTTTGAGTTTAGATGAGAAGGATCCTGAATTTGAACTGTATATGCTAACTAATGACTGTGCTGAGTTTGATTATGAAGATCCAGGTATTAATGAATTTATCGAGAAATACCCATGGATAAAAATCAAAGAGATAAATTTAAGAGATTTAGCTGAGCACTTAACTTTAAAAGCTGAACCTAATAATGCTGAAGTAATTTTAAATAAAAAAGAATTACTTCAACATGATATGGATGGCTATACAACGGCTAATTCATACGTTGGAAAAATTAAATTAACGGATTTAATAAAAATAACGAGTACAGATCACTCTTTAAGAAATAAAGATAATATAGATGATGCTAGTATAGTAACTGCCCAGCAGATTGATTTGAATGTTTTATTTGAAAATGTCCGAGGATTTTTAGGAACAACTAAGTACAATCATAAAATTATAAAAACTTTAGAAGAAGAACCAGAAAAATTTTTTCTTTTTAACAATGGCATTACTATTACAGCAAAAGACATAGTTGTAACTAAAATAAGAATGGATGAATTTTATAAAATTGAACTTACTGATTATCAGATTGTTAATGGAGGACAAACATTAAGATCAATTTATTATTTTAAAGATGAAAAAGAAGGGATGGTAAATAATTTAGCCAAAGCTAGTGTTCTTGTCAGATTTTTTAAAACGGGCTTAGATGACGGCTTAGTCGAGAAAGTTTCTGAGTACACTAATAGTCAAAATGCAATCTCAGGAAGGGATTTAAAATCAGTAGATAAGATTCAACTGGATATTGAAACTAGATTTAGAGTGGAAGGGTTAGTTTATCTTAGAAAAATGAATAAGGTAGATAAAATAACAGAAAAAGGACTTCAGATTTCGATGGAAAAATTGGGGCAATTACTTCTAGCCTTCCATGGGCATCCTGAAAAAGTGAGTAATAGTAAGAAAAAAATATTTGAAGAGTACTATAATTATCTTTTTAATGACAACCCGCAATTTATGAATAATGCACTGGCACTTACACATAGTTATCATGATATCATTAATTCATACAAAAAATTAATTGAAAAGTATAAGTATTATGAACAAAAAGTATTTTATGTGGTGTATTTAAACACATGGCTTAAAGATAACTCGATAGAAGATAATATTGAAATTTTGGAAAAACAATTAGAAGATTTTAGGAAGGGAGAGGATGTCTCTCCTGCTAGAAAATTACTTCAAATTAAATTTAAAGAAAATATAGATAAAGAAATTTTAAGACTATCGAATAAACAACCGGAAGCGTTAGTATTAAACAAGAAAAAAAAGTAAAATGTATTCAACTAACATCAAGTAACTTTTTGGTTCAAATTGGTTCAAGGATCATCAATAAACATCCGATTTTATCTATTTCAATTCATATCATAAACTGCTAAGTTATTGATATAAAAGGCTTTATCTGGATGGATATTCTTGATGGGTAGTAAGTTCTGTTCTCAAAACGTTAATCCGTTTATATAGAAGATCAAAACACTTTCCATTTTTGGAAAGTGTTTTTTTGTATGGAAATAAACGTGTTCTTCAATATTACTTTTTTGTTCGTTTAAAGAAAGAGGATTCGATGTTGGAGAGGGTCGTTCCCCTATAAACTGAAGATAGAACGATTAATTTGGGGGATGGACATGAAGAAGAAGACAAAGATCATTATTGCTGGCGTCACTGGTTTGGTTATAGCAGGGGGTGCTTTTTTTGCATTCGGTGGTAAAAAAGATGCGGCTTCGTATCAGGTGTATACAGTAAAAACAGCAGATCCTTTGCAGTTGAAGGGGAAAGTGGAACCGCTGAAGCGTCAGCTTTATTTTTTAGATGCGAATAAAGGAACGATCAAAAATGTTCCTGTAAGCAATGGGCAAGAAGTGGCGGTGGGCACGCCTTTGATCGAGTATCAAAATGATACGGCTCAAAATGAAACGATCACGCAGCAGCATGCGGTGAATAAGAGTTCTCTTGATGCGTCTCAGGCTGAAGCGACTGTTGCTGCTGGGGAAAGGCAAGTGCAAACGCTATCGAATCAAATTGGTGAGACGCAGCAGAAGCTGGCTCGTGCGAAAGATGAGGAAGAAAAGGCTGCTTTGAATGAACAATTAAAGCAGCAGCAAGGGGAATTGCAAACGGCCAATGACCAGTTAAATCAATCTCGTTTTGCGGTGCAGGGGGCTTATGAGGAAGTCCAATCTGCTAAAGATGTGCTTGCTGGGCAGCAAAAGCAAGCGTCAGCGACGGTGAGTGCTGAAATTGCGGGCGTGGCGTCTGTGGATGAAAAGGGAAAGGGCTCTCCAGAGGTTCCAGTAGTCGCAGTTTCCAGCAAAGAAAAGCAAGTCAAAGGTACCGTCACGGAATACGATCTAGACAAATTGGTGCCGGGGCAAACCGTTCAGGTCACGACGGTGGGCAATGACAAAAAAGTGGAGGGAACGATTAAATCGATTGCTGCGAGTGCTATACCGACGAGCGGGGACAACAGCAATGTTGCCTCTTATGCATTTACCGTGGAGGGGAATTTCCCTTGGACGGATGATTTATCGACATTGATCACGTTGCAGCAAAAGCAGCTTCTATTACCGTCGTCTGCACTTAAGAAAACAGGAAATGAACAATATGTCTATAAGTATGAGGATGGAAAAGCGAAGAAAACGGTCGTTCAAACGTTGGCTGTCAATGGGCGCACGATCATTCAAAAAGGATTGAAGGACAAGGATCAAATCATTGAAAATCCAGATGACGCGTTGAAGGACGGATCAGAAGTTCAGGTGAGTGCCAATGATTAGCTTGGCACATATCTATAAGTATTATGAAACAGGGGAAACAAGAGTGCCTGTTTTAGACGACATCAATTTTTCAATCGAAGCTGGAGAATTTGTGGCTATTATGGGGCCTTCTGGCTCAGGAAAATCCACGTTGATCAATTTGCTGGGGTTCATCGATCGACAGTTTGAAGGGGAGTATTTGTTTAATGGTCGGGAGATCACGTATTTCAAAGACGATGAATTGTCTGAGATACGGAATCGTTCTGTTGGCTTCGTTTTTCAAAATTTTAGTTTGATCGAGAATTTAACGGTTGCGGAAAATGTTGAATTGCCTCTTTTGTACAGCGGTGCGAAACACAATGAGACGCAGAAGAAAGTGAAGCATGCGTTGGCTAGGGTCGGATTAGCAGACAAGTTAGATCAATTGCCGAAGCAGTTATCCGGTGGGCAGCAGCAGCGTGTGGCGATCGCTCGGGCATTGATCAATCGTCCCAACTTTATTATTGCGGATGAACCTACGGGGGCGTTAGACACCCATACAACAGAGGACATCATGCAATTGTTCAAGCAGCTGAATGAGGAAGGGGTGACGATCATCTTGGTGACGCATGACCCAGAGACGGTCGTCTACTGTGACCGCTTATTGAAAATCCGAGATGGAAAGATGATCGAGGAGGTGCTGCAATCATGAGAAAATACATTCTCTGGCGGACTGCCTTTCGTTCGATCTTCAAGAACAAACGCCGCAGTTTTTTAACGATGGTGGGTATCATTATAGGAATTGCCGCCGTGATTACGATCGTGGCTTTAGGAAATGGGTTTAAACGAAATATTTTATCTGAGACGACGGGCGCGGATGAAACTGGACAAACGAAGTACGTCAACATCAAGTACAACGACTTTGATAATCTAGTCAGTGAAGATAGCGGGATCTCGCAGACCGATAAAAATATGGTCGCCAACCTTCCAGAAGTGAAGGAGGTTTCTTATTACAAAGCGATGAAGAAGGACGGGAATCCTACCGTTGATTTTTATGATAAAAATACAAAATTAACGATGACGGTCCATCCGGCGAAAGAAACCGCCGTGTCTCTTTTAAATGGTCGCCAATTGAATGCCGCGGACAGCGATGGGCTAAATAAGGTGGTCGTTCTTGATGAGGCGGTCGCAAAGCAAGTATTCGGGTCGAAGGAGACCGCTTTAAATAACGGGTTCGAGTTAAAGGGGCAGGTCTTTACCGTTGTGGGTGTTTCTGCGAATACTTCTGGAGAGATCGGTCCGCAAAATTATGAACCGCTTGCTTATTTTCCGAAAAAAACCTATACGCATTATTTAGGAAAAAAAGACGACCATTCCGTATTGGCCCTTAAATTTAATACAGGGGTCAATCAGGATACAGCGATGACGAAAGTCTTAAAGCAGTTGAACATGAACGGAGAAAGTCGGGCGCAGGGGGAGTATCAAGCCTATGATCCGACTTCTGAAATCAAGCAGTTGGGATCTATGCTAGATCAAATGACTCTCTTCATCAGTGCAGTCGCAGCGATCTCGCTATTTATCGCCGGCGTGGGCGTCATGAATATGATGTACATCTCTGTTTCTGAACGGACCAAGGAAATCGGTATTCGACGTGCACTTGGTGCGAATGCGAAGTCGATCAAGCGCCAATTTCTATTTGAAGGGATCGTTCTGACAGTGAGCGGCGGTGTGATTGGGTATATTCTTGGTATTTTGATTGCTTTCGCAGCGTCCTTTGCCTTGCCGTTTTCTGTGCGGCCAGACATGATGACCGTGCTGATCTCGATTGGGACCTCCGTGGTGATCGGCGTATGCTTCAGCTACTTGCCCGCTTCAGCAGCCGCGAAAAAAGAATTGATCGATATATTGAAATAGCAGAAAATCCAGATTGGGTCGCGGGTAACCGTTGCTCAAGGGACGATGTTTTAAAAAATGATAAGAACTTCCCTTCAAGCTAGGCGTAGTCCAATGACTAAGGCTTAGCTTGAAGGGAAGTTCTGTTTGTTTAATGAATACTTTTCAATTCATCACGCGTGCGCTTTTCTGACTTGCCACACAAAGTAGGAGCCGAGCCAGAGGGCAGCGAACAGAAGGATCATGTAGATTCCGACTTTATTAAAATCGATCGTTGAGATCCAGAGTCCAAAGTTGTTGAGGGGTCCTAGGGTGCTGATTCCGACTTGCGCCAATTCGACTGCTCCGATCGTAAAGGCCACGATGATTGAGACAGAGGTGACGATCAGATTGTAGTTCATTTTACGTTCGGGCATGGCAAAGGCCCAATTGTATGCGCCGGACATCATGACGGAATCACTGGTATCCATGAGAGACATCCCTGCTGCGAACAATAACGGAAAGACCATGCTGTTCCAGCCTATCAGTGTGTGATTGTTTTCGGCAGAAAGGGAAATCAGACCGATCTCCGTAGCGGTATCAAAGCCTAAGCCGAATAGGAAACCGATGGGGTACATATGCCAGGCTTTCGTGACCATATGTAAAAAGGGTGTCAGAATTTTTGCCAGCAGTCCTCTTGAATTTAAGAGATTTTCCACGTTTTCGTGTTCGAGTTGTTCGTCTGTTTTTTTCTTACGGATAGTTATCAGATGGATAAGAATGATCAAGTTATTGATAGCTAGAAAGAGTAAGAATGTTCCAGAGATGATGCCGCCTGCTGTTCCGCCCAATACTTTTAAGAAAGATAAATGCTCTTTAAAAAAATCAGCGGATAGATTAACTAAAAAAATAATGAGGAGCACCACGCTTGAGTGTCCCAAGGAAAAGTAGAAACCTACGCCGCAGGATTTTTGTTTCTGATGGATTAATTTTCTGACGGTATTATCGATCGCGGCAATATGATCGGCATCAAATGCGTGTCTCAGGCCCAATGTATAGGCGACAAGTCCTAAACCGATCAGAGAGGGTCTTTGTCTTGCGATCACCCATAGCCATGAGAACGTACAAAGATGCAGGGCTAAAATGGCTAAGTAATAAGGAGCAGAAGCGATCCCTATCTGTTTTTTCATGAGTATCTCCTTTCAGGAAAAGCAGTCCAGCGACAGGTGCCGGCTGAACGGCCTTTAGTTGACGATGAGTTTGTACAGCATCGTAGCAGTGATGGCACCGCAAATGGGCGCAAGGACTGGGACCCAGCTATAGTTGAATTGAGAGCTTCCTTTAAATTTAAAAGGCCACAAGGCGTGCAAAAGTCTGGGTCCTATATCTCTAGCGGGATTTAGTGCGGGTCCAGTAGGCCCGCCGAAAGAGATGACTAAACACATGACCAAGAACCCTAAGCCAAGAAAGTCGGCACGGGGGTCGATCGTGTCAGCCGTGATGAATAGTGCGCCGAATACTAATAAAAAAGTGCCGATGTATTCATTGATAAATCCGTTTAATTTACTGTTTGCGGCATCGATCGTTGCGAAGGTCGCTAAAATCGCTTCGGAATTTTCAGTCTGATCATAATAAGGCTTATAGGCGAAGACGACGAGCAACTGTCCTAAAATTGCACCGAGGACTTGCGCAAGAACGTAGGGCAGTACGTCTTTCCAAGGAAAGCTGCCGCTGACGGCTAAGGCGATGGTCATGGCTGGATTGATCTGGGCGCCGGATATGGCAGCGAACATGAGGGCAGGGATCATCACACCGATCCCGTACCCAAAACCAATCAAGATCCAGCCGCCTTGAAAGCCTTTTGTTCCACGTAGTTCAACATTTGCTACCGAACCATTTCCCAAAGCGACCATAATGGCTGTGCCCATCAGTTCGGTGAGGGAACGTATAAATAATGAGTCATGCATTTTTTTCTACCCCGCTAATATGGTTGATTTTTCTTCTTCTGAAAGTGTCTGATTCATTCGACCGCTGATAAACCCGTCAAGATCGACTGAAATATAGTCGTAGCCTAGTTCGCTTAATTTTTTAGTGATCGCGGCGCGTTGAACCACCACTTGCGCGATAGCTTCTTCAGGGACTTCGATGCGGGCCAATTTTTTATGGACACGGACTCGTACTGTAGGAAATCCTAGTTCCTTTAAATATTTTTCAGCAGCTAAGACTTGCCGCAGCTTTTTACTCGTCAATTTTGTATTGTAGGGAAAGCGCGAGGAAACTGAACATGAGGGGGCCTTGTTCCAGTTTTTCAAGCCTAAGAGTTGTGCGAGCTGGCGGACTTCGTCTTTGTAAAGGGTCGCTTGCTGCAAAATGGAGACCGCTCCTGCTTCATTCCTCGCGCGAAGACCTGGTCGGAAATCTGCGCCGTCATCCATGATGATGCCGTCAACTACAGCATTTGCCCCAAATTCTTCGGCGATTTCTGTCAGCTTGGTATAGAAGATTTTTTTCATGTAATACCACGAATCCGGCTGGTTGTTTTTGATATGCTCATCTGCTAAATAATCTAGTTGCACCCCCATCACCCGCGCGCCCATTTCTTCGGCTAATTGAAGGGCTTCTTCGTATTCATCGTCCGCAAAAAATTCAGAGTCGGCAACGACAGCGAGAACATTTTCTTTGCCTAGTGTGTCGAGAGATTCCTTTAATGCGAGTGTCGAGTCGATCCCGCCGGAAAAACTAACGACGACTTTTTGATAATGGGATAAAATTGCTTGCAGCTTTTTTTCTTTTTCTTTTAATAAGGTCATTTGAAGGCTTCTTTCTTTATTCGTTCTTTTGAAGTTGTTCCATTAATTGATTTTTTACCTCAGTGATCGTGCACCTTTTTTCTTTGGCTAAGGCGAGAAGTTCGTCATGTTCAAAGGAAATCTTTGAAAAGCCCTGATAAGACAAGTGTTTAACATGAACGTCGCCAAGGGCTGTTTTTTCTAAACGAACAGTTCGTTGCATGATTTTTCTGTCTAGCAGTTGTTGCCTAACGCCAATTGAAGAGGTCGTTTCAAATAAGATTTTGACCATTTCATCGTTTTGGGCAGGGGCCGCTAAGAGACTCAGCTTGTAGGCAGGACGGCCTTTTTTCATGGTAATGGGTGCTGTCCAAACGTCTTTTGCTCCTTTTTCAAGCAGGAGCTGCATCACGTCGGATAATTCCTGTCCTGTAGCATCATCTAAGTTGGTCTCGATCAACAACACATGATCTTGTTCACGGGGGACTTGCTGATTGCTCAGTAAAGAATTACAGAGACAGCCTCTAAGGGCGTTCAAGCTGCCGGTCTCTCGCGTTCCAAACCCGTATCCGATCTTTTCGATCATCACATTTTCCGGGAGGGTGCCGAAGGTCTCTGCGCTGTGCTTGATCAGTCCAAATCCAGTTGGTGTAACCAGCTCAGTGAGGACATCTTCTCGCTGACGAAAAGGGATGTTGCTATTCAGCCGCATCTGCATGACTGCGGGAACTGGAACGGGCATGACGCCGTGAGCCACAGTGATCGTCCCAGTTCCATCGACAAGAGTGCCGCAAAGGATGTGCTGGATTTGTAAAAGTTCTAGCCCAATAAAAAAGCCGACGACGTCCACGATCGAATCGATCGCACCGACTTCATGGAAATGGATCTCATTGATCGTTTTTCCGTGGACACGCGCTTCCGCTGCTGCGATCTCTTCGAAGACGGCACAGGCGCTCTGTTTGATGGACGCACTCAGCTCTGAAGAATGGATAAGTCCTTCGATGGCCGCAAGATTTCTTCCGTGATGATGGATCATTTCCGCACCTTCATCAGGGTGATGCCCCTTGAACTCGTCGCTTAGCACGACTTCAAATAAATGCCCGTCAATCGCTGATTTTGTTGTTTTGGTCAGTGATAATTGGTATCCTGTCAGCTTTAGTTTGGCTAATTCGTGGGTGAAGTCCTCAACGTCCAGCCCAAGGTCAAACAAGGTCCCTAGTAACATATTTCCGCTGACGCCTGAAAAGGGATCAAGATAGAGAGTTTTCATTTCGCAGCCTCCGCTAAATGGTTGATTTTACTAGCCGCATATCCGGCGCCGAAGCCGTTATCAATATTTACGACCGTGATACCTGTGGCACAGCTGTTGAGCATCGTGAGGAGTGCAGCCAAGCCATTGAAGGCTGTTCCGTAGCCTACACTTGTCGGTACTGCAATGATCGGCGTACTGACCAGTCCTCCAACCACGGAAGCCAGAGCTCCTTCCATTCCGGCAATCACGATCACCACTTGTGCCGCCCGGATTTGTTCAAGGCGAGCAAACAAGCGATGGATTCCTGCAACGCCGACGTCATAGATTCTGTCTACGCTGTTTCCGAAGGCTTCTGCTGTAATCGCAGCTTCTTCAGCAACCTTCAGATCAGAGGTTCCTGCGGTGACTATGGCAATCTTTCCTTGTGTCTTCATTTGCGGATTTCTTTCCCACAGCAAGATTTCTGAAGCCGTATCGTAGTGCAGGTGGGGGAGTTTCGTTCTAACAGCCGCAGCTTTTTTTTCGTCGACTCTTGTGACTAGGATGTTGTTTTGTTCTCCTAGCATGGCTTCGACGATCCCGATGATTTGATCAGCGGTTTTTCCTTCCCCATAAACGATTTCAGGCATCCCTGTTCGCTGGCCTCTCTCCGTATCGATCTTGGCAAAGCCTAAATCAGTGAAGCCGTCGTTATGAATCGTTTCTGCCGCATCTTTCGGGCTTAGTTTTTGTTCCGAAACAAGCTGTAAGAGTTCTTTTATTTTTTCTGCGTCCATCTTAATGCCTTCCTTTGACGATGACGCCGAGTCCATCTGGAATAACGACGACCTTCGCTTCTTTTCCTTCACGATCGTAGGCCTTTTCTAGCGCATCCTCTAAGGATGTCGAAAGCGCCATGTGCATATCGGTGACTAATTGAGGATCCACGAGGTCAGACACCAAGATGACGTGATGGTTCACCAAAATACGAGCAAGAATCTGAGACGTCCATTGATCTGGGACGGTTTCTAGTCGCGGGGTGTGGATGGCTTTGTCGAGAAATTCCTTAGGATCGGCAACATCCGCAATATTATGATAGAAGCCTTCGCCGCCGTGTCCGTCTCGACAGCCGGCAACCATAATGATCGTTCCCCCCAGTTTATTTGTAGCTTCAGCCGAGGTCATGCCTTTTACTGCTTGATAGATGTTTTGATCAAGGGGATACCCGCCATTGGTAGAGATCGTGATGTCGGATTCGATCGCGTCGACTTGAGATAAGGAATCAACGAATACTGTGCCTTTTTTATGAGCTTTTTCCAAGTCGCCGGCAAAGGAGCCGATGATTTTCTTATCTTCATCAAGGACGACGTTCAGGATAAAGGCTAAATGCGCCGTTTTGGCCGCGTAAGCCATGTCTTCATGGATCAAATTATGCTTGAGGTTCCCTGTCCGCGAATGTTTATCATTGATAAACTCGCCTGAATGATTGGCCATGATCGTTTTATAAGAAGAAATACCCGGTAAGACAGATTTTCTACCGCCAGAAAAACCAGCGAAGAAGTGAGATTCAATAAATCCTTCTGACAGTAGTAAATCTGCCTCCATTGCCACTTTATTAATGATCAGGTCACCGCCAGAAGGGAGTTTACCGAGGGTCACCATGTCTTCGTCTCGTTCGGAATAATGCATAACGATTTCTTCATGGGCAACGATGTCTTCGCCATATTTACTGAACAGCTCTTCTTTTGTGGAAGGTCTGTGGAAACCTGTGGCGACTAAAATTCGGATTCGTGCATCAGGAGCAACGGAACGAATGCGGCGTAAAAGAATCGGTGTGATGATCTTTGAAGGAACGGGTCTCGTGTGGTCGGAAGAAATAATGACGATGTTTTTCTTTCCCTTCGCCAGCTCTTCTAGTTTGGGAGAAGCGATAGGAAAATCTAAAGAGCGTTCGACTAGCTCCTCTTCTGAATACTCCGCACGGTAGGTAGCGGCTTGAGAAACGAGAGACCCCGCAAAACGGTCGTCTTCTATTTTTGCAGTTATTGTTTTGTTGTCGTAAGGAAGTGCTAGTTCAATCATATGTTCTTCATCCTCTTTCTATTTGGTACAAGACTTATGATAAGGCCCAAGAACGACGCTCACCTTGTTGATAGGCATTGTTTCTGAGCATTATCGAGAAGCATCGTCCTTTGACATTACCAAATGGTAAGAGGATATGATAAAATACAACAGATTCTTTCATTCATAAATGAAAGTAGGGATTGGAAGGAAAACTATGAATAATAAAGACATCGATTACCTCGTTAATTTTCTGGAAGACAAACAAATTCCGGTTATTACGAAGGACTATCATACGTATCTAACTTTTCACGGCTTGAAAGCAGCGAGTGTGTTTATCCTGAAGGAGGGCGTTATCAAAACGTCGGTCATTTTGCAGGATGGTCGAGAATTTAATATTTCCTATATCAATCAGCCGGACGTCATTTCACTGCTGCATGACGAAGCGCTTCAATACGATGAACAGCCCTTCAACGTACGGATCGAATCACCGACGGCTACTTTTTATCAGATCAATCGGGTGCAATTTTGGAAGTATGTCAACAACGATCCGTATCTCCAAAACTATGTAAAACAATATTATCGCCATCGCTTGTCTGAAAATTTTTCGCGTTTGCAGCGTTTGACCATGAATGGCAAATTAGGAGCATTGGCGAGCTTTTTAAGAGATCTGGTCCTGAAATTTGGACGCGAATTGGACGGCGGATCAAAGATCTTGATTGATTTTGAGGTCACTAATGAGGATATTGCAGCATTTTGCGGCATCGCCACGTATGCAAGCGTCAGCAGAATGATGAAGAAGCTGAAGGAAGAGGGCGTGATCGCATTTACCAATAGTGACAATGGCAGACGAAGAATCATTGTCTGCAATGTCCAAAAATTGGATGATTATATCGCCTATTGAGAAATAGCCCCTCCGTTTTCAAAGAGCCCAGTAAAAATGAATAAACTTTATCGATGCAAACCTTCTGGTCATGGTAAAATTTAAGTATTCAACGAATGGTTGAGCTTAGTTTACGCTATTTCAACAGAAGGTTTATTGTCTGTTTACACATTGGAGGGCTATGGTCATGGTAGAGATCGGAGCAAAAATCAGGGAATTAAGAGAAGTGAAAAAGATGTCACAGAAAGACTTGGCTGATTTTCTCAGCGTCACACCACAGGCGGTTTCGAAATGGGAACGGAACAAGAGCTACCCCGATTTGGATATGCTGGTGAAGTTAAGTGATTTTTTTCAGGTGACGGCAGACGAACTGCTGGGAAATTCCAAGCCATCCTTTTTTGCCTCTTTCTTTTCTAAAACAAAGGGAGACGAGGAGATGGATAAATCGATCGAGATAAAACAGTATCCAGAAGGTGACGTACCGAAAGCTACAAAAGTGGAAAATGTTTCTAGTTTTTTACGAATCACGTTCGACACTGGTGAGATTCGCTATCTGAGGTCGCATCTTTACAAGGATATTGTTGATGTTTTTTCTCCTTGGCGCTGGAAACGCAAAGGGGGACTGTGGATGTTCGGCGGTCCGAAAGCTCACTATTGGTTGGGCTCAGAGTTTGAGATCAAGGAGACGGGGGAAGTCATCCTCAATGGGACGGATCATTACTCACCAGAGGAACTGTGGTACGACAGCAAAGAACATATCCATGAGATCAAGTACACTTAGTGAAAGCTGAGTGTATTTTTATTTTGTGATTTGTATTTTTGCTTCTTCCCGCAAACCTTAGTATAATAACGTTGTTTTGTATACATAGCGATAGTAGGAGGAAATCTACATAATGAAGAATAATTTTTGGGCGGAATTGCCGAAGCCCTTTTTTGTTTTAGCTCCGATGGAGGATGTGACGGACGTGGTCTTCCGTCATGTGGTGAAGGAAGCGGGCGCACCGGATGTATTTTTTACGGAATTTACGAATTCGGATAGTTTTTGTCACCCTGATGGGATCGAGAGCGTTCGCGGCAGGTTGATGTTTACAGAGGATGAGCAGCCGATGGTGGCGCATATCTGGGGAGACAAGCCTGAATTTTTCCGCGAGATGAGTCTTGCGATGGCGGAGAGGGGCTTCAGCGGGATTGATATCAATATGGGCTGTCCGGTGCCGAATGTGGCGGAACGAGGAAAAGGCAGCGGCTTGATTTTGCGGCCAGAAGTGGCGGCGGAATTGATCCAAGCAGCAAAAGCTGGGGGATTGCCTGTAAGTGTGAAGACGCGTCTTGGATTTACAGATACCGCGGAGATGACGGAGTGGATCAGTCATTTGCTGGAGCAGGACATCGCCAATCTTTCTGTTCATATGCGGACGCGCAAAGAGATGAGCAAGGTGGATGCGCATTGGGATTTGATTCCTGAGATCGTGAAGCTGCGGGATGCGCTGGCACCGCAAACGCTGATCACGATCAATGGGGATATTTTGGATCGTCAGATGGGCTTGGAGCTGGCGGAAAAATATGGTGTAGATGGTCTGATGATCGGCCGTGGGATTTTTAAGAATCCTTATGCCTTTGAAAAGGAAGCTAAAGAACATTCTCCCGAAGAATTGATTGGACTGCTGCGTTTACAGCTTGATTTGCAAGACCGTTATGCGGAGAAAGTCCCTCGTTCGATCGTTGGCTTGCACCGATTCTTCAAAATTTATGTTAAAGGGTTTCCCGGTGCGAATGACTTACGCGTGCGCTTGATGAATACGAAATCGACGGCTGAAGTTCGTGAGATTTTAGACGCCTTTGAGCAGGCTGAACAGCACTAATGGAGGATTGCCTTCAAAGACACTTTTTTTCGTTGAGGAGAAGGTGTCTTTTTTTATGACAACGGTCTGAACGTTAACAGTTGCCCCGCAAGCTAGAAGGACTGTAGGATAGAAGGAGCAGAACAAAGGAGGAGAAGACGGTGATTCAAGTAGTAGTGGGAGATATCGCACATTTGACCTTTCAAGTAGAAGCTATCGTCAATGCGGCGAATGCGGCTTTGATTCCCGGAGGCGGTGTGGATGGCGCATTGAACCGAGCAGCGGGACCGAATTTGAAAAAGGCGATGGGTGCGATTGGCGGAACACCGACAGGGACGGCGGTGATCACGCCAGCTTTTGAGCTGTCTGCGACGTATGTGATTCATGCGGTTGGCCCGCGTTATCAAGATGGCGAACACGAGGAAGAAAAGTTGCTCTACAGTGCCTACGAAGCGGTCTATCAGCTAGCGCAGGAATACAAGCTCGAGAGCCTTGCAGTGCCTGTTTTGAGTGCAGGGATCTATGGTTATCCGAAAAAGGCAGCGGCGCGGGTGCTTTATGAAGTAGCAGGACGCCCTGAAAATCAAGGGATCGCTACGACCATTGTTGTCTTTGAGGAATCGTGGCTGGAAATTTTCGCGGCGCTCCAACAGGACAACTGATGGAACTGGGGATTTTTTCTTGGTGCTCAAATAAGTGATAAAATAGGGATAAATAAGAAAAGTGAGGCGAATCATTTGAAAGCTATTTCGATTCATCCTGAGCCGGTCATGGACATTCTTTCTGGGAAGAAAACCGAGGAATACCGTTCGTGGTCTACGCATCATCGCGGCCCGTTATTGATCTGCTCAACAGCCATCAAAACACCTGGATGCATCTCTGGTCATGCTGTCTGTATCGTTGATCTGGTCGACGTAAAGGAAACGCCCCATTCCTATGCGTGGGTGTTTGAAAATGTGCGCTGCATCAAGCCTTTTCCTATCAAAGGTCAGCGTCGTCTGTACCATGTTCCTGATGATCGAATCGTCGAACCTGAAAAGGGCGAGTTTGTGATTGAGGATGGAGAACGGGTCGTTACGGACGAATTTTGGGAGAAATACTACGTAAATTTGATCAATTAAGCCTGTCTAAAACACCTCTCCTAATAACGAACAAGCAAATGTAATCGCTGTTATAACGGGGAGAATAGCCGGTTTTAAAAACACTCATTGAGGAAATGAGTGTTTTTATTTTGTCTAAACAAGCGATTTAAAAAAACTTAATTCGTAATTAAAAATAATAAAAAAAGGTTTATAACGGATTCTTTCCAATATTAGTGATAAATGCCTTTAAACAAGCGGTTTTAAATCTTTAAAAATAACTACGATCGATTTTTTTGTGAAAAAGCACGTAGAAAAGAAGTTGTTTAAAATATTATTTGTGCAGGTGGGGAAGGTCATTCCGTTGAAAAATAAGAATTCTGAGCGTTCAGTTTCTGCTGGGGGAAGATTCTTCTATATAAAGGGAGAATTCGTTGAAACGGTGGCGCAGGCAGTGGAGGAAGAATAGAGAGAGGGGCTCGTACTTGAAAAAATTAAGTCTTATCTGTTTAGTGATCGTCTATTTTTTTTATGGGAATTCGGCCTTTGCTTCGGAAGCAGCCGTTTCGGTGTCGATCGATACGAAGCGCGCTGGAGAATTCGTTGCTGGAACGGAAGCGCTCACCTTTGATGTATACGATTTGACCGAGTGGTGTCAAAAAAACAATCAAAGCGAAAAGAAGAGCAAGCAGTTTTGGCTAGATCAGTATCAAAATAAACAACAATTTCAACGGGTCATCCAACAGGCGGCGTTAACCAAAGTAAATGAGCGCCCTTTAGCTGTTGGCTCTGACGGGCTTATGCAAGCAGCGCTTCCTTATCATCAGCAAGGGAAGCCGGCCGTTTATTTATTTTCAGCTTTGGGGGAAACGGGGAACCAAGAGTTTCTGCCACTGGTTTTGTTTCTGCCGACAGAGTATCCGGCGGCAACGGTGTATCTGTATGGAAAATACCAAACGACCGCAAGGACAGGAGAGCTGATCGAGGAATCACCCAATCATGAGAATAAGCCATCAACAAAAACATCATTGCCTCAAACAAATGAGCGTCCTAGTAATTTTCTGTATAGCGGAATTCTGCTAGCTCTAGCTGGGGGCGGTGGTCTGGCTTATCAAAAACAAAAAAACAGGAGGAAAAATGAATGAAAAGTAAGAAGATAGTTCGGGTTGTCACAGCGATCGTGTGTCTGCTTCCGCTGATCGCCGGAGTGTTTGGGTTTGGGGGCGCGGTACAGGCCGCTGCTGAAGGAAAAGTGGATGTCACACTTCACAAGAAAAAAATGGACCAATTCCCAACGAATCCAGTAGAGAATACAGGGAAGGAAATGGTCGAATTTGAGCAATACGAAGGTCTGGCTGAAGTCACCTTTGAGGCGTGGGACATCACCACTGATTTTTACACACAATTGAATAAACTCGTAGCGCCGAATGCGTCGAAGGACGTATACGAGGCGGCTGTGAAGGATTTAATGAAGAACTTTAAATTGAACAAGGACGCAGCCGTATCAAAGGGTTCTGAAACTACGGACAAATTGGGCTTGGCTACTTTTGCTGATTTGGATAAGCGGACAACAGAGGGAACGTACAAGGTCTACCTGTTTGAAGAAACTGACAGTAAAGGCGCGACGGCTTCGGCGGTACCATTGATTTTAGTATTGCCTGTTGTCGATGAAGCAGGGGAGAACACGGATATCCATTTGTATCCAAAAAACAAGATCAAAGGTGAGATCGACAAAGAGCTTGTGGACGAAGACGGGAAGGAATTGACGGGGAAAGATCGCTACGATTATGAAGTAGGCAAAAAAATCTACTACCATGCGAGCTTTACGATCCCGAGCCAAATTGGTGAGATTCTTGACTCAGAGGGCAGTTTGCAGACACGTTACACGAAATTGCAATTCAAGGATGAGGTGTCACAAAATGGCGTGAAATTTGAAGGGATCGAACGAATCTCGATCGCGGATAAAACAGACGATATCAAAGCGGCCTTCCTCTCTCACGGAACAGCGAGCTATACGAGCACCGCGGCTCCTTACAATGAAAAAGCAGGATTCACGATCGATATGAATTTGTCTGACGCGAAAAGCGATGGAGATGCTGCTAAGTTTGCTTCATCGAAGGAGACAGCAGAGTATCTGAAGCCCTTTGGCGGAAAGACACTGCATATTTATTACGCGATCTCCTTTACGGATAAAACGCCTGTCGACGTTGACATCAATAATAACTTCTCCGTTGAGCTGACCCATGATGGACAAACAGAAACGGACGACCATACAACCGTACCGCCTGTCGTTACTGGCGGTAAGAAATTCATGAAGCATGAATCCGAAAAAGAGAACCAAGGATTGGATGGCGCTAAATTCGTTGTTATCAAAAAAGAAGATGGAAAAGACTACTATTTAACGAATAAAAATGACCAAATGATCTGGACAGAAGTTGGAGAAACAGAAAATTTCGCGACAGCGACACACTATACGTCCGAAAATGGCGGACATCTGCAAGTGTCGGGTCTAGCATTTGGTACCTACTATTTACGTGAGATCGAGGCACCGAAAGGCTTCCAATTGTTGGAGACGGATAAGGAGTTTATTGTAGACAAAGGGTCCTTTGAGGATGCAGCGACCTTGCCGATCGCCAACGTGTCAAAAGGCGGTTTCTTGCCTTCAACAGGTGGAACAGGGATCATTGTCTTTTTAGTGATCGGAGCAGCATTGATGACAGGGGCATTTATCAAGTATCGCCAGATAAATCACGCATAAAACCAATAAAAACGAAAAAACAAGAGCGAAACGGTTCTTGTTTTTTTGTTTTTGGAAAAAAAATGGGTAAGAAGAAAAAATGATTTTTAAGGTGAAAGTTGGTTGGTAATTGCTCATTTTTCATAGAAAATACAATTAATTTAAGGATATTAATCTACTTTTTTGCTGTTTTAGCGGGTGTTTAGGCACCCTTTTTTCAGCGTTCAGAAAAAGATCATTTTGAAATCATATATTTTGAATAATTTTGACCGAAAATTGCTTTTATCATTTTTTTATACTATTATTTGTGAATAACACAAAAATATTTCTTGTATTTTCTCTTTCTATTATTGGGAAAACGGACTATTTTTGAGAAAATAGCCTTGAATCAATCTATTAATAAAGGAGGATTCCAATTTTTTAGCAAAAGAGTAAAAATCCGAAACGGGCTGTCTAAAGCAGCATCCAATAAGGGGAAACGCAGGATTTTACTTGTGAAGACATTCTTTTGAGAGGAGAATGATCATGGATTTTCGTGGGGTTTTAGGGACAAGCAACAAACGACGATTGGCGTTGCTGGAGCAGCTTTATTATCGTCGGGAAGGGTGGTCGAGTGATCAGCTTTTGAGTGAATTGAATTGTTCGCTGCCGATCTTGTTGAATGACATCGAGATGATCAACGAGGAGTACCCCAGTTTCCAGATTACGAAAACGAAGGGACTTTATCGGCTAGAGGTGGACAAGAAAGTCAGTTTGGGAAATTTGTATGCCAATATTTTGAACACGAGCCCTGAATTTCAGATCATCGAGGAATTGCTGTATGAGGAATGTGAAAATATCACGGCTTTAGGGAAAAAGCTGTACCTTAGTTCCTCAAACACGCAGCGTTATCTTAAAAAGATCGAAGAGGCGTTGTCAGAGGCGGGGATAGAATTGTGCTATCGGCCCTTACGCGTCGAGGGAAATGAAGGGGAGATCCGAAATTTTTATTACCGCTTTTACAGTGAACGGCAAGAGGCGTTTGAAAGCACACTGCCGAAGCTGCCTGCGAAGCACTATCACGTGATCGAGCAGTACGTACAGGAATTTGTTTCGATCAATCAGATCCACGAAAAGTACGTCTTTCAAAAGCGCTTGATCTACAATTTCTATATTAGTATTTGGCGAGTTAAAAATGGCCATCGGTATCCGGTCGATCACTTGCGGACAGAAGGTTTGGAGTTGCCGAAAGGCCCGTATTATCAGCATTTGAAGCAGGCGGTCCATGAGGGCGCGGAGGTCGAGCTGTCGCCGGAGCTGATTCGCGACGGGCTGTGGCTGCTCTTTTCGGATTCGGTCGTATTCAGCAGTCCTCATCGTGCGCTTGCAATGTCAGACAATGAAAAGTATCAGCAATTATTCAGTCGTCACTATGAATTGGTGGGGGCGTACAACAAAATGCTAGGGTACCGCTTGGACAAGCAAAGTCGGATCAATCTGGCGACCGTCTTGTCGAACGAATTTTACCTTTATGATCCGGCAGGTCAGTATGTTTGCTTACTATGGCGCAATCGGACGGTGTTTTTATCAGAGGTATCGAAGGTTTACAGTCGCGGCGTGGAACGGGTAAAGAAACTCGTTCAGCGATTTACGGAAAAATACCAGATGTATCAAGAAGAAGATTTTTTGCGGAACTATACATACTTATTGGTGACGACAGAAGAGCGAAGCATGGAATGGCTGGCAAACCAAGAGCCGTTGCTGCAGGTGCTGCTGTCTGATCTAACGCCAACAGAGGAAAGCTTTTTGGCCAAGCAAATTTCAGACGCTATATATGGAAATTTTATCATTCTGCATTTTGAAACATTATCCGGGGGAAACCCGCAACTACGCAATGAATTGAAAAATTATGATTGTTTGATCACGACGGGTTCGGCGGAAGGATTGCCCCAGGACTATCCAGTGGTAGTGATCGATCCTTTTTTAACGAGGCAGAGTACGCGGTGGATACAGGAGATGATCACCGAGCTGGAGGAAAAACGAAGCCTTCTTTCTGTGATAGAATAGAAGCGAAAGAAGGTCGACTATGAACAGTATGGAGAAAATCAATCAATTTCGCGATGCCCGCAATTGGCGCCCGTTCCATAATGAAAAGGATCTTGCGCTGTCTATCTGCTTAGAAGCAGCCGAATTATTGGAGCTGTTTCAATGGAAGGATTCTGAAGAAGCCCGGACCCAAACTGAGCGGCTGAAAGAGGAATTGGCAGATGTGCTGATCTATTCTTATATGATGGCGGACAATCTAGACTTTGATATTGACGAGATCATCAGCGAAAAATTAAAGAAAAACGCGATCAAATACCCAGTGGAGAACGCGTAAAAAAGAGGTGCCCGTATGCAGCGGCACCTCTTATTTATTCATGCAATTCTAGCGGCAGACCGTCAGGATCAAAGAAGAAGGTCATTTTTTCGCCAGTGAAATCATCGGTGCGCAACGGTTCGCAGACGACCCCTTCACTAGCCAAATAGGCCACTGTCGCTTCGATGTCCTCGGTTTTGAAGGCAAGATGACGCAAACCGGCCGCTTCTGGGAAGCTTGGGCGTTTCGGCGGATCTTGAACAGCAAAAAGCTCCAATTCCGCGTCCTTCAATTGCAGATCCAGCTTGTAGTCGTGCCGTTCAGGCCGGTAATGTTCCCGCAGGATCGGCAGACCGAGAATATCGACATAAAAATGGCGGGCTTTTTGGTAATCAGACACAATGATCGCCACGTGATGGATCGCAGAAAAATCGGGTTTCGACATAGGCGTCTCCTTTCTTTTTTTCGTGGGCTATAAGCGTCGCTTCGACGTGCTCGAAGGCTTCCTTTCCATTATAAGCTAGTTGCTTTAAAAAAAGTATGTTATACTCTAACCAATTGAAGAGAAACATTTGGGGTGCTGTATTGCTGAGATTATACCCATGGAACCTGATGCAGTTAAGACTGTCGCAGGGAAATGTAGCGAATTTACGACGTGCACCCGACCATTTTCTTTTGGTTGGGTTTTTCTGTCTTTTTGTACACCCTCCTTTTGTTTCTTGAAAAAAGGAGGGTATTTGTCGTGGAAAAAAATAAAATCCATAAATTGACGCTTTTAGCATTGATGATCGCACTGGATGTCGTCTTGTCACCGTTGATGCGGATCGAGGGCATGGCGCCAATGTCTAGTGTGATGAACATCCTCGCGGGTGTTTTATTGGGACCCTTTTATGGCACTATGATGGCGCTGGTATGCGGATTGATTCGCATGACACTGTTGGGGATTCCCCCTTTAGCGCTGACAGGGGCGGTATTTGGGGCGTTCTTTGCTGGGTTGTTTTATCGTTTCGGAAAAAAGGTGTATTGGTCGATGCTGGGGGAAATAGTTGGCACCGGAATCATAGGCTCGCTGCTGTCGTATCCCGTAATGGTCTGGTTCACGGGCAGTCAAAGCGACTTGTACTGGCTGATCTACACGCCGAGGTTTTTAGGCGCGACGGTGATCGGCGCTGCGATCGCCTTTGTTGTGCTAGTGAAGTTAAAGGAGACAACGATTTTCAAACGGTGGCAGCGGTTATTTGCCAATGAAAGGATGATTGGATGATCAAACGAAAAGTCTCGAACGTATTTCCTTTGAAGCGTGCTCCGTTAGTCCATTGTATTACCAATGAGGTCACCTGTGAGACGGTGGCGAATGCGCTGCTTTATGTGGGAGCGAAACCGATCATGGCGGCTGATCCAAGAGAGTTTGACGCCTTGTTTCAGCAGACGGACAGTCTGCTGCTGAACATCGGACATTTGTCAGAGCAGCGCGCAGCAAGTCTGGCGGCGGCAGCGGCAAGTGCAAGAAAGCAGGAAAAACCGACCGTCGTGGACCTTGTGGGCTTTGGCATCAGCGAGCTGCGGAATGGTATCGGGCAGCAGCTAGTTGCAGAAAACCCAACGGTCGTAAAGGGCAATATTTCGGAGCTGCGAAACTTTTGCCAGCTTTCAAGTCATGCCCGCGGAGTGGATGGCAGCGCATTGGATCAAGGAGAAGAAGCATTAGAAGAATTGGTCGAAGCGTTGCAGCGAGCGGCGAAAGCGTACCCGCAAACCACTTTCTTGGCGACTGGTAGTCAAGACATTATCGTGGACCAACAGCGAACATGGCGGTTAACGAACGGAGTTCCTGAGCTGGATCGGTTTACGGGCACGGGGGACGTGGTGGGGGCGTTGATCGCGGCTTTGTTGGGAAGCGGTGTGGACACGCCTGAAGCCGTCATCGCAGCGGTCAGTTACTTCAATCTTTGCGGAGAGCAGGCAGCCGATGGGAAGGGCCTAGCTGCTTTTCGACAGGAAACACTGAACCAGCTTTCGTTACAAATGGAAAAAGAATGGTGGAGGGAGATCAAAGGATGGGAAAAGCAATGGATCTAACGTTGTACTTGGTGACTGGGCATTATGATTTCAGCGATGCGAAATTTTTAGCGGTAGTGGAAGAGGCCTGTAAGAATGGGGTGACCCTTGTTCAATTGCGGGAGAAGGAGTTGCTGACGGGGGCATTTTATGACCTGGCGTTAAAGGTCAAAGCAGTCACCGACGCGCATCAGGTTCCGTTGATCATCAACGATCGGGTGGATATTTGTCTAGCCGTTGACGCAGCGGGGGTACACATCGGAGATGACGAGCTGCCGGTGGCGGTCGTTCGATCGCTGATCGGTCCGGAAAAAATCTTAGGTGTTTCAGCGAAGACGGTGGCGCGGGGAGTGGAAGCGGAACAGGCAGGCGCAGATTATTTAGGGATCGGGGCGATTTTCCCAACGAAGACCAAGGAGACACCGCTGACTGGATTGGAAACAGTGAAAGCGATCAATGACGCAACGACGATCCCAAGTGTGGCGATCGGCGGGATCAAGGAAGGTAATTTGGCGGCTGTTGGCGGAACAGGGGTCGCCGGCGTCTCCATCGTAAGCGACATTATGTTAGCGGAGGCTGTCGGACAGAAAGTCCGTCGTCTGAAACAAAAAATCAAGGATGTATTGGAGGAAGAAAAATGATCAATGCAACACCGCAAGTCGTAACGATCGCCGGTTCGGATTCTGGCGGCGGCGCAGGCGTGCAGGCAGACCTTAAAACCTTTCAAGCCCGCAACGCCTTCGGGATGAGCATCTTCGTGGCTCTGACCGCGCAAAATACGTATGGTGTACAAAACAGCATGGCGATCCCAAGTGCGTTCATCGAAGATCAATTTGATTCATTGGCGGCAGATTTTGCGATCGGTGCCGCGAAGACAGGGATGCTGGCAGATGTGGAACGGGTGGAGACCGTCGTAAAAAAACTGAAGCAAGTCGATTTTGGCCCCTTGATCGTTGACCCGGTGATGGTGGCAAAAGGCGGCCATCATTTGCTGCAAAGCGATGCGGTAAAAACGATCAATGAACAATTATTGCCGCTGGCGACGATCGTGACGCCGAATTTGCCTGAGGCAGAGGTGATCATTGGCGAACGGATCGTGACCGATCAGGAAATGGTTGCTGCTGCGAAGAAGCTGCAGGCTTTCGGGACGGAGAATGTCGTCGTCAAGGGTGGTCATAGCCAGAAGAAAGAAGCGGCGGATTTTGTTCTGCTGGCATCGGGAGACGCCTTTTGGATGAGTGCACCAAGGGTGGAAACAGCGAGCACCCACGGCACAGGGGATACCTTCTCCGCCTGTATCGCGGCTGAGCTGGCAAAGGGGACGGAGCTGAAGGAAGCGATCCTCATCGGAAAGAGATTTATTCAGGCGGCCATTCGCCAGCCGATTTTCGTCGGACACGGTCATGGACCAACGAACCATTGGGCGGAAATCACAGAATCTATTTCAATTCAGGACGCCCTTGTTTAGAAAAAGGACTATCTTAGTAAAGGCCTGTTGTCAGAACTTTTCTGGCAACGGGCTTTTTTTATTCCTGTCACCAAATGGTTAAAATAGCGATCTTTGAGGCAAAGATTTATAATTGAAGATGAGGAATTCATGGGTGAAGAAATAAATGCAATGCTGGAAGGACTAAAAAATCAGTATTTAAAGAAAAGAGGGAACATATGCGTGTAGTGATTGTAGGAGGCTCCTTTGGCGGTGTCCAAGCGGCAGTGGAAATAAAGCGAGAGGCGCCAGAAACAGAGGTCCTAGTGATTGAAAAGCAAACAGAATTGGGCTTTGTGCCCGGCAGCTTGGCACTGATTTTACAGGGAAAAGCGGCCTCTGTAGACGAATTGCGCTGGATCACACGAGCAGAATTAGAGGCGCAGGGGATTCATGTAAGAACGGGTGTTTCTTGTACCGGTCTTTTGCCAGACCATCAAATCCAGTTGTCGACTGGCGAAGCGATCAGGTTTGATCGGCTGGTGATCGCGACCGGTTCACGGCAATCGTTTCATCAAGAAGAGGTGCCGTCAGCCAGAATCAAAACCTGTAAGACCGAGCAGGATGTCACGGACATTCTCACGCAGCTGGAGGAGCTGGAGACAGTCGCGATCGTCGGTGGCGGACACGTCGGCTTAGAGCTTGCGGATGCTTTTGCACAAACCGATAAGCAGATTCATTTGTTTGAGAGTGACACGATGCTGATGGGGCACTATTTTGATGAAGAAATGATCCAGCCCCTCGAAACGGCGATCCGCCAGTCCGCCGTCCACCTCCATATGGGCACCTTTGTAGAATCAATGGAGGAAACCAATGAGGGGCACGTCCGGCTCTTTTTTGAGGAAACAGATCTGGCTGTTGATTTGGTCGTGTTGGCCAATAGTACGCGTCCTGACAATCACATTTGGCAGGCATTGGACCGCAACGATGACGGCACGCTGAAAGTGAACGCCTATTTGCAAACCTCCGATCCGAACATTTATGCGATCGGAGATACCATCAAAGTAAGATTCCAACTGACGGGGGAAGAACTCTACGTGTCGTTGGTCACGAACGCGCTTCGGACAGCGAGCATCGCCAGTCAGAACATCCTTGGAACGCCGGAAGAAGATCCTGGAACCGTGCGAGTGAGCGGCAATCAATGGTTTGACTATTTTGTCGGCAGTGTCGGCTTGCTTGAAAAAGAAGCCTTATTGTATCCTGAAGAAATCCAGATAGCGCAGGTCGACGTGCCGGTGGCGGCTGTTTCAAAGGAAAAGATGAAGCTGAAGGTGATTTGGGATGCAGAGACAGAGGTGTTGCTAGGCGTACAGCTTGTTTCAAAATGGATGGATTTCGCCTTACTCGATCTATTCGCGCTAGCGATCCAACAGCAGCAAACGATTCATGAATTTCAAGTGAAGGAACGCTTCTTCCATCCAGCTTTTCGTGCGCCGTTACTGGGATTCTCTGGTTTAGGGGAGAAGTAGGATGAGGATGGAACAATTATTGGATAAGAATCAACAACTGCAATTGTCGATCCTCCATCATCTAGTCTTATCTGGCGGCAGGCTGTCTGCGAATGCGTTGGCGGAAGCGATCCATCTGTCAAAATCTAGTTTGGATCAGTATATTCAAGAGCTCTCCTACTTAGGAAAAGAATTAAACATGGGCTTCTCGCTTACGAAAGAGGGTACTACGCTGGTGCTGGTCTTAGAAAGAAGAACGACGCTTGAGGGGATCACGGCCATGATGGTAAGAGACAGCTTTAAATTCCAATTGTTGGAATACATGCTGCTGCATCGAACGTTCACGATCCCGCAGATCACACAGGAATTTGCGACCAGCGAATCCTCCGTGTTTCGTAAATTTCGCGAGCTGAATGAGGTGCTTGCGGAGTTTCATGTTCGGATAAAAAATGGCCGTTTGCAGGGGGAAGAATTACAGATTCGGTATTTCTACTTTCAAATCTATAGCTATTTTCCAGTTAGGATGCGGCCTCGTTTCCTCGTTGCATCCGATCAGAATCAACTGTTCTTCCGAGGGCTTGAGCGTGCGCTAGAGACGGAATTTTCTGCTGAGGCCAAAAGCGAGATCGCCTGCTGGCTAGGGATCAGCTTGAAGCGCATGTCTGCTAAGAAAACACAGCAGACACGGCTGAAATCAACGTATCGGCTCTTTCAAAAGGACGCGTTGTTTCAACGCATCGAACCGTTGATCCGCCTATACAACAGCCGCAGTTCCTTTGAATTGAACCAGTATGAACCGATGATGTTTTACAGCTTTTTGGTGTCCTTTGCGATTTTGGATGAAGAGACGTTTTATCGGTATGAATTGCAGCGGAGCAAAAAGCTACTGCCGGCTCTTTTAGATATGTACATCCGTGAGATGATCCTCGTCCATTACCGGCCAAGGCGATTGTCCATTCAGCAGGAGAAAGCGGTAGGTTATCAGCTTTCCCAGATCAACAACCGCATCTATTTCTTTCAAGGCTATCTCCCGCGGTACGAGCCTGAGCGTCTGCTTGCGCGGCAGCGAGAAAAACTAGGCATTGAGCGAAGCCGATTGTTAGATATGCTTCAGGAAACAGCTCGTAATTTTTTGGAGCCGGCGAAGACACAAGACACCTTGCTTACACAGGCGTTGCTGATCGATTACGCGAGTATCCTGTCGATGATCGATTTTTACATCGCCAAGGAAGTCATCGTGGGGATTGATCTGGAGGCATTGCCGGTGTACCGTATTTCTTATTATCATTATTTGTTTTCAGAATTGCGTCCGATCCCGGGGATTCAGGTAGAACAACTGCGTGAGGGAACGACGTATGATTTGATTGTTAGTACCCGAGATGGAGAAGACCCTTCTGAGGCGATCCATTATTGCCTGTCCGAATTTGAATCTGCCTATGATCTTGACCAAATAAAGCAACTGATCGAGCAATTGAAAAAAGCGAAAAATTGATGGAGCGGTTCCTTAGGGAGCTGCTTTTTTTGATGAAAGAAAAAAATTTTGGCTTTCTAGATTCTTTGATATAACGGAGTTTTGGAGCGAAACTGCCACTAAAACGTGAAATCGCTTTAATAATTGACTGTTTTCAATGCAGAATGCACGTTAGGATAAGTTCATAAAGAAAGCGATTGCAAGAAAGCTTTAGTACGAGGAGGACCAATCAAAATGACTGAAAAACAACAATACATTATGGCGATCGACCAAGGGACAACGAGTTCACGAGCAATTATCTATGATAAGTTTGGGCATCAGGTGGCAAGCTCGCAAAAGGAATTTACGCAGTATTTTCCAACAGAGGGCTGGGTGGAACACGATGCCAATGAAATTTGGAATTCTGTTCAATCTGTAATCGCAGGGGCATTCATCGATTCAGGTATCAAGCCGGATCAAGTTGCGGGGATCGGGATCACGAACCAGCGGGAAACAACGGTTATCTGGGAAAAGGATACCGGCCGCCCAATCTATCATGCGGTAGTTTGGCAGTCGCGGCAATCCGCGCAAATCGCGGATCAGTTAAAGGCTGACGGGTACGAGGAAATGATCCATCAAAAGACCGGCTTAGTCGTCGATGCGTATTTCTCCGCAACGAAAATCCGGTGGATCTTGGATCAGGTAGAAGGCGCACAGGAACGAGCAGAACAGGGCGAGCTGCTTTTCGGAACGATCGATAGCTGGCTTGTTTGGAAATTGACAGATGGCGGTGCGCACGTGACGGATTATTCCAATGCCAGCCGGACGATGCTTTACAACATCCACGAGCTGACTTGGGACCAAGAAATTTTAGATCTGCTGAATATCCCCAACGAGCTTTTGCCGAAGGTGACCTCAAATTCTGAGATTTACGGCTACACACAGGGCTATCATTTCTTCGGCAGCGAAGCACCGATCTCAGGAATGGCTGGGGACCAGCAAGCCGCATTGTTTGGTCAAATGGCTTTTGAGCCTGGGATGGTCAAGAATACCTATGGCACAGGGTCCTTTATCGTGATGAACACAGGTGAGAAGCCGCAATTATCAAAAAATAATTTATTGACGACGATTGGCTATGGGATCAACGGCAAAGTGTATTACGCCTTAGAAGGAAGTATTTTCGTTGCTGGTTCATCCATTCAATGGCTGAGGGATGGCTTGAAAATGCTGAAAAAGGCGAGTGATTCGGAAGATGCTGCCAAACGCTCCACCAACCAAGACGAAGTGTATATCGTCCCAGCGTTTGTGGGTCTAGGCGCGCCATATTGGGATCAAAACGCTCGCGGAGCCATGTTCGGATTGACCCGGGGGACGACGAAAGAAGATCTGATCAAAGCAACCCTTCAATCCATTGCCTATCAAGTGCGGGACATCGTGGATACGATGCAGGAAGATACCGGCATCCAGATTCCAGTATTGAAGGTAGACGGCGGGGCAGCGAACAATGAATATTTGATGCAATTTCAATCAGACATTTTAGATGTACCGATCCAACGTGCAGCAAATCTTGAGACGACGGCTTTAGGAGCTGCCTTCTTGGCGGGATTGGCGGTAGGCTACTGGAAGGACATGGACGAAATCAGAGAATTTTATGAAGCTGGGAAGATTTTTGAGGCGGAGATGGCACCTGAACGCCGTCAAAAATTGTACGCCGGTTGGAAGAAAGCAGTAAAAGCGACCCAAGTATTTGAATAAAAGTGAGGAGTGAACGAAATGTCATTTTCAAAAGCAACGCGTAAAGAAAGTATTCAAGTCCTTAAAAAGGAAGAAATGGATCTATTGATCATCGGCGGCGGCATCACAGGTGCGGGCGTCGCGATCCAAGCAGCCGCAGCCGGAATGAAGACCGGACTGATCGAAATGCAGGATTTTTCAGAGGGAACCTCTTCCCGCTCCACGAAGCTGGTCCACGGCGGTATTCGCTATTTGAAGAACTTTGATGTAGAAGTGGTCGCAGATACGGTCACGGAACGAGCGATCGTTCAAGGGATCGCTCCGCATATTCCGAAACCTGATCCCATGCTTTTGCCTATCTATAATGACGAAGGCCCCACGACCTTCAGCATGTTCTCAGTCAAAGTCGCTATGGACATCTACGATCAATTAGCCAATGTGAAGGGAACCAACTTTGAAAATTACACATTGACTCCAGAAGAAGTATTGGAGAGAGAACCCTTCATCAAGAAGGAAGGGCTTCAAGGTGCAGGCGTGTATTTGGACTTTCGGAACAACGACGCACGGTTGGTGATCGAAAATATCAAGCAAGCCGCTTCCGATGGCGGTCACATGGTCAGCAAAATGAAAGCAGTCGGCTTCCTCTATCAAGGGGATAAGATCATCGGCGTCAAAGCGCGTGATTTGTTGACGGGCGAAACGATCGAGCTCCACGCAAAATTAGTGATCAACACAAGCGGGCCATGGGTCGATAAAGTTCGCAACATGAATTTTACGCAGCCTATCTTGCCTAAAATGCGTCCAACAAAAGGCGTTCATTTAGTGGTCGATGCAAAGAGATTACCCGTTCCTCAGCCGACCTATTTTGATACTGCTCAAAATGATGGCCGCATGGTGTTTGCGATCCCGCGGGAAAACAAAACTTATTTTGGAACGACGGACACGGATTACCAAGGAGATTATGTCGATCCGAAGGTCACGCAAGAAGACGTGGATTATTTACTGACAGTCATCAACCACCGTTATCCTGAAGCGAAGCTGACGCTCCAAGATATCGAGAGCAGCTGGGCAGGACTGCGGCCATTGCTGATCGGAAATGCTGGATCAGACTACAATGGCGGCGACAACGGCAATATCTCGACCCAAAGCTTCCAACAAGCCGTGGACGTAGTGACAGATTATAAAGACGGTAAAGCGACCCGAGATGAAGTAGAGGATGTATTGAACAACCTTGAAAGCAGTCGTGCAGAAAAACGGTTGGCGCCTTCTTCGGTTTCTCGCGGCAGTTCTTTGGAGCAGGCACCCGATGGCATGATCACTTTATCAGGAGGGAAAATCACGGATTATCGTAAAATGGCAGCCGGTGCCATCGAATTGATCCGCAAGCTCTTGCAGGAAGACTACGACTTGACCTTTAAAGAAGTGGATTCAAAAACCTATGCCGTTTCCGGTGGGGATTTTGATCCGACCAAAGTAGCCGAAATGGTGGTTGAACAAGCCAAAATCGGTGTTGCTGCAGGTCTTTCAGAGGAAGAGGCCGCGTATATCGCTGATTTTTACGGCACGAACGCCAGCAAAATCTTCCAGTTGGCAAAAGAAATGGACGCGTATCCGGGAATGACTCTGGCTGAATCGGCACGTTTGCGCTATGGCATGGAAGAAGAAATGGTCTTAACTCCCGTAGATTATTTATTGCGTCGGACCAATCATCTTTTATTTGAAAGAGATACGGTAGATGCTCTGCGTCAACCAGTCCTTGATGCGATGGCCGCCTACTTCGAATGGGAAGAAGCGGAAAAAGCAGAGGTCGCTGCACAATTGGCTGCGGCGATCGACGAATCAGATCTGACCCAGCTAAAGACAGGAGGAAACAACTAAATGAGCGGTGATATGACACAGGTAATGGGTGAATTTATCGGCACGATGATCTTAGTCTTATTAGGTGACGGTGTCTGTGCAGCGGTAAATCTGAATAAGAGTAAGGCGCAGGCTTCCGGCTGGATCGTGATTGCGATGGGCTGGGGAATGGCGGTAATGATGGGGGCGTATATCTCCGGCTTCATGGGGCCCGCACACTTGAATCCAGCAGTTACTTTGGCGATGGCGCTGAATGGTTCGATTTCTTATAGCTTAGTAGTTCCCTTTATCGTCGCGCAAATGGCGGGTGCTTTTGTCGGCGCCGCACTTGTCTGGTTGGCGTATTTGCCTCATTGGGAAGCCACGAAGGATCAGGCAGCGATTTTAGGAACCTTTGCGACGGGACCTGCGATCCGCCGGTATCCTGCAAACTTAATAACAGAAATCATTGGTACGTTTGTCTTGGTCTTAGGACTGTTTGCATTCACACAAACATCATTCGCACCTGGAACGAATATCTTTGCCGTAGCCGGTCTTATCTTGGCACTCGGTCTTTCCTTGGGAGGACCAACAGGCTATGCGATCAATCCAGCCAGAGATTTAGGTCCTCGCTTGGCCCACGCTATTTTGCCGATCGCCAATAAAGGAACCTCCGATTGGCACTATGCATGGGTACCTGTCGTAGGTCCTATGATCGGCGGAATCATCGCCTATGGTGTTTTCCAATTGATGGTTTAAAAAAACAGACCCACGCTGCTTTTTGCGGCGCGGGTCTGTTTTTTTGTGCCGTCGTGAAAAAGAGGAACGGCTTTTTAGTTGGCCTTCAAGCAAACATCCTGCCCCTGGTCTTGCAGGTGAGCGACATGGTGCTCGCCCCAACTGCATAGGCTGTCTAAAATATCGGAGAGGCTGCGGCCATATTCACTCAAGGAATAGTCCACTTTTGGCGGGACTTGCTGATACACTTTCCGATCGATGATGTTGTCCTCTTCTAATTCACGAAGCTGCTGTGTCAGCATTTTTTGACTGATCCCTGTGATGCTCCGTTTCAAATCGCTGGGACGCATCGGTCCGTGGCGTAGGTTGCAAAGGATGATGGGCTTCCATTTTCCGCCGATGACATCCATTGTTGCTTCTACACCGATCATATATGCACGATTCTCCAAAAAAAATTCCTCCTAAAAACGTTGATACTATCCAAAAGTTACAAAAAGGTACCTATAGTACAAAAAAGTGGGTACTTATCAAAAGATCATCAACAGTATATAGTATCTTCTCGTAGCTTACAAATATTTTTTGATGTCTGGTTTCACGAACGCGCGTCAGTGCTTTGCCAGTGCGGAAGACTTCGTAAAACCTTTCTGAGGAGGAATAAAATGGAAAAGAAAATTTCACCAAACTTCACGCTATTAGCCCTCGCGATCAACGCCTTTGCGATCGGCTCAACCGAATTTATCAGCGTCGGCCTGTTGCCGATGATCGTCAATAGCTTTCATGTGACCTTGGCGCAAGCAGGGCTGACGGTCTCCCTTTACGCGCTAGGCGTGACAATCGGTGCGCCGCTGCTCACCGTTTTAACAGGGAAATGGAATCGCCGCAGCTTGATGCTGGGGATCATGCTGTTGTTCATCAGCGGGAATGTGTTAGCCGCGTTTGCACCGACCTTTACGATATTATTATTGGGGCGTATTTTAGCCGCGCTGGCACATGGGATCTTTATGTCGGTATCAACCGTGATCGCTGCCGATGTCGTTGAACCTTCACGGCGGGCAAGTGCGATCGCCATCATGTTTACTGGCTTGACTGTAGCGACTGTAACAGGGGTGCCTTTGGGAACCTTTATTGGACAGCAAACAAGCTGGAACATGTCCTTTCTCTTTATCGCGGCAATCGGCCTGATCGGTTTGATCGCCAGCAGTTTCTTGGTGCCGCGTCATTTACCTATTCCTGGTAAAGTCGATTTGAAGGGGTTTGCTCGTATCTTTACGAATAAACCGTTGGTGATGTCTTTCTTGATCACAGCCTTTGGATACGGCGGTACGTTTGCGGCGTATACTTACCTATCCCCGATTTTAGAAGGCTTTGGTTTTTCTGCGAGTGCCGTTGTGATTATCCTGATCGTTTATGGTGTGATGGTGGCGATCGGCAATACCGTCGGCGGACATTTCGCGAATGAAAAGCCCCTCGCGTCATTGATCAAGATGTTTGGCCTTTTGATGATAGCTCTGGTCTTTTTATTTGTGACGATCGTGGTTGGCAACAACCTTTTAGGCTTGTTCGCAGCACTGCTTTTAGGGTTGTTCGCGTTCATGAATGTTCCAGGCCTGCAATTGTACGTCGTGCAGTTAGCGGAAAAATATGTGCCTCAAGATATCACGCTGGCTTCTGCTTTGAACATTGCCGCCTTCAATATCGGGATCACCTTAGGCTCAACGATCGGTGCACAAGTCACCGGCAGCATGGGGATCGCCTATACCCCGATTTTTGGTGCAGGGATCGTTTTACTGGCGATTCTATTGATCTTCCAAGTGAAAAAAAGCGAATCCCCAGTGACCATAAGTCAAGGGACAGAATGTGAAGAATAAGCAAAAGCCGTGACTTTTGAGTCACGGCTTCTTTGCTAGTTGCTTTTCCAAACGTGGGCCAAGAGATCCTTCAATACAAGGAAGGCATCTTGGTCGTTGTAGCCATAATCCTTTTTCAAACGGTGAAGCAGGTCGATCAGTTTCGGAACATAATCATTCAAATCAACGGTCTTTTGATAGGTTCCCAGGATCGGGTATTTCTCCGACCATACCGACGTCCAGTCGATTTTTTGCTGCTTCTCTTCACTGGTCTTTGCGATCACTTCTTTGATGTCGTTCAAATCAGGATCAAATTCAATCAATTCATCTAACGAAACTTTATAGATGGCGGCCAGCTTTTTCGATTGATTGATGTCCGGCAGTGTCTCATCCAGCTCCCATTTCGAGATGGTTTGTCTACTGACACCGAGGCGTTCTGCGACGTCCTCTTGAGAAAGGCTTTGCTGCTTGCGAGCGGTAAAAAAATTTGTTCCTAATGTCATAGGTGCTCCCTCCAAACGTGATACCTTCAGTTTAACAGGATAAAACAGAAAAACGAGCGAACCTTCATTGAAGATTCGCCCGTTTTCTTTCCATTGATTTAATCGACTGCTGGTTCATTGCGGAAATGAAGGACGCACGCGATAAGCACGAGGACTAACAAAGCCAATAAGAAAAGCAGAGAAATCTGTGAGCCAGTCACGGTCGCGGCGATAAAGTCCGGTTGCGATTGTTGTGCCAAATTGATGATGGTGGCAACGATCGCTGTAGCCACTGCACCAGAAAATTGCTGAAGGGTATTGAACAGCGTATTGCCGTCGCCATAGGCTTCTTCTGAGAGAAGATTCATTCCCGTCGTCATCAAATTACTATAGGAAAAACCGATACCGATCATATAAAAGACGTGCCCGGCAACAAATCCAAGGAGCAGCGGAGAACGTAACAAGACGGTCAAAATGATCCAACCGATCGTAGCGAAGCTCAAGCCAAGCAGGATCGGCTTTTTCGGACCAAAGGTATCAAGAACACGGCCAGAGATAGGGGCCAAAAGTGCGCCAACAGCTGCACCGGGCATCATTACAAGTCCTGCGATAAAGGCATCTTTGCCTAAAACGATCTGAATGAAGTTTGGCAAGACAAAGGAGATCCCCAAAAGCAAGAACTGACAGACTAAAAAGCCGCATAAAAATAAAACAAACACACGGTTCTTCAATACGTCGATCCTTACCAGCGGATTTTTCCCTCGTGTTGCTTGTCGGTAAAAAATCACCAGTCCGACAAGACCGATCGCTAACGAAAGGAGACTGGTCAGGCTGCCGATTTGATTCAAGAACATCAGCAGACCGCTGAAGAGCAGTGCCACACCGATCAGACTGACAAAATCCAATGTGCCCCGCTTTTTGACGGGCATCTCAGGAATCGCATAAAGTCCGATAACCAATGAAATCGCCAATACCGGCAACAGGAATAAGAAAATCGAATGCCACGAAAGACTGGCAGTCATGATCCCTCCATACGTCGGACCGATCGCTGGCGCGATGGACGTGGTCAATGTTCCCACCCCCATCATGGTCCCGCGCTTGTGCATAGGCGTGAAATTCAAAATAATATGGAACATCAAGGGCAAAGCAATTCCCGTGCTGACCCCTTGGAATAGACGCCCAATCAATAAAATACTGTAGGAAGGCGACCAGAGATCAATCACTAATCCTGCAATAAAAAAGAGATTGGCAACGATAAATAATTTCCGAATCGAAAAATTCTTCAATAAATAATTGGAAAAAGGCACCATGATGGAGATCACTAGGAGATAGATCGTCGTGACCCACTGCACCATACCAGTAGAGATGCCGAACTGCTTGATCAGTGTCGGGAACGTGACGTTCATGGCAGTCTCGATCAGCACACCGGCAAAGGACATGATCCCTGTGGCAAGGACCGCTAACAACAAATGGATTTTCTTTTCTTTCATGTAATAACCTCACTTTATTTCGATAGATAACACGCTCTACGACGGCCGCGGGATGTAGGGATTTGGCTAGGGAGCGCTGTTCCCGGTTTGCAGGATGTATTTTGATAGGGCCAATGAATACCGACACGTTGGGAAAAGCAGAAAAATACGCTTCGTTTCGCTCCGCCTACGCTCCAACTAAACGACTCAGTATGTTAGCTAGCATTCGCAACGAAAAAGCATCCACTTTCATGGACTCTTGCAAAAAGTTGGACTCGCAGCTAATTCGTCAAAAGGGGTGTTCTTTTTTCAAAACCCGAAAAAAGAACCGTTGATCCTCATCACGCCTATCATTCTGCTAGACATCACGTATTAGGGATGTTGCGTATCAATGCAGAAGATCGACCCCGCATTAGAATCCTGCAAAAAGCAGAACTGACAAAAAAAGAGAGGGGGTTTCTAAATTAATAGAAACCGCCTCTCTCTCGACACGTCGTGCGTGTTATCTGTACGATTTATTCACAAGGAGCATTGTAAAGCTTTTTATATCGAAGGTCAAGCTTATCGTTGGATCAAAAAGCTGATGATCGCGAACAATGCGATGTGTGCGGGATAGAAAATGTAAAAGAAATTGCGCATTCCGCGGCCTTTTTCGCCAGTGTATAAAATGATTGGGATAGCGGCTAGCAGCATCATCCACTGGTAGTTGAAGGTGAAGGCGTATTGAATACCGCCGCCAAAAATCAGCGTGATCATCGCAATGATGATCAATGATACCACTTGCAGGGCTTTCTTTCCGTGGAACAGGTAGAACAACACGGCTAGCAGAACCAACAAGACGCCGCCTTCTGTCAGCATCACTGTTGGGACGATCATGGTGAAGATTTGGAAAAACAGCATGCCCCATTTTGATTCAAAAAGAGTCCCGCTAGACAACAGCATCAGTGTAAAGACACTTAGAAGCGTCGGAACAAGGAACCAAAGGAGCCCTTTTCCAATATTTCTCTTTTTAAAATACTCACAGGCCTGCATGTAGACCGTGCCTAGGAAGATCGTGCCGAAGATATTATTGATGACGATCGCGTCGCCAACAGTAAAGAAATGGTTCAAGATTTGATTGATGATCCCCATCAACCAGTAGCCTGCTAATAAACGGAACATATATTTTTTACGATTACTCGTGTGAACGAATCCTTCTGAACTTTCAAATAAGAACAACGGTGCGGCGATCCGCCCGATCCAATGGAACCACATGGGAATACCTAGAAACAGGAAAAATTCCGCAAGGTGATCGATCACCATCGTTACGACCCCGATAACTTTCAACTGAAAACCAGTCATACCTTTGTGCATTAAAAAACCCCTCTCTTTCAATAATCTCACTTTATCGAAAAAAAACGTGGGGCACCATGTTTTGAACGAACAATCAACTTACAAAAATGAGAGAGAAAGTGTCAGAAAATTCTATAAACTTATTGACAATTAAAAGAACCTCCGTTATGATTACAATCATAAATTAATTTAAATGCCATTTAAATTTAATTTTAAAAAGGAGAATTTCTATGAACGCGACGACTACGAAGCAAATGATCATTATTATTAGGCTTAGGACTTGAGACTGGTTTTGAAAAAAACAGTTTGAAGTCCTGTTTGACATTTGTTGAGTGGGATTCTCCAGCATCTCACTAATTCTAGTGAGGTGCTTTTTTTATTCATCCAGCGGGACTGTTTCGTCAGTCAGAGCCGCTGGAGGCTAGGACACAAAAAGGACTTCTTTATGAAGCATCCGCTGTCAGTCCTATTCGCTGCCGTGAGGAAGCGAAGGGATTTATAGCGAACCAATGGTTTGTTGATCGTAATTAAAAAAGGAGTGGGAAAGATGGAAAACAACGTTAAAAAAGTGAATTTTCAAGAATCGGCGATCTATACGGTCGACACAGTGGGGGCACCAAAAGCAATTGGGCCGTATGTTCAAGGGAAAGTTGTGAACGGGATGCTTTACGCGTCAGGGCAAATCGCGTTGGACCCGTCAAGCGGTGAATTGGTTGGTGAAACCATCGAGGATCAAACGTATCAAGTGCTGCGCAATGTCGGCGGTGTTTTAGCGGCTGTGGGGGCAGATTATGATCAGGTAGTAAAAACCACCTGTTTCTTAAAAAACATTTCCGACTTCGCGGCATTCAATCAAATCTATGCGAGCTTTTTCGACAATGAAAAACCGAGCCGCTCCTGTGTGGGCGTCGCTGATTTGCCCAAGGGCGCATTGGTGGAAGTGGAGATCTTAGCGGTAGTGGATGAATAAAAAAACAGAGCGGGGTCTCCCGCTCTGTTTTTATTAGATATGCAATAAGAAAATAAACAGCAAGGCGGCGATGGTTTGGACAGCGCCGACGGACAGGCCGTAAATCAAGAAACGGGGGCCTTCCTTTAGGAATTTTCTGAAATCCAATCGCAGGCCGATCGCTGCCAAGGCGATCGTTTCAAACCAGGTACTGATAAAGTGCGCCGCTTGGTTGATAAAAGCGGGTAGTGGAAAGAAGCTGTTGGCGATACAAGCGATCAGGAAACAGAGCACATACCAAGGGATCGGGAATTTCTTTTTAGCGGATGTAGTTGTTACGACACCGTCACGACGAACTTTTTGTTCAAAAATAAAGACGACGACGACTAAAAAGATGATTCGTGTGATCTTATAAAGCATCGCGAATTTGACGGTTTCGCCATTGATCAAGCTGGCACCGGCAACGACTTGCCCGACCGATTGAAGGGTGCCCCCCAGCAACGCGCTTTTTGAGAGCAGGGCGTTTCCGAATAGATGCATTCCGAGAAATGGCAAGGTCAGCATCATCACCGTTCCGAGTAAATTGACGAGGGTGATGATCTGGCCTTTTTCTGTATCATCTGCCTCGATACTTGGTGCGATCGCACCGATCGCAGAGGAGCCGCAGACGGCATTCCCGCCAGCCATCATCAGGGCCATTTTTTCATTAAAGCCTAACTTGCGGCCGATCGTGAAGGCACCGATGATCACGGTGGTCATCATCAGCACGATAAAAATCAGGCCTTTGAGCCCCATTTGGCTGATGGTTTGGAAGGTCACAGTAAAGCCTAATAGAACGACTGAATATTCCAGCAGGCGGCTTTCAGAAAATTTGGTTCCGCTGGCTAAGCTGGGTTGCTTAAAAAAAGTGTTTCCTAAAAGTATCCCTAACAGGATCGCTAACGTCGCTGCACCGAGTTTCGGCAGCAGGAGCGCTAACAGTTTCGCACCGACAGCAACAGCGAGAGATAAGCCGAAGCCGGGGAGCAATGTTTTTATTTTTATGATTGTATGAGTAGACATGTTCATCTTCCTTTTTTGTTTGGTCGCTTTTCAAAAATTGAGAATAGCTGATTATAAAAGCGAAAATACGCGCGTTTTTTGCTCTTGACGGAATATATTATACAGAACATCTTCCATTAGTATAATTTATTGATATAATAGCTTAGATAGAAAAACATAATGGAAGTGATTGCGATGTTCAAATGGTTAGAAACCTTCAAAGTTGTTTATGAAACGAGGAATTTTTCAAAGGCGTCAGAGATTTTATTCATCTCCCAACCAACGGTCTCCTCTCAAATCAAGCAGTTAGAAAATGAGTTGACGACACAGCTTTTTATACGCAGCGGGCGGAAGGAAGTATTGGTGACACCGCAAGCGGATATTTTGTACGAACGGGTCGTGGATTTGATCGACGACTGGGAGAATCTTTATCAGGCGGTTCAGACCAACCAGCAGCAGATCGTTCGCTGTGTGATCGGCGCCTCCCATACGTTTGCGAATTATATGCTGCCGTCACTTTTGATCGAGCTGCATCAAAAATTTCCGCAAATTCGCTTCAGTGTTCAAATGATGAATTCGCTGGAGGTCCTACAGGCAACAGAGCATCATTCGGTGGATCTGGGGTTTATTGAAAAGCCGTTATCTGCGGTAAGTATCAAGCGATTCCCTTTGATGGAGGATCAGCTGGTTTTGGCTGGCGATACGGAAAAAGGCCCATGGCTGGTGCGGGAAAATTCATCTGGAGTCTACTATTATACGAAGCGTTTTTTAGAAGAGAAGGATATCAAAGACCCGGTGATGGAGATCCAGAATAACGGGATCATCGTCAGTCTTTTGAAGCAGGGGTTTGGTTGTTCCTTGATTTCAGAGCGGGCGGCGAAGGGGATTTCGTATCAAGTATTAGATGACAGTTTTAAACGGAATTTCTATTTGCTTAAACGAAAAGCCAAAGCTTCGGAGGAAATTGAGCAGTGCACCGAATTTATTTGCGAGTGGAGTAAACGGTCGGGGGATTTCACGTCAGAGATGCTATAATCAAGAAAGTAGAAAAAAATTTTTGATTAGAATGCGATTTGACACGTTATTTTTTAGTGAGCTTAATAAATTGGAGGACAGGAAAATGAAAAGGATTGGTTTACTTGTTGGTTTGTTGATAGGCCTGATTTGTCTGCCCGTTTCTGCAAAGGCTGCCGGCGTTGCCATGTCGCGGCTGTATAACCCCAATAGCGGGGAACATTTTTATACGGCGAATACGAATGAACGGGATCATTTGACCCGAGTTGGCTGGCGCTATGAGGGGATCGGCTGGAATGCGCCCACAAGCGGCAATCCAGTGTACCGCTTGTACAATCCCAATGCGGGCGATCATCATTACACTCTGAACGCGGGGGAACGTGATACGTTGAAGCGCGCAGGTTGGCGTTACGAAGGGATTTCGTGGTATTCACCAGGCAGCGGTGCGCCCTTGTATCGCTTATACAATCCCAACGCACGAAGCGGCTCCCACCATTATGCGCTCTATGCGTATGAACGCGACGACTTGAAGCGTGCCGGCTGGCGTGATGAGGGGATCGCTTGGTTTGGGCTTCAGGGCAACGGATCGGACTATGTATTGTTGAACGCGCCTTACATCAATCAAAATTCCGCAGGGCTGCCGATGGGCTGTGAAGCGGCGGCGTTGTTGCAGGCATTGCAGACGAAAGGGTACGCGCGAAACTACAATCTGAAAAGCTTTATCAAAGAGATGCCGTTAGCCGCGGATAACAATCCGAATCACGGCTTTGCGGGTCGTCCGGATACCGTCATGAACAATGTCTATCAGTCGATCTTCCCGGCGCCTTTAGCAAGCTGGGGCAGTCGTTACGGCAAGGTCGCGAATATTTCCGGCAGCTCGACAAACACCTTGAAACAAGAATTGCGCAACGGCAATCCAGTCGTGGTATATGTAACACTGAACTTTGCCGGCCCACAATATGGCAACTATTTCTGGGGAACAGGGATCAATAATGCCCACATCATGACCTTAGACGGGTACAATCAAAACAGCAACACGTACCATGTTTCAGATCCTAACGCTGGGAAGTATTGGGTCGCAGCCAATAAGTTTGAAGCAAGCTATAATTTAAAAAAATATGCGGTCGTCGTGCGTTAAGCGATACCTCGCGTTAAGGAAAGTTCTTGTCCGATAAGGAGGAGAACTTTTTTTGATTTTCAAGTCCCTAAGAGCAGTCCGTTAATAAAATCATTGTTATTTATTCCTTTTTATAAAAAAAATGCTTTATTTAGAATTCGTATTTTTTAAGAATAGCGGTATTCTAGATTTATCAAAGAAAGCGCTCGCAGGACTGAGTATGCGAGAACGAAAAGGAGAAGAGGACACATGCAGACGAAACCATTATCAAAACGACAACTTTTCACGATGAAACCAAAAAGCTTGGCAAAAAGAGTACAGGATTCTTACCAAGAAACACAGAATACGGCGTTTATCATCGAATGCCTCGTTGCGATCATGGTTCGTCAGGCGTTATGCAGGGAGGAATTTACGCAGCCGCTGATTCCTCTGATCCGCGAACTGTTCCTAACAAAAGCTGCTGATCCGACGATGCGCCGCTTCAGCCCGTTCTTCGAAGTATTTTTTGACGAAAGCGAATGGCGCAGTATCGTCGCCCGGATATTCAACCAACAGCAGGAGTATCATGCCGCAGCAAAAGCTGTGAAGAAGATCAACGTTTATTTGACAGAAAAACGCGAGCGGCACGACACGAACACCGTTTCCGTCTTCAATCTTACTTCCGTTTTCAAAGACGCGAAGGGCAAACGGCACACATGGACCTTGCGTGATGTCGATGCAGCAAGGTCGGAAAATGACACGGCCGCTTTACTGAAGGTGTTGACGAGTCTGACGATTCTAGAAACGAACGGCACCCGTCAATTTGCGGAATACGTGAGATGCAAACGCTTTGAAACGAGTGTGGATATGGTCCATGAAGAAGCGCAAGAAGAGGTACTGGCAGAAGTGCAAGCAGAAGCGCCAAAAGCGCCGAGTCAAAAACCAGCAGTGACGAAAAAACGTCCAGTGACGCATGGGGAAATGCTGCCGCAGCAAGCTATGACTGAGCACACGGCCCCAGCCGCAACAGCCGTGGCGGTTGAAGAGGAATTCGTTGATCAAGAGACCTATGAGCTTGCAGAAGCCGCCGTTGCAGCGATCGCCAGAGGGAAGAAGAAGCCAGTGGATTTTCGCAAGCCGAAAAGTGAAAAGCAGAAAGAACAAGAAAACAAAGAGATGCTCTTGAGAAGACAAAAAACCAATAGCGGCAAAAGAAGCAGTAAGACAAGCGGCAAGAGAAAAAAGAAAAGGAAATAAGGTCGAGCTATCCTACAGGAAAAGTCAGTAAAATAGCCACGTTTCTTTCTTTCAAGTAAAATGAAACCAACGAAAGCGTTCTCCAATGACGTGAAGAAAAGCCATAAACCTATATTGTCAACCGCTTAGCTGAAAAATCAGTCGAAAGTCTGAGGTGCAGGTTTTCCCGAGTGATATAATTAGCTCAATCACAAAAAATAAAATAATCAGAAAAAGGTTGGGATAAAAATGAAACGAAGAGGTTCAGGTATCATTGTTGGTATAGGCGTGATCATACTAGCAATCGGCGTGTATTTGGTAACGACATACAACTCGTTGGCTTCAGAAGAAAATAACGTGGATGCAAAATGGTCGCAGGTGGAAAATGTGATGCAGCGGCGGGCAGATTTGATTCCAAATTTAGTGAATAGCGTGCAAGGCAGCATGAATCATGAAGAAAAAATCGTTAAGGAAATTACAGATGCGCGTAAAGCTTATAATAGTGCAAAAACGCCCTCTGAGAAGAACGCAGCGAACAATCAAATCGACCAAAGTTTAGGTACGATGGTAAATGTCATTCAGGAAAATTATCCGACACTGGCTTCAAATGAAAATGTGAAAACCTTGATGGTCCAGTTGGAAGGCACAGAAAACCGAATCTCTGTTGAACGGAAGAACTACATCGACCAAGTCAATGACTACAATCAACGCTTGGTTCGCTTCCCGAAAAATATGGCAGCGAAAGTGTTAGGCTTCGATAAAAAGGCGAATTTCAAAGCCGATGACAAGGCTAAAGAAGTGCCAGATGTTAGTTTTCAATAAGAATGGGTGAGGAAAAATGAGAAGGGAACAGCGTACTTCAGGAGAGAGGCTCCATCAAGTAGTCGTTGAGAATTACCGCAAGCTGCGCAAACGCAACGGGGTCTTTTCTTTCCTATTGATCATCGTTGTGTTGGTTAGCGGGTTTGGTCTGTTCAATCTGTTTGCAGGGAAGGACTACAGCGAGAAAAAAGCGGGTTATGATCAGCAGTTGACGACATTGAATCAAGAACGAGAAGATATTTTGTCTGGTAAAAAAGTCACCGTCAGCCAATCCTTCAAAACGACGCTGGATGAGAATTTGGCGAACTTGAAGGAGTATCCAAAACAGGCCGATAATTATGACGTGGCGATCAAAGGAACAGACGGTCATTTGACCATCAATAAAAACAATATTTTTGTTTCTGACAATGCCAACATGCTGAGTCAGAAAACGAAGCAAAAAATCTATGATCTGAATAAACAATTGGCAGCGAGTACGAATGGGGCACAGTTTGAAGTAGTGACGGTCCCTGAGCTGCCTCGCGGAGAAGACATCGAATCTTACGCAAATACGATTTTCAATCAGTTGGGTATCGGGGATAAGACCGAGAACAATGGGGTCTTATACTTGATCGCCTTAGATGAACGGAAATTCCGGTTAGAAGTCGGCTATGGGTTTGAAGGGCTGATCCCAGATGGGAAAGCGGATGACATCATTAATGACGATGATGTGGTGGATGCCTTTAAAGACAAGGATTATGACAAAGGGGTCAACCAAGTGCTGGACGAGGTGTTTGGGATCATGAACACGAAGACCGCTTTGGTGGATTCTCAGATCAAAGGCATCAAGAGCCAGCGGACACAGCTCATGTTCCTCCATTGGTCAGGGATCGTTGTGCTGGGTCTGTTAGCAGTCGTGGGACTGCTGATGCTGGTCAATCTTTTACGGGCGAGAGTGTTCTTGAAGGAAAATTATAAAACCTATGAATCCGATACGGCGACACTTGCCAGTGATGAGGACTTGCTGCGGGCGGTCAAACATTCGGCGCTGTATCAAATTCTTTTGAGCAGCTTGATGGTCGGATTGTCTGTACGTGGAATCAAACGGGCGATCATCCAAGGTAGATTACTGAAAAATCCGGGTGCAGAACGGAAGATGTTTGGACGCGTCTTGATCGGGGACACGTTGTATTCCGGCAATGGGGATATCCTGACTACCGCTTATTTAGCATCGAATTACAACTCCAGCAACTGGTCTGACAACAACAACAACAGCGGATCAGGCGGAGGCGGCTCTTGGGGCTCCTTCGGCGGCGGTTCTTCTGGTGGCGGCGGCGCGTCCGGCGGTTGGTAATCCGCGAGTCTGCACCAATGGCTGTCTTTTGAACGATCTAACTGAATAAATGCGTCTCGATTTCAATCGAAAAACCGTCAGATAGAGGTTTCTGTCTGACGTTTTTTTTGTTTTATAGTTTATGTGTTCGTAGTTTTAGTGAAGAGGCTGCTTATTTTTTCTGGAGGATCGTCCTGTATAAATCCTAGAAGTTAACCAAATCCTTATACATTCTGAACAGTTCCTGACTATAATAAGTCGAGGAGCTTTCTTTTTTGTCCGTTGCAACGGTCAAAACCAAGTGAAGCGTTTTCTTTCTGACGCGTTATGATAAAAACAAGAAGGGGAGGTCGATAGCCATGGGAGCAAAGAATAATCGTGAACAAAGGCTGTTACTACTTCTAACGAAACGACATGACTATATCACGTCCGATGAATTAGCGGAGCACCTAGGAACTTCGCAAAAAACGATTTATCGCCTGGTCAAAAAAATAAATGAAACACAGGGCGAGGGCCTGATCCAGTCAGAAAAGGGGCGAGGCTACAAATTAGACTACGAAAAATACATCAATCAAACCAATTATCAACCCAGCCAGCGCAGCCAATACTCTCCACAGGAACGCAGAAACCGAGTGATGGAGGAGCTGCTGCTCTCTTCACCCAATGCGAAAAATGTCTATGACCTGTTTGAAGAATATTATGTCGGCGAGTCGGTCATCTTCAGTGATGAGCAGCTTATCGCAGAGCATCTGCAAAGCTATCGGTTGAAATTAGAACGAAAACAGCGGACATTAGCAGTTTTGGGAGAAGAAGCCAATCTCCGTCGTGCCATCGCTGATTTGATCCAGATGCACAACATTATTGAGATCGATGAGTTGAAAAACAATTCAGAATTGAATTTTAACAATTACGACGTGCTGTTTATCTTGGATCAGTTAAAGGTGATCGAAAAGCAATTACAGCTGACGATCCCGTATCCTTACAACGTCAATATTTTTTCCCATTTGTATATTTTGATCAGCCGACTGCGGAAGGTCCACAAACTGCCGAACGGCGAAATGAGTCCGCTTTCTAAAAAGGAACAAGAAGGATTGCAGCAGGACACCGCGCTTTACCAGGTGGCCAAGGCAGCGATCGGGAATGTGGAGAATTACCTCCACAGCAGTTTGCCGGAATCAGAGGTGTATTACCTGTATCAATATTTGACCTCTTCTCGGATGCAGGGGTCCTTGAGCAAAGTAACGAAGTTTTCTTCACGCGTCGTGGATATCACGAATACCTATCTGAAGGGCATGGGGCAACGGCTGAATATCCCTATTAAAGGGGATTCGATCTTTCTTGATCTGGCAAACCACATCAAGCCGATGATCAACCGGTTGGAACATGGGATTCATGTGAAAAATAGTTTGCTGGACCAGATCAAAATGACGTATGAAACGATCTATTCAGACGTTACGTGTGTCTCGCAAGAAGTCAGTCAGCGTTTCGAGCTGCCGCCAATCAATGAAGATGAGAACGGCTTCATCACCTTGTATTTTGCTCGGATCATCGAGACCAATCAGTTGCCGATCCGCACCGTGATCATGTGTACGACAGGGGTAGGGACTTCTGAGCTTTTACGAGTCAAGATCGAGAAGAAGTTTCCTGAGCTGGAGATCGTAGACGTGATTGCCTCAAGAGATGCGAAACGTTTTACGGAAAAATATCCGGGCATTGATTTGATTTTAACGACGGTCAGTGTCAGTGATACGATCCCGATCCCATCCTTGTTGGTCAGCGCGATGTTCACTCGAGACGATCAAAACCGACTGCAAAAGAAAATCGAGGCGATCTATGATGAACGATAAGCTATTTCATGTGTTTTTAAACCAAGAGCTGACGAATAAAGAACAGCTTCAACGCTTCATCGCAATGTTTGCCAATCCAGAGGAAGCCGATGCGTTGATCGATTTATTACAACAGCGGGAAAAAGTCGGCAATACCATGATCGCGGAGCACGTGATCCTGCCGCATTTGGAAAGTCCGAAGATCAAGCAAAGCCAAGTCCTGCTGATCCGTTTGGCAGCACCTGTAGATTTAGACGAAGAGACCCCTGAGGTCCAGCTCGTCGTGGCGATCTTACTGAAAAGTCAGGAAAGCCAAGAAATCAAAAAGCAGATCGCGCAGTTTACCCGGCGATTAGCAGATGAGGATTTTTTGGAAGCATTACTAACTGTTGAAAGTGACACACGTTTTTACCAACTATTAGAAGACAACCATTAGGAGGAACAATAAATGAAAATCGTCGGAGTAGCCGCGTGTACAGTGGGGATCGCCCATACGTATATCGCCCAAGAAAAATTAGAAAACGCCGCAAAAAAAGCGGGCTGTGAAATGAAAGTAGAAACACAAGGAACGATCGGGATCGAAAACGCCTTGACGCAAGAAGAGATCGACCAAGCGGACATCGTGATCCTAGCCGTGGACGTAAAAATTTCTGGAAGAGAACGCTTTGAAGGCAAACGAATCATCCAAGTGCCGACAGAAATCGCTGTAAAATCACCCAACAAATTGATTGAAAAAGCGCAGGAAGTCGTTGCTCAAAAGGTCTAGGAGGAGTTCAGATGGAAGTAAAGGATATTGTAGACGTAGCGATCGTCAAAACCAATATGGCCGCCAAAACCAAAGATGAAGCATTGAATGATTTGGCGACGCAATTGATGGACAATGGCTACATTTCAGAAGTAGAAGGATTTATCAAAGACATTTATGTACGAGAAGCGGAGGGCCAAACGGGCATAGGCAATTACATCGCGATCCCTCACGGTAAAAGCGCCTACGTCAATAAAGTCGGCGTCGCTATCGGCATCAATCAAGAGGAGATCCCATGGGAAAGCCTGGACGGTAAAGGCGTGAAGGGCATCATTCTTTTTGCTGTCGGAAACGACAATGAGGGGGCGACCAAGCATTTGAAATTATTGTCGCTTTTTGCCAGAAAGCTTGGAAACGATGAGGTCGTCGGTAATTTGCTGCAGGCGAAAAAACCGGAAGATGTTGTAGAAGCATTCGCTTAATGGAGGAAGAAAAATGAAAAAAATCAAAGAGTTAAACCTTAAAGGGCATTTATTGACAGCAATCTCTTACTTGATTCCGATCGTCTGCGGGGCAGGGTTCTTGATCGCGATCGGGATGGCGTTTGGCGGATCAAGCCAGGATGCATTGGTGCAAGGGCAATTTTCAATTTGGGATGCCTTAGCGACGATGGGCGGTAAAGGCTTAGGCTTGTTACCGGTTGTTATTGCGACGGGGATCTCGTATTCGATCGGCGGCAAGCCAGGGATCGCTCCCGGCTTTATCGTTGGGTTGACGGCAAATGCGATCGGCGCAGGCTTCATCGGCGGCATTTTAGGCGGGTACTTAGCCGGTTATTTAGTTGTAGCTATTTTAAAATATGTAAAATTACCAAACTGGGCCAAGGGCTTGATGCCGACATTGGTGATCCCCTTCTTAACCTCGATCATCGGCGGCTTGATCATGGTGTACATCATTGGTGCACCGATCGCAGCCTTGACCGCATTATTGACAAACTTCTTAGATGGATTGGGCAACTCATCCCTATTAGTCTTCGGAGGTGTGATCGGATTATTGAGCGGCATCGATTACGGCGGTCCGATCAACAAAACAGTTTTTGCCTTTGTATTGACGATGCAGGCTGAAGGTCTGAACGGTCCTATCACGGCATTGCAATTGGTCAACACAGCGACACCGATCGGTTTTGGGTTGGCGTTCTTTATCGCAAAATTGTTCGGCAAAAACATCTACACCAAATTAGAAGTAGAAACATTGAAATCAGCGGTACCGATGGGTGTCATCAATATCGTTGAAGGAGTCATCCCATTAGTCATGAACGACCTTGTACGCGGCGTTGCAGCAACAGCGATCGGCGGTTTTGCCGGAGGCGCGACAACGATGATCTTAGGCGCAGATGCGACGGTGCCATTCGGCGGGGTGCTGATGATCCCGACGATGTCTCGGCCATGGGCAGGGGTGATCGCGATCTTAGTCAATGTGGTAGTCACGGCTGTCGTGTTGGCAGTGATCAAGAAAAACGTCACGGAAGAAGACGCGGCGATGCACGTTGAAAAAGAAGAAGAAGACATTAATTTAGAAGACATCCAAATCTTTTAAACAGAAAGAGTGTGACCCATGAAAAAAGTAGAATTCTCTCCATCATTAATGACGATGGACTTAGATAAATTTAAAGAGCAAATTACCTTTCTGAACGATCATGTGGATTCCTACCACATCGATATCATGGACGGTCATTATGTCCCGAACATCACGTTGTCGCCATGGTTCATCGAAGAGCTGCGGAAGATCACGACGCTGCCGATGTCTGCCCATTTGATGGTGACAGATCCGAGCTTTTGGGTGCAGCAGCTCATCGACTTACAGTGTGAGTGGATCTGCATGCACGCAGAAGTCTTAGACGGCTTGGCATTCCGCTTGATCGATCAAATCCATGAAGCCGGCCTAAAAGCAGGGATCGTCTTGAATCCTGAGACACCGATCGAAGCGATCTTCCCTTATATCGAATTGGTGGATAAGATCACCATCATGACGATCGATCCCGGCTTCGCGGGACAACGCTTCATCGAAAGCACCCTAGACAAGATCGTTGCATTACGGGAATTACGAGAAGAAAAAGGGTACGGGTATGTGATCGAGATGGACGGCTCCTCCAATCGAAAATCCTTTAAGCGCATCGATGCAGCCGGGCCGGACATTTACATCGTCGGCCGCAGCGGACTCTTCGGCTTAGATGAAGAAATCGCAAAGGCGTGGGAAATCATGGTCACAGATTACGAAGAAATGACCGGAAAAGCGCTGGAGTACAGCGAAGCAACATAACGTAAAAGTATGAGACCTGTAGTCGAGAGACTGCAGGTTTTTTTGTTTGAAATTGGTGTTTTTTTATTATAAAAAATAAGGAGTCAATCGTGACTTCTTTCCAAAAATCATCTTTTTTATGATATAGTAAATAAAAATGTAAACGCTTCAAATAGAATGGAGGAATGCTATGGACTATCGGGGACCAATGCTGGTAGTGAAGGATATGGAGCGGTCAAAGGCCTTCTATCGAAAGATTCTTGAGGTAGCGATCGTATCGGATTTTGGTGAGAATGTGACCTTCAACGGCGGCTTGTCGCTGCAAACAGAAGAATCTTGGATACGTTTCACTGGCTGTGACCAAGAGATATTCAACTATCAGAGCAACACGGTGGAATTTTATTTTGAAACGAAGGACTTTGACGGATTTCTTGAACGGATCAGCGGCGAGGAGCTGGATTTTTTACGAGACGTCGCAACGATGCCTTGGGGGCAGCGAGTGGCGTGCTTTTATGATCCAGATAAGCATGTGATCCAAGTTGGCGAGGATCTGACGGTCATGGTGAAACGGCTAGCCGCTGAGGGAATGTCCGTGGATGAATTAGGGGAAAAAACGTTTCTTGGAAAAGAAATGGTTGAAAATATGTTAAAGAGCTAAAAGAAGAGGAGCCACGCGAAGGGATAACGGTCGCGTGGCTCCTCTTTTTTAATGTTCAAATTGTGCTTGATGCAGTTGGTAATAGCGGCCTTGCTTGGCTAATAGTTCTTCGTGAGTGCCTTGTTCAACGATATTGCCGTCGTTGACCACTAAGATCAGGTCAGCTTCGCGAATCGTGGAGAGGCGATGGGCGATGATGAAGGAAGTCTTATCGATCATCAGCTTGCCCATGGCTTCTTGAATCTGCAATTCGGTTTGCGTATCGACATTTGAGGTTGCCTCATCTAAAATCAGCAGCTCGGCATTTAAAAGCATCGCCCGAGCGATCGTTAATAGCTGCTTTTGCCCTTGAGAGATCGCCAAGCCATCCTCGGTCATCACCGTATCGTAGCCTTTTGGCAATTGCGTGATAAAGTCGTGGATGTGGGCGGCTTTGGTTGCCTGGAGGACATCCGCCATCGTGGCGTCGTCGTTTCCATAGGTCAGATTCTCAAAAATCGTTCCGGTGAAGAGCCACGTATCCTGCAAGACCATCGCGTATTGCTTCCGCAGGCTGCTGCGGGTCGCTTCTTTGATGTTCTGACCATCTAAATAAATGGCGCCGCTGTCGGGATCATAAAAGCGCATCAGCAAATTCACGATCGTCGTCTTTCCAGCGCCTGTTGGTCCGACGATCGCGACGACGCTGCCGGCTGAAACAGCAAAGGACAGGCCGTTGATCACGGGTTGATTCGCTTGATAGCCGAAGGAGACATGGTCGAAACGGACCTCTCCGCGGGCTTTTTGGAACACATGGGCGTGGGGCACATCTTGCACTTCCGGTTCTTCGTCTAACAGCTTGAAGATTCGTTCGGCTGCGGCGATCGAGGATTGCAGGTCGCTGAAGATGTTTGCCAGCTCATTGATCGGTCCAGAGAATTTCCGTGAATACAACACGAAGGAAGACAATTTTCCTAACGTCAGGTGTCCAAAGAGAAACAGGAAGGCACCTAAGATACTGATCAATGACAAGGAAACGTTATTGATGAAGTTGACGGAAGGCCCCGTCATACTGCCGTAGTATTCGGCATTGTAATAGGCGGACATGGCTTCTTCGTTTTTCTTGCCGAAGCGAGCGATCATTGTCTCTTCCTGGTGGTAGACTTTGGTGGTTTGTTCACCAGACAACAGCTCTTCAGTCAGTCCATTCAATTCCCCCAGTTCGGCGGATCGTTTTCGGAATAACGGCTGAAATTTTTTGGTTAAAAAGCGCGTCAACAGAATCGAAGCGGGCACCGTCACAAGGAAGATCGTCACCATCAGGGGCGAGATCACCAGCATCATGACGAAGGAACCGATGATCGTCACTAAACTGCTGAGCACTTGGACCGAGTCACTGGCTAGTGACGTATTGATCGTATCGATGTCGTAGCTCATGCGGCTGACGATATCTCCCGTCTGGTGCTGATCGAAATAGCCGACGGGCAAAGAAACGATTTTTTCAAATAGATCCTTTCGCAGACGAAAGGCGATTTTTTGGCTCAAATAGATCATCAAGCGGCTGATGCCGTAGCTCAGGATCGCTGAAGCAACGTAAAAGCCGACCATCAAACTACAATAGTAGAACACTTTCTCAAAGGCGACGCGGCCTTTGCCGATCTGGATCGCGTCAATGGCGTACCCAGACAGCAGGGGTCCGACCAAGGCGAAAAGATTGCTGGCGATCGTTAAGATGACAGCTAAAACCAACAGCCATTTGAATTGATACAGATAGCCCCATAAACGGAGCAGCGTGCCTCTGCGTGAATTCTTAGTCTTCAATGGCTTGCCCTCCTGTCTGTCCTTGGTAGATTTCTTGATACGTCGCATTTTCAGCCAAGAGCTCCTCATGAGTCCCATAGCCGATCATTTTTCCTTTGCTTAATAACAAAATCTTATCCGCGTGTTGGATCGAGCTGACCCGTTGAGCGATCAGGATTTTCGTTGTTGAAACGAAATGCGTCCGCAAGGCTTTCCGCAGATTGGCATCGGTATGGTAATCCAATGCGCTGGAGGAGTCGTCTAAGATCAACAAATCCGGTTGCCCGATCAATGCACGAGCCAGCAGTACCCGTTGTTTTTGCCCGCCGCTGAGATTTTGTCCTTTGGCTTCCAAAGGGTGATCCAGTCCGTCAGGTAATTTATCAATAAATTCACGTGCCTGCGCATCATCGATCGCCTGCTGGAGTTCTTCTTCTGAAAAAGACCGACCAAATAAAATGTTTTCTCGGATCGTATCCGCAAAGAGGACATCCTTCTGCAAAACTGCGCCGATTTTTTGATGAAGGGCATCCAGAGAATAATGCTTGATCTCTTGCCCATCCAAGAGAATCTGTCCTGACGTTCGATCGTACAAACGCAAGATCAGGCTGGCAATCGTTGTTTTTCCGCTGCCTGTCGCACCCATGATCCCTAAGGTTTCCCCGGGATTGACTTGGAAGCTGATTTTTTCGATCGCAGGTCCGCCATCCGGGTAAGCAAAGGTCACCTCTTCAAAAACCAAGGTGGTATCCGTGGCGTTTCGCTGTTCCAAGGTACCGGGAACGACGGTGGGCTTCTTCCGCAAGACTTCTTTGATACGGTTGGCAGAAGCGAGTCCGCGAGAATACAAAACGAAGATCCGCGTGATGGACAGCATCGCATTCAAAATAATCGTGAAGTAGGTCAAGAAGGCGATGATGACCCCCGGTTGCGTCAATCCAGCATTCACGCGGTAGGCACTAACGACGATCACGAGAGTCAGGCCCAAGTTCAAGAATAGATCCAGCAGGGCAGGGGAAGCGGCCAACGTGACATTTGCCGTTGTTTCAGCCGTCACTAACGATTGATTGACCGTTTCAAAACGCTGCCGTTCATACGCTTCTTTAGATAATGCCTTGATAACACGAGACCCGGTCACATTTTCACGCACCGACAAAACGAGCTGATCGACCTGTTTTTGCAGCTTGCCGAAAAGCGGCACGCCTTTTTTAGAAATGTGTGTCACCATCACAAAAATAATGGGCATCACAGCGACCAATACTAGCGTTAAGATCGGGTCTAGCGTGGTAGTGATCAAGATACCGCCGACTAACAAAATCGGTGCACGAATCCCCATCCGCATCATGACGCCGAGGGTCAAATGAATATTGTAAGTGTCAGATGTTACACGTGAAACTAATGAGGAGACCCCGACTTCTTCGACTTGTGTCGTATCTAAGTAGGTGATTTTTTGAAAAAGATCGCCGCGAAGATGTTCGGTCGTATCCTTTGCGACCCGTGAGACCATGCGATTGGCGAGGATGTTCGCCCATAAAGCGAAGGCGGAGGCTGCCAACATGACACCGCCCCAAAAAAGGATCTTCTTCGGCTCTTTTTCTGGAATGACATGGTCTAAAATATAGGCCAGATTCCATGGTAGGACCAATTCCATCATAGTTCCTAGAAATTTAATGATCACACCCAAGGTGACACGGGTGCGATAGGGTTTTAAATAGTTCAAAATCAAGTTCATTGTTCTTCGTCATTCCTCCTTTTTGCACATTTCTGCTTCGGCCTTCTCCATGATCGTCTGCAATCCCGTCAATACGGCTTCTTGCTGTTCTACCGGGAGTTCGTCTAGCAACAATTGGTTCCAATCGGCTAAGATCGCCCGAATTTTAGGTGCCAACGCCACGGCTTTTTCGGTTGGGAAAAGCCGCAGCTTGCGTGCGTCACGGGCGCAGCTTTGTCGAAGGATGAATCCTTTTTGCTCCAATTGAGCGACTTGACGGGCGACGTTGCTTTTGTTGATAAAAATCTTGCAGGCCAGCTCCTCCTGAGAAATGCCCGGCTCTCCGCAGACCGTCAAAATATAAGCATGATGCATTTCGCCTAAGCCTATTTTTTTAAACTCCTTTTCGCGATAAAGAGCGGACAACTGTGAGATACGATTGACCATCTTTACAAAAGAATCCATTTATTTTTCCTCCTTGATACGTTCTGATTAAAACAAGCATCTAACAGTATAAAAGAAAAACGTTGCGGGTGCAACGATTTGAAATGGATGAGACACAGATCGCTTGAGGAATAACCCAAAAAATGAATAAAAAGGACAGAAAAAAGAATTTATTTTTTATTGGATATCTTGACTGTTTTCGAGGATTAAAGAGTAAAGCTACGGTAAAGTTGGAAGCGGATACACTATTGAGTTGCGGATGTTTTTACCCAAAAATTAAATTTTATATTGCAAAAATGGCTGAGACATTCTTTAGGAATGCGGGTAGAATATATGTGTAACCACTCGTATGTACAATGAAGGTATTTTTAGTTCTTTCTGGTCGTGTCGCGGGAAAGGACTGCGGCCTATTTTTTCCAGAACCAAGCAGCATAGAAGTTTATAAAACAAACCTACATAAGAAATCCGTTCATTGTAATTTTAATAGTGACAGCATGCTGAAGGGTGAGGGGGACTCGATCAGTGACTCTGTTTCTTCGCATTCTCCTTGATAGATGGGAAAATGCCGCAAGTCAGAGAACCAAGAGGACGTTCAGGTGAAGCTTACACTGTTAGGAATGAACGGTGGGGAATGATCAGCACTCATTGAAGGACTTTTAAGTGATGGATGGGATGCATCATTATCGAAGAAGGAATCAAGGATGCGGATCGGTTTCAGCATCCTTGATTTTTTTTCAGTTCACTGATCGTCTTCAACAGCTAGAGAGAGGCTTTAGGGATTCAAGAAGGAAAGAAGGGGAAGTTATTCATGAAAAAGATTGTTATGGTCATTTGCGGGGCAGCGGTAGTTTGTTGGGGAGTTGCCAGCCTGCGCAGCGGAGCATTGAAAGCAGACGAACTGCTTCAAGAATCTGCCATTGTTGAAACGACTGTGCCAGAAAGTTCGGTCGCTGCACCTGTGGAAGCGCCAGCGCCAGCCGTTCCAGCACCGGAGCCGCCATCAGAAGCGCCGGCACCAGAACCTGCGCCAGCGCCGGAAAATCCTGCACCAGAGGCCCCCGCAGCGGAGTCTGCTGCGGTGCCAGAAGTGCCGGTCGAGCAGCCGGCGGAAGAGACGGTGCCGCCGAAGGAACCTGCGGGGGAGGCGACACCGGAAAGCAGCACGGTCGAACAACCATCAAGTGAAAGTACGAGTAAAGAGAGTTCCAGTGGTGGCAGCTCGGCAAGCGAGAGCAGTACCAGCACTACGACCAGCCAACCTCAAACATCGACTACGACCAGCACAACGCCGACGACAGAACAACCCTCGACGTCAAGTGCCGGCACGGGGACGCCGAGTACGAGCAGCAGCACGAGCGGCGGTTGGTCAAGCGGTACGGGAACGACCCCGTCTTCTACGACGCCAAGCGCTAGTCAGGAAGACCCGCAACCTAGTCCGCCAACACCTAGTGATGTACCGCCGCAGCAGGTGCCAGCACCGCCTGCACCAAGCGAGCCGAATGTTCAGACGAGCCCGGCGATCACTCAAGAGACACCTGACGCATTCTCGGAGACTAGCACTTTGCAACTGCCGAGTGATCTTAAAACGCCGGAAGTGGCACAGTCAGATCTGAAGGGCTATGAATTGCCGCTGCTTTCGAGCATTGAGAATAAAGCGCAAGCAGCCTTGATCTATGACGGGATCAAAAAGCTAGGGAAAGAGCAGCCCGCAGAATTCACTGCTGAACAACTGGCGGCTACTCTCTACCAAGACCTTTTCGCGATCGAGACCGCAGGAACACCTGTGAAGATGAAGGATGAGATCAGCGCCGGCAGTCTGCTCTATCAAAAGAAAAAAGACCAGCTAAAAGTAGTGGGCGTGTCTATCGGCAAAGAGTATTACTTGACTGTCGAAGATGTCGACGTGGACGCCTCTGCCGAACCAACGGAAACAGCGAACTCGAACGCAGAGAATAAGGAAAAAGAAAAGAAAACCGATAAAAAAGAAAAACAGCGGCAGGTCGTTCTTCAGCCGATGTCGATGGAAGACGAGCTATTCGTTCAGCCTTTGCCAGACGTGACGCTGACAGAATATGGACAGACGATCTTGAAGGAGTATCCGGCGTCCCACAATTTCACTGAAAATGAAGGGGCGAAGACCTTTATTTCAAAGGTCGCAGAAGATGCTCGCAAGTTGGGACAGGAATACGATGTTTTTGCGTCCGTGATGATCGCGCAAGCCTTGTTAGAGAGCGGTTCCGGGACCAGCGGACTGTCCTTGCCGCCGAATCACAATCTCTTTGGGATCAAAGGTACCTACCAAGGACAAGCCGTTTCGATGGCGACGCAAGAAGACCGCGGAAATGGCGCGCTCTATTCGATCAATTCGGCGTTCCGAAAATACCCGAATTATGCAGCCTCATTAGGGGATTATGTGCAGTTGCTGCGGGGCGGGATCTCTGGAAATGACGGCTATTACCAAAAGACCTGGCGCTCTACGGCAAAGAATTATTTGCGGTCGACCCAAGCCTTGACGGGCACCTACGCTACCGATACTTCTTATAATAGAAAGCTGAATTCGATCATTGCTGTGTACCATTTGACGCAATATGACCGTCCGAAGGTGGATCAATCCTCCGGCGTCTTCATTAAAGGAAAAGCAGAGATTCCAGCAGAATACCGTTCTCTGATGCGTTATCCAGATTATAATGGCGTAAATTACAACACGTCGGGCTCTTATCCAGTCGGCCAGTGTACCTGGTATGCCTTTAATCGGGTGAAGCAGCTAGGCAAGAGTGTGGATGATTTCATGGGCAACGGCGGAGAATGGGGAGCGAAAGGAAAGGCTCTGGGGTATGAAGTCAGCCGCGAACCGAAAGCCGGCTGGTTGATCTCCTTTACACCAGGCACCGCAGGCTCAGATCCCCGGTACGGACACGTAGCGTTTGTTGAAGCAGTCAAGCCGGAGGGGATCTTGATCTCGGAAGGCAATGTTTATGGGGGAACAGTCATTTCTTATCGCGTCATTGATGCGAATTTAGCGAAATCAGATTTAGTTACGTATATCAAAGCAAAATAAAGGGGTGCCATCACTCGTGGCAAATACGCACTATGGACACGCAGAAGATTCGCCAAATGACAGGAGAAACAAGCTTTTGACGGTGGTGGTCCTAGTTCTCCTGTCTGTAACGCTGCTGCTTGTAGTGAGAGGACAAGTGCAAAAGCATTACAGCGTCCACACGATCTCAGGAACGTCCATGACGCCGACACTGACTGAAAAGGATCAGGTTCTCGTAAAAAAGAAAACGCTGATCCAGCGCTACGACATCGTTGCATTTTCTGTCCGAAAGGAAGAGGGCATGTTTGTCAAACGCGTGATTGGGCTGCCTGGCGACAAGATCTTTATACGAAATGAACGAATGGTGTTGGACCTGGGAGAGCAGGGAGATTTTGAAACGACCTACACGTATCAGCTTTCACCAACGGTGGCGGGGGAATTTCAAACACTCAACACCATTCCAGAAGAGGTCTATTTTGTGATCGGTGATCATGTGGATGTTTCTAAAGACAGTCGGACTTTTGGATTTGTCCATCGAAAAGCCATCGAAGGGACCGTCCAATTTCGCTTTCCAGCGATCCATCTTGCTCGTCCGAATAACGAATAGAAAAGGGGAAAACACGTGATGATCATTAATTGGATCTGCATTGGACTTATCATTTTAGCACTCCTCGTGTGGGGATTTCGAATGATTATCAATGTCCGGCTGCAGATGATCAAACCGCCAAGAGATGCTTCGGTGACATTTCAGCGAAAGCTGGATTACGTCAAGCAGATCCAGCAAGCCAAACACGTATCGTCGCTGCTGTTCATTACCTTCTGTTTAGCACTGGGGATACTTTTGACCACCTATAAGACCTCCCAAACACAGGAGCAGCTCTACGCATTAAACGAGCAGAACAGTCTGTTGAAGGATGAGTTACAATTGATGAAAAAGGAACAAAAAAAATTGGTCAATAAACTACCGGTCAAAGAGTACCCGCCAGAGGGCATCGGCTTACAAGACTATTCTTGGAAGGAATTGTTCTCCGAAGAAAGTCGCGAGACGCAATACACGATGGAAAGCGACCTTTCGAATAAACTCAGTCCTTACTTTGGTTTACCGACGACACTGATCGTCTTAGATATACCGACTCAAACGTTGAACATTGCTTTGGCTGGCGATTTGACCAGCGAAGCCAATCGGAAACAGATCAAAGAAAATATCAAGGCCTTCGCTGCTGAAGCAGAGGGGGTATCGAATCTGACACAAATCACGTTCCAGCTGAATGTAAGGGATGGGGAGAAACAAACGCAAGATTATAGCTGCACTTTCTCTCGTGAGAATGGAGAAGATAAATTTGCGATGATCCAAGAAGACTAACGGAAAGAAGGGAAAAAGATGGTAGCACAGCAAAAAAAGAACGGATGGTTTTTCAATAAAAACATTATCGATGAGATCAATTCCGTTCCTGAAGAGAAAGTGGAAACTGACACACCGACCCATGTCCAGCCGCAGGCCCAAGCGCACTCGCAAGCAAAACCTGCGCCGACATTAAAAATGGTCTCTGACAACACCGTTCCTGAGTCGCCGGAAAGGCAAGCAGAAGAGATCAAAGAATTGAAGCGATTGATTTTTGAAAAAGAGCAGGTGCTGCAAAAGTACAAAAAAGAGTCGGCGGCACAAACACAGCAGCTGACAAAAGAAAATGAAAACTACCGGCAATCTGTTTTACGAATGGGTGAGGAAAAAGCCCAAAATCGGCGGCAGATCCAAGACCTGGAAGCCGAAGTCCAACGTGCACGGCAAGAAGTCCAGCGTCTGAAAGAGACACAGGAATTAGACAATTTGAAGCAGCAATTAGAGCAAGTGCAGGAAGAAAACGAGAAATTAAGAAATTCTGTTGCCCATCTGGCGACCGTCGAACAGGAACTGCAAGAGATCCATGAGGAGCATCAGGCCTTGATTGCTCAGCAAAAAGACGAAGAAGTCCAACGTCTGGAAAAAATCCATCAGCTAGAAGCGCAGATCAACGAATTGTTAGTTGAGATCAATGAAAAGGATGAACAATATTCTCAACTGGACAAAGTAATCGTTGAAAAGGATCAAGCGATCGATCAAATGTCGGAAGAACAGGCAGCCAATGAGCGCTATGAAAAGGAATTAGCAGAGCTGCGGGAAAAAATGGCTGGATTAGCTGCGGAAAATGCGGAGCTGAAGCAAGAGGCCACTTCGACCCAACAAGAAATCGGGGAGGTCTTGATCACCGCTCGGAAACAAGCCAATCGGATGGTTGAAAAATCAAAGATGGAAGCGTATCGGATCATTGAAGAAGCCAAAAATGAATTGGCGACGATCAATGAGCAAGCCAAAGAAATCTCTGAAGAAGTCAATGAATCTCGTCAATCGGTTCTTTCTATGTATGAAGAGTTACAAACTCGAGTAAATATCCTTGCGCAAGGAAAAATGCAAGAAGATGTAACAAATAATAAGTTGATCAATTTTGAAAAATAATTTTGTGACGCCTCAAGACATCCTCCTAAATCGGCGGGTGTCTTTTTTTAACGAGGAGACGACGCGTCTTTGCGGCGATTGTCTTTGATTTATGAAACCGCTATACTTTAAGAGAGGAACCAGCAAGCAGACGAAGGAGGGAATAAAATGAACGTAGCGATCATTTTGGAGACAAAGGAACATGAGAAAGCGTGGAACGCGTTTCGGTTTGGAGTAGCCGCCTTAAACAAGGGGCATCACGTGAAATTTTTCTTGATGGGGGAAGCGGTAGAAGTCGAAAGTATCGAGGATGAGGCGTACGATGTGCCTGCGCAAATGAAGAAGCTGACGGAGCAAGGGGGCGAATTGCTGGCCTGCGGGACGTGTTTAAGCTCTCGGCAGTTAGAAGAACAAACGTCTTGTCCGATCTCAACAATGGTCGATTGTGTCGAAATGGTGGAATGGGCAGACAAAGTCGTCACGTTTTAAAGAGCAAGAAATCCCCAGCTTGGGTTCAAGCCGGGGATTTTTTTTAATGATGCAAGCGATTCAATGTCACGGCCATTTTTTTATTCTCATACTTGGAATAAAAATAGAACATCAGGATGTGTAAAACCAACGTCAACAGCAATACTGCAAAGAAGAAGGGGCGAACCAGCTCAAACATCTGAGGGGAATATAAATACACACAAGCAAACCCGCACAACGTATTGATCACTGTACATATCAGGATCATAAGAGGTGCTTTCAAGGTCGCGTAGCTCCACAAATAAGGATACAGTATGCCGAATACCGAGCCGATGATTAGGCTGATGGCAATCAGATGCCAGAAGTAGCTAAAGGCGACCTGAGAAAAAAGATCGGTGAACGAGCAAAGCAGTGTGACCCAAACCAATGATCCGAAAGCAGCTTGAAAGAAATTATTTTTTAATTGTTTGTACATGAGAGTCTCTCCTTAATTTTTTTGGCATAGTGGCGGCTGACGACATACACGGCATTTGTTTTCGTGTGGACCTCTAAGCGCGCGTGCTCGCCTAGTTGAAACGCTTGAACCATCGTTAAGTTTAAAATCTGCGAATTATTGATACGGTAAAAATTCAGACTTTCGAGTCCGCTCAATTCCTTGAGTCGTTTTTGTAAAAGATACGTGCGCTGATCACACAACGTTACCTGTACAAGGTGTCCCATCGTTTCAAAGGCAACGACTTGACCCATGGGCAGTTTGACGGAACGATTGTTTTTTGGATCGATGGCGATGAGCTCCTTTTCCTGCTGGAGTTGTTTTTCAAGTTGAAGCAATTGTTGTTTGTTTTCTGGATGTGCAAAGATATCTATTTCGTTTATGGCTTTTTCTTTTACCCAAGTGAAGTGGATGTTCACTCATTCTCCTCCTTTTGTTTTCTGTATGTCTCTCTTTCATGAACCTAGCATAGCAAGGTTTTTGCGGAGAAAGAATCTTTTTTTCGTTTGTTGCAAGAAAACAGCCATTTGTTGCAAAAAAGCAGGATGTCAAACATTCCTTGCGGAAAAAAGCAGCGATGAAAGCGACGCGCTCTAGTATACTTGAAGTGAGGATTCTATCATCAAGTTAGGAACAGACGTTAGTAAGCGTTTTTATTGCATTGGGGAAATAAGGGGCATATATTTAGCCTGTAATGGATGACTCTCTGGTTTTCTTTGAGAAACGAAGGGTTGCTGGTCAATTATATGAAAAGAAAGAAGGCGCTTAGTAATGTTGAAGCTAGTTGAAAGAGACGATCTGACGATTCACGGGTGGATCACAACGCTGCACTCGATGGATTCGCCGGATGAATTGATAGAAATGAGCAAACAGAAGATGCGGGCAAAAGAGGAATACGCGTCGAAAATCGAAGGGGACCTGTACGCAGTGAATGCTGTGATCAATGGGGACCAATGCTATTTGATCGGAAATAGTGATACTGAAAAGACGCGTCCTTCAGAATTCGAGCTGCCGGCTGGGACCTATGCCGGTTTTGACTTGACCTACACCGATCAAGGAGAGCTGGATCGACTGATTGGTCATAGTTACGCGGAAGTCATGCAAAGTGACGCGTATCAAGTCGCCGGAAACTTTAATCTGGAAGAATATTCAGGCGTGGGGAAAGTCTCCTTTTACGTTCCTGTCCAAAAGAAAGAAAAATAAAGCACCGCTGAAGAAAATTGATAAAGGAAGACTGCCAAGCCACGACGGTTTGGCAGTTTTTTATGGATACTAAAATGGAAAGTTTTCCAGTGGATAGGTAATAATGCAATAAAATAAAACAAAATAAGATTATTTGCTACAGAGTATGGAAAACGCTATCACTTAAAGGTATACTAGTGATGGAATTCACTTAATTGGAATGCACAAGGAGGTGAGAATGTGTTTATACAGCGTTACTGAGCGTGAGAATCGCAAAATCTTAGAGTTTCTAGGACAGTTAACAGAATAAAACGACGTTCTCACCTCATTTTTTTCAGGAATTAGTGGGTCTATTTGTGATTGAAAAATGAGGAGACATACTGAAAGGTATGCCTCTTTTTGTCGTGGGCGAAAAGTGGAAAATTTTATCTGTTAAATAACGCTTGTAGTTTAAACGTTCTGATAAAAGGGGTTCAAGGTATCTATGAAATTTGAAAAAAAGTTGGAGGGTAAAAATGAGTAAGATTGATTTGAAGCAGGTTGGATTTGGGACGTTAGCAATTCATGCTGGGCAAGAACCAGACCCAGTCTACGGTTCATTAGCTACACCGATTTATCAAACATCGACGTTTTGTTTTGAGACAGTAGAGACCGGAACGCAAATTTTCGATGGGGCGCTTCCAGGCTATGCCTATTCCCGTGGAGGAAATCCAACAAACGCGGTGTTGGAGAATAAGCTTGCGGCATTAGAGGGGGGCGAGGCCTGTGTGGCGACAGCTTCAGGTATGGGAGCAATCGGCTCAGTTTTCGTCGGGCTTTTACAAGCTGGCGATCATGTCATCAGCGGAGAATGTATTTACGGTTGTTCCTCCCTCGTACTGAAAAATACACTGACGAAATTTGGGGTAAAGACCACTTTTTTGGATACAAGTGACTTAACTGCGGTAGAAGCCGCTATTCAAGAGAATACAAAAATGATCTACTTTGAAACACCGACCAATCCGACGCTTGAATTGACGGACATCAGGGCGATTTCAGCGTTGGCCCATCAGCATGAGATCAAGGTGGTTGTAGACAATACCTTTGCACCGCCACCGATTCAATACCCTTTACAGTTGGGGGCAGATATCGTCGTGCATAGCGGAACAAAATATATCAACGGGCATGGCGATGTCATCTCGGGTTTTGTGATCGGAAGTGAAGCGGACATCACTCCGATTCGAAAAGATGCTGCAACGAAGCTTTGCGGATCGACCCCAAGTCCATTCAATTCCTTCCTAGTCATTCGCGGGATGCAGACACTGGAATTGCGGATGGCTCGTCATTGCGAGAATGGGTTGGCAGTAGCTGAATATCTTGAAGAAAATCCTTTTGTTGAAAAGGTTTATTATCCTGGGCTGGAAAATCATCCCCACTATGAGCTGGCGAAGGCACAAATGAATAACCAGTTCAGCGGCATCATGGCATTTGAATTGAAGGAAGACATTGACGGCATGGACAGCTATACCGCGTGTAAAAAAGTGGTAAACCAGTTGAAGCTGGCCTCTATCGCGGTTAGTCTCGGCGATCCGGAAACCTTAGTACAGCATCCTGCCAGCATGACTCACGGCAATATGCCGAAAGAGGATCGAGAAGCTGCCGGAATCAAAGATAATTTGATTCGTTTGTCTTGTGGGCTGGAAAATAAAGAAGACATTATCGCTGACTTTGAACAAGCTTTTTCAATTCTGAAATCATAGGTACTTTGGGTGAAAAAGTGTTAGGCGGATCAGAGGGATCATGGAGAAAGTTCTCTTGAAAAAGGTCCTCTGGATTGAGAAAGGAGCTACATGGAGCAAATAAAAGTAACCGATCTGTCGTTTGCTTACAAAGAAGCGCCCGACCGATTGATTTTGAAGGACATCAATTTAGAGATTGCTTCGGGGGAATTTGTTTGTTTGTTGGGACAATCCGGCTGCGGAAAAAGTACGTTTTTACGGCTGTTGGCTGGACTGGAAACACCCACTTCGGGAGCTCTTACGATTGATTCTGTACCGATCAAAGGTGCAAGCTTGGAAAGAGGTGTTGTTTTTCAAGACTATGGACTGTTTCCGTGGATGACTGCGGGAGAGAATATTTTTTTGGCATTGAAGCAGAAATACCCGAAGAAGGACAAAAAGGAATTGAAGACGATTATTTTAGATATGTTTGAAAAAGTCGGCTTAGATTCGTCGGTTTATAAGAAATTGCCAAAAGAGCTTTCCGGTGGAATGAAACAGCGTTGCGCGATCGCCCGCTCCTTAAGTGTCGATTCGCCGATTTTGTTGATGGATGAGCCTTTTGGTGCCTTGGATGCAGTGACTCGAGCACGGCTGCAGGATTTGATTCTGGATCTATGGTCAAAAGAAGAGCTGAAGAAAACCGTCTTTTTCGTGACGCATGATGTGGATGAAGCGCTTCTTTTAGCAAATCGAATCGTTGTTTTAGGGCAATCGCCCAGCAACATCATCTATGAATGCTGCATACCGGAAGAAAAACGAGCGACAAGGGACACGCAATTTGAAAATTTAGAGGTGTTAAAGCTTCGAAATACATTGATCAAAAATATCAATCGCGACGTCGAAAAACACATTGATTAAAACGCATGACGAAAAAATGGACGATAAAGGAGATTATTATGAAAAAAAGAGTGGTTGCTTTGTTGGCACTGTCTACGTTGGTTTTAGGGCTGGGTGCCTGTGGCGGAAATTCCGCAAAGAGTAAAACAGAAGACACGAAAAAAGAAGCGAAATCAGAAAAAGGCGAATCCAAAAAGATTACCTGGGCACAAGGAAACAGCGGGAATGTTTTGGTGAGCATTGCGAAGGATCAGGGCTATTTCAAAGAAGTGGGATTGACGATCGATGAAGTTCCTTTAGACGAAGGGCAGTTGGAGGCAGTTACCACAGGACAAGTAGATATAGCCTCGAATTCAGGCACTTGGACACCGGTACAAATGATCGCAGCAGGGGATGATATGGCGATCATCGGCGGTTTCATGCTGACGGGGTCAATGCCGATCATCGCGGCGGAAGATGCGGATTGGAAAGGGCCGGAATCATTATTAGGCAGTAAATATGGCGACACGATCTCACGTTATGCGACGCTCCATGAATTGTACGAACAAGGGCATGATCTAGAAAAAGAGATCGAGTTTGTTGACATCGGTGACGATGATGAGATTACAGCAGTCCAAAAGGGTGAGTTGGATTATGCGGTCATCGGAACAGGGAAAATGTATCAAGTACAGAATACGAGGGGCATCAAGATCGTAGACTATTGCAGTGATATCACGCCAAATTATTCATGCTGTCGGATGGTGGCACGAGATTCTTGGGTAAAGAAAAATCCAGAAACGGTGAAATTACTGAACGAAGCGCTGATTCGTGCACAAGCTTATTTTGAAGCAAACCGTGAAAAATGTGTGGACTTGATGGCTGAGCAGTTAGGAACAGACAAAGAATACGTGGAAGCCTATATGTTGAATGAACATTATCGGATCAACCCAGACACCGTAAAAAATACGGTTATGGACAACTACAAATACATGAAGGCAGTTGGCGGGATCGATCAGGAAGACAAAAAGGTGAAGCTTGAAGACCGCATTTATTCTGACCTTTACAAAGAAGCATTAGACAATGCCGTAGAAAAATACAGCGATGAAGATCCAGAGTTCTATAAAAATGCCGTGACCTTCTATGAAGAAAATAATTTATAGACGGATAAAGGAACAGACGAAATGAAAAAAATAAGGACATTTATAAAAAAATATTGGATCACTTGTCTGATTTGCGTCGGCTTCGTCTTTCTTTATAAATATATCTCGGACAATAAATTGTTCAACGCGCTGATGTTCCCGCCTGTTGAAGATATTTGGGAAGCCTTTATCAAGGACCGTGATTATGCTGCACTCAACTTGCTGTACTCGTTGAAGCTGCTGATCCCTTCGATCGCCATAACGCTGGTGATCGCATTGGGATTAGGTGTACTTGTGGGAATGAACACGCGGTTGCGTGAGATTCTGCACCCGATCATTTATGCCTTCAGTTGTGTTCCTTCGATCTTGCTTTCACCGTTTGTAGTCCTGCTGGCGCCCGATTTTTGGTGGGCCTCAGTGGTTCTGATCGTGTATGGGACGGTCTGGGCAACGCTTTTTGCGACGATCACCGGTATTCAGACGATTGATAAACGCTATCTGGATAATGCGGCAACATTGGAGCTGCGCGGCGCTAAAAAATTTTTCAAAGTCATCTTACCCGCAGCAAGCCCATCGATTTTATCAGGGTTTGTCAATTCTCTTCGCAGCTCCTTCGTGATGCTGGTCTATGCTGAGATGTATGGAGCGACATACGGTCTGGGCTTTTATGTCAAGCGGTATTCAAGCCTAGGTATTTATAAAAATATGTGGGGCGGCTTTGTCTTCATGGTGCTGGTATTGGTAGTAGTGATGCAGTTGTTTGAGAAAATCAAAAATCACTTGCTGAAATGGACGATTGATTAATAAATAGTAGGAAAAGGCGGATGGGAAAATTTCTCACCCCGCCTTTTTTTAGAAAAAAAGCAGAAGGAAACAGTGGGAATTTAAAAATAAGAGAAAAATACATAAAACGAGCGGGTTCGATTCTTTTTTTTAATAAGAAAGAATGTATTCGGATTATATTAATTTTTTTATTGAATTTAACAAAATGGGAGCGTATACTCGTGATTATTGAGTGTTTGAAAAAACTATTTTTTTGATGAAAAAGACAGAACAAAAGTTATTTGTTTTATCACAGGCACTCACACATACAAATGGATTGAAATCAGGAGGGAAAAGAATGCGCAGGGAAAAAAATAGATGGCTGATCGCTCTATCCGGTGTGGCGATTCATCTGTCTATCGGTTCGGCATACGCATGGAGTGTATTCAAAGAGCCAATCAAAGAGCTGACTGGTTGGGACAAATCATCGATCTCTTTTGCATTTAGTTTAGCTATTTTCTGTTTAGGAATATCCGCGGCATTTATGGGAAAATTTGTGGAAAAATTTGGCCCTAAGAGAACAGGCACGGTGGCATCGATTTTGTTCGGATTGGGCATTGTTTCAACAGGATTTGCCATTTCCAGCCACTCGCTGCCGATGCTGTATCTGACCTATGGGATCATTGGGGGGATTGGATTAGGGGCAGGGTATGTGACACCTGTGTCCACGATGATCCGCTGGTTCCCGGATAGAAAAGGGCTGGCTGCGGGACTGGCGATCATGGGCTTTGGATTTGCCTCCATGATCACAGGACCGATCGCTCAGCAGCTCATGGTGCATGTCGGCGTTGCTAAAACCTTCTATATTTTAGGCGTTGCGTATTTCTTAGTGATGTTCACGGCTTCTCGCTATTTAGAAAAGCCTGCGGCGGATTGGGCGCCAAAGGGCTTTGAGGCACCGAATCCTACAAAAGAAGTAACGATCCAATATAAAGGCATTCAACTGACCGCCAATCAAGCGATTCGGACCAAGACTTTTTGGCTCTTGTGGTTCATGCTCTTTTTGAATATCACGTGCGGCATCTCTTTGGTCTCCGAAGCGTCTCCGATGGCGCAGGAAATCACCGGGATGTCTGCCGGCATGGCAGCAACGATGGTGGGCGTAATGGGCGTCTTCAATGGTTGTGGGCGATTGTTCTGGGCGTTGATCTCCGATGTTCTCGGGCGGAAAAATGTGTTTACGATTCTCTTCATCATTGATATTGCGGTATTACTAAGCCTTTCTGTCGTGCGTTCGCCGTTTCTTTTCGCAGCGTTGATCTGTCTATTGATGACCTGCTACGGGGCGGGATTTTCGATCGTTCCGGCGTATATCGGCGATGTTTTCGGTTCTAGGGAGGTCGGTGCGATCCATGGCTATATCCTGACTGCTTGGGCAGCGGCGGGGATGTTTGGCCCGATCTTTTTGGGCAAAGTCACGGAAATGTTCCACTCCTATACCGCGGTTTTACGGATCTTCGCGGTGCTTGCGCTGGTGGGCTTTGCGGCGTCGATGCTGATTCGTTCGTCAATCAAAAAGCTGGCAAATTCGGACGATCATGGAACACCGAAAGGATCGAATTACGACAAGACGAAGCATGCTTAAAAAATCGTTCCAGCGGTCAGAGCCGACAGGTTTTGACCGCTTTTTGAACAAAAAAATCTATCAAGATCGGACACTGGCTTGGGGGGCTGGGAGAAATTTTGACGTATCTTTAATTTGAAATAGTGAGTTGGAAAGTAAAAAGGAGGATAAAAAATGGAGGGAACGAATCCATTAGGGGTTGAAAAAGTTTCGCGGTTGTTATGGCGGTTCTCCATTCCGGCGATCATTGGGATGGTCGTGAATGCGTTGTACAATGTCGTGGACCGTATTTACATTGGAAATGCGCCGGGATTAGGAGCGAACGGGTTAGCAGGGATCACGATCGGCTTTCCCATCATGATCATTTTTTTGTCGATCGGAATATTGTTTGGTGTTGGCGGTGCGACGTTGTTTTCCATGAAATTGGGCGCCGGGGAAACAGAAGAGGCGGAGCTTGCGTTAGGGAATGCCTTTTCCCTGCTGTTGATCAGCGGGGTTCTTTTCATGGTTCTTGGACAGGTGTTTCTGTCCCCGCTGCTTGCCGCATTCGGTGCCAGTCTGCAAGTTTTGCCTTATGCCATCGGGTATATGCGCATCATCTTTTGGGGCGCCGTGTTCCAAATCGTCAGTATTGGCTTAAACAACTTTTTGCGGGCAGACGGGCAACCGAAGCTGGCGATGGTGACGATGTTTATGGGGGCCGGGGTCAACATCATCCTCGACCCAGTCTTTATTTATGTCTTTGATATGGGCATGGCAGGCGCGGCGTTGGCGACGATCCTGTCGCAGTTCATTTCAATGGTCTGGATATTGACCTATTTTTTCAGCAAGCGAAGCCATCATCCCATTCGCCTGAAAAATATGGTGCTCAAGTGGGGGACCGCGATTCGGATCACAGCATTGGGACTGCCTAATTTTCTGCTGCAATTGGGAAACAGTGTGCTGAACGTCGTGTTGAATATGACGTTGCTGAACTATGGCGGGGACATCGCTGTATCGGGCATGGGCATCGTCAATAGCATCCAGACGATCTTACTGATGCCGATCACAGGACTGGTCCAAGGAGCTCAGCCGATCGTCAGCTTCAATTTCGGGGCTAAAAAATTCAATCGCGTTCGAGAAACGCAAAAATATGCGATTCTGATTGCCACCACGATCGTTGGTATCGGGTGGCTGGCAACGAGGATCATACCGGAGCCGCTGGTTCGGCTGTTCAACAGCGAACCAGAATTGTTGGCCTTTGGCACACAAGCATTGCAGACGTGGTTCCTAGGGTTGCCGATCATTGGCTTCCAAATCGTAGCGTCAAATTTCTTTCAAGCGACTGGGCGCACGAGGTCAGCTATTTTTCTAACGCTGACGCGTCAAATCATCCTGTTGATCCCAGCCATCCTGCTTTTTTCCCAAACATGGGGGATGGATGGCCTGCTCCACGCGGCACCCTTTTCAGATGCTGCTGCCGGATTATTGACAGCCGTTTTTTACATTGGCGGCATCAAACGGCTGACGAAGGAAGAAGCCGAGGGGGATCAGTTGGATTATGAAATCGAATAAAGCGGAGGGTACAAGACTTGGGGATAAAAAATCTTCAAGTCTTTTTTTTTGTGAAGAAAGGTCGAAAATAAGGTGTTTTTTTTGTTTATTGGAAACGGTTTTGATTTTCGAATAATGAAGATTTTGTGGAGCAAAGGCTTACATAGAGTCGCTTTATTTCCTAACAAAATAGGGAAGTGCTAGTCTGATAAAGGAAAGAGTAATCACAGTAGGAGGAGATCCGCATGGTAACAAAAAAAGAAGAACAACAATTAGAAACACTCGGCGCATTTGAAATAAGCAATGACATGTTGAAACTGGCGCAGCACAATGAAAAGAACAATATCTTTTTGAACGCCGGCAGAGGCAATCCTAACTGGATCAACACAAAGGCTCGTTTGGCTTTTGCACGGATCATTGAATTTGGTGCACAGGAATCAAGACGGACGATGGATCAGGGAGATTTGGCTGGCTACACGACGTTGGAAGGAATCCGTGAACGCTTAGAGACGTTTTTAGATTCGGAATCCAGCGAGATCGACCGCTTTTTGTTAGACGCAGTTGACTATGCCCACGATCAGCTTGGTGCAGACAAAGATGAATTCGTGAAAGAATTGGTCGATGGTGCGATAGGAAATAATTACCCAGTGCCTAGCCGAATATTGAAAAATAGCGAGCGTGTGATCAACGCGTATTTGGAATCTGCTTTGTATCGCGGTGAAAAATTAGCTGATCAAACGGAGCTGTTCCCTACAGAAGGCGGGACCGCAGCGATCGTGTATATTTTTAATTCATTAAAGGAAAACAAACTTATCAAGAAAGGCGATAAGATCGCGATCAACACACCGATCTTCACGCCATATCTGCAAATCCCTGAACTAAACGACTATGACATGGTCGAAGTTGATTTGCGTTCGACGGAAGAAAATAATTGGGAAATCCAAGCTTCCGAAATCGATAAATTAAACGACAAAGATATCAAAGCCTTCTTTATCGTGAATCCTTCAAACCCAGGTGCGATGGCTTTTGACGATGCTGCTTTAGCTGAAATCAAAAAGGTCGTCGAAGCACGCCCCGATTTTATCATCATTACTGACGATGTGTATGGGACTTTTGTGACGGACTTCAAAACAGTGTACAGTGTCGTTCCTCACAATACCTTGCTTGTCTACTCGTATTCAAAATTGTTTGGTGCGACTGGCTGGCGACTAGGCGTGATCGCAGCGAATAAAGACAATGTCTTTGATCGATTGATCGGCAAATTGGACGAAAAAGACAAGGAAGAATTGAATACCCGCTACGCCATCAATGTCATCGATCCAGAAAAGATGTCCTTCATCGACCGAATGGTGGCAGACAGCCGCTCCGTGGGACTTTACCATACATCCGGCTTGTCGACACCGCAGCAAATCATGGAAGTATTGTTTTCATTGACCCATTTGCTGAATCGGGTAAAGGATGCCTACATTGATGCGTCAAAAGCCATCGTTGATCGACGCTACGACGCCTTGTATAAAGGCTTGAAAATCGAAAAAAATCCAAGCAAAGAAAACAGTAAATATTATAGCCTGATTGATATTTATGGCCTTGCAGAAGAATTGTACGGTTCAGCATTCAAGGATTATTTAGTCGATAATTTTGAACAGGTAGATTTCCTCTATAATCTGTCAGAGAAAAATGGCGTGGTTCTGATGGATGGCGTTGGGTTCGGGACGCAACCGGGAGAACTGCGTGTATCAGAAGCCAATCTGCCAGATGAGGACTATGAGATCTTGGCAAAACAAATTCTTGAATTGCTTGGTGAATACCATGCGCAATTTTTACAACACTAAGGAGGAACAATGATGTGGAAAGAGATCAGCACGTTTTTATTGGCTAATCCAATCATTAGTCTCTTTCTCGCCCTTGCAGGGGGCTATTATATCGGGAAGTTAAAAATCAAATCCTTCAGTCTAGGATCGACCGTCGGCGTGCTATTAGTAGCACTGCTGATCGGCCAAGTCGGAGCGTTCACGATCGCGCCGATACTAAAAAGTATTTTCTTTGATCTATTCATTTTTGTTGTCGGTTATGAAGTTGGCCCCGCGTTTGTCCAAAGTCTGAAAAAATCAGGGATCAAGCTCGTGATCCAATCTCTCTTTTTCTCGGTGGTCGCTTTTGGGATCGCGATGGTCATTTTCAAAATAGCGGACATCGATGCTGGTGAAGCTGGCGGGATCATTGCCGGAGCACTCACACAGTCAGCCACGATCGGAACGGCGACTTCTGCGATCAATGGGCTGGCGATATCGGCAGCGGCAAAATCTGCGATGACTTCGAATGTAGCCATTGCCTATGCAGTGACTTATGTTTTCGGAACGATGGGTGTAGTGATCTTTTTGAAGAATATTGCCCCCGCGATCTTACGAGTCAATTTAAAAGATGAAACGAAAAAAATGATGGAGTCGTTAAATCTGGATACTTCTGACAGCAGTTCGCCCTTATTAAGCACACTTGCGACCCGCTCCTTTGAGATCCTCCAACTGCCTCAAGAAAAAATGACAGTGGCGGCCTTTGAAAAGAAGTTCCATGACAAGATCGTTCTTCAACAGCTATTCAGCCAACGGAAACCCGTGGACTTTGATGCCCAGACCTTATTGAAAAAAGGACAGGTAGTTACCGTTCTAGGAGACAGCGAGGATCTATGGAAGCTCATCAAAGAGGGCGTCAACTACAAAGAAGTCTTCGACGATGCGTATCGTAAGATTCCATTACTGACTATGGAAGTCATGCTGACGAATGAATACAGCTACTATGCACTGTCTCGTTTGACGGATCACAGTATCGTGATCGCTGAAGCTATGCATGAGGGAACGAAGGTGACAGAGTTGTCCACGTTGAAGCCAGGAGACCGGATCACGCTTGCCGGTCCTGCCCGTTCGATCAAAAAGGTCTTGCCTACACTCGGCTATCCTGTGGAAAATGGCGCAGAAACAGATGTCAGCTTTCTATCGATCGGACTGATCGTCGGTCTTCTGATCGGGTTATTGGTACTGACCGTCAAAGGGGTGCCATTAACGCTGGGAGCTGGCGGAGGCGCCTTGTTCAGCGGCTTGTTTTTTGGGTGGTACCAAAACAAGAAGGCATATTTAGGGAATATTCCCAGTGCTACTCGCTGGTTCTTAAAAAGTGTCGGCCTAAACTTGTTTATAGCTGCCGTCGGGTTAGAAGCAGGCAGTCAATTTATCAAGGCATTAGGCGCTATGGGAATCCAAGTATTGCTGATCGGTGCGGTGATCTCGATTTTGCCGCATTTGCTCACGCTGCTGTTCGGCAAGTATGTATTGAAGCTGAACGCAGTCGACAACATTGGCTCCTTAGCCGGCGTTGGGACGATCAACGCGGCACTAAATGCCATCAGTGAGGAAACACAAAGCAGTGTCTTTTCATTGAGTTTCACCCCAGCCTATGCGATCGGGAACATTACACTCACCGTAATGGGTCCTTTAGTCGTAGCGTTGTTGGCACATTAACGAAAAAAATAGACTTCACGAGTTCGCTCCATCAGTCATTGATCGAGCGGGTTCATGAAGTCTTTTTTTTTGCTTAATATTTCCGTTTGATCTTCGTATAAATAAACGAGCGAAAGGCAGAAAAGTTTTTGATCCGTTTGATTTCTTGGTAGCCGTCAGCCGTCTCGAAAAGAGAGATCAAGGCCTCGTAAATGTCCGTGAACCTCCGACGATCCACATCGTTGATCGCAGCCAATAGGATGATGTGGACCTTTTGATTTCCCCAAGCGATCCCTTTTTCAGAAATGGCGATGCTAATGACGGTTCGATGGGCATCCATATAGACAGAATGGGGGATCGCGATCGCTTCAAAGGCCGTTGAAGACGCGTGCTCTCTTTCTAATACATGGGTCGTGAACACGGCGGGGATCACGCCTTCTTTTTCTAATACATAGCACATCTCAGTGATCGCCTCATCTGAATTATCCGCCTTCAGGTCACTGGTAAAAAAGATTTCGTTGAAGTAATCGTCAAAGTTTTGACGCAGGATGCTCTTCTTTCGATCCAGTCGAATGTTTCCCAGCTCATTAAGCAGCATCACGCGCTGTTCTTCTGTAAAGATCGGAGAAACATTAATCACGAGAAAGTCCTGTGAATCAGGGACCGGCAACGTAGTGATCAACAATTCAAAATCCAATTCTGCCACCTCAGAAAATTTGGAGACGACGGTTTGGATGTTCAGCTCATTGCCGAAGTGTTGATGCAGCTTTTCATAAAGCTGTTCATCTAGATTCATGTATTTTGGACATAAAAGAACCGTCCGTATCTTTGAAAGGTTGCGCTTTTGCCCCTCCAGTTCAGAACCGATATGCAAGGCGATATAGGCGGTCTCGTCTTCGCTGATGGAAATATCAAACAAGGTGCTTAACCGTAACGACAGGTAGACCGAGACATCGTAAACCATCGGAAAGCTCTTTTTCAACGACTCCAGCATGGGATTTTTCAAAGAAGTCTCCTGTTTGGCACGAGAGAACAGCCCGCTGATATGCAGCGAGAAGGGAACAAGAAAATTCTCGCTCATGAGATTGATCCCAAAGGTTTGCCGGACATCCTCCAACACCTCATCCACTGCCTGAGAAATATCGCTTCCTATGATCTGCTCCAGCTCCTTCAAATTATTCGAAGGAATATAGTTGGCGTTGGCTTGAAAGATCATGTGGATCTCTTCTTTTTCCAAACTATTCAAAGAGAACTCAAACGCCTCTTCGATCATGGCGATCATTTGTGTGACTAGCTGCGCTTTGTCTTCCCGCAGCCAGGAGCTGAACCAATTTCGAGTGACTAAAGATTTATCGTTCCGCACAGAATCTAGCAGAATCAATAAGTGCAGCATCAAATTGACAAAGGAAAAGTCATTCAAATGATAATTAGATTCGTGCATGATGCTGTGAATAATTGTGGATAATTTTTCGATGTCCGCCTTATCGAAGGTGGCTTCTAAAATTTGCTTGTCGATAAATTTATGGGGCACTTCTTCAAAGATGATATAAGAGATCAGCCGGCGTTTTTCCTTTTCCTCCCCCACGATCTGGATCTCGTCTTGCTTGAGTACGAACTTCACGTGGTATTTCTCATATGCCTTATTCATTCGGGCAAGATCTGATTTTATTGTGGAATAGCTCACGAATAATTCATCGGAGAGGTCAAAAATGTTTAGCTGTTGATGCTCCATCAAGATTTGTTTGATGATAAAGAAAGACCGTTCCTTGAAGGTTTGAGGTAAATCGTTTTCATTTTGCGGCGTGGCTAATAGCTTCGCGGCTTCCTCCGGGACGATCGTGTAGCCTAGATTGGAGGAATGGATCACGGGCACAGAGCCCAATCTATTCAATTGATAGATATAATTTTTCACCGTTCGGATAGAAACGCCCATTTTTTCAGCCAAAATTCTGGAAGAGACAGGAGTATCTTGCTGCAGCAGCAATCTCAGCAGGTAGTCTTGTTTTTCCTTCATTTCCTCATCCCCTCATAAATGCTTTTTATTATTATATCGTGAAACACTAGAAGATAAAATAGAGAGTTGCACGGTCAGCGTGCAAGAGTCTGGTTGAGGGAAATGTGAAAAATCGGAATAATGAGGGTGTAAAGAGAACAGCACGTACAGAAAAAATAGATTCTTAGGAGGATTTTATTATGGAAACGATCAATATTTTACTTTGCTGCGGTGCCGGTATGTCTAGTGGTTTCTTAGCTCAAAAAACACGAAAGGCTGCAAAGAAGCGCAAGATCTCAGGGTCTATCGATGCAAGAAGTGAAAGTGAAGTGGCTTCTTATCTAGACGCGATCGATATTTTACTTTTAGGCCCGCATTACGCGTCATTCAAAGAAGAAATGTCTGAGCAGGCAGCGCCCTACAATGTGGTGGTGGACGTCATTCCTCAAGATATTTACGGCATGTTAGACGGCGAAGGGCTGTTGGATTTTGCTCTTAGCAAACTGGAGAAGTAACGAAAGAATCGCCGTCTTCTCGTAATCGTTTCGTTAGAGAAGAGACGGTATAAAAAATAGGAGGAACAAAAAAATGAAAAAATTTATGGATTGGCTGGCCAATTCGTTTGCGCCAAAAGCAAAAAATCTGACGCAGCGCCCGTCCGTTGCTGGGTTATCGAGTGCGATGCAAAAATTGATTCCCTTCATCATGACGGGATCGATCGTCTTCTTTTACAATGTTTTTCGCTCGTACATTCCGCAGCTGCCAGATTTAGGCAATATTTCAAATTATTCATTCGGCATGATTGGGTTGATTGCCGCGTTCATGGTAGCGAATCAGTATATGGAGAAATTCAAACATGCGAATTACTCAATTACCGCAGGGATCGTCTCAGTCTGTGTTTTGATGATGACCTTGCAGCCAGTCGGAGCCGAAGAAGGCGTCTATGACATGGGACGTGTCGGACCCACAGGGATTTTGATCGGGGTAATCGTCGGCGCAGTCGTAAGCGTGATCTTCCATTATTTCAGCAAGCTTCACTTATTGCGAAATTCAGAATTGCCGGATTTCGTTGTTGAATGGATCAACAACATCATTCCGATTTTCTTAAGCTTGGCGTTATGGTCCACACTGATCTTCGCCTTGAAGATCGATGTTTTCGAAGTCATCATCAATCTGTTTGAGCCGATCCAAAGCTTCGGGCAATCATTGCCAGGACTGATCCTGCTTGTGTTGATCCCAGCCTTTTTCTACTCGATGGGGATCTCAACATGGTTATGGTCAGCCATCCAAAACCCGATCTTTATCGCCGGGATCGCGGCCAACGCCCTCGCTCTGAAAAGCGGAGATACCGGAATGAATATCGTCACGAATGAGACCGTTTATAGTTTGGGCTTGATCATGATGGGCGGGACAGGGGCGACCTTGTCGCTGAATCTGTTGATGTGTTTCTCAAAAGCGAAGAAATTAAAAACATTGGGACGCATCTGTATCGGTCCTTCGTTATTCAACATCAACGAACCCGTCGTCTTCAGTACTCCCGTAGTGATGAACCCGATCTTGATGATGCCTATGTGGATCAACTCGATTACAGGAAGCATCGTTGTCTGGTTCGCGATGCGAGGCGGCTTGCTGAATATTCCGCAAGAGCTGATGCAAGTGGCGCAGATCCCAGCACCGATCTCCAGTGTGATGATCCTGCAAGATTTCCGCGCGATCCTCTGGTATGTCCTGTTGTTCGCGATGTACCTGTTGACGTGGTACCCATTCTTCAAAGTGTATGAAAGAGAAGTGCTGGCTGAAGAAGTCAAAGAAGAGCAAGTAGGTGCGGAATTAACGGCACCTGTAGAAGCTGTATAAAAGGATGAGGTGAAAAAAATGATGGAAGAAACAGAAGTACTCGAAGAAGAAAATGAACTGATCTCGGTAGCCATGCAAATCATTTTACACGCAGGCAACGGCCGAACTAAGGCGCAAGAAGCCATCAAATACGCAAAAGAACAAGATTTCGGGGCGGCTCATGACGCGCTGAAGGAAGCAAAGGACCATATCGTGTTGGCCCATCGCTCTCAAACTGCGATCATCCAAAATGAAGCAGCAGGAAAAAGCTATCAGCCTAGCTTGCTTTTCACCCATGCGCAGGATCATTTGATGACGATCACCAGCGAAGTCAATATGACCAGAGATTTAGTCGATCTGTTTGAAGTAGTGATGAAAAAGCAAGAGACCGTTTAAATGAAGAAGAAATTAGTAGGGCTATTATCCCTGATGAGCATTCTGCTGGTCGCTGCCGGAACAGTGACCAGCGGAGTAAGTGAAGCAGCAGCCAAAGAAGCCAAGCAACCCAAGGAAACGACAATTTATTTAGTCAGACATGGAAAAACGTGGTTCAATACGCAGAATCAAGTCCAAGGATTTTGCGACAGCTTGCTGACGGAAGAAGGAGAAGCACAGGCAAAATTAGTCGGTGAAGGGTTGAAAGGAGTCAAATTCCGCGCGGCGTATTCCGGTGATTTAGGTCGTCAAAGAAAAACAGCCCAGTTGATTTTAGAGCAAAACAACAAGAAAACACCGCAAATCATTGAGAAAAAAGGCTTTAGAGAGAAGAATTTTGGCGGCTTTGAAGGTCAGTCCAATGATGACATGAATCTCGCTGTTGCCAAGTCGTTGAATCTGGATTATCCCGAAGGCAGCGATGAGCTGTGGGATTTCTTAAAGGAGCAACTGACGGAAGAAGAGCTGGCAAATAAAGTAGCGGAGGTCGATCCAACGAAGACGGCTGAAACTTACGATCAAATGAAGCAGCGTGTAGAAAAAGCAATGCCGCAAGCACTGAAAAAAGTGACCAAAAAAGGCGGAAATGTTTTGATCGTTTCATCCGGCGGTATCATTCCGATCTTACTGGAAAGCGTCGCCCCTGGAAGCTATCAAGGAGAAAAAATCGCCAATTGCAGTGTCACTACGTTGACCTATAAAGATGGGAAATACACGATCGATACGATCGGCGATACCAGCTTTGTTGATCAAAAAGAATAACCTATGGAAAACCTGAAGCAGTCCGGTAAATGACTCATCCTTCAGTTTTAAATAAAAAGATGAGGAGCGAAAACGATGAACAACGAATTTCCAAAAGACTTCCTGTGGGGAGCAGCAACCAGCGCGTACCAAGTAGAGGGCGCAGCACAAGAGGATGGGAAAGGACTATCCCAACAAGATATCATCAACAGCGAACGCCACGAAAAATTCGGCTTTGCCGATGCGAGTGTCGCCAGCGACCATTACCATAAATACAAAGAAGACATCGCTTTGTTCAAAGAAATGGGCTTTACCAGCTACCGCTTTTCGATCGCGTGGTCACGAGTGTTCCCAAATGGAGATGATGTAGTCAATGAAGCGGGCATCCAATTTTACCGCGATCTGATCAAGGAATTGAAAGACAATGGTATCGAACCGATCCCGACCTTATATCATTATGATTTGCCATGGCCTTTAGTTGAAAAATATGGCGGCTGGCTGTCTCGTGAAGTGGTGAAGGATTTTGAAGTCTTCGCGAAATACGTGATCAATGAATTCAAAGACGACATCAAATATTGGATCACCATCAACGAGCAAAGCATCATCGTGCAATACTGGACACAAAAATGCTATGTATTGCCAGAATATCAAGACAACAATCAGCTACGGTATCAAATCAATCACCACATGAATTTGGCGCAAGCAGTCGCGGTGAAAGCTGCGCATGAGGTGGACGCAAAAGCAGGTCCTGCCTTAGGCTATGCCCCTGTGTATGCCCGCACCTGCAAACCAGAAGATCAGTTAGCGGCTTTGAACGCGAATGACCTACGTAATGCGTATTACTTGGATGTGTATTTCCGCGGCTACTACAATGTCGCAGCGTTGACTTACTTGAAGCAAGCCGGCTTGGCACCAGAAATGGAAGAAGGGGATGAAGCCTTCTTCGCGGAAAACCTATCTGACTTTTTTGCCATCAATTATTACGACAGTCAGTGTGCTCATGCGTGTCCTGAAGGGGAAGAGCGCCGCTGGTCCGGCTACAATTTCTCGGGTAAAAAAGGCGATATGTCTGGTTTTGAAACGCATCCTGGATTTTATCAAATGTGTTCAAATCCAGAGCTGCGCACGACAGACTGGGATTGGGCGATTGATCCGATCGGTTTAGAGTATGTTTACCGAGATCTCTACACTCGGTACCGCGTACCATTTATGATCACTGAAAATGGCCTAGGCGCATATGACGAGTTGACGCCTGACGGCAAAGTTCATGATGATTATCGCATCGAGTATTTACGGGAACACATCCAAGCGACGAAACGTGCGATGGATCTAGGCGTAGAAGTAGTCGGCTATATGCCGTGGTCAGCGATCGATCTGCTGTCCACCAGCAATGGCTACAAGAAGCGTTATGGATTGATCTATGTGGATCGTACAGACGACGATGTAAAAGAATGCAAACGAATCAGAAAAGATTCTTTCTATTGGTACAAAGAAGTGATCGCTTCTAACGGCACGAAGATGGATTGATGAAGATGCTTTTACGAAATCTGATTTCTATTCTTGGTTCTTCTTTAGTAGGCGTGGGCGTTGGGCTTTGCGTTGCTACAGGCCTCGGTGCGGATGCACTGGGTGTGCTGTGGGAAGGACTAGCCAAGCATCTGCCGATCACCGTCGGACAAGCGTCTTTGTTAGTCACTTGTACGTGCCTGCTGCTGGTACTGGTGATCGATAGAAACGAGTTAGGCGCAGCAACCTTGTTCAATCCCATTGCGACCAGTATTTTTACCGACTGGATGATTCGCCAATGGACGATCGAGGGTCCTGTGATCCTGAAATTTCTGCTCGTTGTCCTTGGGATCTCATTCATCGGCATCGGGTCTGGGATCGCCGCCGCAACCAATGCAGGCAAGGAAGGCTACATTGCGCTAAGCTTTGCCTTGAGTCATCGTCTTTCAGTCGATCTGGCAAAAGTGCGGATGAGCTTGGATCTGATCTGCTTTATCGCTGGTATGGTCCTCGGTGGGAAATTCATGATCGGACCATTCGTGGGTGTCCTATTGATCGGGCCTCTATTGAAGCGAACAAGCAGCTATTGTGGAGAAAAAATGTCACCATTGTTAGGGTAAGAAAAAGGATTCAGACGGAAACGTTTGAATCCTTTTTTTGATGGGTATGATTATTTTGTAATAAAAATAAATAGTCACAGAGCCAGAATACGAATAAGACGAGGAATCTCATATGAATGAGGATACAAATGAATAGAATTTCATGTTATTTTATCTTGACGTACCTTCGAGTAGATGGTAGAGTATTTCTGCTTAAATAGTAATCGTTACGGTTTGTCTAATGCAAATAGTAATCGACAGACCCTGTGGACCGACGAGTGCTCAGAGCAGAAATCAACTGGAGGTTTGGAATGAAAAAGAAAATAGGTATTCTCATCATCGGCTTATTGGCACTTTTTGGTTTAGGTGCCTGCAAGGACAACCAAGCAACAACCAATAGCAAGGGAGACAAACTGCATATCGTGGCGACCTTCTATCCCATGTATGATTTTACGAAACATATTGTCGGCGATGCCGGCGACGTGAGTCTATTGATGCCGGCAGGCTCAGAGCCTCATGATTATGAGCCTTCTGCAAAAGATATGGCAAAGATCTCGGAAGCAGATGCTTTTGTCTATCACAACGAAAACATGGAGGGCTGGGTTCCCAGCGCGATCAAATCTTGGAAAAAGGGCGCACCCAATGTTATTGAAGGAACAAAAGGAATGGTCTTGCTGCCAGGCGGCGAGGAAGAACACGACCACAGTCATGAAGAGGGACACCACCATGAACTCGATCCCCATACTTGGGTGTCGCCTCATCGAGCGATCAAGGAAGTGACTTCGATCAAGGACCAATTGATCACATTATACCCAGATAAAAAAGCGACATTTGAAAAAAATGCGGAAAACTATTTGACAAAGCTAGAGGCTTTGGATAAAGAATTTTCAGCAGAATTGAAGAATGCCAAACAAAAGGATTTCGTCACACAGCATACCGCCTTCAACTATCTTGCGGTGGATTATGGCCTGAATCAGGTGGGCATCTCAGGATTGAATCCCGATCAGGAGCCAGATCCTTCGAGAATCGCGGAGCTGAAGCACTATGTCGAGGACAATGGCATCAAGTACATTTACTTCGAAAACAACAATCAAGGAAAAGCTGCGAAGACATTGGCGGATGAAACCAACGTGACACTTGCCGTGCTGAATCCATTAGAAAGTTTGACGCAAAAGCAAATGGACGCCGGAGAGGATTATATCTCCGTCATGAAAGAAAACTTGTCTGCCTTGAAGAAAACAACGAATACACCTGGAAAAGAAGTAACGCCTGAAACAGCTGCAAAACAGGAACAGACTGTCTATAATGGCTACTTCAAAGATGCGCAGGTCAAAGACCGTCCATTGTCCGATTACGCCGGTGATTGGCAATCTGTTTATCCATTGTTGGAAAAGGGAACATTGGATCAAGTATTCGATTACAAAGCGAAGCTGAAAAAAGATAAAACACCGGAGGAATATAAAGACTATTATGAAACAGGCTACAAAACCGATGTAAATGAAATCAAAATCACAGACAATCAGATTGATTTTCTCGTGGACGGTAAACACCACAAGTATACCTATGAATACGCCGGTCACGAAGTGTTGACTTACGAAAAAGGCAATCGCGGTGTTCGCTTTACCTTTGAGACAAAAGACCCAGACGCAGGGGACTATCGGTATGTCCAATTCAGCGATCACGGGATCGCGCCGGCAAAAGCCGCCCACTTCCATATTTATGTTGGGGAAAGCAGTCAAAAGGAATTGCTGAAGGAACTGGACCACTGGCCTACGTATTATCCGAAAACGATGAGTGGTCAGGAGATTGCCCAAGAAATGATGGCGCATTAAGCAAGAAAAGCGAAGAAAGAGTGAGGAAGAATCCATGGAAAAATCAGATGTATCAAGTGCCTACCGCCGCTTAAAAAGCCCCAATATCAAGACACGCAAGCGTGCATTAAAAATTATCAAAGAGAATAAACGACAATCAGGAAAGAAATAAGTACAGTTTACAGCTTCTGAGATTTAACAAACTCCCGCAGGATTCGTTAGAAAGAGGGGATTGCTTTTCAACAAGTCGAGCACGAAGAGTTGCATGGGCAGAGGAAAGAAGGGTAAGATGAACGTATCAAATACCCCTACAGAGGAGAGGTTCCATTGACTAAAACCACTCGATTGAAAGTCCCTCAATGGCAGGGAGGAAACAATCTCACTTACGCACTGGGTGCAGATATTCTTTCCTTTCTAGCCCCTAAGAATTTGGAACAAAAAGAAATCATCGTGCCGATTTCTGAGTTGGAAGAACCCTTGATCAGAGAAAACGGTGTGACTGGTCAGTCTGTCGTTGCGGAGAATGTCGATAAGATGACGGCGATCATCCAAGAGGAGGCGCCTGACAAAATCATTACACTGGGTGGTGATTGTCTAGTCTCACAGGCACCGTTTGACTACCTGCATGGCAAATACGAGGATAAGCTCGGGGTCATCTGGCTAGATGCCCATCCGGACATTTCGACACCGGCTATTTTTTTCAATGCTCATGCGATGGTTTTAGGCAATTTATTGAAGGATGGAGACCCCGTCTTAGCGGAAAAGGTGCAGCACCCCTTTGAAGCAAAAGATATTTTGTATGTGGGATTGCAGCAGCCGACAGTAGATGAGGAAGCGATCATGCAGCGGTTAGGCCTTCAGTATCAAGTCCAAGCACAGTCACGGCTCGCACCGGAAACGATCATCCAATGGCTGAAGCACAACGAATTTACGAAAGTTGCGGTTCATTTTGATTTGGATGTTCTAGATCCAAATGAATTCCGCTCGCTTTACTTTTCAGAACCTGGTACTGCGAAGCATTCGGCGGAGGCTGGGAAGATGTCCCTGCTGGAAGTGAAGGAAACGATGCAGGCCATTGCAGAGCAAAGCGAGATCGTCGGGTTGACTATCGCAGAGCTGTTGCCATGGGATGCACAGAATTTGAAGAATCTGCTAAACGGATTTGATATTTTTCGATAAGAAAAAGACGAGAAGAGGCCTGCCTCTTCCCGGCTTTATTTTTGATCCATTTGCAGAGTGATCAAGGTTGTCAATGTGTCACCGTAATAATCATTTTTCGATACCCCGTCATTGATGACCCACGATTCTGTCGTTACGAGATTGCCATAAGCTTTTTTCTGATCCGCCGCAAATAAAACGGGCGCAGAGAAATTTTTCGATAAATTTTGAGACAAGGGTTTTCCTGAGAGGGTATAGCCTTCAGCGATACTGCCCTGTTTCAAAAAGAAATTCATCATTTTGCTCAAGATTTGGTTGCTGCGTTTGTCGGATGAGCTAGCCAACCGCCATGGGATGCGGCAGGCGTTGGCGCCGTAATTGCCATCGTTGGGACCAGCGATCAGATTCTTTTCTGCTGGTTCGACACGGTTGTTTTTCACGACGGCAAAATCAGGAATCAAGCCGCTTTTATGCTGTTTGCTGAGGTCTTCTAGGACCACTAGCGAATGGCTTTTTAGCGTCTTCCAAAAATCATCGCCTGTAAAAGAAGCAAAGGCATCGAAATAGCTTGAGATGATATCTGAAGGGCGGATCAAATCGTAGGAATCAGACTCTTTTGTCGCCCACGCGCCGACGGTCAACAGCTTATTGGTTGAATTATAGTTTTTGGTTTTGATCGCTGTAAGTAATTTTTTAGCGGCACCCTTATAATTCGTTTGACTGTCTGGCCACTGCTTGCTTGCCTCGATCAAGGCGTAGGCAATATCCAAATCGCCGTCCGTCGCATTGGTCTTTTCTTGTTCCAGCACGCGTTCGTCTTCGAATTTCTGCCGCCAGCTCATCAGCGGCACATCGTCGCTAAGCTGAAAATGTTCATAATAGCGATAAAAATCGCGGAACTCTTTCTCCGAAGCCCAGCCGCGTTTGGCCGCTTGTATCGTGATCAACATCCCGTAGCCATGACCTTCTGAGAGTGAGACTGCTTCTTTCTCCTCTGGATTGGTTTGGACATAAGAACCGTTGTCAGATTCTTTGACATACGCGGTTTGCCATTGCTGATAGGTCGTTTTTTCTAACTGTTTCTGATTGTCTTTTATAGTAATGATGACGGCTGCGACATAGCAAAAAAAGAGCAATGCCAGCAGCGGCCACATAATTGCAGGACGTCTGCGCATACGTTCGCCTCCTAATCATCGAAACGCTGAGTTTTGTACCACTTCGTACCGTCACGTCGAAACAGTTTGTCTCCTATATAGGAAAAGAATGCTGCGATCGAGATGCCGATAAAGAGTAGGGAGTAGGTGAAGTAGGACGCGATGGCATAGAAGAAATTCGCCGTCGTGGCCTGTCCAAATTGGCTAGATAACGCCAGTTGGATCTGTAACAAATAGATCGTAAACATCAACGCCCAATTGACGAATAAGAGCGCGCCGATCTGACGATTGCTGCCGCCAAAGGTAAAGATCACGTCGATGGACGGAAACCAAAGGTGTAAGATCATCGCGATAAAATTGACGATGAACATGATGTTCGAGAGAATGATCGCACTGGTGAACCAAAAGAAGGTGTTAAAATAATAAACACTTTGCAGACGGATACGCCAATTGGAGCCGCCAAAAAAGTCTTTTAGGTTATTGACGATGACTTCATAATTTCCTTTTGCCCAGCGTTTTCGCTGCCGATAATAAACGGACAGCGTCTCTGGCTCCTGCTGAAAAGCTTCTGCACGGGAGGCCAAAGCAATCAATTTGCCGATTTTCATGATTCTAAAGCTCAAAGCGGTGTCTTCGGTCAAGGCCCCATTATCCCAGCCGCCTAAGTCGCGGATCATTTTTGTCTGAATAATGAAGTTTGTACCGGGAATCTGTCCGATTTTAAAAAGCTGCCACATGCCAGTATGAATGATTCGTTGACTCGTCACGATCTCTAAGTTGATACAACGGGTCAAAAAATTCCGTTTGTAATTCCGTGTTTTGTTTCGGCCAAAAACAGCACCGTAACGCTCCGGGTCTTCTAATGCCCGTTCGATCAAAAAATGGAGGGCATTTTGTTCGGGCATCGCATCGGCATCATAAACACAAAGATACTCTCCGTGAGCGATTTTTAAGGAGTCATTCAATACGCCAGCTTTTCCCCCAGTGCCTCGGCGGTCAATGACATTAGTCAGATAATAGCCGGTATATTCTGGCTGCTGCAAGATCGACTGGACTCGTTCATACGTGGCATCGTCGCAATTATCTGCAAACACCAGTATCTCCATCTTTTCTCTGGGATAGTTCATGTTTAAAATCGCCTTCACGGTATCTTGGATAACGATCTCTTCATTATGGGCAGGGACAACGATCGTCACGACCGGATATGCGCGCAGCGGGTCCAACCGATTTTTTGGCGGGCGAATATTCTTGAGCAGGAAAAACACAGCCCCGAATAAGACGACCAAAGTAATCAGCAGTGAAAACCAAATAGAAATAATCCCGAACATCAATAGAATACTTGCCATCAGTAATCACGCCTCCTAAAATAACGCCAGATCCGATCCTTGATGACGAGCAGACAGAGGAATAAGACGACGGCTGCCACAAAAAATATACCTGTGATGATCTTACTTGCTTCAAAGAAATACATCAGTAACTGATCCATAAATAGCCGCCTCCTTATAAAATGTACTCGTCTGTCAAATCTGCCTCTGAGCGTCTTCTTACCCGGCTGATAACTTGCTCAGCCGTCATTTCAGTAGAACCTTCGATCAGAAACTCGCCGGAACGAACCACGGTGCTTTGTGAATGCTCAAAATTCTTAAATGGGAAGAGAGAAAATTGTGTCTTGGTGATTTTATTTAAGCTTTGGATAAATTCGCAGCTTTTTCCCGATTCATAAACGGGGGATAACACGACAAAGATGCCATTGCCAAAATAAAACTGGTCCTCTTCTGGTAAACGGATATTACTCAGCAATTCAGCGAGCTCCTTCAACAAGTCATCCGTTGCTTGGTCGTTTTGATAATTCAATTGCTCGATATAATCAATGGTATACGACGAAATGAGCAACCCGCGCCCGGTTTTGTGATACAAATTCATGGCACATTTAAATTTCTCGTAACGGGCATCAAATTCTTTTCGATTGTAAAGGCCCGTCGTTTCATCCAACGTCTGTAAATATTCCCGCATCCTCGGCTGGAACGTGTTGCTTCGCTGATTGAACAGCACACTGTTTTTAGTGATCAAACCTAAAACGGCAAAAATCGGTATCACAACGATCAAATAGATTTTTTCCAGTCCCGGCATAATGATCGGCGTGTAATACAGCAAGTATGTGCCTGTCGACATGACCAACATAGAAAATACTGCAACGGTTATCGTGTTTCCTAAAAAACCAACTAATAGACCTAAGAAGGCCAAAAGAGAGATGCTCAGCACAGGGACAAAACCAAAGCGATCATCGAGGACCAAGTTTTGAATAAGAAAAATAGCGGCTAACAGGATCATCATCCATTCGATTCGAATGCGTCGTAAATACTTCATAACATCGTTCTCCTTATCGACTAAAGTCTGCTGGACGAGGGGCAGCATAAAAATAATGAGCGATCGCTTCAGTGATTCGTTCGCTGGCTTTTCCATCGCCATAGGGGTTGCTAGCCTTCGCCATTTTTTCATAGGCAGCAGGGTTCTCGAACAGCTCTTTGATGGCGGTGTATACAGGACGTGTATCTGTTCCGACTAAACGTAAGGTTCCCGCAGCGACACCTTCTGGCCGCTCCGTTTGATCCCGCAGGACGAGGACCGGGACACCCAAAGAAGGGGCTTCTTCTTGGACACCGCCAGAATCTGTCAAAATCAAATAACTCCGTTTGGCATAATTATGAAAATCGATCACATCCAAAGGTTCGATCAAGGAGATGTTTGGTAACGTGCCTAATGCTGCTTTCGCCGCGTCGCGGACCATTGGATTTTTGTGCATAGGGAAAATAAATTGCGTGTCTGGATATTCCTCGGCTGCTTGACGGATCGCTTCAAACACCAGCTGCATCGGCTTACCTAGATTTTCACGGCGGTGCATGGTAATAAGAACGAGTCGTTTTCGGCCTTTCGAGACAGCAGCAGGAATCTGATACGCTTCATCAATGGTATTTTTCATAGCATCGATCGCGGTATTTCCTGTGATATAAATATGTTTGTCTGAATGGCTTTCTTTAAGCAGGTTCTCTTTGCTTTCCTGTGTTGGAGCGAAATAAAGATCTGCTAAATCATCCGTCAGTTGACGATTGATCTCTTCTGGGAATGGCGAATACTTGTCCCAAGTGCGTAGTCCCGCCTCCACGTGTCCAATGGGGATCTGCTGATAAAAAGCACTTAAAGCTGCTGAAAAAGTGGTTGTTGTATCCCCGTGGACCAGCAAAATATCGGGACGGTCTTCAAGCAAGACAGCAGTCAGTTTTTCAAGGACACGGCTGGTGATCTCGCTCAGTGTCTGACCTTGGTGCATGATGTTCAAGTCATAGTCCGGTGTGATTGAAAAGGACGCTAAGACCTGATCGAGCATCTCGCGGTGCTGACCGGTGACAACGACTTTCGTTTCAAAGCGATCGTCCGCCTTCAAGGTCTTGGCAAGGGGCGCCATTTTGATTGCCTCTGGCCGTGTTCCAAAAACTAAAAATACTTTCTTTCTCATTATGATCCCCCTTAATAGATAGAAAAATTATGGATAAATTTGAAAAATGCTAAGAAATAAAAAGTTAAGACAGTATAGCATCTGATTAAACGATTGAAAAATTAAAAATAACAGGTCACATTTTAAAATAATTTTCACCATAATCATAAGGGTAATTTGAATGTATATGAAGTTTTTAGCTTGACGGGAGACAAAAAAAGCAGGAAGATCGCTCTTCCTGCAAAAAAAGGCTGTTAACGAAAGGCACGACGGTGTTTTACCAGCAAGAAAACCGCGATCGCCAAGAAAATCAAACTGAATAAAATCGTTCGATGCCCAAAATAAATGACCAAAAAGCCATTTAAAAAAGCACCGACGACAAAGCTGGCTAGAATCAGTAAGGTGTCAGAAAAAGCTTCCTGTTTGGCTTTGTCATGAGTGAGGTAGCCCTCAAAGAAATTGGTAGCAAGATTGCGCAGATTTCCGGTCATCATCAGTGAAGTAAAAGGCTTGCCCTTTAGCCGCTGGAACTCTTGAAGCTGAGTCGCCGCTGTGATAGAAAGCAGCGCATTTGCGACCAAGTTAGGTAATTGCGGGGAGAAGATCCCAACGATCAACAGCAAGAAAATCTCAATCAGTAAAAACCGAAGCTGCTGGTCACGCAGGATCTTCGTCTGTAAGTAACGGGCCATCAATGCCCCCAACGCAAAGGAGAAGATCGGGATCAAGTAATGTATAAGTGCTCCCCAATCGCCTTGACCTAAATGAATCCCCAATAGGATAAAGTTCCCTGTTTGCAGTCCGGCAAAGACTTCGCCGTGAACCAAGTACGTGTAAGCATCTAACCCGCCGGCTGTGGCTGCTAAAGCCATCCCAAACACCAGTCGTTCATGCATTTTTTCTTCCATTATAAAAGCACCTCTTTTTTCTTCATCAGAAGTGTACGACAAATGGCGAAAAACAACAAAAGAAGTGTATCGATAAAAAAAGAGCAAACAAGAGGTGCTTGTCTGCTCTAATTAATGCTGGTCTATCCAAAGAATGTTTTTGCAAGCTGCTGGCCTTGGTCGATCTTCCCCCACTGCTCCTCCATGGTTAAGTGATTGCCGCTATCGCAAGAGGCGAAGCCGCATTGATGCGATAAGAACAACCGCTCTTTTGGAAGGATCTCACTCGCTTTTTCCAGGTATTTCAACACGCGTTCATCGTCATCTAAAGTATTTGTTTTGCTCGAAAGCAGACCTAGAACGACTTCAACGGAATCCTTTTCCTTCAGCACTTCTAATGCCGCTAGATCGCCCGCACGCTCGTCGTCCCATTCCAAGAAGAAGCGATCATAGTGCTGTTCACCAAGGAATTTTTCAGCAATGGCTTGATACGTCCCGCCTGAAGCATGGCGAGATTCGTAATTGCCGCGGCAATTATGGGTCCATACCTTCAATCCCAATTCGTGACCAAAATCGGCAATTTCATTGTTTACAGCGATAAATTCATTGGCCAAACCAATCAGATCCACATTGCCTTCGGAGAAAAAGCTGTCCTTGTTGGTAGAATCAAAAAGCTCCCACAAACAGTCGTCGAATTGAACGATCTTGCCGCCAGCCTCTTTATACTCAACTAAAAATTCCTTATACGCAGTAACTAATCCGGTTTTTAACTCCTCCTTAGTCTGATAGACCTGATCCGTTCCAAACAGGTGATTAAACACAGAGAGTTCTGTGAACGCATGGGCGACACTCCAAACAGTGGTCTTTACGTCGTTGCCTTGCGCTTGCTCGCTTACTTCACGGAAAATGTCTAAAAAGTGATGATTTTTCCCCGATAACGGTGCAACGATTCGAATCCCAATGTCTTTCCGTGTTTCAAAATGCGCGCCATCAAAATCCTTGAAGCTGTAGCCGTGGTCAGCAATAAATCGTTCTACCCCGTGCAGCCCCCAAAGAAAATCCAGGTGCCACATAGATTTCGAATATTCTCCGTCTGTGAGCACGTCGATGTGATGTGCGAGTTGCTCCTGAATCACTTGAGTGATCGCTTTGCTCTCTGTTTCTTTGTACCCGTCAAATGCGTCGTAAAAAGGGTAGGTAATATCGTCTCGTTCCTCGATCTGGTTTTTATAATCCAACAGGTTTTGCGGACGTAAAAGTGACCCGACTAATTGAAATTTTGATTTCTCCATGTATAAACAACCTCCAAACATTTAAGTTCGTTTATCGTATCAAATATCCTGTATAATAAATAATACGTAATTTCTTTCATAAATTATAGGCAGAACCTATTAAGGAGGACATCTATGCGCATTCAACAATTAGAGTACCTAGAGAAAATTGTTCAAACAGGCTCAATGAACGAGGCGGCGAAAAAATTATACCTCTCTCAGCCCAGCTTGACGCAAGCAATCAAAGAACTGGAAAGCGAATACAAACTGCAGCTTTTTTACCGCAATAAAACCGGGATGACGTTAACGAATGACGGTCGTGAATTCATGAACTACACCAGGGGGATCTTGGATCAGGTCAACCTGTTGAATGCGACGTATAAAGTACAAACGACGCGGAAGCAGGTCTTCAGCGTCTCGGCACAGCACTATGCCTTTGTCGTTCACGCCTTCGTTGAACTCGTCAAAAAGCTTGGCGGGGAGGAATACGATTTTACTTTGCGAGAAACACTGACAGAGAATACGCTGAACGATGTCCAAACCTTTAAGAGTGAATTGGGGATCATCTATTTGAACACCTTCAATCGCATGGTTCTAAAGCGATTGATCACGGATAAGGAGCTGGAATTCATTCCTTTGTTTGACGCGCACCCTCATGTTTTTGTCGGTCGCGAAAACCCCTTAACGAAAAAGAAGACCCTTAAGCTGGAAGATCTGGAAGAGTATCCTTATCTATCCTACGAGCAGGGAGAGACCAACTCCTTTTATTTTTCGGAAGAGATTTTAAGTACTATGCAGCACAAGAAACAGATAAAAATCAGTGACCGTGCGACGATCTTTAATTTGATGGTCGGGCTTAATGGGTATACGATCAGCTCCGGAATCATCAGCAGTGAATTGAACGATGAAAAAATCGTGGCGATCCCACTAGAGATCGACGACCAGATGACGCTTGGTTACCTTAAACATAAAAAAAGCACCCTCAGTGTGATGGGAAAAGAATATTTAGAGCTGCTAAAACAGCATATCCGAAACTATGGCTTTGAGATCTTCGAGGCGCCTGAAAAATAAAAACCACAAAAAGAGAGACGCGTCCCACTTCGCGTCTTTAGTGCGAGTAGTGGAATCCTATGTGAATTGAGGCCGACAGTCTTTTTTGGTTTGAACGGATAGAGATAGCGCTTGCAATCGTATAGTGAACGTGACAAACTTGGTATTGAGAGAAAGAAACAAGCGGTTTATTTTACGATTAAAGGGGAAAACAGGTGAAAAAATTAGTGATGGTATGCATGATTGTCGGGCTATTTGTGACAGGATGCGGAAACACTCGATCCGAACAAGAGACCAGCACCACTTCTACTAAGACGTCGAATCAAGAAAGTCCTTCGGAGGTGTCGTTGACCTTTTCTGCAGTGGGAGATAATTTGATCCACGATTTTATTTATGACCATTTGAGACAACCGGACGGCTCGTACAGATTTGATGAGATGTATCAGCCGACAAAGTATTTGAATCAAGATCGAGACCTAGCTTATATCAATTTAGAAACCATTTGTGGGGGGGAAGAGTTGGGACTGTCGGGGTATCCTACTTTTAATGGCCCAACACAAGTCTTGGATTCATTGCACACTGCCGGGTACAATTGGCTGTCTGCTGCAAGCAACCACACCATGGATAGAGGAGAAGAGGGGATCGTGAAGCAGTTGGAGTATTTGGAAAGATACCCCGACATCACGGTGACGGGCTCACAAAAAGCACCGGATGCACCACGACTTCATATTCAAACGATCAAAGGGGTAAAAGTTGGTTTGATATCTTATACGTTTGGGTTAAACGGGATTCCACTACCCAAAGGCAAAGAGTATTTAGTCAATTTGATCGATGAAGAACAGATCAAGAATGATATGCAGACATTGAATGCCCAAAGTGACATTCAACTTGTCAGTATGCATTGGGGTGAGGAGTATCAAGTTGTTCCCGATGACGAACAGACACGATTGGCACAAGTATTGAGCGATGCAGGCGCGGATGTCATCATCGGAGGTCACCCGCATGTCATTCAGCCGATGGACTATGTAACTGGGGAGTCAGGGAATCAAACATTGGTCATGTACTCATTAGGAAACTTCATTTCTTCTCAAGATGTCAACGATCGGATGCTAGGGGGCATGGGCCGTTGGACGATCAAGTATGACAAAGAAAAAAAGAAGGGGACCTTTGCAGATGTCGAATTTTGGCCAACGATCACTTATATCGGTGACAATTATCAAACCTATCAAACTTATGCATTGAAGGATTACTCCGATGAATTAGCGACTCAGCACATGCTCCATGTAAACCAAGGGCAGGATGTATCAAGAAATTATTTCATCGAACGAACAAAGCAGATCATGAATGATAAAGTGAAGATCGTTTATTAAATTCCTTACGTTAGAGAAAGATCAAATCATTGAGAGTCCTTCCTGTTCGATGCGCAACCAGTGACTATCTTCAAAAAAAAAGCCGCAATCGAGTCAATCGATTGCGGCTAATGCTATATGTTTATTTTCTGCTTAATGAGCCCTTCAAAAATTCTTCGTCGTTTGGATCACCAGAGCCACGTTGATTTTTATCAATGGAAGCGATCATAGACATTTCTTCCTCTGTCAACGTGAAATCGAAGACATCGATGTTTTGAGCGATGCGTTCTTCGTGAACAGATTTCGGAATGACGATGATATCCCGTTGCAAGTGCCAACGCAAGATGACTTGCGCCACCGTTTTGCTGTGGGCTTCAGCGATTTTTGTTAACACAGGATCTTCTAAAACATTGCTTTTGCCTTGTCCAAGAGGGCCCCACGCTTCATGAACGATATCCAAACTCTTCAAATACTCATGCAATTCCTTTTGTTGGAAGTACGGATGTGTCTCGATTTGGTCAACAGTAGGTTTGATTGTTGCTGTCGTCATCAATTTTTCCAAGTGCGGTTTCTCAAAGTTTGAGACACCAATGGATTTGATCAGACCGTCATTGTACAAACTTTCCATTGCACGCCATTTTTCGTTGTAGCCTTCACTTGGCCAGTGGATCAAGTAAAGATCCAAATAGTCGGTTTGTAATTTTTTCAAAGATTCGTGGAAAGCGGCAATTGTTTCATCATACGTCGTGTTGCTGTTCCATACTTTTGACGTAATGAAGAGGTCTTCACGTTTCACATCGCTTTGAGCAAGTGCTTCACCAAGCCATTCTTCATTGTGATATATCGTTGCAGTATCGAAGTGACGATAGCCGTCCTCCAAAGCTTCCGCTACGGCACGTTTCAAATCATCCGCATCTTGCACTTTGAAGACACCGAGACCCAATTGAGGGATCATTTGACCGTTGTTCAATTTCAACTCTTCCATTAAGAAAAACCTCCTAATATAATCGTTACACTAAAAGTATAACGCGAGTTGGCCTATACTGTAATAATTTTGCTTTATCAATTGTAGATTTATTAATGAAAGGAAGGTAAAAAACTAGTCACGAAGTCTCGAATAGAGGCATTCATCTACGATCCCGCGATTATTTTTTCCTCGTTGTTTCAACAAGCCTTCATACGTGAAGCCGCATTTTTTTAAAACATTCCCAGAATTCTCATTTTCAGCATCATGAAAGGCCTCGATCCGCTGGACGGAAGTAGCGGTTAAGAGGTAGTCTACAACGGCGGTCAGCGCTTCGGCAATGTAGCCCTGATGCCACCAATCTGTACCGAGAACGTAGCCGATCTCCATGGTTTTTATTTCTGGATGGTGGCGGACGACAGAGATCGACCCAATCAATTGCCGGGTTTCTTTCTCTTCGATCCCCCAGTAAAAATGCTCCTCGCTCTGATACGCTTGTTCATTAAGCGCCAGATAAGCAGCGACATCTTCCGCATTTTTATAAGGTTCCCAAGTCAGGTACGTTGTTACAGCAGGATCATTTGCCCAGTGGCGAAACATCTGGACATGGTCTGCCACAACCATCTTCCTCAATATCAATCTTTCAGTCAGTATCCGTTCCGTGCCCATTGTGTCACGACCTTTCTGCGTAAAACAGCTTTTTTCGATTTTACCATAGATGTCTAGGCGAAACACAAAAAAGCCAGCCTGCTTTGCAGACTAGCTAAAGGATACACTATGTTATCTCCACCCTAAGTCGGGAGCAATGTCTTTAACGATGGACTCAAGCAAATGCATATTGTATTCGACGCCTAATGTATTAGGGATCGTAACAAGGACTGTATCTGCTTCTTTGATGGCTTCATCTTCTGCCAACTCTTTAGCGATCTTGTCTGGTTCACCCGCAAAGGTTTTCCCGAAGATCGTTGGGTTTTGATGGTACGCAAGGAACCCAACTTGGTCGTATTTTGCATCGTCGCCTTGGCGGCCGAAGAGCTGACGGTCCAAGTCTGTTGTAATTGGCTGGATAGAACGTGTCACCAAAGTTCTTGGTTCAAAGTCATGTCCAGCTTCTTTCCATGCCTCTTTGTAGGCACGTAATTGTTTGGCTTGTTGAACATGGAAAGGTTCGTTCGTTTCATAGTTTACCAACGTTGAAGATTGCAGATTCATCCCGTGTTGAGCAGCCCAAATCGCTGTTTGCTGTGAACCAGCGCCCCACCAGATCCGTTGACGAAGTCCTTCTGAATAAGGTTCTAAACGCAATTTTCCAGGTGCTTGCGGGAACATGGGTTGTGGATTTTGTTCAGCGAACCGTTCGCCTTCAAGCAGCTTCAAAAATTCCAATGTCCGTTCCCGTGTGATGTCTTTGATCTCGTCTTCGTCATAGTCATACCCAAAATATTTCCAACCATCAAGCACTTGTTCAGGTGAACCACGGCCAACGCCTAGTTCGACTCTTCCTTGAGTGATGATATCCGTTAATCCAGCATTTTCAGCCATCATATAAGGGTTTTCGTAACGCATATCAATCAACCCAGTACCAATCTCGATCTTGCTGGTTTTCGCACCGATCGCTGAAAGCAATGGGAAAGGTGAGCCGATTTGATCTGCGAAATGATGCACGCGATAATAAGCCCCATCAATGCCGATTTTTTCTGCTTCAACGGCTAGATCGATGGATTGCAAATACGCATCTTGTGCTGTTTTTACGATTGATCCTTCAAAATCCATCCAATGACCAAAACTTAAAAAGCCAATTTTTTTCATAATGGATGACCTCCTTTATTCTCTAAAAATCACTTACTTTTAATAAGTTAAATCGATTCTACTACGTTCCTTTTTAAAAAGCGAATAATTGTTCTCGGAGGGTTCTCTTTGTTATGGCGTCCTCATAATCGCTACTCAGCGATTAAATGAAACTCTCTAAAAATTCTGTCGCCACTCGTTCAAAGGATTCATCATAATCAATGAGCAATTGCTTCAAAGGCTCTGTTTGGAGAACGTTTTTTCCTTGTGTCTGGACCTCCATCAACAGCTCCTCTCCGTTCAATCGGAAATCCACAAAGACTTCATCCTCGATGTTTGTTTCAAGATAATCGATCAAGGTCTCAAAATACCCCTCCGCCAAAGGATCTGCTACTTCTGCTAAGACTTGTTCCATCAAGGCATCCACACCGGAATGCTGATAAAGAAGGAAATGCTTGCTGACGAAGGCGGAATTGTACACATTCTCGATGTTGAAATCCAAAAATTGCAGGTAATCGTCTACTTCGCCAATTTTTTCTAATGTATCAAATACGCGCTGCAAGATTCGCAACAGGGCGTCATCAAGTACGGCATCAAAACGGTCTTTCGGATAGACAGTTTCGACGTGTTCTTCCTCATCAAAAAAGCTTGCTTGGATTTTTTCAAAATAGCAGCCGTCAGATTGATCCGTGACAAAAAAACGGATAGTCATTCCCATGGGACACACCTCACTAAATTTTATTAAAAACCTACTTCAAAAATAAAAAACTGAACACGTCATAAATCAGGCGTCCAGTTTTTTACAGTCGATAATTAGTTAGTATTAACAATGCGTTGGATTTTTTCGGCAAGATGACGAATCAGATTTGGCGCATTAGTACGGAAATCCTCAATAAATGAGTCAGATAAACTAGTTACCGTACCGACTTCTTTGTTCATGATATCAAAAATGGCGAGTGTTTTATCTTGTGATTGCCATTCGACCTTCCAATATGGACCTTCTAAATCACCATCTAGAATTTGTTGGCTGTTGTCTCGGACCGCTTCACGGATGACATCTTCTTCAGTCGTCTCAATGCCTTTTTCTAATAAATAAGTTAATTTTTCTTCGACTTCATACATATTTTCGGGAACAAGTGAATACATTTTTCCAATCTCCCTTACTCGCATTTGCGAGGGTTTATTTTCTTTAGTTATACTCAAATTATCAGAAATCTGCAAAGAATAAAACTTACTTGTTTTGTAAAAAAATTAGCAAGGTGAGCGCTTAAAAATGAAATACTGGTTAACAGCATTAAAAATAAATGAGTGCTTTCTTTGACAAAACGTTTTATCTATGCTAATTTTTTTAAAACGTAAAAAACTTTTTGGAGGGGAAGACATGACAGTCAGCAATCATTTCGCAACTGAATCTTGCTGTTGTTGTATGGTGCGTAAACGCAGCATACCATTTTGTCATGCCTATTAACTGCCCAATTTGCGACTGTTTTTGATGCGTATGTGCCCGTTTGAGGGGCCATAGTCAAGGTGTCAATAAAGCGAATCTCAAGGTGCTGATTAATAGTCAGTGCCTTTTTTGTTTTCCAAAAAATGTAATTAAGGGAGTATACCAATGATTATTGATTCGATTCAGATGGCGATTGGGGACACACCGATGCTCCGATTCACCCATCACCAGTTTGAAGAAATACCAAAGGGTTCCGCCATTTATGCGAAGCTGGAATATTTAAATCCAGGAGGGAGCATCAAAGATCGTTTAGGCGCTTACCTGATCAAGGAGGGAATAGAGCAGCGTAAAATCACGGAAAATACAGTGATCATTGAACCGACCGCTGGAAACACAGGGATCGGTGTGGCGATCGCCGCGCAGGCAGCCAAGCTGTCGACGATGTTTGTCGTACCGGAAAAATTCAGCTTGGAAAAGCAGGAGCTGATGAGGGCGTTGGGGGCGAAGATCGTCCATACACCAACAGAAGAAGGAATCAAAGGTGCGATCGCGGAGGCCAGACGATTGCATGCGGAGCGGTCAAACAGCTATTTGCCCTTGCAGTTTGACAACCCCGCAAACCCTGAGGCCTATTACCATACCTTGGGTCCCGAATTAATAAAGGATCTTGGCTCATCCATAACAAGCTTTGTGGCCGGGATCGGCAGTGGCGGAACCTTCAGCGGCGTGGCGCGCTACTTGCTGGAGCACGTGCCGTCGATTCGCTTGATCGGCGTGGAGCCTGAAGGATCGATTCTCAATGGCGGCGCGAGTCATAGTCATGAAATTGAAGGAATCGGCGTGGAATTTATTCCGACTTTTCTTGAAGGCCTTCCAGTTCATGATTTTGCGACGATCAGTGATACAGAGGGATTTGCCATGACTCGTCGGTTGGCAAAAGAGCATGGTACGCTCGTTGGAAGTTCGTCGGGGGCTGCGATGGCGGCGGCTTTGCGAGAAGTCGCGACTCTTCCAGCTGGTAGTCAAGTAGTGACCGTATTTCCCGATGCCGGAGATCGCTACTTGTCAAAGCAAATCTATTCTAGAACCAATTATTGATGCTCTTTAAATACGTTTTCCTTGCCAAGTTATGGGTATTATAAGTTGGCAAAAAGCGAGAAGTGGTGTCCGTTGCTTTTACAGAATCAGCGATGTACTGCTCGTAGGATTGAATAGAAGGTTGTTTCAGTTAGAGAGGCTTTGGAGGTGTAGAGCGTTCAGCCTGAACATAAATAAAATAGAAGAACGATTGGAAAGGAACAAGACCGATATGGGATTAGAGTTCATGCCGATTTTTGAAGGCTGGGCAGTGGATTATGATGAGGAAGTAAACGGCGCGAACCCGGAATATCAGGAAGTGTTCGCGAATTATTGGCAAATTTTAGATGAGATCACCGCACACTCGGGACAGTCTGTGCTGGAGTTTGGCAGCGGAACAGGCAATTTAACGGAGAAGCTGGTTGCTGCTGGGAAGACCGTTTATCCTGTGGAACCTTCGCCAGAAATGCGGGACATGGCGGCAAAAAAAGACGCACTGCAAGCAACCTCTTTTTTTGCTGGCGATATGGAAAACTTCCCCTTGCCACCAGAGCCTGTGGATACGATCGTATCGAATTTAGTGTTCCACCATCTGACGGCAGAGGAAAAGCAAAAGGTTCTCAAAGAATACAATCAGATCCTTCCTATCGGAGGGGAAATTATTTTTGGGGACACGATGTTTTTGTCACAAACGGTTTACGACACCTATCTACGCACAGAAAAAGAAGCAGGACGACAAAACTTAGCGGATGATTTAGAGCGAGAGTATTATCCTGTGATAGGTGAATTAGATCAATATTTTCAAAAAAGTGGGTTTCAAACAACGTACCGACAAATGAATCGTTTTGTTTGGATCGTTTATGCAGAAAAAATAATGGAGGCAGAATAAGATGAAAATGAATGTTGAAAGTTTTAATTTAGACCACACAAAGGTAAAGGCGCCGTATATTCGCGTCGCGGACAAAAAGACTGGAGCAAATGGCGACATGATCGTGAAATACGATGTTCGCCTGAAACAGCCAAATCAAGCCTATATGGATATGGCTGCATTACATTCCTTGGAGCATTTAACAGCAGAACTGATCCGAAACCATGCAGACTATATCGTAGACTGGTCACCAATGGGATGCCAAACAGGATTCTATCTGACTGTTTTGAACCATGACGACATTGACGAGATCATGGATGTTGTGGAGCAAACGATGAAGGATGTCTTGAAGGCAACAGAAGTACCGGCGAGCAATCCCGTCCAATGCGGCTGGGCAGCGAACCACACATTGGAAGGTGCTCAAGAGTTGGCGAAAGAATTCTTGAGTCAACGAGACGAATGGCCGCATATTTTTGCGGAGGGCTAAACAAAAGGAGGTATGACCAGCGTTAGGTCACACCTCCTTTTTTATGCCTCTGGATAAATATTGGCTTCTATTTCAGCACGTTGATCAGCTAAAAATGGCGGCAATGCAAAATGTTCTCCTAGCTGTTCCAAAGGTTCATCGATGGTAAAGCCCGGCCCAAGTGTTGCGAACTCTAGCCGATTCCCACCAGGTTCACGAATGTAAAGACTCTTGAAATATCCGCGAGAGACGAATTTCTCGATCATCCAGCCTTGTTTTTTCGCCCGTTGCTGCAGCTCATCCAAGACAGTATCATTCGCAATGGCGAAGGCGACATGATCCGCACTGCCGCGCCCCATGTGACTTGGCTTGTCCGAATCAGTCGGTAAAATCTCAAGAAAATCCGTCGCATTCAATTGAATTCGCTGGTCCACGGTGGTCCAGCCTAGAAAAGTCTCAAAAAATACACTTGTTGCCTGAGGATCACGAACGTGAAGCTGAGTAGAATGCAATCCTAAAAGTTGTTTTTCGGCTGGAATATCAGTGTTCACTTGATGCTCTGAAGTCAAAGGAGGCAACGCTGTCTCAGTCAACAGAATCTCTACTTGATCAGGATCGAGAAAGCGTAATTGCCCCTCACTCGCCGTATAGTTTACCGAATAATGCTCCAACCGTTCTTGCCAGTAGGCCAAACTATTCTTCGGAAGTTTCAGACCGATCGTCGAGATAAATTGATGATTCTCATAACGATGCCCTAACTGCGGAACAACAAAGAAAGTCACCACACTGCCCGGTGAACCTTGATAGTCGCCATAATAATAATGAAGCATCCGATGATTCTCCTGATTGACCGTGTTCTTCACAAAACGCATCCCTAAAACATCGGTATAAAATCGTACATTTTCACGACTGTCCTTCGTTAATAATGAGATATGATGAAATGCTGCCACAGGCGCACCTTCCTTTCTTTTTACTTACTTAAAATAAGTATAAAGGAGAGAAGAAAGTGAAACAAGGGAAGCGACTTGGTGGTGAAAAATGCTGACTGAAATTAGCTGAAAAATTTGATAGGATTCAATTTTAAACTACATGAGTGTCAACGAAATAAATAAAATTTATTTGATTTAAAACGCCGAGTTACTCGTGGGTGCGTACAATGGGAAACTATTTGATAGTCATCTTGAATTTCAGTCCTTTTTTATTCGTTCTGTCAGTATGTGATTCATCATTCACATACAATCTTTTTAGTAATAGGCGTTCGCCAATGATAAAATTCATCGGCATTTTTGTATTTATTCGGTTCTGATAAAAAAAACACCTAAAATAATGTATAAAATTATATTTTTGCAAATCTAAATTGCTGAAAATTCTATTTTTGGTAACATATTTTATACAAATATGGTGTGAATGTTATTTAGTGTTTAACAAAAAATAGATACATAGATAAGACGAAACGAAATTTGCGAAATGAGGCAGATAAAAATGAATAAGAAAATCCTCGTGCTCATCATGATCACTACGATCATGACGGCTTTAATTATTTGTGGAGGAATGTATAAGGACGCTCAACGTAATAACAAAGTGGAAGCAGATAGGGACGCTCAACAAAAACTAGATACACGAATGGAGAAAGAAAAAGAGGCACTGGAAACCGCGGAAGCAGCAGTTAATACTGCTTATAAATCCCGATTGGAAAAAGATATTGATAAAGCCAATGAAGCCATCAAAAAACTAAGCAAGAATCAACAAGCCGAAAAAACAAAACTGACCGACAGAATGGCAAAATTAGCTAGCTTTCTCAAACAAATCTCAGCGGTAGATAAAGCAATAAAGAAGGCTGAAGAATCGAGAACCGATACCGATATTGAAGCTGCGCAGGATCTGATCGATAAGGAGACTGACCCGTATCTTAAAAACGATAAAGAGGCGGCGCAAAAAAGATTAGACGATTTGAAAACACAAATCGCCAATGTACTTGCCCAACAGCAATTAGAAGCCGAGCCGCAAGTACAGACAGAGCCAACAGAAGAACCAACGCAGCCGTCGGAAGAACAACCAGATGCCCAAGAAACACAGCCAGAGCAGCAAAACCCAGTGACTGAACAACCAGCTTATAACGAACAACCACAGCCAAGCTATCCACAACCAGTCCAGCCAGATCCTGTACAAACGGTGCCGATTCAACCAGAGACCTCCAATCCTGAGCCAACGCCCAGCCAGTCATCTGACGATGGAGGACAAGGAAATACGCAACCATCAGAATCCGCATCCGAAGGCGGAAATGCTGATGCAAACGAATTGGGATCGGAACAATCAGCACAGGATGTCACTGATTAAAAACGAGAATCTAATCTAAGGAAAATGAAAAGTACTAAAGCCGTCGGAATTTTGGCTTTAGTACTTTTTGATCTTAGGGAAGTTTATACTCATTTTATGTTTATCAGTGAACAGTATTCAAGCAGCCAGCGATAGTACAAACGGCAAAAATCTTTAAATTGTCTCGTTTTTCCATTCTTCTCAATTAATCGGAATATAAATATCCGTAAAACTTTTATCTCTAAAATTCTTAGGTGGCTCGGTAACGAACAATTCAAACGGTACGGCATCGCGAGCCTTTTGATCGTCTTTGAAAAGCCATTCTTGATACATATAATTCCAGGCATCACCATATTCTTTTGCGGATAGTTCAAAATGTCCGACACCAAATTTTCCTGAAATACTAGACAAGCAGATATTGCCGGTTTCTTGAACGGTTCGATCGTTTGGAATGGTCATGGCGACACTGGTGCGTAAATTTTTATCATCGGTAATAAATGGATTGTCATCGTAAATAGTCAATACCTTGGTCTCATTTTCGACGATGAGATCATTTTTTGTCGCGAATTCAAATAGTTCGTTGAACAGCTTTCGGCTCTGCTTTCTAAATGCGGCGTAGCTTCCTCTGAAACGAATATAAATGATTTTTAAGTCCTCCAGATTCTCTGTTGTGATGCTCTTAGGTTCGATCATGTTTGTGTCCCCCTTTTAGAATATCTTCATTATTCCATGTTTCTTTTTGGAACTCTTGTCATTTCTTGCTGTTTCCGATACTTAGAGGGGCTGACGCCAAAATGTTTTTTGAAGGCTCTGCTGAAGGAGCTCGCATCATTATAGCCGTAGCTTAAGGCGATATCAGTTAATGAAATGGAAGAGGACACGCATAGAAAAATGGCTGCGCGTTCCAACTTGAATCGTGTTACAAATTCTTTTAGTGTCTCTGAAGAATACTTCTTAAAGATTCGGTGGAAATGAAACTCTGAAAAGTGCGCATTCTTAGCCAGATCACTTAACGAGATCGGTTCTGAAAGATGCTGTTCAATGTAATCTTCTGTTTTATTCATTAGTCGTCTATAGCTTTCTTCTGTCGAATCCGACACATCCTCGAGCTCCTTTTTCATCATTTTATTTTATTATAGAAGATTGGCTGCCTTTTTTGAATTGTTAGACGGAAAGCCAAGCAGAGAATTTTACTTACAAATAGTAAGGTGATAAGGTAAAGTTAATTATAATAGAAAGAATGCGACGGCAATCTTTTATTCAGGAGGTTTTATCCATGACAGTAATTATTCCCACTTTTCAAATAAGCGCGGCTGCCCACATTGGGCGAGTAGCTTTGAAGGTAGCCAATTTAGAAAAAATGACTCGCTTTTACCAAGAAGTGATTGGTCTGCAAGTCTTGAGTCAAAACGCATGGCAAAGTACACTAGGTGTTGGCGACATGGTATTGTTAGAATTACACAAGGTGCAAGCGCCTCTAGCTGTGACGCCCAAGACCGGTTTATATCATGTGGCGTTTTTATTACCTAGTCGAAAAGATCTGGGAAATGCCCTGCGTCACTATTTACAAGTCGATGCGCCTTTAATTGGGGCCAGTGATCACGGCTATAGTGAAGCCCTCTATCTGAACGATCCAGAAGGGAACGGCATCGAAGTGTACCATGATAAGCCGCAAAGCGAATGGGATATTCGTGCGGATGGTGAGATCGTTGGTGTGACGCTCGAAATGGATGCGGAAGCGGTGATCGCTGCTGGAGATGCTACATGGGATGGATTTCCATTAGGAACGACTGTTGGTCACGTGCACTTAAAAGTAGCGGATTTGATGCAAACGGAACAATTTTATACAGAAGTTTTAGGCTTGTCTTTGAAAAATAATTTCGGCAATCAAGCCAAATTTTTCGCGACGGGTGATTACCATCATCATATCGGGTCCAATGTCTGGTTAGGAAAAAATGTTCCTGCGATGACAGAAAACGACTTGGGCTTGGACTATTTCAGTTTCGCTGTACCCAATCAAGCCGAGTTGGACCGTTTAGAAAATCACTGGAAAACGCAGATCGTTTACACCAAAGATGAAAGCGGCAGTTTGTGGATGGTTGATCCCAACGGAATTACGCTGAAGTTTGAAAAATAGAAAATCGTCAAAATAAACTAGCAACCTAGACGCTGATAATCAGTGTCCAGGTTGCTAGTTTTTATTATTCTTATTTTGATAATGGGCGACCACGTCGGTTTTGGACATGAGGGATATTTTGCTTGCCTGTCACTTTATTTTTTGATTGTTGTTGAGAGTGCTCGAAGGCTCTCTTTTTCTTTTTCTGAAGAAGATCTTCCAGTTTGACCTTTTGCTTTGTCATAAATGCTCCTCCTTTCAGCAAGAATCGCAGTTAGCAGTCAGCAATTAATTTCATCCGCATGTGAACCAAATCCTTTCCTTCATAGTAGCTTTAGTATAAAGGAGAAAGTCGCAGGCAGAGGAGCCTCCTTTTGTATAAAAAAAGAAAGAGCCCGAATAAGCTCTTCCTTAGCATTGTTTTTTTATCGTGCGAATGATACGTTGGACACTTTTGATATCCAAATAGTAGCTGCCAGCGAGCTCACGAGTACTCTTTCCCATCAGATATTCCTGATAGATTTGTTGGTTTCTTCGTCTAAGCATCTCTTTACTAGCAGTCTTGCTGCCCCAAGGCAAACGTTCTTTTGGCCTCTTGGGGATATAAAGGATTGTACCATGAACATATTTTTGGATCTCTTTTACGATTTCCTCTGGTAGAAGTTCGAATGCATTTTGATAAGCCATCTTTTACCCTCCTAATAAAATTGAAATTTAGGATTCAGCAAAAGCTCTTCAAGCATTCCTGCCAAGCTTTTGCTAGGCTTCAATAATAATTACTCCCATTGTAATGCTCCTTTCGGGTACTAGGTTTAGTATAGCATAGTGGTTTTGCTAGTAGGATATAGAGTGAAGAAGGATATCTTGGAAGTAAAGGGGTGCTGATTGTCGCTGTTGAGTTGATTTTTTTGTTGAAAACGGGAGCTTCCCGAGGTGCTTTAGGGCTATTTTGCAAGGTTTTCTAATTAATTTGAGAGGATAATTAATAGTCTGTATTGTATATAAATTGTCTTTGTTAGATAATGTACATGCTAGATTAAGGGGTGTAAAGCATTGAATAAGAAAATAAAAGAAACATTAACGTCAATTCTTACTGAAAAAAATATTACTTTTTTACTTGGAGCAGGTACATCAGCCCCATTTTTTTCTTCCTTGGGTAATTTAGAAAATGTTCTTACTCACAGCGGAATTAGTGAGAATGGTAGACTATTAGTTAGATCTATTTTCTATGAAAAATCAATTGCTAAAAATAGTTATTTGCTAGATTATACAAATGATCAGTTATTGAATGATAATGATGGAAAACAGATGCTTTCAATTCTGTTCGAATACAAACGGTTTATTCATAATATTATTGAATATCTTAAAGTGCGAAACAGTAGAGTATCACCAAAAAGGGTAAACATAATAACTACTAATTATGATTTGTTTATAGAAACTGCCATGGATGATATTTTAGTGGACAACCCGAGAGTCCATTTCAATGATGGAACTAATGGATATTTAAGGCGTATTTTGCAGACTGACAATTTCAATAAAACTTTGTTATATTCAGGTGTTTTCGATAATTATTCGAATGAAATGCCTACTATCAATTTAATAAAATGTCATGGTTCGATTAATTGGAAAGAATATTATTCAAGTCACGATAGCAAGAAAAGAATTCAGATTCAAACTCGGACAGAAAACATCTATGATTTGAACAACAAGATAGATTCACTATATGTCGGAATTGACAATTTTATGGCTGAGTTAAATGTAGACGTTGATGAGATTGATGATTTCATATTTGATGATGAAGAAGTTTTTGAATATGACCTTCATTCAATTGATGATTTGATATCAATAATAGATATCGAAGAACCTATAGATATAGAAAATGATATTAACTTAATCGGTGATAAATTTGAGGAAGAACTAATAGAAATATCAAAACTATTAGAGGATATCCAGATTGTTTACCCAACAAAGAAAAAATTTGAATCAACATTAGTGAATGAGTATTACTTTGGATTGCTTCGGTTACTAAGTTATGAGTTAGAGAAAGAACAATCAACGTTAGTTGTTTTTGGTTTTTCATTTTATGATGAGCATATTACTGAAATTGTGCAAAGATCATTAAATAATCCAAATTTGATTGTCATAATATTCTGTTATACAGATGAATCTAAAGATTTAATTATATCAAATTTTAATTTTACGTGTAATTCGATTCCTAATAATGTCCACTTTATCACACCGAATGATTTCATCGAAGAAGTAATTGATCTAGAATCATATAAAGAAAAGTACAGTGATCTGAATTTGAGTAATGATAACATAACTTATAATGAGGAGGATGTCACGATATACTCTAGTGAAGTTTCTATTGTAAACATAGCAGGGAACCCATCCTATGCTGTTTTGAATTTTGACAGTCTGAATGATATTCTTGAATCCGAAATATCTAATAAGTATTTTGTGAAAGAAAAGAAGACGATTTTTTATGAAGATGGTGATATTGTTGAATAATCTAGAAATTGGCATTGTAGTTGAGGCAAATGGGTTTACTAATAGGATTGCGACTTATGATAATACAAATCATAGCAACTTTATATCTGATGGGAATGTTGTAAAAAATATCAGTGTTAACAGCTTTATATTGATTCAACAGGGTTTTACGAAAATAGTAGCAAGAGTTAATTCTGAATCAATATGGGATGTAGCAAATACTAACAAACACAATATTAATTTGGATAATAAATTCTCCAAAAGAACTATCAAAAGGATTTTAGATGTTCAAGTGATTGGTTATATTAAAGGAGGTTATTTTTATAGTGGAGCATCATATCTGCCAATGATAGGTAATATATGTTCTATTCCAAATGATGATGACATTAATTTGATATATATAAATAATTATGCGGAAAATGAAGACTATTTAATTACCGTTGGGAAAAGTCTGATTGAACAAAACACTATAAGGTTGCCAATAAACTCTTTTTTGCTTCTCACGTTGGTATTTTTGGAAATACTGGAAGTGGTAAATCGAATACGCTTCATAAACTGTATTATGAACTTTTTGCCATGAAGGAATTGACTAACATAAGAAATAATAGTAAATTTTTACTTTTAGATTTTAACGATGAGTATACCCAAAAATCATCATTTGGGATAATAAATGATAATGAGAATAAAATGATTTATAAACTTAAATCTTCTTCTGATAGTGGACAAAAATTCCCTATTCAGACAGAATATTTTTTTAATGAAGAGATACTGTCTATTCTATTTCAAGCTACTCAACAAACTCAAAAACCTTTTTTGCATAGAGTTATTAGGAATATGAGTAAATATGGTACTGGCGGTGAATCCTTGACAAAGTGGATTATATCGTTACTGATAAAAATTGTAACTGGTGAGCCTAATCGGGATATTTTAAATAGGCTATTAAATATTCTAGATAAATTTTTTCTTAACGCTAATGACTGTTTAAAATCTTGGAGGAGGTTAGAAGTACATTCTAACGGACCTAGTTTTTATTTAAAAGATGAATGGATTTTTTTTAATGGAAATCTGGATAGAGATAAAGAAGAAGCTTTAGAAATTATAGCAATTAGAAAGTGTATTGAAAATTGTGTGATTAGTCCGATCGATGAATTTGAATTAAGATGCAATCTTCAACTTGTTTCAGAAATGGTGTACGGAAACACCATTCCTGAACATATCGAGCCATTGTTGAAACGAATTGAGACGAGAGTTAAGAATGTTCAAAATTATATCGAATTAGTTAATGAATTACCAGATCAACCATTCTTACAATTGTATCATTGAAAGCTCTAAATCAGGAGGCAAAAAAAATACTATCCTTACTTATAACAAAAATGTATTTTGACAAGCATAAAAAAGAAAATATTATTAACGATAGAAGTTTTCACTTAATTGTAGATGAAGCTCACAATATACTCTCTAGCCAATCAATAAGAGAACAAGAAGGATGGAAGGATTATCGATTGGAATTGTTTGAAGAGATAATTAAAGAAGGACGGAAATTTTCTTTTTTCCTTACTATCTCCAGCCAAAGACCAGCTGATATCTCGCCTACCATCTTGTCTCAAGTGCATAATTTCTTCCTACACAAACTTGTTAACGAAAGAGACCTACAGATTATTGATAATTCAATTTCAACATTGGATAAAGTTTCTAAATCAATGTTACCTATTCTTTCTCAAGGAGTATGTATTATTTCAGGTACTGCTATAACTATGCCAATTACTGTGAAAATAGATTTCATCTCTGATGTAGCAATGCGGCCCAAAAGCGATACTATTCAATTGACAGACATTTGGATATAGAAATAAACATCTTAATAGATTAAAACTGATATTTACTAGGTTGATGCTTGCCTGTAACTAAATAGAGATATTTTTGGAAATAGAAATACAATACATTAAGTGTTATTTGCTATAATCTTATTTTTATGCTGTACCTAATTACTAGGAAAGTGTTCTAAAATGGTTAATATGATTATCTTAGTGGAGGACTATACAAACTTTTTACAGTTCATTCAAACCATAAGAACTGCTTGCTAATTTCAATATGTTAAAATTGATGTAAAGAAAGATTATGCTTGATTTGTTAAAAAAAATCCGTAATATAATCAATGGTGGTGATATAGTATGAAATTAGATGATAGAGATATAAGAAGGGCTCTTTTAGAGAGAATAAGTTCATACAAAGACTGTTTTGTTTATGAAGAAGTTACAGTTCCGTCAGGGAAAGCAAGAGCAGATTTAGTGGCAATAAATGGGCATGTTACTGCATATGAAATAAAAAGTGACTACGATTCATTAGGACGTCTTTCTTCTCAAATTGAAGAATATGATTTAAATTTTGAACGAAATTATATAGTAGTGGGTGAAAAATTTAAAGAAAAAGTTCGAGATACAGTTCCTGAGCATTGGGGAATTATTTTAGTTGAGCAAACTACTCATGGAAAAATAACCTTGTCTTTTAGCAGACAAGCGAAGCTAAATCCAAATTTGTCTTTTAAAAATTTTCTGGGATTATTAACTGCCAATCAACTTAAAACTATTGCAAAAAAGAATACTAATTTGACAAGAAGGTATAGTAGAACTGATATACAAAAAATGTTCAAGCAGGATGTAATAGAATGCTTAGAATCGTTTTGTAATAAAACAAGTAAAATAGAATTGAAGAAGATAGTCCGGGAGATACTTAAATTCAAAGAAAATGTAGAACCGTTAAAATCGTAATACAACGAATCTAGTAAGAAAGAGGCTGTGACATAAGTCTCTAAATAAAAAGCCAGTGAAATGACGAGAATTCGTTCATTTCACTGGCTTTTTTGGATAAACTAAAAGAGTACGAGATGACGCTCGTACTCTAAATCATTCAACCCCCGAAAGGATCAAAATCATGCATACAAATTATAACATGAATCAACTCACTTTAGATATCACAACTTCTTACATT
>Ga0160505_100018_pt1 | contig 167793 bp, 145 predicted proteins | sample DIDeMG_FD_108225 | JGI IMG/M metagenome (GOLD analysis project Ga0160505, IMG submission 108225) | Enriched chicken feces microbial communities from UW Madison campus, WI, USA - DID2874_E49_Stillage MG | ecosystem: Host-associated > Birds > Digestive system > Large intestine > Fecal ... | reverse complement strand
GGGCGATCCGAGCAGGGCCGCCAGTTCCGGAGCGATGACCGCCGCGGTCAGTGCCGTGCGCTCGGCGAACCAGCGGGTGAGTTCCAGCCGGCCGCGGTCCTTCCAGGCGAGCACGGCGCGGCGGACAGCACCCTGGTAGGTCGCCTGGGTCCACACCGGCAGCGGTCCGTGGCCGTCCAGGCGGTCGAGGCGGTCGGCGTCCTCTTCACAGCGGCGGTGACCGGTCAGCCAGCCACGGACGCAGTCGGAGCACAGGATGACGCCGGGGTCGTCGCAGGCGGCGCAGGTCGCCGGGATGACCAGGTCGAGCAGGTCGGCGAGTGGGCCGGAGCGGCGGTGGACCGGGCTGGGGCGGGCGTGGGGCACGGCCTCCGAGGTGGGGAGCGGTGCTGTGGGAGGCGGGTGAGCGTCGGGCATTCCCCAGGATCGATCCAGCGCTCGACGATGATCCAGCAGCACGGACCGCCGCCTGGGGACCCTCTCGCGGAACGCGGCCCTGTGGACAGCGGGACAGCTCGGTTACCCCGCGCCATCACCCCGCGCCGTCACCCCGCGAACGACGGGTACCGCACGTCGTCCGCCACAGCCACCCAGCTCGGCCCCGACCGGGAGTAGATCTGGTCCTCGCTGTTGCTCAGGTACACCACGCTGTCCCCCTTGCCCCCGGCGATGTCCACCGGGTCGGCGATGGCACCCCGCGGCTCGCTGGCACCGGCGAGGGGCACCAGGTGGTAGACCTCCGTGACCACCGAGGAGGAGATGCCGAGCACGCCCAGCGAGGACTCGTCGACCCAGACCACCCGACTGGCGTCGACCAGGGTGGCACCGACCCGCTGCGCCGGTCCGACCGACTGCGGGGTGCCGGAGTCGTCGCGGACCACGGCGGTGACATCGATGCGCACACCGTCGGCCCCGTCCGAGATCACGGCGATCCGGCTGGCGTCCCGGGCGATTCTGACCGCCCGCACCTCCCGGTCCACCAGCCAGTCGGCGTCGATCCTGATCGTGCTCCCGGCGTCGTTCACGGCGATCAGCTGGCTGCTGTCGGCCACCGCGGTCCACACCCAGCCCAGCCGGTCGACCGAGGGCGGCACCAGCGCGGACTCGGTGGCGAGCAGGGTGGTCGACCGTTGGGCATCGGTCGGGAGGGTGATGAGCTTCGCGGAGCCGGACAGGCCGACCCGCAGCGGCCCACCGGGCTGCCGGGCGGGTGAGCGCAGATCCAGCCCGGAGACTGAGTCGACCCCGTCCACCGGGACGAACTCGCCGTGGCTGAGCTGCACCAGCGTGGCACCGCCCTGCACCGCCTCCAGGGCTCCGCCGGGGTCCTGGCCCCGATCGAGGGTGACCGGATCCGGCTCCATGGCGACACCGTCGGCGGAGACCTCGACGGTGCGCACCCGGGCGAGCCGCAGGGAGGCTTCCAGCTGGGCCTGCATCAGGCTGCGGTCGTGGGGTTCGGCGGGGAGGCCGCCGGCGGCCAGGCTGATCGCGGCGACCCCGTCGGCGTCCACCGAGACTGCGTCGGGTTGCAGAGTGGCGCCTTCCGGGATGGCGGTGCGGACGGCGTCCCGGAGCCAGGGCGAGGGGCCGGCGATCAGCGCGCGCACGATCGACGTCGCCAGGTTCCGCAACGGGAACCAGCGGGTCTCCGGCACCAGGAACGTCTCGTCCTGGGACAGGAAGTACAGGGTGGACGAGCGGTAGATCGCCTCGAAGTTCGGTTCGGAGAGCACGACACCGTCGTCGAGGGCGGCGATGCGCCACTGGCCCTCCGAGTCCTGCACCATGCCGAAGCTCAGGGTCTCCTCCGCACTGGGCCCCGCCTGGCTGTACCGGCCGTCGGCGTCGATCCGGGCGGCGACCTTGACCGTCACCTGCACCTCGGAGCCGTCCAGCCGCAGCTTGGGGCTGGACGCCGTCGGGTAGACGACGACCCGCTCGCGGGGCGTCCAGGTGCGGCGGGTCTCCCCGGACAGGTATTCGCGGGCGTTGCGGAAGTCGTCGCTCTCGGTGTCGGAGCGACGGGAGAACCCGGCCGCGCTGGCGCCGAGGAAGCCGCGCACGATGTCCTCCGGGCTGCCGTCCTGCGGCGGGGGGTCACCGAGCAGCTCCACCGACTCCTGTTCGGTGTCCTGGTCCACGCCGACGCCGACCGGGCCGGAGGTGGGCATGGCGGCGCAGCCCACCAGGGCGAAGAGCACCACGAGCAGCAGCGCGATCCGTCGGGTCATCGGTCGGCTCCGTTCTGCTGGGCGGCGCGCTCGGCCGCTGCCTCGGCCCGGATCTGGGCGTCCCGCAGCGCCTGGGCGGCACGGGCGCGTTCGACGATCTCCATCGATCCGGTCACCGCCGGGAGATCGGGCAGGGCGGCGGGGTCGGATCCGTCCGCGCGGTAGTCGTCCACCGGGGTGTCGTCGATCAGGTCGTCCTCGGGCTGCAACGGCAGCGGCGAACCGGTGAGGGTGATCCCGGCGCGCAACGGCAGGGTCAGCCGGAAGGCGGCACCGTGGCCCGGGCGCCCCCACGCCTCCAGCCAGCCGCCGTGCAGGTGGGCGTCCTCCAGGGAGATCGCCAGCCCGAGTCCGGTGCCGCCGGTGGTCCGGGCACGGGCCGGGTCGGCGCGCCAGAACCGGTCGAAGACGTGATCGGCCTCGTCCCGGGTCATCCCGACCCCGTGGTCCCGGACCGTGACCGCGACGGCCCGGGCATCGGTGGCGACGGTGACCTGCACGTCGGTGCCCTCCGCGTGTTCGATCGCGTTGACGAGCAGGTTGCGCAGGACCCGCTCGACCCGGCGCGGGTCGATGTCGGCGACGCACGGGGTGCCGGGTTCCACCACGCTGAGCCAGGAGCCCTTGCGTTCGGCGAGCGGGACCGCCTGGTCCACGGCGGCGGCGACCACGTCCCGCACGTCCCGCGCCTCGACGTCGAGCATCGCGGCGCCGGCGTCGAACCGGCTGATCTCCAGCAGGTCGGCGAGCAGGTCCTCGAAGCGGTCGAGCTGGGTCTGCATCAGTTCGGCGGAGCGGCGCAGCACCGGGTCCAGGTCGTCGCGGGAGTCGTAGATCATCGACCCCGCCATCCGCACCGTGGTCAGCGGGGTGCGCAGCTCGTGCGAGACGTCGGAGACGAAGCGGCGTTGCATCGCCGACAGGTGCTCCATCCGCAGGATCTGGTCCTGGAGGGTGTCGGTCATCGCGTTGAAGGAGCGGCCGAGCCGGGCCATCTCGTCCTCGCCGCGCACCGCCATCCGCCGGGTGAGGTCGCCGTCGGCGATCTGTTCGGCGGTCTCCGCTGCCTGCTGCACCGGGCGGACCGCCTGCCGGGTGACGAACCAGGTCATGCCGACCAGGATCGCGACCAGCACGCTGGCGCCGATCGCCAGCACGCCCTGCAGGAAGCTGAGCTGCTCCTGCTCGGCCTGCAGGCTGTACAGCAGGTAGAGCTCGTAGGTGCCGGCGGCGGGCACGGTGACCGTCTGGCCGACCATCACCGCGGGGTCGACGCCGGTCTCGGTGGGCCAGCCGACCGACTGCCAGCGCTGGCCGTCACCCTCGGCGGTGGCGAGCCGCAGGTCCGGGGACACCAGGGCGACCATCGTGGAGTCGGTGGAGGCACCGGTGACCAGGATCGGCTGCTGCTGACCGCTGGTCCGCAGCACGGAGACCTCGCGTTCCCCCGACCCCCCGGCGCGCAGGCTGCGCACCGTGTCGTTGAGCAGCTGCTGCACCTCGGGGGCGGTGGTGGCGGTGGAGGCGTCGATGGTCTCCTGCGCCTGGGCGGCGGCACGGGCGCTCTCGGCCAGCACCTGGTCGACCCGCTGGGTGAACAGTCCGTCGCGCACCGAGACGGACAGGTATCCGCCCAGCACCGCGAGCGCCACCAGTCCCCCGGCCAGGGTCAGGGTCAGCACCCGCAGCTGCAGCGAGCTGCGCCAGGCCCGGGTCAGGTGCCGCAGGCGCCGGGCGGTGCGGACGCTGACCAACCGCCAGGTCCGGGCCAGCCGGTGCGGGGTCCTGACCGCCGCGCCGGACACCGGCTGGTCGTCGGTCATGACGCCGGGGTCGGTCCCGCCTTGTACCCGACGCCGCGGACGGTCACCACGATCTCCGGGCGCTCGGGGTCGGCCTCGATCTTGGAGCGCAGCCGCTGCACGTGGACGTTGACCAGCCGGGTGTCGGCGGCGTGCCGGTAGCCCCACACCTGCTCCAGCAGGACTTCCCGGGTGAAGACCTGCCAGGGCTTGCGGGCCAGCGCGACCAGCAGGTCGAACTCCAGCGGGGTGAGGGAGATGACCACGCCGTCCCGGGTGACCCGGTGACCGGTGACGTCGATGGACAGGTCGCCGATCCGCAGGTGCTCCGGCGCGGGCTCGTCGGAGCGCCGCAGCCGGGCCCGCACCCGGGCGATCAGCTCCTTGGGCTTGAACGGCTTGGAGATGTAGTCGTCGGCGCCCGACTCCAGGCCCAGCACCACGTCGACGGTGTCGGCCTTGGCGGTGAGCATCACGATCGGCACCCCGGACTCGGCCCGGATCAGGCGGCACACCTCGGTGCCGTCCCGGCCGGGCAGCATCAGGTCGAGCAGCACCAGATCCGGCTGACTGGCGCGGAAGGCGTCCAGCGCCTCGTCGCCGTCGGCGCAGAACACCGGCTCGAAACCCTCCGACCGCAGCACGATGCCGATCATCTCGGCCAGTGCCGTGTCGTCGTCGACCACCAGGACGCGTCCCTTCATCCCGCCATGATGGCATCCGCGACAGGCTGACGTGGCACGATGTCGACCAGTTGCGCCACCGAGACCCAGGAGCACCGATGACCAGCCCGTCGGAGCAGGAACCCCAGCCGACCGAGCCCGGTGCCGAACGACCGGCACCGCGCTACGGCCAGTACGCCCCGCCGGGGTGGCAGGCACCGGGTGCCGCGACGCCGCCCGCCGCGCCCCCGGCGCCGGGCTGGGGCCAGGCACCGGGCTGGGGCGCCGGTCAGCCGGTGGGCTACCAGCAGCACACCCCGCCGCCGGTGCAGCAGTTCCGGCCGATGGCGGTGCAGCCGGGGATCGTCCCGCTGCGCCCGCTGAGCGTGTGGGAGATCATCGACGGCGCGTTCCGCGCGGTCCGGCACAACCCGAAGGTGATGTTCGGCGTCACCGTGGTGGGCGTGGCCGTCTCGGTGCTGATCTCGGCGGTCATCACCGCCTACGCCTCCCCGTTCACCACCGATCTGGTCCGCAGCGTCTACGACGGGCTGACCCCCGCCGAGTCGGACGAGCTGGCGTCGGTGATCGGCCCCGCCTACGCGACGGTGTTCTCCCTGCCGGTGTCGCTGGTCTTCACCCAGATCATCACCGGTGTGCTGATCCGCTCGGTGAGCCAGTCGGTGCTGGGCAAGGTGGCGACCCCCGCCGAGGTGTTCCGCGGGCAGGGTGGCCGGCTGGCCCGGGTGGTGGGCTTCGCCGCGCTGTCGGTGCTGGCGACCCTGGTGGTCGGCGCCGCCTTCGTCGGACTGGTGGTCCTGGCCTCGTCCGCGAGCCTCGGCGCCGGTGTGGCGGTGGGACTTCTCGGGCTGCTGGCCTTCGTGGCCGCCGCGCTGTGGTTCTCGGTGCGCACGCTGCTGGTACCCGCGGGGTTGATGCTGGAGGGCGGCACGTTCTGGACCACGGTGGCCCGCGGCTGGCGGTTGACCCGGGGTGGCTTCTGGCGTCTGACCGGGCTGTACCTGCTGGTGCTGATCGCCTCCTCGGTGGTCGCCGGGATCATCGGGGTGCCGTTCAGCCTGATCGCCGGACTCGTCACCCAGGACATGTCGCTGACCAGCTTCGGTGCGGTGGCGATCGTCTCGGTCGGTGAGGTGATCGCGACGACCCTGACCACGGTGTTCGCCGCCGGTGCCTACGCCCTGGCCTACATCGACGCCCGGATGCGGACCGAGGGCCTGGACGTGGAGCTGGCCCGGGCGGCGGCGCAGGACTGACCGCGTGCGCGTCGAGGTCCCGGTCGTCCCGGATGCCGATCAGGCCCGGGAGTGGCTGCAACGCGAGCTGGCGAACGTCGTGTACCGCGAGCGGGAGAGCCTGCTGCAGCGGTTCTGGGACTGGCTGTCCGGGCTGTTCACCTCGGTGCCCTTCGGCGGGGACGGCGGCCCGTGGTGGCTGCTCGGCCTGCTGGCGCTGATCGCGCTGGTCGCCCTGATCGCGTTCTGGGTGGCCGGGCCGGTGCGCCGCACCGACCGCACCGCCGGTCGGTCGGCCCGGGTCCTGGCGGAGGACGACACCCGCGGCGCGGAGGATCTGCGCGCGGCGGCGAACGCGGCGGCGAACGCCGGGGACTGGGCGACGGCGGTGGCGGAGCGGTTCCGCGCCCTGGTCCGTGGCCTGGAGGACCGGGCGGTGCTGGACGAGCGACCCGGACGCACGGCACGCGAGGCGGCGGCCGCCGCCGGGCAACGGTTCGGTGAGCACGCCGAGCGCCTGCACCGTGCCGCCGCCCTGTTCGACGGGGTGGTCTACGGCCACCACGACGCCCGACCGGAGGACGACGCCGAGCTGCGCGACCTGGACCGCACCATCGACCGGGCCCGGGTGGGCAGCCGATGAGCGCGACGGCGGTCCTGGGCGACGGCACGACTGCCCGCGGACGGGCGGCCTCGCGCTGGCGGCGGCTGCGCTGGGTGCTGATCGTGGTGGGGGTGGCGCTGGTCGCCGGGGTCGCCGCCCTGCTGCCCGGACCGCGGACGTCCGCCACCCCGCTCGGCCCGGACAACCCGGGCAAGGACGGCGCGATGGCGGTGGCCGAGGTGCTGCGCGACCAGGGCGTGCGCGTCGACTACGTGCGCAGCACCGGGGACGCGCTGGCCGCGGCCGATGCCGACAGCACGCTGCTGGTCACCACCGACCTGGTGCTCAGCACCGCTCAGGTCGGGGCGCTGGTGGACTCCCCCGCCGATCTGGTGCTGGTGGACTCCCCCGTGCTCGCCGCCGCCGCCACCGAGGGCACCCTGGGCTTCGGCTACCCGGCCGGGGAGGTCGCCTCGGCTCGGCACACCGCTCAGTGCCCCGATCCCGATGCCCAGGCCGCGGGGGCGATCCGGACCGGCGGTGTCGGGGTGAACGGGGTGACCGGCAGGCGGTCGACCACGCTGTGCTTCCCGCTCGGCGACGGCAGTCACGGCTACGGCAGCACCGAGGTCGACGGCCGCCGGATCGACCTGATCGGCGACAGCCTGCTGATCAGCAACGACCGGGTCACCGACGAGGGCAATGCCGCGCTGGCACTGCGCACGCTCGGTCGCCACGATCACCTGGTCTGGTACGTCCCGACCTCCGGCGACACCAGCGCGGCGGCGGCACCGGGCGGCGGGGTGACCGATCTGCTCCCGCCCCAGGCGGTGCAGCTCGGCCTGCTCGGTCTGCTGGTGCTGCTCGCGCTGGCGTACTGGCGCGGCCGACGACTCGGGCCGGTGGTCAGCGAGCGCCTGCCGGTGGTGGTCCGCGCGGCGGAGACCACCCGGGGCCGGGCACGGCTGTACCGCCGCGGCCGTGCCTATGGTCACGCCGCCGCCGCCCTGCGCGCCGGGGCCGCCGACCGCTGCGCCCGACGGCTCGGGCTGCCGACCTCGTCCAGCCCGCAGCACCTGGTCGACGCCCTGGCTCGGGCCACCGGGCGGGACCCGACCGCCATCGGTGAGCTGCTGTACGGCCCACCCCCCACCGACGACCCGGGTCTGCGTTCCCTGACCCGCCACCTGGACGAGCTGGAGAGCGAGGTTCACCACCCGTGAGCGAGCCCTATACCCCCACCCCGGACCTCCGCGAGGCCCTGACCGCCCTGCGGGCCGAGGTCGGTCGCGCCGTCGTCGGCCAGGACGCCGCGGTCACCGGCCTGGTGATCGCCCTGCTCTGCCGCGGCCACGTGCTGCTGGAGGGGGTGCCCGGCGTGGCCAAGACCCTGCTGGTGCGCACCCTGTCCACCGCCCTCGACCTGGGGACCTCCCGGGTGCAGTTCACCCCGGACCTGATGCCGGGCGACATCACCGGGTCGCTGGTCTACGACGCGCGCACCGCGGAGTTCTCCTTCCGGGAGGGTCCGGTGTTCACGAACCTGATGCTCGCGGACGAGATCAACCGCACGCCGCCGAAGACGCAGGCAGCGCTGCTGGAGGCGATGGAGGAACGGCAGGTGTCGGTGGACGGCACCCCGCGCCCGCTGCCGGAGCCCTTCCTGGTGATCGCCACCCAGAACCCGGTGGAGTACGAGGGCACCTATCCGCTGCCCGAGGCCCAGCTGGACCGGTTCCTGCTCAAGCTGACCCTGCCGCTGCCGCAACGCGCGGAGGAGATCGAGGTGCTGTCCCGGCACGCGGCGGGCTTCGACCCCCGCGACCTGGCCGCCGCCGGGGTGCGACCGGTGGCGGACGCCGCGCTGCTGGACCGGGCGCGGGCCGAGGTGTCCCGGGTGCAGGTCGCCCCCGAGGTGCTCGGCTACCTGGTGGACGTGGTGCGTGCGACCCGGCAGTCGCCGTCGCTGTCCCTGGGGGTCTCGCCCCGTGGTGCCACGGCGCTGCTGGCGACGTCGCGGGCGTGGGCCTGGTTGTCCGGCCGGGGCTTCGTCACCCCGGACGACGTGAAGGCCCTGGCGCACCCGACGCTGCGGCACCGGGTGCAGCTGCGCCCCGAGGCCGAGTTGGAGGGGGTCACCGCCGAGTCGGTGCTGGACAGCGTGCTGGCCTCGGTGCCGGTCCCCCGCTGAGCCGATGACGCTGACCTGGCGCGCGGTCGTGCTGACCGCGGTGGGCGCGGTGCCGGTGTTCTTCTTCCCGGCGCCGGGCACCGTGCTGCTCTGGGGGCTGCTGGTGCTGGCGTTGTGCGTCCTGGACACCGCGCTGGCCGCCTCACCCCGGCTGGTCGCCGTGCTGCGGGAGGCACCGAGCGGCAGTGTCCGGTTGCACACCGACGCCCGGTCCCGGCTGCTGCTGACCCATACCGGTGCACGCCGACTGCGGGCGCTGGTCCGGGACGCCTGGCCGCCGTCCGCCGGTGCCGTGGACAACCGGCATGCGATCTCGCTGCCCCCCGGCGAGTCGACTCGGGTGCTGACCGCCCTGCTGCCCACCCGGCGCGGCACCCTGCGCGCCGACCGGGTCACCATCCGCACCGCCGGTCCGCTGGGCCTGGCCGGCCGGCAGGCGTCGCTGCGGGTGCCGGGCGAGCTGCGGGTGCTGCCCGAGTTCGCCTCCCACCGCCACCTGCCGAGCCGGTTGGCCCGGCTGCGGGAGATGGACGGCCGGTCAGCGGTGCAGGTGCGGGGCCAGGGCACCGAGTTCGACTCGCTGCGGGAGTACGTGGTCGGCGACGACGTCCGCTCGATCGACTGGCGGGCCAGCGCTCGCCGGGCGGATGTGGTGGTCCGCACCTGGCGGCCCGAACGCGACCGGCGGGTGCTGCTGGTGCTGGACACCTCCCGCACCAGCGCCGCCCGAGTCGGTGACGCACCGCGTCTGGACGCGCAGATCGAGGCGGCCCTGCTGCTGGCGGCGTTGGCGGGCCGGGCCGGTGACCGGGTGGAGCTGGTCGCCTACGACCGGGCGCTGCGGGCCCGGGTGACCGGGGTGGCCGGTGCGCGCCTGATGCCCGCGATGGCCGAGGCCCTGGCCGGGGTGGAGCCGGCGCTGGTGGAGACCGACTGGCCCGGCGTGGTCGGCCAGGTGACCGACCGGCTCAGTCAGCGCGCGCTGGTGGTGCTGCTGTCGGCGTTGGAACCGGCGGCGGTGGAGGCGGGACTGCTGGGCGTGGTGGACCAGCTGACGGCGCGGCACCAGGTGGTGCTGGCCAGCGTGCGCGACCCCGAGGTGGAGCAGCTGCGCGCCGACCGCACCGACCTGATGGCGGCCGCGGCCGCCGAGCGCACCGAGTTGGAACGCGCGGCGGTCGCCGGGTTGCTGCGCAGCCGGGGCGTCGAGGTGGTCGACGCACTGCCCGACGATCTGGCACCGCGGCTCGCCGACACCTACCTCGCGCTCAAGGCCGCCGGCCGGTTGTGACCGGCGCCCGCCGGTCGGTCACGGCTGCTGGGCGGTGGTCGCCGCGGCGTACTGCGTCTCGTACAGCTCCGCGTACAGACCACCGGCGGCGAGCAGCGCGGTGTGCGTGCCCTGTTCGACGACCCGACCCTGGTCCAGGACCACGATGCTGTCGGCATCCCGGACCGTGGACAGCCGGTGGGCGATCACCAGCGCGGTGCGGCCCACCAGCGCCTCGGACAGCGCCCGCTGCACGGCCGCCTCGGACTCGGAGTCCAGGTGGGCGGTCGCCTCGTCCAGGATCACGATCGGCGGGGCCTTCAGCAGCAGCCGGGCGATGGCCAACCGCTGCCGTTCACCGCCGGAGAGCCGGTAGCCGCGGTCACCGACCACGGTGTCCACCCCGTCGGGGAGTCGGCTGACCAGGTCCCAGATCTGGGCGCGGCGCAGTGCCTGCTCCAGCTCCGCGTCGCTGGCGCCGGGCTTGGCGTACTCCAGGTTGACCCGGATGGTGTCGTGGAACATGTGCGCGTCCTGGCTGACCACGCCGATGGCGTCCCGCAGGCTGTCCTGGGTCACGTCTCGTACGTCCTGGCCCGCGACCCGCACGGTGCCGGAGGTGGTGTCGTACATCCGGGACACCAGCTGGGTGATCGTGGTCTTCCCCGCCCCGGAGGGGCCGACCAGCGCGACCAGGTGACCGTGCGGCACGGTGAAGCTGACGTCGTGCAGGGTCTGGCCGGGGGCCTCGGTCTGGAGGCGGGCCACCGATTCCAGCGAGGCGAGGGACACCTCGGAGGCGGCCGGGTAGTGGAAGCCGACGTGGTCGAGCTCGACGGTGGCGGTGGCGCTGACGTCCCCGAGTGCTCGGGCGTCCGGACGGTCGGCGACGGAGGGCTTGAGGTCGAGCACCTCGATCACCCGCTCGAAGCTGACCAGGGTGGTCATGATGTCGACCTGGACGTTGCTCAGGGCGGTGATCGGTCCGTACAACCGGGTGAGGTAACTGGTCAGCGCGACGACCACGCCGACGGTGAGCGACCCGCGGATCGCCAGCACACCGCCCAGTCCGTAGACGATCGCCACCGCGACCGCGGCGACCAGGGTCAGGCCGATCCGGAACACCGCCGAGTACATCGCGCTGGTGATCCCGATGTCCCGGACCCGGGACGCCCGCTCGGCGAACACCCGGGTCTCGTCGGCGGCGCGGCCGTAGAGCTTGACCAGCTGGGCACCGGCGACGTTGAAGCGTTCGGTCATGGTCTGCCCCATCACCGCGTTCAGTTGGTAGCTCTCCTGGGTGACCGACGCCAGGCGACGGCCCATCGCGCGCACCGGCAGCACGAACACCGGCAGCAGGACCAGGGAGACCAGGGTGATCTGCCAGGACAGCGACAGCATCGCGGCGATCACCAGGATCACGGTGAGCAGGTTGGACACCACGTTCGACAGCGTGGAGGTGAAGGCCTGTTGCGCACCGAGCACGTCGCCGTTGAGCCGCTGCACGAGCGCACCGGTCTGGGTGCGGGAGAAGAAGGCCAGCGGCATCCGCTGCACCTGGTCGAAGACCTGGGTGCGCAGGTCGAGGATGAGCCCCTCGCCGATCCGCGCCGACAGCCAGCGGGAGGCGAGGTTCAGCCCGGCCGAGGTGATGGCCAGCGCGGCGACCACCGCTGCCAGGGCGATCACGAGGCCGGTGCGTCCGGGCACGATGCCGCGGTCGATGATGCGTTGGAACAGCAGCGGGGTGGCGGCACCGATCGCGGCGTCCACCGCGACCAGGATCAGGAAGACGGTGATCGTGCCTCGGTAGGGCCGGGCGAAGCCGAGGATGCGGCGCAGGACGTCGCGGGTCAGCTTCTTCTGCGTCACCGAGGGGTCGAGGCGGAAGGAGCGGTACATCGCCCGTCCGCCCATGCCCCCGGCTGGGGAGTGCATCGACATGGAGACCCTTCGACAGAGTTTTAGTGAGCGTACCTCTCAATGTCTCAGACTCGCTATATTGTTCCCATGCGTGAGCACGATCACGACCCGCTCCCCGCCGACGAGTTCTTCTGGCTGCTGCGCACCACCCTGCGCCGGATGCGCCGTGAGGTGCGCGACCAGTTGGCGCCGGTGGAGCTGACCCCGGCCCGGCACCGGATGCTGCGGGTGCTGGCCCGGTCCGGCGAGCCGCAGCGTCAGGCCACCCTGGCCGGCTGGCTCGACGTGGTGCCGCGCTCGATCACCTCGCTGGTCGACGACCTGGAACACGCCGGGCTGGTCGAACGCCGCCCCGACCCCACCGACCGACGCGCCACCCTGGTCGCGCTCACGGCGCAGGGCCGGGAGGTGCTGGCCGCCGCCGACACCGAGCGGCGACGCCGCGCCGACGAGCTGCTGTCCCGGCTCGACCCCGGTGAACGGGCGGAGCTGTTCCGCCTGCTGCACCGCCTGGCGGACGACTGACGGCTCAGCTCGCCGGGTCCTCGATCCCGAAGGGCAGTCGCCGCAGGCGGTCCCCGTCCCGCCGCTCGGCGGCGTCCGCCCGCAGCAGCGCCCGGTGGTCACGGTCGCGGCGGGCGGCCACCACCGCCGCCAAGAACTCCTCCGGACCGGTCCCGGGCGGTGGCGGCGGCGCGACGTGCCGCAGCGCCTCGTCGGCGAGCCGGGAGCCGAGGGCGGCACGGGACACCGGGTTCAGGCCCTGGGCCCGGACCAGGAACTGCCGCACGGTCAGGGCCAGACCGTCCGGCAGCCGACCCACGTCGGCACCGGCGGCCCACCCGGCCAGCCGGGGCGGCATCGGCACCACCTGGCGCACCGTCACCTTGCCCCGGACCCGGATCGCGTAGGTCCCGGCCAGCAGGTCCCCCAACCGCTTGCCCTGCGGCTGCACGATCGAGCAGATCAGCGCCACCGACCCCATGGTCAGCCACAGCTCCAGCACCCCGACCAGTGCCCGGACGAACGCCTGCCGGAACCGCACCGGGCCACCGTCGTCCCGCACGATCCGGATCCCCACCGCGAGTTTGCCCAGCGACCTGCCACGGCTCAGCGTCTCCACCGTGGTCGGCACCACCACGAAGAACAGCACCAGCAGCACGATGAGCAGGATCCGCGCCCCGTCGTCGGTGATGCTGCCGCCGGTCAGGGCGAGGCCGAAGAACACCAGGGCCCAGACCGCCACGACCACCGTCACGTCGATCAGCGCGGCCAGCGCCCGGGTGACGAAGGAGGTCGGCTGGTTCTCCAGCAGCACGCCCTCGCCGATCACCACGCCGTCGCGCACGTCGAGCGTCATGCCTGCTCCTGCCCTGGGATCGACCGGTCGGCCCTAGGGTAGCCAGCGTGGACATCGACGCGTTCATCGCCGTGCGGCGCCCGGCCTGGGACCGGCTCGACCAGCTGGCCCGCAGCCGCCGCCTGACCGGCGCCGAGGCCGACGAGCTGATCCGGCTCTACCAGGCCGCGGCCACCGACCTGTCCACAGTGCGCTCCGCCGCGCCGGACCCGGACACCGTGAGCCGCCTGTCCCAGTCGTTGGCCCGGGCCCGCGCCACCATCGCCGGTCGCCACGAACCCGCCTGGCGGGACGTCACCCGGTTCCTGGTGGTCGCCCTGCCTGCCGCGCTCTACCGGATCCGCTGGTGGTCGATCGCCGTCACCGGCGCCTTCCTGCTGATCGGTGGCGTGACCGCGTGGTGGGTGGCGACCCAGCCCGATGTGCTGAACGCGATGATGACCCCGGAGCAGCAGCAGGAGTACGTGACCACCGCGTTCAGCGAGTACTACGACCCGGGTGCCGGGTTCGCCGGGGTGGTGTGGACCAACAATGCCTGGGTGGCGGCGCTGTGCATCGGGGTCGGGATCACCGGGGTCGGCCCGGCCTACGTGCTGCTGAACAACGCGGTGAACGTCGGCGCCGTCGCGGGCCTGATGTCCGCCCACGACAGCCTCGGGGTGTTCTTCAGCCTGATCCTGCCGCACGGATTCCTGGAGCTGACCAGCATCTTCGTCGCCGGAGCCGCCGGGCTGCGCCTGTTCTGGGCCTGGGTCGCGCCCGGTGGTCGGCCGCGCGCGCGGGCCCTGGCCGAGGAGGGACGCTCGCTGATCACGGTGGCGATCGGCCTGGTGCTGTCGCTGTTCGTCTCCGGCGTCATCGAGGGCTTCGTCACCGGGTCGGCGCTGCCGTGGTGGGTCAAGATCGGCATCGGTGCGCTCGCCCTGGCCGGGTTCTGGACCTACACCATCGTGCTCGGTCGCCGGGCGGTGCGCTCCGGCGAGACCGGTGACCTGGCCGAGGACGAGGCCGGTTACACGGTGGCCGTGGCGGGCTGACCCCGACGACGGGCATCCGGCCGGCGCGCCGCCCCTGGTTCCGCAGGCGACGGCGGCGGCGGACGCAGCGCCGGGTGAACCGCGCCCAGCCACAGATCGGCCGCGCCCAGCGGGGCGGTGAGCACCTGACGGAAGCCGAGGGCGGTCAGGTCCGCCACCTGCGCAGGGTCCACCGTGACGGCGAATGCCTCCCGCCCGGCGGCCAGCTCGGCGGTGATCACCGGCGCGAGCAGCTCCGCCAGCAGGTCCAGCCGGTCCGGGCCCACCCGGTCGTCGGCAAGCAGGATCAGGACCCGCTGCGCCGTCGACCCGCGCAGCACGGCGATCAGCTCGGAGGTCGCCGCCATGATCGAGGGGAACGGGTCCTGCGCCGGGTCGGCGACCGGCTCGGGCGTCAGATCCAGCTCCCGGGCGATCACCCGGTGCAGGTCGAGCGCCAACCGGCTCGCCTCAGGGGGCAACCACACCGCGGCGGCGGCGACCTCCACCGACCCGTCGTCGTCCGCCCGGGCGCACCAGACCTCACCGTGTTCCAGCCCGCCGTGGCTGAGCACCAGCCGGGTCGCCGGACCTGAGCGCTCCGGGTGCGCCGCGCCGTCCGGGAGTCCGTCGCCGTCCAGGTCGATGAACGGGCGGTGGGCCTCCAGCAGTCGGGCGATCGGGTTGACGTCGACCAGCCCGGCCCGGGTGACCAGCCACCCGCTGTCCGGGACCGCGCTGTCGGGGATCAAGCGTTCGTGCACCACGTGACCCACCCGACCACTCGACCCTGGGAACTGCCTGATCACCACCAGGCGTCGATCGCCCGCCGCACCACCGGCTGCACCACCCGGTCGAGCCGGAGCAGGCCGAGCAGTGCCAGCCAGGCGGCTGCCGCGATCACCGGCCGGGTCAGCCACCAGGTCGCCGTCCACGGCTCGGGCACCGCGAGGTGCAGCCCGAAGATGACCACGCCGGTCAGCAGGAACATCGCGGTCAGGTGCCACAGGTAGAGCCCCATGGCGTGGGTGTTGGTCCAGCGCACCAGCGACGACCGGGCGGCCCGGTCGACCAGCAACGGTCGCAGGGCCACCGCCGCCGCGACCTGGGCCACCGCGAAGGTCAGCACCGGGGCGGTCGGCGGCGCCAGGTTGGACACCGCGTCCCCCGGCATCCCGATCAGCGACACCGGGTACGGCCCGACAGCGATCAGCAGCACGGTGCCCGCCAGGCCCGCGACGGCGAGCAGGGCGGCGATCCGGGTGGACAGCAGGCCACCTCCGCCGGTCAGCCGTCGCCCGGCGTCCAGCAGCCCGATCAGGTACGGCACCGCCCAGACCAGCACCAGGTTCGCGTACCCGACCTCGCCGATCCCCGCACCGAAGCGCACCAGATCGACGGCGAGCGCCGCCACACCGAGGACGACCGGCACCCGCCACCCCCAGCGCTCCCCCGCCCGCACCAGCCGCGGGGTCAGCGCGAGCAGCACTGCCTGCACCCCGAGGAACCACAGCGGCTGCGGGGCGATCCTGGCGACCTGGTGCACCACCGCCTCGGGCACCCCGACCCGGGGCAGCAGCACCACCAGGACGGCCCAGACCAGCGCGAAGCACCCGAGGCCGGGCAGCATCGACCGGATCCGGGTGCTGACGAACCGTCGTTCGTCCCGCAGGCGCTGCCAGCCGTGCCGAGCCGCCACCCCGGCCACGAAGAACAGCACCGGCAGCGGCTGCAGCCAGGTGAGCAGCCACCCCCAGCCGTGTCCGAGGGCGTTCCCGATCGCCAGCTGATGTCCGTCCCAGCTCGCCTCCACCATCAGCCAGTGCAGCGCCACCACCGCGAGGATGCCGACGGCGCGCAGACCGTCGACGTAGTGGTCGCGGGTGTCCCGCACCGGGGACGGAGCCGGCGTCGGATGTGGGGTCGGATGTGGGGTCGGAATCGGAGCCGGTCGGAGCAGCGTCGTGGTCATGGCACCAGCCTTCAGCGCGCTGACCTGGGAGAACATGAAGAAGCCCGCCGGGTGTCCGGCGGGCTTCTGGAACGTTCGAGTAGGGATTTCCCCCGGCTGTGTCAGACCCCGAGCTTCAGGTAGCGCAGCACCGCCAGCACCCGACGGTTGTCCCCGGCGTCCTGGGCCAGGTCGAGCTTGCCGAAGATCGACGTCACATGCTTCTCCACCGCCCCCGCCGACAGGTAGAGCCGCTCGGCGATCGCCGCGTTCGACCGCCCCTCGGCCATCATCTCCAGCACCTCGACCTCCCGGGCGCTGAGCCGGGCCAGTCCGGGGTCGACCCGGGCGGCGCCCATCAACTGCCCGACCACCTCGGGGTCGAGCACCGTCTGACCGGCGGCGATCCGTTCCAGGGCGTCCAGGAAGTCCCGGACCTCGGCGACCCGGTCCTTGAGCAGGTAACCGGTGCCGCGCGCATCACTGCCGAACAGTTCGGTGGCGTAGCTGGTCTCCACGTACTGGGAGAACAGCAGCACCCCGACCCCCGGGTGGTCGCGCCGGATGGCCAGCGCCGCTCGTAGCCCCTCGTCGGTGAACGTCGGCGGCATCCGCACGTCCAGCACCGCCACGTCGGGCCGCGCGGTGAGGGTGGGCAGCTCGGCCAGCAGGGCGTCGGCGTCCGCCCGGGCGCTGAGCACCTGGTGTCCACGTCGGGTCAGCAGGGCGACCAGCCCGTCGCGCAGCACGGCCGAGTCCTCGGCGATCACGACGTTCAGCGGGGTCATCGGGCACTCGTCGGCAGGCTCACGGTGATCACCGTAGGGCCACCGACCGGGCTGTCGATGTCGACGGTGCCGTCCACCGCGGCCGCCCTGTCACCGAGTCCGGCCAGACCGGAGCCGCCGGAGGCACCGGGCAGCCCGGGGGCCGCACCGCCGTGGCCGTTGTCGGTCACCCGCAGCACGACCCGGCGCCGCACGGTGCTGACCTCGACCGCCGCCCGGCTCGCCCCGGAGTGCTTGACCGCATTGCTCAACAGTTCCGCGGCCGCGTAGTAGGCGATGGTCTGGATCTCCGGGTCCGGCTCCCGGCGCAGGTCGGTCTGCACCGCGACGCTCAGCGGGCACCGGGCGGCCAGGGTGGTGAGCGCCACCGCCAGGCCGTCGTCCAGCGCCGGGGGGTGGATGCCGCGGGCGATCTCCCGCAGTTCGGCCAGGGTGTCCTTCAACCCGCTGTGCGCGGCACCCAGCAGCGCCGCCGACTCCGGGTCGGGGCCCTCGGAGAGCCGGTCCTTCACGTCGCCGATCTGCATCGCGACCGCCACCAGGCGCGCCTGGGTACCGTCGTGCAGATCGCGCTCGATCCGGCGCAGCCGGGCGTCGGCGTCCTGCACCGCGACGCTGCGGGTCCGCTCCAGGTGCGCGACCCGCAGGCTGCCCTCGGTCGGTCCGAGCAGCGCGCCGCTGAGGCCCTGGAACAGCCGGCCGAGGCCGCGGGTGAAGTACCACCAGATCACCAGGAACAGCAGCCCGCCGATGATCAGCAGCACCTGTCGCGGCGGAGTGTCGATGAAGTAGCTGTCACCGAAGTTCGCCCCCCGGTGCAGCTGCCCGTCGGTGCCGCGCTGGGCGGGCAGGAACCGGGACCAGCTCCAGTGCGTGATCCCGCCGACCCCGACCGCCAGGAACGTCAGCGACAGGATCGCGCCGAGCAGGGACAGCGGCCACGCCACCAGGCCGAAGAGCAAGGCCCGCCAGCCGGCGGCGTCCCCCCACATCGACACCAGCCGCCGCCAGAACCCGTGCACCTCTCGCCGACGCGGCGGTGCGGGGACCTCGATCCCCAGCGCCGACCGGGCCAGGGACCGGAAGACGTTGCCCCACCCGCGGGCACCGAGCACCAGGGCGCCGGGCACGAACAGTCCGACCACGGTCACCAGGAGTCCGGCGGTCAGGGACACGGTCAGCAGGAGGTAGACCAGGGCGAAGGTGCTGAGCAGCATCATCGCCAGCAGATAGCCGAAGACGCGCCAGGTCCGGCCGAGCGCCGACCAGTGGGCCGCCTCGTCCCACGGACGGACGACGGGACGGGTGCCGGCGGGCTGGGCCTCGGGTGGTGTGTCGGTGGTGCTGGACATCGGGTGCTCCTCGCAGGGGGTGGGTCGCTGCGACCATCGTCCCGTGCGGCGGGTTCGGCATGACACCCGGGGACCCGGTGAGGCAGGGTGGGGTTATCCCCCGTTCGGGTGGAGCAGAGATCCGCGTTCGCGCGGTCGGCTGTGTCGAGCACAGGCGCAGATCGAGCATTCTTTGTGACCCCCGACACGGCCAGGGGCACTGATCGCGTGCGCCCGATGTCACGAAACGGTAACGATCCAAGATTAGGTAAAGTCGCAGGCCAGGCCCACTTTACCTAGGTAAAGTCGCACCACTTCAGCACCGAATCGCCCGGATCGCATTGGCCGTATCGGCCGATCTGGGCAATGGTGGTCAACGACCAGATCAACGAGTTGGTCGGCAGGGAGCACGGATTCACGGCCCTCGCAGCACCCTTCCCGGTGCGCCATGCGAGGGCCGATTCACGTGCTCACGAGAGTCGGTCCCGCCCACGACAACCGGGCGGTGATCACTCCGCGGAGGGTTGCCGACCCGACACGTGGGACACCTGGCGCGGACTCAGCGCGCTCCACCCGGAGCGCCGACTCCCCCGGTGCGCGTGTCACGGACGTGACGAGGTGGATGAGTGACAGGACTGCGCGTCGAAGGCGTGTACAAGGTCTTCGGACGACGCCCCGAGCAAGCGGTACGCCGCCTGCGGGAGGGTGCTGGCCGGGACGAGGTCAAGCAGTGGGGCACCGCTGCGGTGATCGACGCCAATCTGGAGATCGCCTCCGGTGAGACGTTCGTGGTGATGGGGCTGTCCGGCTCCGGCAAGTCGACCCTGATCCGGATGCTGAACGGCCTGTGGAAGCCCACCGCCGGCCGAGTGCTGCTCGGCGACGACGACCTGGGCGCGGTGAGCGCGAGCCAGCTGCGCGACATCCGCCAGCGCAAGGTGTCGATGGTCTTCCAGCACTTCGCCCTGCTGCCCCACCGCACCGTGCTGGACAACGCCGCCTACCCGCTCGCCCTGCAGGGCATCGCGAAGGAGGAGCGGAACGCCAAGGCCCGCGAGGCGCTCGGCATGGTGGGTCTGGACCAGTGGGCCGACCACCTGCCGCACGAACTGTCCGGCGGCATGCGCCAGCGGGTGGGCCTGGCCCGTGCGCTGGCCGCCGACACCGACATCCTGCTGATGGACGAGGCGTTCTCCGCCCTCGACCCGCTGATCCGGCGCGAGATGCAGGACCAGCTGCTCGAACTGCAGCAGACCCTGGGCAAGACCATCGTCTTCATCACCCACGACCTGAACGAGGCGATGTACCTCGGTGACCGGATCGCCGTGATGCGGGACGGCCGGATCGTCCAGGTCGGCACCAGCGAGCAGATCCTCTCCGACCCGGCGGACGACTACGTGGCGCAGTTCGTCGCCGACGTGGACCGGACCCGGGTGCTCACCGCCTCCTCGGTGATGCGCCGCCCGGCGGCCGTCGCCACGCTCCAGGGCGGCCCCCGCTTGGCCCTGCGCACCATGCAGGAGCAGCAGGTCGCCGCCGCCTACGTGGTGGACCGCACCCGGAAGCTCCAGGGCATCATCCGGGACGAGGACGCGGTCCGCGCCACCCGCGAGGGCGCCGAGACGCTGGTCGGCCGGGTGGACACCAGCCTGGGCTCGGTGTCCGTGGACACCCCGCTCTCCGACGTCTTCGCCCCCGCCGCCGAGTCCCCGCTGCCGGTGCCGGTCACCGACGAGCAGGGCCGCCTGGTCGGCGTGATCCCGAGGGTCACCCTGCTGGAGGCGATGGTCCCGCCGGAGACCACGACGCCCCCGGAGGGCACCCCGACCGTTGACGACCGCACCGATGTGGAGGTGACGGCATGAGCTCCGCGACCATCGCCGACTGGATGCCCCGCCTGCCCCTGGGCGAGTGGGTCGACTCCGCGGTCACCTGGATCACGACCACGTTCAGTGGTCTGTTCAAGGTGATCCGCGAGGCATTGACCGGCGCCTACGACGGCCTGGACACCGTGCTCAGCGGTCCGCCGTTCTGGCTCATCATCATCGCCCTGGCCCTGATCGCCCTGTTCGCCAAGGGGTGGAAGCTCGCCGTCGGCACTCTGGTCGGCTTCCTGGTCATCGCCGGGGTCGACCAGTGGGGCAATGCGATGGACTCGCTCGCCCTGGTCATCCTGGCCAGCGCGGTGGCCCTCATCATCGCGATCCCGCTCGGCATCTGGGCGGCCAGGAACGACGCGGTCTCCCGCACCCTGCGCCCGATCCTCGACTTCATGCAGACCATGCCGGCCTTCGTGTACCTGATCCCCACCGTGGTGATCTTCCGGGTCGGCGTGGTGCCGGGCATCGTCGCCACCGTCATCTTCGCGATGGCCCCGGGCGTGCGCTTCACCGAGCTCGGTCTGCGTCAGGTCGACCGCGAGGTGGTCGAGGCCGGACACGCCTTCGGTTCCACCGACGGCCGCATCCTGCGCCAGATCCAGCTGCCGCTGGCGATGCCCACCATCATGGCGGGCGTCAACCAGGTGATCATGCTCGCCCTGTCGATGGTGGTCATCTCCGGCATGGTCGGCGCCGGTGGCCTGGGTGGCGACGTGGTCGCCGCGCTGAACCGGGTCAACATCTCCCTCGGCTTCGAGGCCGGACTCGCCGTGGTCATCCTGGCGATGTTCCTGGACCGGGTCACCTCAGCCTTCGGCACCAAGTCCAAGGTCGCCAAGGCCGTGGCCGCCGCCTCCGCCTCGCACTGATGCACCATCCCCTCACCACCCCTCGAAAGGACGCCATGCGCCTGCGCAACACCCTGATCGTCGCCACCGCCCTGGGCACCTCCGTCGCCCTGGCCGCCTGCTCCTCCGACTCCGGCAGCTCCGACGCCGAGCGGCTGGACAACGGTGACCTGTCGACCGTCTCCATCGGGATCCACTCCGGTTGGGACGAGGGCATCGCCGTCTCGCACCTGTTCGCCGCCATGCTCGAGGACGACGGCTACAGCGTGGACACCGAGGAGGCCGACCCGGGTGTGGTCTATACCGGCATCACCGGTGGCGACTTCGACGTCAACTTCGACATGTGGCTGCCCACCACCCACGCCGACTACTGGGAGCAGTACGGCGACCAGATGGAGGACCTGGGCACCTGGTACGACGACGCCAAGCTCACCATCGCGGTGAACGAGGACGCGCCGATCGACAGCCTGGACGAGCTGGCCGAGAACGCCGACCTGTTCGACAACCGCCTGGTCGGCATCGAGGCGGGTGCCGGCCTGACCCGGATCACCCAGGACGAGGCCATCCCCACCTACGGCCTGGACGACATGGAGTACGTGGTCTCCTCGACCCCGGCCATGCTCGCCGAGCTCAAGGGTGCCACCGACGCCGGCGAGAACATCGCCGTCACCCTGTGGCGTCCGCACTGGGCCTACGACGCGTACCCGATCAAGGACCTCGAGGACCCCGAGGGCGCGATGGGCGACGCCGAGGAGATCCACACCGTCGGCCGCACCGACTTCGCCACGGACTACCCGACGCTGAGCAAGCTGATCGAGAACTTCACCCTCACCGACGAGCAGCTGTTCTCCCTGGAGAACCAGGTGTTCAACGAGGACGGTGGCTCCGACCCGGCCGAGTCCGTGCGGACCTGGCTGGACGCGAACCCCGACTTCGTGACCGACCTGAAGGAGAAGGCCGGGGTCTGACCTCGCCCGACGCCTGACACGACGACGGCCCCGGTGGATCACCACCGGGGCCGTCGTCGCATCTCCGCTCAGGACTGCGCTGCCTGCACCGCCCGCCGCAGGTCCGGCTCCAGGTAGATCACCCGGGCGATCGGCACCGCCGCCCGCACCCGCCCTTCCGCCGCGTCGATGGCGTGCGCGACCTCGGCGGCCGACTCGTCCGCGGTGACCTCGATCTTCGCGGCGACCAGCAGCTCCTCCGGGCCGAGGTGCAGGGTGCGCAGGTGGATCACCGAGGGCACGCCCTCCCCGACCAGCGCCGCCTTGATCGCATCGACGTCCGTGCGGCTGGCGGACTCGCCGAGCAGCAGCGACTTGGTCTCGATCGCCAGCACCACCGCGATGCAGACCAGCAGCAGACCGATCGCCGCCGAGCCCACAGCATCCCAGCGGCCGTCGTGGGTGCCCAGGGTCATCCCGACGCCGAACAGGGCGAACAGCAGGCCCAGCAGTGCCCCGAAGTCCTCCAGCAGCACCACGGGCAGCTCTGGCGCCTTGGCGGTGCGGATGTACTGCCACCAGGACTGGTCGCCCCGGGTGTGGTTGGCCTCCTTGATCGCGGTGCGGAAGGAGGTGCCCTCCATCGCGAGGCTGGCGATCAGCACGACCACGGGCACCCAGTGCCAGGACTCGATCGGGTGCGGGTCGGCGAACTTGTGCCAGGCCTCGTAGAGCGCGAACAGGCCACCGAGGCTGAACAGCACGATGGACACCACGAAGGCGTAGAGGTAGCGCGCCCGGCCGTAGCCGAAGGGGTGTTCCTCGTCGGCGGCCCGACGGGCCCGCTTGCCGCCGATCAGCAGCAGCACCTGGTTGCCGGAGTCGGCCACCGAGTGCACCGACTCGGCCAGCATCGAGCTGGAGTGCGTGAGCAGGTAGGCGATGAACTTGGTCACCGCGATCCCGAGGTTCGCCGAGAGCGCGGCGATGATCGCCTTGTTGCCGCCACCGTGTGCCATCAGCGATCTCCCTGTCGGTTGTCAGCACGAGCCGGGGAGATGCTAGACGACGGATGCCCCGGGCAATCACCCGGGGCATCCGTGTCGCGGCGGCGGGAGCGCCCGCTTCGGCGCCTGGCCGCGACGGTCAGACGGCGCGCGCCTCGGACTCCAGCAGCACCGGGATGCCGTCGCGCACCGGGTAGGCCAGCGGACGGTCGGGGTCGGTGGAGACCAGCTCGGGCTGGCCGCCGGGGCCGACCCCGTCGACCAGGGTGGTGCCGGTGACCGGGCAGCGCAGCAGCTCGCGCAGCCAGGGCGCCAGTCCGGTGGTGTTCTCGCTCATGCTCAGCTCTCCTGCCGGACCAGCGCGAGCACGTCGTCGCGCACCTTCTCCATGATGTCCTCGTCCGCCGCCTCGACGTTCAGGCGCAGCAGCGGCTCGGTGTTCGACGCGCGCAGGTTGAACCACCACTGCGGGTGGCCGTCCCAGTGCGAGACGGTCAGGCCGTCCAGCTCGTCGGTGGTGACCGGCCCGGCACCCTGCTCGGTGACGTAGGCGTGGATCACCCGTTCCCGAGCGGATGCCACGTCGTCCACCCGGGAGTTGATCTCCCCGGAGGCCACGTAGGGCTGGTACTGCTCCGCCAGCGCGGACAGCGGGTGCGGCTGACCACCGAGGGCCGCCAGCACGTGCAGCGCCGCGAGCATCCCGGTGTCCGCGAAGAAGAAGTCCCGGAAGTAATAGTGCGCGGAGTGCTCGCCGCCGAACACCGCCTGGGACTCGGCCATCTGCGCCTTGATGAACGAGTGCCCCACCCGGGTCCGTACCGGGGTGGCACCGGCGGCGGAGACCAGGTCCGGCACCACCTGGGAGGTGATGAGGTTGTGGATGATCACCGGGTTCGGGCGGCCGGCGGCCTGCTCCTTGGCGATCTCGCGCAGGCCGACCAGTGCGGTGATCGCCGACGGGGACACCGGGTCGCCGTTCTCGTCCACCACGAAGCAGCGGTCGGCGTCGCCGTCGAAGGCCAGACCGATGTCGGCGCCGTGCTCGACCACGGCCCGCTGCAGGTCGACCAGGTTCTTCGGCTCCAGCGGGTTCGCCTCGTGGTTGGGGAAGGTGCCGTCCAGCTCGAAGTACAGCGGCACCACCTCCAGCGGCAGCTCCGGCAGCCCGGCCTCGGTGCCCAGCACGGCGGGTGCGGTGTAGCCACCCATCCCGTTCCCGGCGTCGACGACGACCTTGAGCGGGCGGATGCCGGACAGGTCGACCAGGCCGCGCAGGAAGGCCGCGTAGTCGGTGAGCATCTCCTGATCGGTGATCGTGCCCGGCTGCGCCACCGCGGTCGGCAGGCCCTCGCCGAGGAACCGCGACGCGAGGTCGCGCACCGCCGACAGCCCGGAGTCCTGTCCGACCGGACGGGCACCGGCACGGCACAGCTTGATCCCGTTGTACTCGGCCGGGTTGTGCGAGGCGGTGAACATCGCGCCCGGGATGCCGAGCGAGCCGGAGGCGAAGTACAGCCCGTCGGTCGAGCACAGCCCGATCCGGATCACGTCCACCCCGCGGGCCGCCAGACCCTCCGCGAAGGCACCGACCAGCTCGGGGCCGGAGGGGCGCATGTCGTTGCCGATCACGACGCGAGGCGTCTGGTCGGCGGCCTCCGGCAGCACCACCACCTCGGCGAAGGCGGCACCGATCGCGCGGGCGACCTCAGCGTTCAGCTGGTCGGGCACCGTGCCGCGCACGTCGTAGGCCTTGATCAGGCCGGTGAGGTCGGGCAGGTCTGCGGGGGTCGTCTCGGGCACGCCCGCCACTCTAGCCGGGCGAGGCGGCTCAGCGCCGGGAGGAACGCTCGACCACCTGGTCCCGGGTCAGCGCTGTGCCGTCCCCGTCCAGCGGGATCCAGGCGCGGTGCTCGCAGGCGTGGCAGGACACGAACGTCACCTCGGTGCCGTCGGCCAGGGTCAGCCGCAGCCGGGTGAGCCGGTCCGACCCGCAGGCGGCGCAGGCCGCGGTGCCCACCGGGTGGTGCTGATCCTGCCGGGCCAGCGACCCGAGGGGCAGCACCGGTTCGGCCGCCCGACGACCCCGTCGTCCCCCGCTCCCCTGCGCCATGCTGTCAGTCCTCGTCGCCGCGCAGCACGCGCAGGTGACCGCGCCGTCGGTCCTCGGTCAGTCGTTGGGCTGGGGGCAGCCCCTCGGGGACCGCGGCCTGGGCCGGGCGGCCTGCCTCACGCACCGCCTCCGCCAGGGCGACCAGGTCGTCGTGACTCGGACCGGTCTCGACGAACTCCGGTGCCAGCCGCACCACGTCCCACCCGCGGGGCGCCGTCAGCCGGGAGGCGTGCTCAGCGCACAGGTCGTAGGAGTGCGGCTCCGCGGTGGTCGCCAACGGGCCGAGCACGGCCGTCGAGTCGGCGTACACATAGGTGAGGGTGGCCACCGCCGGACGACCGCACGCGGTGCGGGAGCACTGGCGGACGGATCTCACGGGGATGACCGTACCCCGCCACACCCGGGACCCGCGGCATGACAGCGCGCACCGGCCGTCGACCGCTGGCGGCGTTAGAGTCGCCGGATGGCCCCCAGCCGCTTCCTGCCGGACTTCTCCGCGCCGCGTCGACTCGATCCCGTGCGCCGACGGGACCGTCGCGGCCGCGGTCTGCGCGGTCCCCTGCTCCCGGCCTCCCTGCCCGCCGCGCGCAGCCGGGGTGAGCGCTTCGACGACCTGGTGCTCGGGTCGGTCGAACGCCTGGAACTGCGCTGGGGCCGACAGCTGGACGGGGTGGAGTTCGCGGTCGAGGACGTGCCCCCCGCCGACCCCGCGCCGTGGGAGCGCGGCGGTGTGCCGCTCGGGCGCTGCTTCCCGAGCGAACCCGGCCTGCCGCCCCGGATCGTGGTCTACCGGCGACCGGTGGAGACCCGCGCGGTGGGCAGCGACGACCTGGGCGAGCTGGTGCACGAGGTCGTGGTCGACCAGGTGGCCCACCTGCTCGGCCGCGCGCCGGAGGAGATCGACCCCCAGCTCGGGGACGGGCGCTAGTCTGACCCGGCCATGACGACCTCCCCCAGCTCCGCCCTGCCCGCCGTGCGCGTGGTGACCATCGTGTTCAATCCGGGACCGGAACTGGACGCCTTCGTGGACAGCCTGGCGTCCGCGACCACCGCACCGGTGGAACTGGTGATCGTGGACAACGGCGCCGATCCGGAGCTGACCGACCGGGCCGCGGCGCGCAGCGGTGCCCGGGTGGTGCGCACCGGGAAGAACCTCGGCTACGGCGGTGGTGCGAACGCCGGTGCCGCGGGGGCGACCCAGGACTGGATCGTGGTGGCGAACCCGGACGTCATCTGGCAGCCGGGTTCGCTGGACGTGCTGCTGCGGGCAGCCGGCCGCATCCCCTCCGCCGGGTCGCTCGGCCCCGCGCTGCTGAACGAGGACGGCACCGTCTATCCCTCGGCGCGCGAGCTGCCCTCCCTGACCCAGGGCGCCGGGCACGCCGTGCTGGGCAAGGTCTGGCCGGGCAACCCGTGGACCCGGGCGTACCACCGGCGCCAGGAGTCGGTCGGCACCGAACGACCCGCCGGCTGGCTGTCGGGCGCCTGCCTGCTGCTGCGCCGCGACGCCTTCGAGGCCCTGGGCGGATTCGACACCAGCTACTTCATGTTCTTCGAGGACGTGGACCTGGGCGAGCGGCTCGGCCGTGCGGGCTGGGCCAACGTCTACGTCCCGGATGCCGCCGTCGTGCACGTCGGCGGGGTGTCCTGGAAGGCGCGCCCGGCCCGGATGATCGCCGCGCACCACGCCAGTGCCCGGCAGTACCTGCACCGGCGCTACCACCGGTGGTGGCAGTGGCCGGTGCGGGTGGCCGTCAGCCTCGGGCTGGGTCTGCGCGAGCGGGTGGAGCTGCGGGCAGCCCGTTAGCCACCCCGCGTCGCCCGATCCCCCGACCAGCTGCGACGGCTACCCGATCAACCGAGGCCGGCGCGGTCGGCGGGCCGCACGCGCACGGTGGACGCTCCGCCCGGATCCGACACCGGGGACACGACCGCGATCAGGTCACCGTCGTCCACCGTGGTCCAGGTGAACAGCGACCAGGCGATCCGCACCCCCTCCGGCGCGACGACCTCCACCGCGGTGGTGTCGGCGTCCAGGTCGGCCAGGTCCACCCGATCGGTGCTGCCGACGCCGACGCTGACCTGGTGCTCGCCCAGCAGCCCGCGCGCCCCGTAGGTCCGCACCGTCACCTCGGCGGTGGGGCCGGTGGCGGTCTCGTCGTCGGTCGGCAGCTGTCCCTGGGTGGGGGTCGGCGACGGTGTGTCCGCGGGTGCGCTGACCGCGGCGTCGTCGGCGGCCAGCACCGACAGCATCAGGCGCGCGTCGGCCCCGGCGGGCCGGGCCGCCACACCGCCGCCGGTGCCGGTGGAAGCGGCCCAGGTGCGGTCCATCCGGGGCACCGAGTCCTGCTCGCCGGCCTTGCCCTCCCGGGCCAGCGACGCCCCGGCGACCACCGGTTGATCGGCCTGGACGACGGCGGTGTACGGCCCGGCGGGCAGGCCGCCCAGGGACAGGTCGGTGACGATCCCGGGGTCGAGGGTCAGGTCCTGCGCACCAGCGAGCGGCACCTCCCCGTCCGGTCCGACCAGGGTGACCGAGACGGTCGCGGCGGTGTCCCCCGGCGCGACCAGGCGCAGCTGCGCGGCATCCGGGTCGTCGACCGCGGTCTGCTGCAGCATCAGACCGGGCACGATCTGCTCGTCGGCGGGGGCCGTGCCCGCGGTGACCAGGTCGGTGCCGCGCGGGGTCAGTCCGTCCAGCAGCGAGTCCTGGAGGTAGGCGGAGACCTGTCCACCCGATGCCTGGGCGTGCACGACGATCCGGCGCTGTTCGGCCGCGACGCCGGGCAGGACGACCGTCCGACTGGACTGCGGGGCGACCAGCACGTCGGCGCTGGTCGACAGGTCCACCGCTCCCGCCGGGCCCCACATGGTCAGCGACACCTGCGCGGTGGTGACCCCGGGGTTCACCAGCACCAGGTCGGCGGTGCTCTCCAGCTCGGTGCTGCCACCGACCAGCCACACGTCGGAGGCCGCGGTGGTGCAACTGCCCGCTGCCAGGCCGCGCAGGTCGCCATCGGTGGTGACCGCGCTGGTGGTGCCGACGATCCGTGCCGCCTGACCGTCCTGGGCGGGCGCGCTGAGCACCGCCGGGGCGGACAGGTCGCGCAAGGTGGCCGAACCACCGGAGAGCGCCGAGGCGGCACCACCCAGCGGGGTCAGGGTCGCCGCGCTGCCACCGGAGAGGTCCACCGCGCTGATCCGCTGCACGGGGTCGACCGGCACCCGGCTGAACGCCGAGCCCCCGGCGTCCGACTCCTCCGGCAGGGTGAGCGGCCCCGGGCAGACCAGGGACGTCGTGCCGGCCGGGACGTCCACCTCGGTGGCACCGGTGGCGGCGAGATCGGCACGCGGCAGGGCGATCCCCAGGGCGGCGGCGCCACCGGCCAGGGCGAGCACCGCCAGTCCGCTGATCCAGCGGGCGGCACGGCCGCGGGTGTCGGATCCGGTCATCTCATCTCCTCCCGGCACGACGACGGCGCACCGGCACGGCGAGCAGCAGGGCGAGCGCACCCACCAGACCCTGGGCGAGCAGCCACGGGGTCCGGTCGGCGGGTTGGTAACGCACGACCAGGTCGCCACCGGTGGCACCGACCTCGAAGGTCTGACGCCAGCCCTGGGTGACGCTGCGCAACGGCTCCCCGTCCAGGGTCGCGCGCCATCCGGAGTCGGCCCGTTCGGCCAGGACCAGCAACCGCCCCTCGGCCCCGGCGGCGATGGTGGTGTCGACGGTCAGATCCGCCGCCGGGACCGCGACCGCGTCGGCGCTGCTCAGCCCGGTCGCGGTGGCGGCACCGGAGGCGTCCGGCACCAGCCGGGCCCAGGCGGTGACCACCGGGGCCACCTGGCCGTCCACGGTGCTGGGCTGGACCCGCCAGATCACTCCGGCCGGGACCTCGGTGATGCGTTCCAGACCGGGGGTGGCGTCCAGCCGGCCGACCAGAGCGGTCCGCTGCTGTCCCAGGGCGGTGGTGTCGTCCTCGTCGATGGTCGGCACCAGGACGTCGGCCACCGCCAGTGCCGCCAGCTCGGCCGACACGTCCTCCCCCGAACTGACCGACAGCCGGGCCACCAGATCGACCAGTTCCGCGCTCGCGGGATCGGTGGCGGTGCTGTGCGGCCGGGCCAGGGCACCGGTCAGCGTCCGGGTGCGGACCACCGCCGACGCCTCGACCAGCCGCGGACCGTCCCCGCGCAGCAGCTGCCATCCGGTCACGCCGCCGTCCTGCGGGGTCAGCGCCAGGACGCGCGGCGCGTCCGGCCCCTGTTGGGTCTGACGCCCGATCGCGGGGACCACGGAGTCGTCGACGGTGCGCAGCGTCGGGGTCTGACGGCTCTGCCAGGCCCAGCTCGTGGCCCCGGCGATCGGCAGCAGGACGGCCAGCAGCGTGACCAGCCCGGCGGTGACCTGACGCCACCCGAAGTTCACCTCGGCCAGCGCCGTCTGCACACCACGGCTGCCGAGCACCGCGGCGGCCAGCAGACCGGCGTAGGCGAAGGACAGCCCCGATCCAGTCCAGCCGACGACCGCTGCCCCTGCCTCCTGACCGACGACGACCCGCTGGGCCAGCACCGCGGCGGCCAGCCCGAGGGCGGCCATCAGCCAGCCGAGCCGCACCCCGCGCGCCACGTCGCGGCCACGGCCGAGGGCGATCAGCGCCGGCACCAGCACCGCCGCACCGGCGAGGGCCGGCCACCAGGCGGCCAGCTCCGAGCCGAGCAGGTCGGCGAGCCAGCCGGGAAGCAGGGCGGAGGAGTCCGCCGGTACGCCGAGCACCTGCTGCAGCGCCTGCGCCGGAGCGGATGCCTGCGGCACCCCCGGGTCTGCCACCAGCAGGCGCCATCCGTCCGCACCGCGGGACACGGCCTCGGCCAGGGTGGGGCCCAGCAGCACCAGCGCGGGCAGCCCGGCGACCAGGAGCCGACGGCGGCGGCCCCGGGGGGCGCAGCAGGCGGCGGCGATCAGCAGCACCAGGCCCGGGACGAGCAGCACGGGTGCCCCGGCGGCGATCAGCGCCAGCGCCAGGGATGCCCCGGCCGCGGCGGCGATCGACCCGGTCGGCGTCGGGTCGTCCGGCGCGAGGGCGTCCCCGGTGGTGTCCGGGTCGCCGGGGTGGTCCAGGTCGGGCAACGAGATGGAGGTGGTCACCGGCGCGGGGTCGGCGGCCGGCACGGTGGCGACGCCCCGGACCGGGGTGGCGGTGTCCGCCTCGTCGACAGCCGAGCGCGGGACGGTCGGGGCGTCGGCGTCGTGATCGACGGATGCGTCATCGGGATCGACGGACTCGGTCTCGACCGCGGTCTCGGTCTCGGTCTCGGTCTCGGTCTCGGTCGCCACAGCTGTCCCGCGGCGTCGGCGCCGACGACCGCCGCGTCGCATCTCCCGGAAGCCGGCGCGCGCCCATGCCTCGGGGTCACCCCATTCCTCCGGCGACAGTTCGGCACGGCCGACCACCGGCTCCCGCGAGGCGGTCTCCAGCCCGGAACGCACCCGGTCCACCTGCTGCGCGCCGACGGCGCGGGCCAGCCCGAGCAGGAACCAGGGCAGCGCCAGATGCACCAGCACCGCGCCGATCCGCCCGTCCCCGGTGGCGAGCAGCAGACTCGGCAACACGGCCCAGGTCACCGCCGCCCACAGTCGCACCGCCACCGAGCGGGTCGCGGCACCGGCGGCGAACCAGGCGCCGAGCCCGGCCAGCAGCACCGATCCGAGCAGCAGGACGCTCAGGGCCAGATCCACGCTGCCACCGGCCAGCAGGGTGAACGGCAGCAGAGCGGTCAGCAGGGCGTCGGCCGGGCCACGGGCACCGAGCTCGCCCGGCACCCAGCCGGAGCTGATCGTCTGCCACAGGTCACCCAGCCCGCTGCCGGAGGGCATCAGGTCACCGGCGTCGAGCCCGGCCCCACCGAGTGCCGCCACCAGCGGCCGGCCCAGCGCCGCCGCCGTGACCACCAGCAGCACCACCGCCAGCACCCCGAGGGTGACCCGGCGGCGACGGGCCAGGGCTGCCAGCTCGCGCAGTTCCAGTTCGGAGGGCGCCCGACGCACCCGGCGAGCCTCGGCGCGGGTCAGTCGCCGGTCGCGCCACTGCCGCCAGATGGTGCGCGGGTCGGCCTGCAACGGACGCAGAGCACGGCGAGGCAGCCGTCGGGTGCGGGCGGCGCGACGCCGTGCGCGCAGTACGGCGCCCGGCCGGCCGAGCGCCCCCGCCGTGGCGGCGAGCTCGGCCCAGGCGAGTCCGGGTTCCTTGCTCGCGATCCGGATCAGCACCCGGAGCAGGGCGGTCAGGCAGGCGATCAGCGCCACGAAGGGGACGGCGATCGCCGGGACGGCGACCAGCCGCTGGTGCAGCAGGGCGACCCGGCGGGCCCGGTAGGAGCGGCGGGGGTCGGCACCGTCCGGCTCGCCGTCGGCGTCGAGGTCGACGAATGCCTCCGGCCCGGTGTCGGGGCCGCGCAGTCCGTGCAGCGATGCCTGGGCGTGGCGCACGACCGCGGTCGGCACCACCACCACCCGGTGACCGGCCAGGCGTGCGCGCCGACACAGGTCGAGCCCGTCGCCGAAGGGTCCGAGCACCGGGTCGGGTCCGCCGAACTCGATCCACAGGTCCCGGCGCACCAGCATCCCCGCGGTGCCGACCGCCAGCACGTCGTCACGACCGTCGTGCTGGCCCTGATCGACCTCACCCGGTTCGACGTCGCGCGCGCGGTGACCGGCGCGGGAGGTGCGCAGCCCGACCTCCAACAGCCGCACGGGGCGGGTCCAGGTGCGCTGTTTGGTGCCCGCGATCGCCACCGAGGGTGCCGCCTCCACCGCTCGCACCAGCTCGGCCAGTGCCGCGGGGTCCGGGGCACTGTCGTCGTGCAGCAGCCACAGCCAGCCGTCGGTGGCGGATCCGGCGGCGGTGGTCACCGCGGCGCCCATGGTGGTCGCCCGCGGGTCGTGCAGCAGGGTGCCGGCCACTCCGGCGGCGTCCATCGTCTCGGCCACCCGCGGATCGAGGCCCGGGCCGACGTCGACCAGGACGACCCGGTCCGGCGCCCGGTCCTGGGTCGCCAGCGCCCGAAGGGTCGCCGGGAGGAACGGGCTGCGGCCACGGGTGACGACGACCGCCGTCACCACGGAGGTGACGGTCGGTGCCGAGGCGGTGGAGGGGGTCTGTTCGGGCATCCTCACGCCATCATGCGGCCCGGCGGCCGCGATCCGTCAGACCACACGCCGCTTGAGCTTGCGGCGCTCTCGCTCGGACAGCCCGCCCCAGATGCCGAAGCGCTCGTCGTTCTCCAACGCGTACTCCAGGCACTCGGACTTGACCTCGCAGCTCTGGCAGACCTTCTTGGCCTCGCGGGTGGAGCCGCCCTTCTCCGGGAAGAACGCCTCGGGGTCGGTCTGGGCGCACAGCGCGCGTTCCTGCCAGCCCATCAGCCCGTCGTCCTCGGGGCTGCCGAACAGCGGCAGCACCGCCGCTCCCTGGGTCGCCGGGGCGGTGAGCGCGTCGGACGGGAAGCCCCCGTCGTCGTCGAGCAGATTCCACATGTGTGCCTCCGCGCTCGATCGTGGTGAAGTGCTGTCGGTGGTGCCCCTGCCACCGATCCGCACCACGGTCGCTGCGGGCAGCGTGGCGGTGTGTCGGTGTTCTCTGGGAGAAATTACACGAGTGTCGTTCCCATACGTCAAGCCGGGCCGTGCTATTGGCGGCTCATCTGCCGGAATGTCCGCTTCCCCGACCGGGCACCTTCACCGGCCCTTCACCACCGCGTGATCATGGGCAACGCACAGCTCGTCCTAGGCTGACCGGATGACCGAGTCGTCAGCGCCCACGATCGCCGCCCTGCTCACCGGCCTGATCCGCGACCCCGGGCGACCCCGGCTCACCTGGTACGGCCCCGAGGGTGAACGCATCGAGCTGTCCGGCGCGGTGCTGGACAACTGGGTGGCCAAGACCACCAATCTGCTGGTCGAGGAGTTCGACGCCGGGCCGGGCACCCGACTGCGGCTCGACCTGCCGGTGCACTGGCGCACGCTGGTCTGGGCACTCGCCGCCTGGCGGGCCGGCGCGACGGTGCTGCCGACCGACGCCGGGGCGGACATCGTGGTCACCGACCACCCCGACCGGCATCCGGGCGTCGACCAGCTCGTCGCGGTGGCCCTGCCCGGCCTCAGCCTCCGGTGGACGGGTCCGGCGCTGCCCCCGGGGGCGGTGGACGCCGCCCAAGCGGTGATGACCTACGGCGACGTGATCGGCTGGGCGCCGCCGGTGGACAGCACCGCCGAGGCACTGCCCGGTGTGCGCTTCGACCAGCTCATCGCGGCGGAGGACACCGCCGGTGCCCGCACCCTGCTGACCGGCGATCAGGAGGTGACCGCGCTGCTGCTGACCGCGCTGCGGGTCTGGGCGTCCGGCGGCTCGGTGGTCCTGGCACCCGGCGCCGACGCCGAGCGCGCCGACCGGATCGGCGAGACCGAACGCGTCACCGCCCGCGGCTGAGACGCACCCGGGTCAGAACGGGGTGACGGTGCCGTCCGGGCGCAGCGTCCCGAGCCAGACCTGCGACCGGACCGAGTCCACGGTGTCCGGCACCCCGCTGAGCGAACGGCCGAGCGTGGTCGAGGTCGTGGCACCCACCGGGTGGGTCGGCTCGCTGGTCCAGGTGTAGACCGCCGGGTCGAAGCTGGCCACCGCCACCCGGCCGCCGCCCCAGGCAGCGAGCACCGCGGCGAGCTGACCACGGTCGGGGGCGCCGACGAACTCGACCACCTCCACGTCGCACAGCACCCGGAGGGTCGCCAGGTAGCGGAACGGGCTGGAGTGGGTCCACACCACCCGGTCGACCCCGTGGGCCGACAGCTGCGCGCAGACGGCGCGCGCCTGGGTCGAGCGGCCGGAGAGCTCGGAGACGTACGCCCCCGGCCGCCAGGTGGTGACCGGCACGGCGACCAGCGCCAGGGCGAGCCCGGCCGCGAGCGCCCGCCGGATCGGCCGCGCCACCCGCCCGGGGGTGCGCACCAGCAGGTCCAGCGCCGCCGTCGCGCCGAGCAGCAGCCCGGGGAAGGTCGCGGGGAGCAGCCGCCGCGCCGCCCACACCTGGTCCGGGGTGATGCTGACCCGCACCAGCGGGAAGACCGCCGCCACCCCGATGACCGCGACCACCACCAGCAACCCGGGATCGCGGTCGACGACCGCCCGGCGCAGCAGCAGGGCCAACCCCAGGAAGCCCAGGACCACCGCCGCGATCCCGAGGTACCAGACCACCCAGGTGACCGTCTGCTCGTCGTAGGAGCGCGCCGGGTCCAGCGGCTGGCCGTCGGCCGCCTGCAGGATCTGCACCGCGATCCCGAAGCCCGAATCCGCGTCGGTCCACCGGCCCTGCCACCACAGCGGCCGACTGGCCAGCACCACGGCGAGCAGCAGGACGACGGCCGCGGCCACCCCGCCGAGCGTCCGGCGCCGGATCAGCACCCACCGCCGCACCGACCCGAGCCGGGCGGCGGGTACCGCGAGCACCAGGACACCCACGACGACCACGACGGCGGTGGCGCTCAGCAGGGAGCTCACCTGGTCCTGGTGCATCCGCAGGTACTCCGGGCTCAGCCGCAGCACGTCCACCAACCCCAGAGCCGTCATCGCGGTGGCGGCGAGGACGGCGAGCACCGCCCGGCCGCGCCCCGCACCACCGGCGACGACCCCGGCCAGCGCCACCCCGCCGACCAACCCGACCACCGCCACCGCACCGTCGATCCGCGCGGTGGCGATCCCGCCGATCAGCAGCCCGGTGAGCACCGCCGGTCGCCACCCCTGGTCCCGCCACCCGGCCAGGGCCACGGTCAGGCCCCCGGCCAGGAAGGCCACGGTCAACGGTTCGGTGTAGGCCGCGCGGGTGCTGACCAGGAAGGGCAGGCAACATGCGAGGGCGGCCGTGGGCACCAGGGCGACCACCGGCCCGGCCAGCCGACGGGCGGTGCCGAAGACCGCGAGCAGCGCGACCACGCCGATCAGCAGCCCGCCCAGCCGCACGCCGGACTCCCCCGCGACCCAGCCCGGCATCGCCAGCAGGGCGGGCAGCACCTTGTTGCCCTGGGCGTGGAGCGCGCCGTCCTGCAGGAAGAACGCCTCGGTGCCGGCCCCGGCGCCGGACACCGCCGCGGTGGCAGCGGCCCCCACCGGGATCGGTGCGGCCGGGTGGTCCACCAGCCACAGGGCCTGCAACGTGAGGAAGCCGGGGTCGCGGTTGACCACCACGTACTCGGCGAGGTGCCGTGCGCTCCACCCGACCCAGGCGAGACAGCCGAGCAGCACGGCGACCGTGGACCACAGGCCCGCGCGGGTCACCGGTGGCGCGGTCGGCGACCACCGCCACAGCCCGGCGCCGAGCATCCCGGCCAGCGGCAGCACCGTCCACGGGGTGAACACCCCGGCCAGCACGGTGAGCAGTCCGGCCAGGCCGAGCGCGAGCAGCAGCACCGGCGCGCGGTCCGGCACCGCGACCAGGACCCGCGCCACCCGGCCGCCCGGTGTGGTCATCGGATCAGGGGACGTCGGCCTGCACCAGGGTGCCGGCCCCGCGCAGAGTGAGCGCGCCGTCCACCGCCGGGACGAAGGCCGCCTGGCCACGGGTCAGCTCCAGCTCGCCGTCGTCCGCCGTCGCGGCGGTGACGGTGCCGTCCAGGCAGAGCAGGATCCGCGGACCGCGGCCGGGCAGTGGGTGACTGGCTCCGTCGACCACCTCGGTGACCGACAGCTCGAAGTCGTCCACCGGCGCGTAGAACACCTTGGTCGCACCGTGGAAGCGCTCGGGCGCGATCCGGATCGGCGGGGCGGCCACGTAGTCGACGTTGCGGAGCAGTTCCTCCACGTCGACGTGCTTGGGGGTCAGCCCGGCACGCAGCACGTTGTCGCTGCTCGCCATGATCTCCACCCCGGTCCCCGCCAGGTAGGCGTGCACCCCGCCGGCCGGGACGAACAGCGCCTCCCCGGGGTGCAGGGTGACCGGGTTGAGCAGCAGCGAGGTGACCACACCGGGGTCGCCGGGGTAGGCCTCCTGCAACCGGACCACGGTGCGGTCCGCGCGCGGCGACGGCGATCCGTTCGCCAGCCGGGCGGCGCAGGCGGCGGCGAACTCCCCGACGTCACCGGCCGAGGGACGCGAGTCCGGGCGCAGCAACCAGGTGAAGGCGGTCTCGATCCCGCCCACCGACGGCTGCGCGCGCAGGATCCCGCGCAGCTGCTCGGCGATCCGGGTCTCCAGACCCTCCAGCAGCTCGCTCAGTCGCCGGGGTGCGCGGAACCCGCACATCGCCTCGAACCGGGTGAGCGCGTAGAGCAGTTCGGGCTTGTGGTTCCGGTCGCGGAAGCTGCGCTCGGGCGCGTCCAGCGGGATGCCCACGGCGTCCTCGCGCACGTAGCCGCCGACGGCGCGCTCCTTCTGCGGATGCACTTGCAAGGACAGCGGGGACTGCGCGGCGATCACCTTGAGCAGGTAGGGCAGCGTCGGCCCGAACCGGCCGGTGACGTCGTCACCGAGCGTGCTGACCGGATCGTCGGCGAGCGCCCCGGTCAGTGTGCGACCGCCCTCGGGCAGGTGCAGCACGGAGGGCGCGTTCGGGTGGGCACCGAACCAGGCCTCGGCCATCGGCCCGCCGGTGGCGTCCACCCCGAGCCGCTCGGGCAGCTCGGTGGTGGACCCCCAGGCGTAGGTCTGGATCGTCGGAGTGAGACGGTGCACGGGAACCTCGCTCGCGGATCAGTGCAGGCGCAGGACCGCGGTCTCCCGCGGGTAGGGCAGCGAGGGCACCCAGCCGTGGATCCGCTGCACGTCCAACCCGCTGCTGTCCATCCCGCTGCGGTACCGCGGGCGCTGTGTGTCGTCGAACAGGATGATCCCGCCGGGGGCGAGGCGGCGGGCGGCTGCCTGCATGCAGGCGACCCGCGCGCGGCCGTCCACCACGATCAGGTCGAAGTCGCCCTCCACCCGGTCGATCGCGTTCACGTAGTCGGCGTAGTCGTTGCCGTCCTCGCCGCGACGGCCCGAGGGCACCAGCGGTTCGTGCGAGCGGGTGGCGGGCACCTCGATCAGCTCGACCTTGTCGGCCAGCCCCGTGTCGGCCAGGACCCGGCGCATCACCTCGGCCCATCCGCCGTGGTGTTCGACGCTGTGCACCTCACCGGCGCGGCGACCCAGCCACACCGAGCTGGCCCCCGACCCGTACTCGAACACCCGGGCCCGGCCGTCCAGGGCCGCGAGGTGCCGCTCCACCACGTCGATCGCCCCGTAGGTCCACCACGGCTGGTCCAGGGACACCAGGTCCTCGACGTCGTGGATCGCGAACAGCGTCCGCAGATGACCTGCGACGCTGGACGGGTTCGCCCGGTACGCCTTGTCCAGCTTGTCGAGCACCCCGGTCCGCTGGGCGGCGCTGCGCAGCCCGCGCGAGGTCTTGACGTACGCCGAACGCGCCGTCTCTCCGATTCCCGCCACTGATCTGTCCCTCCACACGCCATCGGCAACTTCGACAGCCTAGGGGATGCCCCTATCCTCGTCGGATGCGTTCCAGGCGTGGTGTGGTCGGTGCTGCCTTCTTCGTGGTCGCACTGGCCCTGCTGGTCTGGGCGGTGGCGAGTCGCTGGGACGAGCTCTCCCAGGCCTGGACCCGCCTGGACCTGGTGACGGTGCTGCTGTCGCTGCTGCTGGCCTGCGCCGGTCTGGTCGCGCAGATGCTGTCCTGGCGCTCCCTGCTGGCCGGGACCGGTGGCGCCCCCGATCTGCGCGCTTCCGCCCGGATCTACTACCACGGGCAGCTCGGCAAGTACGTGCCCGGCAGTGTCTGGGCCGTGGTCGCCCAGGCCGAGCTCGGCAAGGCGCACAAGCTGTCCCGGGCACGCAGCGCCGTGGTCGCCCTCGGTGCGCTGGCGGTGCTCCTGGTGGTCGGCGGCGCGGTGGCGGTGATCGGCCTGGCCGCCGGGTCCCCGCAGTCCCTGTCCACCTACTGGTGGGCCGTGCTGGTGGTGCCGCTGGGTGCGATCGGGCTGGCCCCGCCGGTGTTCAACTGGGTGGTCGGCAAGGCGCTGGTCGTCCTGCGCCGGGGCGACCAGAGCGTGCGGGTCGACGGCCGCGGGCTCGCCGGGTCGGCTCTGTGGGCCCTGGTGATGTGGGTGCTGTTCGGCCTGCACGCCTTCGTCCTGCTGCACGCCCTGCACCCGGACGACCCGGGCCGTGGCCTGCTGCTCTCCCTCGGGGCCTTCGCCCTGGCCTGGGTGGTCGGCTTCCTGGTGATCATCGCGCCGGCCGGGACCGGCCCCCGGGAGGCGGCGCTGGTGCTGGCGCTGGCACCCATGGTGACCAGCTCGGACGCCCTGCTGATCGCCCTGGTCAGCCGGGCGCTGATGGTGGTCGCCGACGCCGGTGCCGCCGGGGTCGCCGCGCTGCTCCGCCGCCGGACGCCGAGCCGGCCCGGCTAACATCGACGCGGTCGCCCCTGCGGCCTCCCCTGATCTCTCCCGTGGAGGAGCCCGGCATGCCGCGCCCGGACCCGACCGTCGACGAGCCGACCCGAGCCGCCTCGGGCCCGACCCGAGTGACGCACGCGGTCCTGCGTCGAGCCCCCGCGATCCTGGCCTGGGCGGCCGTGGTCGCCTACGCCCTGCTGAGCATCGGCGGGCCACTGCTGGGCCACGGGGTCTTCCTGGGCACCGACGTGCTGTACCGCTACGCCCCGTGGTTGGACGGCGGTGTGCCCTCCGGCACCCCGGACAACAACTGGATCGGCGACACGATCGACTTCTACGCGCCGCAGACCATGGTGCTGGCCGACTCGGTGCGCTCGGGCGACATCGCCTGGTGGAACCCGTACATCATCGGCGGCACCCCCTTGGGCGCCCTGCCGGACACCGGGCTGTTCTCCCCGATCACCTGGGTGTGGCTGTTCCTGCCCGCGTCCTACGCCGCCGGGGCGATGAAGCTGGTCGAGATGGCGGTCGCCGTGGTCGGCATGGCGCTGTTCGTCCGGCGACTGGGGATGTCGTCGGCGGCGCAGGCGGTGGCCGGTCTGGTCTACATCTCCGGTGGCTTCATGGTCGCCTGGACCAATTGGCCGCACACCCGGGTCGCCGCGCTGGTGCCGCTGCTGTTCTGGGCCACCGATCGGGTGCTCACCGGCCGCCGGTTCCGGGACGCGGTGCCGGTGGCGCTGATCGTGACCGCGATGTTGCTGACCGGATTCCCCGCGGTGATCGGCTACGCGCTCTACGGCCTGATCCCCTACGCCGTGCTGCGGATGCTGGTGCTGCGCGCCGACCTGCGGGCCTGGCTGCGGGCGGTGGCGATCGGCGCGATCGGCGCCGGGCTCGGGGCGCTGCTGTCGGCCTGGCAGCTGGTGCCCTGGGCGCTGCACGCCACCACCACCATCGACTTCGGGGAACGCGCGCAGGATCCCTCCCGGCACCTGGACTGGACCGCCGCCGCCTCGGCGGTGGCACCGGGGCTGATCGGTGACGTCGGTGACGGCGCGCAGTCGTTCTGGATCTCCGGCGCGAATCCGGTGGAGTCGTTCGCCTACGTCGGGGTGGCGGCACTGATCCTGGTGGCGGCGGCGATCGCGCTGCGCGGCCGGGACCGACTGGATCGCGCGATCGGCTGGTTCGCCCTGGCCGGGGCGGCCCTGTGCACGGTGCTGATCTTCCAGGGCGGATGGCTGCTCGGCCTGTTCCAGGAACTGCCGATCTTCAGCAACAACTCGGTCACCCGGCTGCGGTTCCTGCTCGGCTTCTTCCTGGCGCTGGCGGCGGCGGCCGGACTGGATCGGGTGCTGCGCCGCGCCGACCGGCGCCCGATGCCGGCCGACGAGCGTCCGCGCCGGGTGCCGCCGGTGGTCGCCACGGTGGCGCGCGGTGCGCTGGCGGTCGCCCTGTGCGTGGCTCTGGTCCTGGTCGTCCTGGACGCTTACCGGATCATCCCGGAGGAGGTGACCGCGCAGCAGGGCGCCGTGCTGCGCCACCTGGCGCTGGCGGCGCTGGTGGTCGCGGCGGTGCTGGTGCTCGCGGTGCTGGTGCGCCGGCGGTGGGTGACCATCGGCGCGGTCGCCGCGGTCGCCGTGCTGCTGCTCGCCCAGGGCGTCACCGTCACCCGGTCCTGGTGGCCGGTCTCGGACTCGTTCTACGCCGCCACGCCCACCCACGACTACCTGGCCGAGAACCTCGGCCACGAGCGCTACCTCGGCGTCGACTGGACGATGCTCACCGGCACGAACAACGCCTACCAGCTGCGATCGGTGACCGGCCACGGCTTCCACACCCCGGAGTGGAAGGAACTGCTGCGCAGCGTCGACGAGGACGCGATGCTCACCCGCACCTACTCGCAGCTGCCCTGGGAGGCGGCCGGGTCGCCGGTGCTGGACCGGATGGGTGTGCGCTACGTGGTGCAGTCACCGGATGCCGTCCCGCCCGGCGAGCCGGAGTCGGTCGGGGTCCCCGCCACCCTGGACCCGCAGTCGGGGCCGGTCACCAGCACCGCGGTCACCGGGCCGATCCGCGCCGTGCAGGTCGTGCTGACCGAGCAGGTCGACGGCGAGGACGCCAGGATCGTGGTCCGGGTCGTCGACCAGGACGGTGCCACGGTCGCCGAGTCCGGCCGGGTGGCCCCCGAGGCGGGTGTCCCGGTCTGGGTGGCGGTGCCCGCCGAGGACATCGGAGCCACCGAGTCGGTCCGCGTGCGGCTCGACGTCGAGGGCGCCGACGGGTTCACCGTGCCGGTCGACCCGGCGGGCGACTGGGCCACCGCGGTGCTCCGCCCCGCCGACGACGACCTGACGGTGGTGCACGGCGGTGACGCGGTGATCTACCAGCGGGAGAACGCGGCGCCGCGGATCCGCTGGGCCGACGACAACCGGGTGATCGAGGACGAGGCCGAGCGGGTGGCGGCCATCGGCTCCGGGGACATCCCCACCAGCACCGTGATCCTGGAGGACGCCGCCGACGAGCAGGCGCTGACCGGCGACTCGACGGCAGACCTGACGGTCCTGTCGGACGGCGACACGATCCGGACCCGGGTGGAGGCCGACGGCGACGGCTGGCTGGTGCTCGCCGAGTCGGTGCGCGGCGGCTCGGGCTGGTCGGCCACCCTGGACGGCGAGCCGGTGCCGCTGGTCCACGCGGATGAGGCGATGGGAGCGGTGTACGTGCCGGACGGCAGCCACGAGGTGGCCATCAGCTACCACCCGCCGGGGCTGCGCGCCGGGATGGTCGGATCGGCCACCGCCGCGGTCGCGTTGCTCGGGCTCGCGGTGGTGCCGGTGGTGTGGGACCGGCGTCGTCGCCGGGAGGTCGCGGCGTGAGAGAACGCCTGCTGCACTGGCGGCCGTCGCGCAGGACGATCGCGATCACCGTGATCTGCGCACTGGGGATCGCGCTGCGCGCCCTGATCCCGCCGCTGCTGCGCTGGACCAACCGCCACGACGACCTCGCCCAGGTCACCATCGCCGATGCGCTGCTGCGCGGCGAGTGGCTCGGCGCCTGGGGTGACCAGGGGGTGCCGCACATCACCCTGGCGAAGGGCCCTGGGTACCCGCTGTTCCTCGCGGCGCTGGAGCCCACCGGCCTGCCGCCCCAGCTGGCCGCGTACCTGATCTACCTCGCCGGCGTGCTGGTGCTCACCCGGGCGACCACTCGGCGGCTCGGCGGTCGGTGGCAGGTGCTCGCGGTGGGTGTCCTGGCCTTCAACCCGGTCGCCTTCACCACCGGCATGTCCATCGTCTACCGGGACGCCCTGGTGATCGCGCTGGCACCGCTGGCCCTGGGGCTCGCGGTCGACCTGGCGCACCGGGTCACCCGCGCCGGTCGCTGGGGCGCCCGCGGCTGGGTGGCCGTGGTGGCCGAGGCGGCGCTCCTGGCGGCGGTGCTCGGCTGGCTGAGCATCACCCGGGGTGACGTGCTCTGGATCGTGCTGGGCAGCGTCGGCGGTCTGGTGGTGGGGCTCCTCCCCCACCTGCGCGCCCTCGGTCGGCGCGGCTGGCTCACCGTGTCCGGCGGCGCCGTGCTGGTGGCGCTGATCGCGGCCGCCTTCCCGGCCACCGTCGCCGAGCTGAACCAGCGGCACTACGGCGTGCACCTGGTCGACGACTACGGCGACGGCACGTTCGCGGAGGCGATCACGCTCTGGTCCTCGGTGCTGGTCGACGAGCCGGAGACCTACCAGAACGTCTCCCGGGCCCAACGCGAGGCCGTCTACGCGATCAGTCCCACCGCCACCCGCCTGGAGGCGGCCCTGGAGGCCGACGGCACCACCTGGGTGCAGCGGAACTGCACGTGGCACGAGGACGTCGACCTGCCGTGCGCCGACTACGGGTCCTACTTCACCTGGGCCGCCCGCGACGCGGCGGTGGCCACCGGGATGGCGTCGACCGCCGCCGACTTCCAGGCGTTCTTCGGCCGGATCGCCGACGACATCCGGACCGCCTGCGACACCGGCGAGCTGACCTGCGGCCGCCCCGGCCTGTCGCCCGACGTCCCCCCGCTGGACCGGATGCCGGTCCGGTTGGCGATCGCCAACGTGGCGGGCTTCGCCGTCGGATCCTTCAGCTACGACGGGACACGGGCGCAGATCCAGCGCGTCCCACCCCGGGGCGCGGACGTGGACACCTGGGCTGCGGTGGTGAACGGCACGGACGGCGTCCTCGACACCGCCGCCTCCGGCCTGGCGCCGGACGCGGTGGGCCAGCGCGCGATCGGCGACGGACTCAGCCGGCTGTACGGCCTGGCGATGACGATCGCGTTGGTCCCGGCGCTGGCGAGCCTGGTGCTGCGCCGCACCTGGACCACCACCACCGGGCGCACCGCGCTGGTCGTGATCGCGGCCTGGCTGGTGAACCTCGGCATCGTCGCCGTGTTCTACGCCGGAACCAACCGCAGCCCCGGTGCCAAGATGCCGCTGTACACCATGGCCAGCCAGTCCTACCTGCTGCTCGGCCTGGTGCTGGCGTCCGCCGTGACGCTCACCGTCTTCCGCGAGCGACTCGCGGCCTGGGCCGGCAGAGGGCCCACGATCCAGCAGGGGGATACGGCATGATGTTCCGGATGCAACGCACGACGAGTGACCCGATCCGCACGGTGTCCGTGATCGGCGGCCGAGGCTTCCTCGGCGGCCGGATCGCCGACCGGTTGCAGGAGACCGGGCACCGGGTGCACATCCTCGACCGCGACCGGCCGGCCTTCGACGCCGCCGGGCTGGTGCCCGAGGTCGCCGGCTCCGACTGGGTGGTCTGGGCGGCGTCCTCGATCAACCCGATGATCGCCGACAACGACCCGGACCGGGTGGTGCTGGACGCGGAGGCGTTCGAGCAGCTGCTGCGCGGGTTGGACGACCTCGGGCCCACGGCTCCGCGCGTCCTGCTGCTCAGCTCCGGCGGCACCGTCTACGACGAGACGGTCGACCCGCCCTACGCCGAGGACTCGCCGGTCGGCCCCCGGTCCGCCTACGGCCGGGCCAAGCTGGCACTGGAGCAGCGGGTGTTCCGGGAGGCGAACCACCCGGTGGTGCTGCGGGTGTCGAACGCCTACGGGCCGGGGCAGCGGGTCGCGCCCGGGCAGGGCGTCGTGGCGCACTGGCTGTACGCCGCCGCCGCGGGCCAGCCGCTGCACCTGTTCGGTGACCCCACGGTGGCCCGTGACTACGTGCACGTGGCCGACATCGCCGAGGTGGCCCGCCTGGTGATCGAGACCGGCACCACCGAGCCGGTGCTCAACGTCGGTGGCGGCTGCGCGACCAGCCTGGAGGAGCTGCTGGCGGCGATCGCCGCGGCCACCGACCTCCCGCTGGCCGTGGAGCGGCACCCGGCCCGCGCCTTCGACGCGCGTTCCACCTGGCTCGACTGCCGCCGCACCCAGGACGTGCTGGGCTGGCGCACCACCTTCTCCCTGACCGACGGCATCGCCGACACCTGGCGCTGGTTGCGTTCCACCGCCGAGCTGGTCTGACCCCTGACCCTCCGACAGGAGCCACACATGACACTCGACCTCGACGCACACGGCTACCGACGCCAGGGTTCCTCCCGCCTGTGGGTGCGGTCCGAGGCGGCGGATGCCGCCTTCGGGTACAACGACGGCGACGACTTCGAGAACTGGGTCGCCTCCGCCGTGCACAACGCCACGGACGTGAGCAGCCTGAGCCGTGAGGTCGAGGGCAGCATCCGGGACTGGCCCTCGCGCTACCACCTCAGCCACCGCCGGGCGAACCTGATCCGGCCGCTGCTGGACACCCTGACCGGGCCGGTGCTGGAGATCGGCGCCGGGATGGGCGCCGTCACCCGTGGGCTCGGCGAGGCGGGGCTGGAGGTCGTCGCCGTCGAGGGTTCGCCGCGACGCGCCTCGGTGTGCGCCGAGCGGGTGCGCGACCTGGACAACGTGCAGGTGGTCGCCGACACCGTGCAGGGCTTCGGTGTCCCGCGGCGGTTCCCCACCATCGTGATGGTCGGCGTCCTGGAGTACTCCCGGGTGTTCGGCTTCGAGTCCGACGGCCGCGACCCGGTCGACGTGATGCTGGACCACCTGGTCTCGCTGCTGGAACCGGGCGGCACCCTGGTGCTCGCGATCGAGAACCAGCTCGGACTGAAGTACTTCGCCGGGTTCCCGGAGGACCACGTCGGGCGCCGGATGTTCGGCATCGAGGACCACTACACCGAGGACGGTGTGGTGACTTTCGGCCGCGAGGAGCTGGGTCGGCACCTGACCAAGGCCGGTCTGACCCACCACGACTGGTACTACCCGTTCCCGGACTACAAGCTGCCGACCACCGTGCTCTCCGAGGCGGCACTGGACCCGGCGCACGGCTTCGACCCGACCCCGCTGGTCACCGACACCGCGCACGCCGACTTCCAGGAGCCGGCCACCATCGCGATCGACCCCGAGCTGGCGTGGGGCCCGGTGATCCGCAACGGGCTGCTGCGCGACCTGTCGAATTCCTTCCTGGTGCGTGCCTCCGCCGCCGACCTGCGCCCCGCCGAGGGCCTGGCCTGGTACTACGGGTCCGCGTCCCGGCGGCCCGAGTTCGCCAAGGCCACGCACTTCACCACCGGTCCGGACGGGGTCGTGGTGCACCGCCAGGCGGCCCGCCCCACGCTGCCGCACACGGTGGGCGACATCGCGATGACCCTGGAGGAGGAGGTCTACACCCCCGGTGTCACGGCCGCCGACCGGCTGATCGGGATCCTGCGCCGGGACGCCTGGCGGGTGGAACACGTCACCGAGTGGTTCGGCACCTGGCTGGGCGCCCTGCGCGCCGAGGCGGAGCTGCCCGCGGACGCGACCGGCGACTCCCTGGTGCCCGGACGCCTGCTGGACGCCCTGCCCCGCAACCTGATGCACTCCGCCGACGGTGACCGCTTCTTCGACCTGGAGTGGAGCTCCTCCGAGGACCTGACGCTGTCCTACCTGGTGTTCCGGGCGCTCTACGACTCGCTGGCGTCGCAGAAGAACGTCGCCGCCCCCGCCACCGGCACCTCACTGGTGGTGCGGGACCTGATCGCCGCGGTGGCCGCCGCGCACGGCATCCGGCTGACCGAGGCCGTGCTCGCCGCGCACTGGGCGCGGGAGTGCGACTTCCAGTCCACCGTGCTGGGCGCACCGGTGACCGCGGACGCGCACGAGGTGCTCGGCATCCGGCTCACCGTCCGGGTGGACCTGGACGCCGTGATCGCCGACCACGAGCGGTTGCCGGTGGTCACCGCCCAGATCAACGCGGAGCGGGCTGCCGAGCGGACGGCCTGGCAGGAGAGCGCCGCCGCCCTGGAGGAGGACCGGCTCGCCGCCCACGCCGAGACCGAGAAGGTGCGCGCCGAGTTGGCGGCCGCCCTCGGTTCCATCGACGGGCTCCACCGCGAGCTGGCGGCCCAGCAGGAGACGCTCTCCTGGCAGGTCACCGCCCCGCTGCGCTCCGGCCGCACCCTGGCCGGGCGGGTGAAGCGGCGGGTCGAGCGGCAGTTCGCCAAGCCGACCCCGCCGCCCGCTCCCCCGGCGCCGGAGCCCGAGCCCGTGGTCACCGACCCCAGCCTGAACCTGGCGTACTACCGCGAGCGGTACCCGGACATCGCCGCCCTGAGCGACGCCGATCTCACCTCGCACTGGCAGAAGTTCGGTCGGGACGAGGGCCGCCACGGGCAGCCGCTGCTGGAGAACGCGCACTTCGTCGACAACGGCATCGAGCCGAGTCGGCAGACCGTGATGCTGGTGCTGCACGAGGCCACCCGGACCGGCGCCCCGGTGCTGGGCTGGAACCTGCTGCGGCACCTGAGCCCGACCTACAACGTGGTCGTGGTGCTGCTCAAGGGCGGCGAACTCGCCCCGGTGCTGGAGTCCGAGGCCGCCGCCATGGTGGTCTTCGACGGCGCCGACCGCTGGGAGTTCGACGACTCGATGATGGTGGCCGCCGACCTGGTGGCCCGGTACCGCCCGCTGTACGCGATCGCCAACTCCGGTGCCACCTACCCGATCGCACCGGCGCTGGAGCGCTCCGGCGTCCCGGTGGTGAGCCTGGTGCACGAGTTCGCGTCCAGCATCCGTCCGGCCGGGGTGATGGCCGACACCTTCCACACCGTGTCCGAGGTGGTCTTCTCCGCCCCGATGGTCTCCGAGTCGATGCGTCGGGAGTACGCCGACCTCACCGGCCGCGGCGTCCGCGTGATCCCGCAGGGCCCGTCCGAGCTGCCGGCGGGCGCCCCCGTGCCCCCGCCCGCCCGACCCACCCGACGGGGCACCGACGGCGCCCTGGTGGACCTGCCGGAGCAGAACGCGGCGGACCTGATCGCCGAGCTGGGGCCGGACACCGTGCTGGTGCTCGGCGCCGGGACGATCGCACCGCGCAAGGGTGTGGAGTTCTTCCTGCAGGCGGCCGACCAGGCGCGTCGCAGCCACCCGGACGCCCAGGTGGTCTTCGCCTGGGTCGGTGAGCGGGTGCCCGCGCTGCAGTGGTACATCGAGGAGCTGCACGAGCAGGTGCTGCGGACCGGCACCGAGGACCGGGTCGCCTTCCTGGCACCGGTGGCCGACCTCGGCCCGCTGTTCGAGCGCGCGGACCTGTTCCTGCTGTCGTCCCGGCTCGACCCGCTGCCGAACGTGACCATCGACGCTGCCCTCGCCGGGGTTCCGGTGGTGGCCTTCGACGGGGCGAGCGGATTCGCCGAGTGGCTCGCCACCGACGACACGCTGCGCACCCTGGTGGTGCCGCACCTGGACGCCACCGCCGCCGGCGACCTGATCGGCCGGCTGGCCGAGGACAGCGCGCTGCGTCACCGGCTCGGTGACACCATCCGGGCCGCCGCGGGGATCGCCTTCGACCTGGCCGACTACGTCCGGCGCATCGACGAGCTGGGCCATGCCGCCCGAGCCCGCCGGGAGCAGGAGGAGTCCGACGTGACGACGATCCTCGCCGACGGTGACTTCGACCCGGAGCTCTACACCTACGCCGGTCACGAGGACGACTCGCCGGAGGAGCTGGTCCGGGACTACGTGCACCGCTCGGCGCTGGCCGCCCCCCGTGCCCGGGCCCGCGCCGGCATCCTGGTGCGTCGTCCGGCCGCCGGGTTCCACCCCCTGGCGTTCGCCGAGCGGGCGCCGGACTACGACGACACCCGTGACGGCGACCCGTACGCCGTCTGGCTGCGCCGCGGCCGGCCCGCCGGTCCGTGGCACCGCGAGGTGATCCGCCCCGGCGATGCCACCGCCACCGATCCCACGGGCGGGCCGAGCATCCTGGTGCACGGTCACTTCCACTACCCCGAGCTGCTGGACGACCTGCTGCCCCGCCTGGCCGACAACACCCGGCCGTACCACCTGGCGATCACCACCGGCAGCGACGAGGCCAAGGCACAGGCGGAGGCCCTGATCACCGCCGCCGGGGTGGAGTCCTGGGAGGTGCTGGTCACCCAGAACCGGGGGCGCGACCTGGCGCCGCTGCTGACCGGTCTGGGCACCCGGGTGCTGGACTACGACCTGGTGCTGCACGTGCACGGGAAGAAGAGCCCGCACACCGAGGTCGGGATCGGCGACCGCTGGCGCGAGTTCCTGTACACGAACCTGGTCGGTGGCCGGGCGGCGATGCTGGACGAGATCCACGCCGCCTTCGCCGCCGATCCCGAGCTGGGTCTGGTGTCGCCGGAGGACCCGCACCTGAACGACTGGGACCTGAACCGGGAGTTCGGCGAGCAGCTCGCCGCACGCTTCGGGGTGGACGGCCCGTTGCCGACCCACTTCGACTTCCCGCTCGGCACCATGTTCTGGGCCCGCACCGAGGCGCTGCGCCCGATGCTGGAGGCGGGGCTGGTCTGGGAGGAGTACCCGGCCGAGCCGCTGCCGATCGACGGCACCGCGCTGCACGCCCTGGAGCGGTTGATCCCGTTCGTGGTGGAGAGCCGCGGCTTCCGCTACGCCAAGACCCAGGTGCCCGGCGTCCAGCGCTGAGGCTCCACCACCGAGAGGTTCGCCCGACTGCTCCGGTCGGGCGAACCTCTCGGTCGTTCCGGGACATTTCCCGCACGGCGAGCGAGCGGTGCTCCTAGGGTGACCGCACCGCCTCCCGCACATCTCGTGCCGGACGGCCATCCCTGCCCGGAGAGAGAACTCATGTCGCACAGCACGACCTGGCGTGGCCTCGCGGTCGCGGTCGCCGCAGCCCTCGCCTTCGGCGTCGCCCCCCTCGCGGCCGGCGCCGACGAGCCCGCGCCGGCCGACGACGCCCAGTGGTCGGCCCCGGCCGTCGTCGACGCCCCCGCGACCGAGGAGGGATCCTTCTCCGCGCAGTCGGAGCTGCAGGCCACCGCCGCGGCGTCGCCGAACGCCGTCTGGGACCTGTTCCGGGTGATGAACAGCCGTCGGATCGACCAGGGCGGTAGCCCGTGGGTGCTGAACCCGACGCTGACCACCGTGGCGAACAACTGGCTCGCGCAGAAGGGGGCGAACGCCTACCCGATGCCGGACCCGAACGTCGCCACGAAGGTCCCGGGGTCGTACACCCAGATCTGGCACAACACCGCGTGGTCGATCGCGACCTCACCGGAGCAGGCGGTGCAGCTGCTGGCCGAGCAACTGGCCACCGCCGACCTCACCTGGGCCCCGACCACCGACATCGGGATCGGGATGGTCCAGGAGCCGTACGTCGAGGGCTACTCGTTCTTCAGCTTCTACATCGTCGCCACCGACTACCCGCACAGCGTCGCGCAGGCCGGTGAGATGACCCTGTACCGGTTCTACCGCCCGAACACCGGCACGCACTTCTACTCCACCTCCGCGGCGGAGCGGAACTCGGTGGCCAAGAGCTCCTCCTACCGCTACGAGGGCCAGGTGGCCTACGTGCTCAGCCCGAGCGCCCCGTCGGCCAACACCGCGAACCTGAACCGGTTCTACCAGCCCGCCTCCGGCACGCACTTCTACACGTCGTCGGTGGCCGAGTACAACCGGGTGCTGACGTTCCCGCAGTACGGGCTGGACGGTGTGGCGGGCAAGGTCTACACCGGCCAGGTCAACAGCGGCATCACCCCGATGTACCGGTTCTTCCGCCCCGCGTCGGGCACCCACTTCTACACCGCGAACCCCTCCGAGGTGCAGTCGGTGAAGAACATCCCGGGCTACACCTACGAGGGTGTGGCGTTCTTCCTGCGCACCGCGTACTGATCGCTCTCAGCACGAAGGGCCGGTCCCCAGCGGGGGAACCGGCCCTTCGTCGTCTCAGCGGGTGTCAGCCCGCCAGCACCGAGGCGCCCGCCTGCTGCCACCGCTGGGCCCAGTCACCGATCGGCTCGATCCCGGCTGCGGTCAGCGCGTCGTGGCCGAGCACCGAGTACGCCGGGCGCGGGGCCGGACGGACGTAGACGTCCGAGGTGGTCGGCCTGACGATCTGCGGGTCCAGTCCGGCGGTCGCCACCGCTGCCTGCGCGAAACCGTGCCACGAGGTCTGCCCGGAGGAGGTGCCGTGGTACGTCCCGGACGGGGCGTTCGCCGCGACCAGGCGCTCGACCAGATCCGCGAGATCCACGGTCCAGGTGGGCTGCCCGACCTGGTCGTCGATCACGTCCAGGCCGCCCTTCTCCGCCGCCACCCGGGCGATGGTCTTGGGGAAGCAGCCGCCCTTGGCGCCGTAGAGCCAGGCGGTGCGGACGATCAGGTGGTCCGGGTTCTCGGCCCGCACCGCCCACTCACCGGCCGCCTTGGTGCGCCCGTAGGCCGACCGCGGGGCGATCGGGGCGTCCTCCGCGTACGGGCTGGTCCCGTCACCGGCGAACACGTAGTCGGTGGAGATCTGCACGATCCGCGCCCCGGCCAGCCGGGCCGCACGGGCCAACAGCTGCGGGCCCACCGCGTTCACGGTGAAGGCGGCGTCCTCGTGCTCCTCCGCGGCGTCCACCGCGGTATAGGCGGCGACATTCGCCACCACGTCGTAGCCTGCGACAGCGCCGGTCACCGCCTCCGGGTCGGTGATGTCGAGTTCCGCTCGGTCGACCGCCGTCACCTCATGTCCACGCTCGTTCAGCAGGGCCACCAGGTCCTGTCCGAGCATGCCGTTCGCACCCGTCACCAACCAGCGCACATCTACTCCCTGTCGTCGTCTGACCGCCGCGCAGCCTACCCGCCGGACCCGACGACTACCCTGGGAGCCGATCAGCCCCATCCCGAGAGGACCCTCCGCATGACCTACCGCGAGCTCAGCGTGCCCGGCGCCTGGGAGATCACGCCCGTGCAGCACGGCGACCCCCGAGGCGTGTTCCTGGAGGCGTTCCAGGGCGGCCCGTTCGCGGAGAACGTCGGCCACCGCTTCGACCTCCAGCAGGCCAACCTGTCGGTCTCCGCCGCCGGTGTGCTGCGCGGCATCCACTTCGCCGACGTGCCGCCGGGCCAGGCGAAGTACGTCACCTGCCCCAAGGGCGCGGTGCTGGACATCGTGGTGGACATCCGGGTCGGCTCGCCGACCTTCGGCCAGTGGGACAGCGTGCTGCTGGACGACGTCGACCGCCGCGCGATCTACCTCAGCGAGGGTCTGGGGCACGCGTTCTTCTCGCTGGAGGACGGTTCCACCGTGATGTACCTGTGCTCCACCGGGTACAGCCCGGGTCGTGAGCACGGCGTCCACCCGCTGGACACCTCGATCGGCATCGAGTGGCCGACCACCGACCGGCACGGCAACCCGGTCACCCCGCAGCTGTCCGACAAGGACACCGCCGCGCCGACCCTCGCCGAGGCCGCCGAGCAGGGTCTGCTGCCGCAGTACGACGCCGTGCTGGCCTACACGGACAGCCTGCGCGGTTGAGTCTCAGTCCTGGGCCGCGGCGAGTGTCGCGGCCCAGGACCGCATCGCCAGCAGCAGTGCGCCGGTGAGCACCGCGAGCGCGACCAGGGAGCCGGCCAGCAGCGCCACCGCGGCGACCATGGTGAGCTCACCCGGGAGCACAGCGGCCACCACCAGCGCGACCACCCCGGCCACCCAGCCGACCAGCACCGCGCGCTCACCGGCGAGCGCGAGCAGCGCCTGGGCCGCGAGCTGGGCCAGCATGAACGCCGCCCCGGAGGCCGCCAGCAGGGTGATCACCATCGGGTCCACCCGGTACTCCGGGCCGAAGACCAGGGTGAGCAGCGGCTCACCCCACACCGCGAGCAGCAGGGTGCCGCCGATGCCGATCGCCGCGGTGGCCCCGGTGACCAGCACCAGGCGGCGCCGGAACCCGGCCGCGTCCCGCAGACCGACCATCGCCGCCAGGCCGGGCAGCAGCACCGCCTGCACCGCGGAGAACACGAACACCGGGATGCGCGCCACGGTGACGGCGGTGACGAACTGCCCGCTCAGGGTGCGGTCCACCTCGTCGGCGCGCAGCTGCACGATCAGCGCCCCGGCGTTCGCGAGCACCTGGGAGGCCAGCGACGCGACGATCAGGGCGATCAGCGCACGCCGGATCGGTGCCGCCGGCTCGGGGTCGGAGGGGGTGACCAGGGCGGCCCGGCGCGGCGTGGTGACCAGCACCGCCAGCAGCGGGGCCACGACCAGCACCAGGGCGTAGGGCCACACCTGCCGCACGTCGGCCAGGGCCAGCGCTCCGGCGCCGAGGATCCGCAGCAGCCCGTCGACGACGAACTGCGCGCCGTAGTTGGCGAACCGGCCCTGCCCGGACAGCAGACCGCGCACCACGTAGGCCACGACCAGCCCGAACAGCGCGCCGATCAGCAACGGCACCAGGGAGGCGTCGTCGTGGAACAGGCGGGCCGTCTGCACCGGCCAGGTGACCAGGCACAGCACGGTGACCCCGACGAACAGCACCACCGCCACCCGCACGACGACCCGCACCGCGCCCGCGTTGCCCAGCCCGCGCGCCCGGCGGGAGGCGGTGGTCCGGCTGAGCTCCTGCTCGAAGGGGATGAACAGGCCCAGCCCGACGGCGTTCAGCAGCGTCCACAGCACGCCGAAGGGCGCATAGGCCTCCGGGCCGAGCACCCGGGCGACCACGACGGTCAGCGCATAGGCGGCGACCCCGTAGACCCCCAGGCCCACCGCCACGGACAGGAATCCCAGCCGCCCGGAGAGCAGGGCCCCGAGACGGGACGGGGCGGGGGTGGGCACGGTGGGGCTCGACACGCCGGACACCCTACCGGCGTGCCACCGGCCGACCTCGCCCTTCGGGCCCACCGCCACCGCTATAGTCGCAGGCGCTCTCCGCCACCACCGGCGCCCCGTTCGTGGAAGGTCCCCGCATGCCCGACCAGATGCCGTCGCGCATCACCTCGACCACCACCACGCGGCGGCGCAGCCGGGATCGTCATGCCGCGGCGGCTGGTCGGGTCCCCGCCTGGCTGCGCTGGACCGGCGTCGGCGCGCTGCTCTTCCTGCTCACCGCGCTGTGGTCCGTCGGGACGCCCCTGATGTCGTCGCCGGACGAGCCGAGCCACGTCAGCCGCGCCGCCGGTGTGGTGCGCGGGCAGGTGTCGCTGGATCTGGTCGAGCCGCAGGGCGAGGGGGCCACCCCGGGTCTGGCCGGCCGGGTCGAGCTGCCGGCCGACTACGGTGCCGCGCTCGGCCTGCCGAACTGCTTCGCCTTCCAGCCGAACGTCTCCGCCGCCTGCCAGGCCGATCTCGCGCCGAGCGGCGGTGCCACCGTGGTGGTGGACACCTTCGCCGGGCAGTACCCGCCGCTGTACTACGCCCTGGTCGGTTGGCCGTCGCTGTTCCTGTCCGCCGAGGCGGGCATCACCGCGATGCGTCTGGTCAGCGCGCTGCTCACCGCCGGTCTGATGACCTGGGGCCTGTTCCGGCTGACCCGGATCGACGGCAACCGGGCCGGGATCTGGGGCGCCGCCGCGGCCCTGACCCCGATGACCTTCTTCCTCGGCGGGACCGTCAACCCGGCCGGCTTCGAGATCGCGGCCGCCTTCACCTTCTGGACCGCCTGCCTGGCACTGGTGCTCGACAGGCGACCGGTCACCACCTCGGCACTGGTGCAGGCGGTGGTCGGTGGTGGGTTGCTGATCACCACCCGCTCCACCGGCCCGGTCTGGGCGGTGGCGATCCTGCTCATCACCCTGATCGCGGCGCCGCGCGGACGCTGGCGCGAGGTGCTGCGCCACCGGCGGATCTGGTGGTTCGTCGGCGTCACCGTGGCCTTCTGCGCCGCGGCGGGCGGCTGGCTGCTGGCCCACCCCTCCGTGGTCACCACCGAGAACGCCTACCCGCAGCTCGCCAGCCTGCGCGCGGCGGTGCTCGGGGTGCTCGGCAATGCCCAGCCGTACCTGTTGAACATGATCGGCGACTACGGCTGGCTGGACTCCCCCTCGCCGCCGGTCACCTTCATCGCCTGGTACGCGATGGTCGGCGCCGTGCTGCTGATCGCCCTGTCGGCCCGCCGTGCCGGACGTCGCCGGATCGCGGTGGCGCTGACCTTCCTCGGCACCGCCGCCTCGCCGCTGATCCTGCAGGTGCCGACCGCCGCCGACACCGGTCTGATCTGGCAAGGCCGGTACGCGCTCCCGGTCGCCATCGGCGTCCCGTTGCTGGCGGCCCTGGTGGTCGGGCTCGGCGACCGGCGGCCCGAGGACGACCTGGTGCGCCGGATCGCCCGCGGCACGCTGCCGGTGATCCTGGTGGCCCAGGTGGCCGCGTTCTACTGGGCGTCCCGCCGCTACGCCGAGGGCCTGACCGGCGAACTGGTCACCTTCCATCCGCTCTGGCAGTCCCCGATCGGCTACCTGCCGGGGGTGGCGCTGTACGCGGTGGTGGCGGGCCTGTTGGCCCTGTGCGCCTGGGTGTACTACCGCGACCGGGGTGAGGGTGAGCTGACCCGGCACGAGGCCGTGGCAAGCGCTGCGCCGGTGCCGGTGCCGTCCGTCGAGGCCGCACCGGTGGCCACCGTGACGGTTCCGGCGGCGAGCGCCGCGGAGGCCACGCCGACCGAGATCTACACCGAGCCGACCACGGTGGAGACCACCGAGCCGCGCCCCTGACGTCCGGGTCGGGCCGGGCCCACCGCTCGGCCGACTACGGACGCAGGGTGTGCCGCAGCAGCGTCCTGAGCGCCGCGCGGTCCCCCGCCTTCAGCGCCGTGGGCAGCAGGGTCGCCGCGTAGAGCCGCGAGGTGATGTGCGTGCGCGCGGCCCGGGTCGCCCTGGACCAGCCGCGCCGACGCATCAGCTCCGCCGCCAGGTCGAAGTACTCGCGCTCGCCGGCGAACCGGGAACCGTCCAGCAGCTTCACCGAGGACAGGCTCGCGCTGTGCCGCCGGTAGGCGAACACCTCCTGCGGTTCCACCACCAGCTCGGATCCGGCCAGCACCATGTCGAGCACCAGTGCCAGGTCCAGGATGATCGGCAGCCCGGGCCGGAACGGCGTGGCCTGCACCGCCTCGCGCCGGAACACCAGTGACGGCCAGTACAGCCAGTCGCCGTGCAGCAGGCTGGTCGCCAGCCGTTCCCCGGCGAGCACACGGGTGCCCTGGCCGCGCGGCCGGACCACCCGCTGCTTGATGGTGTCCGCCAGCGGGGTGGCCGGGGCACCGTGCTCGTCGATCACCCGGACCCCGGGCTGGATGATGTCGGCGGTCGGGAACCGGCGATGTGCCTCGGTGACCACCCGCACGTAGTCGGGCAGCAGCAGGTCGTCCGAGCCGGGCACCGCGACCAGGTCGGCGGTGGCCAGCTCGATGCACTGCCGGAAGGCGACGGTGATGCCCTGATTGGTCTCGTTGCGGCGGTAGGTGATCCGCTCGTCGTCGAGGGATGCCAACCACTCCCCGGCCCAGGGGTCCGGGTTCGCGTCGTCCAGCACCGTCAGCCGCCAGTCCGGGCTGGTCTGTGCCAGCACGCTGCGCACGGTGGCCTTGAAGTACTCGGGGTCGCCCCAGTAGGGCACCATCAGGTCGATCACGCCGGACCCGCGTCCTCCGGATCGGTGGTGTGCACCACCTGGTCGACCGCGCCGACCCTGGCGGCGAGCTGCTCCACGTCGTACCGGAGCAGCGCGACCTCCTCGGCGAGGGTGCGGGTCTCCTCCTCCAGCGTGGTGATCTCCGTGCTGAGCTGGATGCAGACGATCAGCAACACGATCAGGGCCAGTGCGAACAGCAGGTTGCTCGGCGTCTCCACCCCGACCAGGTCGGCCATCCACTCCACGGCGGTCGGGAAGGCACCGAAGACGCACACCCCCAGGCCGACGACCAGCCAGGTGATCGCGTACTTCTCCCGCAGGCGCCGGGTGCGCAGCAGCCAGACCAGGAAGACGACCAGCAGCAGACAGGCCGCCAGCGCGAAGATGTAGCCGCTCACCGGTGCACCCCCGCCGGAACCTGGCCCATCGGGCGGGACAGTGCGATCACCAGGGCGATCATCGCGCGACCCAGGAAGATCGCGGCCTTCGCCGGGTTGTGCGACGGCGTGCCGCCCGCCCGGGGTCGCATCTCCACCCCGACCTGCCGCACGGTCAGCCCGGCGCGGCAGGCGATCACCAGCGATTCCACGGTGTCTCCCAGGTACTCGGCCGGGTACTCGTCGGCGAACAGCAGGATCGCCCGACGGTTCGACGCCCGGAAGCCGGACGTGGTGTCGGTGAGCTTGGTACCGGCAATCCGGGACAGCACCCCGGACAGCACCCCCATCGCCCATTTGCGCGGTCCGCGCACGGTGTAGTTGCCGACCCCGGCGAAGCGGGCGCCGATCGCGACATCCACCTCGTCGCTCAGGGCGGCGACCACCCGGCGGACGTCGGCGGGGTCGTGCTGGCCGTCCGCGTCGACCTGGACGGCCGCGTCGTAGCCCTCCCGCGCGGCGAACCGGTATCCGGCGCGCATCGCGCCCCCGACACCGAGGTTCAGCGGCAGGTCGAGCACCTTGGCCAGCCCGGTCGCCCGGGCGACGTCGGCGGTGCCGTCCGTGGACCCGTCGTTCACCACCAGCACGTCGGCCTCGGGCATCGACGCGGCGAGCTCGGCCAGGACGCCGGGCAGTGCTTCACGCTCGTTCCAGGCCGGGACGATGACGAGCAGACGCTGTGCGTCGGGATCGCGGGTCACGGGCCAGTACCTTAGCCGGAGCGGTGCGCCCCGTGCGCTGGGCTCACCGCCGACACCACTCGATTGCTCGACAGCGAGGAGCTAGCCCCATGCGGGTCCTGATCGACGCCACCGCGGTGCCCGCCGACCGGGGTGGGGTGGGCCGCTACGTCGATGAGCTGGTGCCCGAGCTGGACCGGGCCGGGACCGACCTGGTGCTGGCCGTCCAGTCCCGCGATGTCGCGCACTACCGGTCGTTGGCGCCCTCGGCCCGGGTGGTCGGGGCCCCGACCCGGATCGTGAGCCGTCCGGTGCGGATGGCCTGGGAGCAGACGCTGCTGCCGCGGCTGGCCCGCCGGGTGCGCGCCGACGTGCTGCACAGCCCGCACTACACGATGCCGGTGGCCTCCCCGGTGCCGGTCGTGGTGACCCTGCACGACGCCACCTTCTTCTCCACCCCGGAGCTGCACCTGCGCAGCAAGGGCGTGTTCTTCCGCACCTGGACCCGGCTGTCGGTGCGCCGGGCGGCCGCCCTGGTGGTGCCCTCGGTCGCCACCCGGGACGAGGTGGCCGCCGCCACCGGTGCCGACCCGGCCCGGATGACCGTGGCCTACCACGGGGTCGACCGCGGTCTGTTCCATCCGGTGGACGCCGCCGAGCGGGCCCGGGTGCGCGCCACCCTGGACATCGGGGACCGGCCGTACGTCGGATTCCTGGGCACCATCGAGCCGCGCAAGAACGTGCCCGCGCTGATCCGCGCCTGGGTCCGCGCCTGCGAGGGCCTGACCGACCCGCCCGCCCTGGTGCTGGCGGGTGCCCGCGGCTGGGACACGGCGGTGGACGCAGCCCTGGCCGCGGTGCCGGAGCACCTGGCCGTCCGCACCCCGGGCTACCTGCCGCTGGCCGATCTGCCGGGCTTCCTGGCCGGGGCCACGGTGCTCGCCTACCCGAGTCTCGGCGAGGGCTTCGGACTGCCGGTGCTGGAGGCGATGGCGTGTGGCGCCACCGTGCTGACCACCCGGATGCTGTCGCTGCCGGAGGTCGGCGGCGAGGCGGTGGCCTACTGCGGCACTGAGCAGGACGCGATCGCCGCCGAGCTGCGTGCCCTCCTGGACGACGGCGACCGTCGTGCCGCCCTGTCGTCCGCCGCCGTCGAGCGGGCCGCCTCCTTCACCTGGGCCCGCGCGGCACAGACCCACCTGGACGCCTACCGCCGCGCGGCTGCCCGCTGACCGGAGCTGCCCACTGACTGGAGCTGCCCCCGGCTCAGGCTGCCCCTGGCTCGGATTGTGCCCGGCTCGGGCTGCCCATGGACCGGGCCCGTCAACCGACCGGGCGCCGCGCTGACCGGCACCCGGAGATCACCCCGACTCCCCCGGTTCCGCGCGGCGCATCGACAGGGGGCCCTCCCCCGTGGTCCGCTTGGCCCCTCAGTCACCTCAGGGGGTCTCCACATGGCACGCCTGCGCCGTCCCACGTCCATGCTCGTCGCCGCCGTGCTGTCCGCCGGACTGCTGACCACCGTCGCCCCGCTGGCCGGTGCCGCACCGGTCGCCACCGCGCCGACCGCCACCACCGACGCCGCCCGGGCGACCGGTGACGACGACGGGGTACAGGTCGCCGAACTGGACCTGTCCGGGGTGGACCCGGCCGCCGCCGCCGCACTCCCCGCGCCGGAGTCCGTGCCCACCGAGGAGGGGGCGACGCCCCCGGCCGACGACTACGCCGGTGCCGCTGCCCAGCTCGCCGCACCCGAGGACGCCGCCGAGCCGAACGCCGAGCCCACCGCCGACCCGACCGCCGACCCGACGGCGCAGCCGACCGCCGAGCCGAACGGTCAGCCCACCGACCAGCCCACCGACCAGCCGAGCGACCAGCCCACCGCCGCACCCACCGATCAGCCGGCGCCCGCGGACGGCACCGCGGCCGAGCCGGATGTGCTCACCGTGCCGATGGACACCCAGCCGTTCACCGTCCTGGGCGTGACCTGGGACCGTTCCCCCGACCTGTCCGGGGTGCAGATCCGGTACCGGGTGCACTCCGGCGGCGAGTGGTCCGACTGGGCCGGCGCCGAGGCGGCCGATGTCGCACCGGATGCCGACCGCCAGGACGCCGCGCAGGCCGACGACCGGGACGGCACCGACCCGATCGTGGCCGTCGACTCCGACGGGGTGCAGATCTGGGCGCAGGCCGAGACCGGCACCGTGACCAACCTCAAGGCCGTGCTGGTCGACCCGGGCGCCGACCCGGCCACCCTGGGCCAGACCGCCACCCCGGAGAGCTCCGCCGCGGTGGTCCAGAACACCGGCGGCACCGCGACCAGCGGTGTGGTGCAGAACCTGGGCACCAGCGCCGCCGGCACCGTGCGCACCGCCGCCGTCGCCCAGCCCACCATCGTGAGCCGGGCCGGCTGGGGCGCGGACGAGAGCATGCGCACCTGCGACCCGGACATGTCGAACCAGATGGTCTCCGCAGCGGTGCACCACACCGCCTCGACCAATGACTACGCCGCCTCCCAGGTGCCCGGCATCCTGCGCGGGTTCTACGCGTACCACACCCGTCCCGAGGCGGCCGGTGGCCGTGGCTGGTGCGACATCGGCTACAACTTCCTGGTCGACAAGTTCGGCACCATCTACGAGGGCCGCGCCGGTGGCATCGACACCACCACGGTCGGCGTGCACACCGGAGGGTTCAACAGCCGCACCATCGGGATCGCCGCCATCGGCGACTACTCGACCGTGGCACCGTCCGCCGCGCTGCTGGAGAGCCTGAGCCAGCTGATCGCCTGGAAGTTCACCGTGCACCGCATCCTGGCGAACGCCAACGTCCAGATGGTCTCCGGCGGTGGGGCGTCCAAGTACCCGGCCGGCACGGTGGTCACCTTCCCGACCATCTACGCGCACCGGGACGCCCAGCTGACCTCCTGCCCCGGCCAGACGCTCTACGACCGGCTCGGTGACATCCGGAACCGGGTCGCCGTCCTGGCCAATGCCACCGTGCAGGCGTCCCCGATCTCCGGGCTGGAGACCTTCCGCGGCACACCGAGCGGGATCCAGGTCGCGGGCTGGACCTACGACCCGAACAGCAGCGCCTCCACCCAGGTGCAGGTGCTGGTGAACGGGGTGCCGACCCGGATCGCCGCCGACCGCAGCCGTCCCGACGTGGCCGCCGCCTACGGCGTGGGGCCCAACCACGGCTTCTCCGGCACGATCCCGGCGCCCAACGGCCGCAATCTGGTCTGCGTGTCCTCGGTGAACATCGGCGAGGGCAGGGACGTGGTGCTCGCCTGCGCCTGGCTGACCGTGCAGAACGCGCTGCCGATCGGCGGGTGGGAGACGCTGTCCTCCACCACCACCTCGATCAAGGTGGACGGCTGGGCCCTCGATCCGGACACCACCGACTCGATCGCGGTGCACGTCTACGTGGACGGGAAGTTCGCCCAGCAGGTCGTGGCGAACGCCAACCGCCCGGACATCGACCGGCTGTACGGCAAGGGACCGCTGCACGGCTTCTCGGCGACGGTGCCCACCAGCAGCGGGCCGCACCAGGTCTGCCTGTACCTGATCAACAAGCCCACCGGGCCGAACCCGTCGCTGGGCTGCCGCAACGTCGAGTCCGGCACCCTGCCCTTCGGTTCCCTCGACGCGGTGTCCACCACGCCGAACTCGGTCACCCTGCGCGGCTGGGCCATCGACCGCGACACCCCGGACCCGATCGGCGTCCACCTGTACGTGGACGGGAAGTTCGCCACCGCCACCACCGCGAACGGCAACCGTCCCGACGTGGACCGGGCCTACGGCCAGGGGGCTGCCCGCGGGTTCTCGATCACCGCGCAGGTGGCGGCCGGGCAGCACCAGGTCTGCCTGTGGCTGATCAACGCCCCGAGCGGCCCGAACCCGCAGCTCACCTGCCGCACCGTCACCGTCACCAATGCCACGCCGATCGGCTCGGTGGACTCCGCCACCGGTACTGTCGGCGGGGTGCGGGTGGCCGGGTGGGCCCTGGACCCCGACACCACGGACTCGATCCCGGTGCACGTCTACGTGGACGGCAAGGCGGTGCGCGCCGTGACGGCGAACGGCAACCGGCCGGACGTCGACCGGGCCTACGGCAAGGGCGCGGCGCACGGCTACGACGTCACCGTCCCGGCGGCCGTCGGCAGTCACCAGGTGTGTGTCTACGCGATCAACACCCCGGCCGGCACCAACCCGCAACTCGCCTGCCGCACCGTGACCACGCGCTGATTCGGGGCAAAGCCGACATCTCCCGCGCGTCGGCGCGGTGGCGTCGCCGGACCTCGGCCGGCCTCGGGTTAGCCTGCGTCGCGTTCAGCCGAACGCGTCTCCTGCCCCCGATGCCTGCCGAGGTCCTCCCGTGCGCTCCTCCCGCCGCACCGCCGTGATCGTCGCCGTCGTGGTGGCCGTCATCGTCCTGCTCGCCGTCGTCTGGTGGGCACTGTCCCGCGACGACGGCTCCCCCGCGGCCACGCCGAGCCCGAGCGTGAGCACCGCCGCGCCGTCGTCGTCGCCGAGCCCGACGGCCGACCCGACGCCCACCACCCCGGCCGCGACCAGCGCACCGGAGCAGCCGGGGGCCGAGCCAGAGCCCACCACCGCCCCCGAGCAGCCCGGCACCGAGCCGCAGCAGCCTGCCAAGACCACCGTGGACGTGGTCACCACCTACGCCGGGTGGAACACGCTCAGCAGCGCGCTGGAGGCCGGTGCCTACGCCACCACCGTCCAGTCGGACGGGGTCTGCACCATCACCGCCACCCGGGGCGCCACCACGGTCAGCGCCCAGTCGGCGGCGGTGCCGGACGCCAGCACCACCTCCTGCGGTGGGCTGGCCATCGGCGGCGACCAGCTCGGCTCCGGCTCCTGGCAGGTCGTCGTCAGCTACGCGTCCTCGACCGCCGTCGGCACCGCCGCGCCCATCACCGTGGAGATCCCGTGATCCGCCGACTCGGCCGCCTCGCACTGACCGCGCTGGCCTGTGCCGCGATGGTGCTCGGTCTCGGCCTCGCCCCGCAGTCGACGGTGTCGACCGTCCCGACCGCGCAGGCCGCCGACCTCGGCAACTTCAACCCCGGCCTGATCATCAGCGACGCGATGTTCTACAACACCGGCACCATGTCGGCCGCGCAGATCCAGACCTTCCTGAACACCAAGGGCGCGAACTGCCGCCCCGCCGCCGGGAACACCTGCCTGAAGGACTACGGCCAGGCGACCACCACCCGCGCCGCCGACACCTACTGCGCGGCCTACCAGGGGTCCGGCGGGGAGACCGCGGCCCAGATCATCGCGAAGGTGGCCGTCGCCTGCGGCATCAACCCCCAGGTCCTGATCGTGACGCTGCAGAAGGAGCAGGGTCTGATCACCTCGACCACCGGGAAGTCCGCCACCACGTACTCCAAGGCGCTCGGCTTCGGCTGCCCGGACGGCGCCCCGTGCAACGAGCTGTACTCCGGCTTCGGCAACCAGGTGTACCTCGCCGCCCGGCAGTTCAAGGTCTACGCGGGCAACCCGACCCGGTACGCCCACCGCGCCGGGATGGTCAACAACGTGCGCTTCCACCCGAACGCCGCCTGCGGCACCTCGCCGGTCCTGATCCAGAACCAGGCGACCGCCAGCCTCTACAACTACACGCCGTACCAGCCGAACGCCGCGGCACTCGCGGCGGGCTACGGCTCCGGCGACTCGTGCTCCTCCTACGGCAACCGGAACTTCTGGAACTACTTCACCGACTGGTTCGGCTCGACGATCAGTCAGCAGATGCCGATCGGCGTGCTGGAGGCCGTGACCTCGCCCTCCCTCGGCACCGTGTCGGTCGCCGGGTGGGCCCGGGACCCGGACACCACGGACCCGATCTCGGTGCACGTCTACATCGACGGCCAGGCGGTCACGGCGATGAAGGCCGACAAGGTGCGGTCCGACGTCGGCCGCTACGGGTTCTCCGGCACCGTCAAGGCGTCCGGCGGCACCCACCAGGTCTGCGTCTGGGCGATCGACGCCACCGGTGGCCCGAACCCCCAGCTCGGCTGCGCCACGGTCACGGTGAACAACAAGGCACCGGTCGGGTCCCTGGACGCCGCCACCTCGGTGCAGGGCAAACTCCGGGTGCAGGGCTGGGCGCTCGACCCGGACACCACCGACTCGATCAAGGTGCACCTCTACGTCGACGGCAAGTACACCCAGCAGGTGGTCGCCAGCGGCACCCGGAACGACGTGGCCGCCGCCTACGGCAAGGGCGCCGCGCACGGCTTCGACGTCACCCTGGCGGTCGGCGCCGGTGCGCACCGGGTGTGCGCCTACGGCATCGACACCTCCGGCGGGGTGAACCCGCAGCTCGGCTGCCGCGACGTCACGGTGGTGAACAACCAGCCGATCGGCGCCCTGGACAGCGCGAAGAGCGGGCTGGAGCAGTTCACGATCCAGGGCTGGGCGCTCGACCCGGACGGCACCGACTCGATCAAGGTGCACGTCTACGTCGACGGCAAGTACACCCGCCAGCTGATCGCCGACCAGGCCCGGCAGGACGTCGCCAATGCCTACGGCAAGGGCGCCGCGCACGGGTACTCGGCCACCATCCCGGCGACCATCGGCAAGCACGAGCTCTGCGTCTACGGCATCGACACCTGGGGCGGGGTGAACCCGAAGATCGCCTGCCGGACCGTCGACGTCAACGGCACACCGAAGGGCACCGTCGACTCCTACACCTCCCCCGCCGCCGGCCAGGTGCGGGTGGAGGGCTGGACCTTCGACCCGAACACGACGGACCCGATCACCGTGCACGTGTACGTCGATGGCCGCGCGGTCAAGGCCGACACCGCCGGGCTGTCCCGACCCGATGTGCACGCCGCCTTCGGGATGGGCGAGTTCCACGGTTTCGACACCCGGATCAGCGGTGTGGCGTCCGGTCAGCACCAGGTCTGCGTCTTCGCGATCGACTCCTGGGGCCCCGACGCGGGCGGCGTGAATCCGCAGCTCGGGTGTGGCACCGTCACCGTGAAGTGACGATCTAGGACACAATGGCCTGATGCGCGGCATCATCCTCGCCGGTGGATCCGGCACCCGACTGCATCCGATCACCCAGGGCGTCAGCAAGCAGCTGGTCCCGGTGTACGACAAGCCGATGATCTACTACCCGTTGTCCACGCTGATCCTGGCGGGCATCCGGGACGTCCTGGTCATCACCACCCCGCACGACGCGGAGCAGTTCCACCGGCTCCTCGGCGACGGGTCGCAGTTCGGGATCAACCTGACCTTCGCCACCCAGCCGGAGCCGAACGGCCTCGCCCAGGCGTTCGTGATCGGCGCCGACTTCGTCGGCAACGACTCCGCCTCGCTGGTGCTCGGCGACAACATCTTCTACGGCCCGGGCCTCGGCTCCCGGCTGCAGCGGTTCGAGGACATCGACGGTGGCGCGGTCTTCGCCTACCGGGTGGCCGACCCGACCGCCTACGGCGTGGTCGAGTTCGACGAGCAGTTCAAGGCGCTCTCCCTGGAGGAGAAGCCGGCCCAGCCGAAGAGCAACTACGCGGTGCCCGGGCTGTACTTCTACGACAACGACGTGATCGAGATCGCCCGCGACCTCAAGCCGTCCGCCCGTGGCGAGTACGAGATCACGGACGTGAACCGTGCCTACCTCGAGCAGGGCCGACTGCAGGTCGAGGTGCTGCCGCGCGGCACCGCCTGGCTGGACACCGGCACCTTCGACTCGCTGCTGGAGGCCTCCGACTACGTCCGCACCATCGAGTCCCGGCAGGGCCTCAAGGTCGGTTCCCCGGAGGAGGTCGCCTGGCGTCGTGGCTTCCTGACCGACGACGAGCTGCGGATCCGCGCGGAGAAGCTGGTCAAGTCCGGCTACGGCCAGTACCTGCTCGACCTCCTGGAGGACTGACCGTCGTGGCACGGGCACTCATCACCGGGATCACCGGTCAGGACGGGCTGTACCTCAGCGAGCTGCTGCTCGCCAAGGGCTACGAGGTCTACGGCCTGGTCCGCGGGCAGAACAACCCTAAGATCGACCTGGTCCGCCGGACGGTCCCCGGGGTGAAGCTGCTCACCGGCGACCTGACCGACATGTCCAGCCTGCTCCGGGCGCTGCACGACGCCCGCCCGGACGAGGTCTACAACCTCGGCGCGATCTCCTTCGTGGCCTACTCCTGGGAGAACGCGCAGGTCACCACGGACGTGACCGGCAAGGGCGTGCTGAACATGCTGGAGGCGGTGCGGCTGTACTCCGGTGACGACGTCACCCGGGTGCGGTTCTACCAGGCGTCCTCCTCGGAGATGTTCGGCAAGGTGCAGGAGGTCCCGCAGCGGGAGTCCACCCTGCTCTGGCCCCGGTCGCCCTACGGCGTCGCCAAGGTGTTCGGCCACTACATGACGATCAACTACCGCGAGTCGTACGGGATGCACGCGTCCTCCGGCATCCTGTTCAACCACGAGTCGCCGCGCCGCGGCCCGGAGTTCGTCACCCGCAAGGTGTCGCAGGCGGTGGCCCGGATCTCCCTCGGCCTGCAGGACACCCTGACCCTCGGGAACCTGGACGCCCGCCGGGACTGGGGCTTCGCCGGGGACTACGTCGAGGCGATGTGGCGGATGCTGCAGCAGGACACCGCCGACGACTACGTGGTGGCCACCGGCGAGACGCACTCGATCCGCGAGCTGCTCGACGTGGCGTTCGCCCGGGTCGGCATCGACGACTGGTCGGGCTACGTCAGCCAGGACCCGCGGTTCATGCGCCCCGCCGAGGTCGAGCTGCTGATCGGTGATCCGGCCAAGGCGCGCACCACCCTGGGGTGGACGCCGCGGGTCGACTTCACCGAGCTGGTGCAGATGATGGTCGACCACGACCTGGCCGAGCAGCGCGCCCTGACCCGATGACCGTCGCGCTGGTCACCGGCATCACCGGCCAGGACGGGTCCTACCTCGCCGAGCGGCTACTGAGCGAGGGCGTCGAGCTGCACGGCATGGTCCGGCCCGGTGACGAGGCGTCGCTGCCCGACGGCGTGCACCCGCACCGGGTGGACCTGGCCGACCAGGCCGGGCTGCGCGATCTGGTGCTGGACGTCGCCCCGGACGAGGTCTACCACCTGGCCGGGGTCAGCTCGGTCGCCCGTTCCTGGCAGGAGCCGGTGCTCACCGCCGCGCTCACCGGGATGGCGAGCGCCGTCCTCCTCGATGCCGCCCTCGCCGTGCAGGAGCGCTCGGGTCACCCGGTGCGGGTGGTGCAGGCGTCCAGCGCGGAGATCTTCGGCGACCCGGACCGGGTGCCGCAGGACGAGGGCACCATCGTGCGGCCGACCAACCCGTACGGCGCCGCGAAGGCCTACGCCCACCACCTGGTCGGGGTGTACCGGGCGCGCGGCCTGCACGCGGTCGGGGCCATCCTGTTCAACCACGAGTCGCCCCGCCGCCCGCCGAGCTTCGTCACCCGGAAGATCACACAGGGCGCCGCCCGGGTCGCCGTGGACGGCGGTGGCGTGATCACCCTCGGCAACCTGGACGCCCGCCGGGACTGGGGCTGGGCACCGGACTACGTCGACGCCCTGGTCCGCGCCGCCCGGCACCACACCGCCCTGGACGTGGTGGTCGCCACCGGGGCCACCCACTCGGTGCGCGAGTTCGCCGAGGCGGCGCTCGCCCACGCCGGGGTGAGCGACCCCGCCGCGCACCTGGCCACCGACCCCGCCTTCACCCGCCCCACCGACGCCGCACAGCTGGTCGGTGACCCCACCCGCGCCCGGACCGAGCTCGGCTGGTCCCCGACCCGCTCCTTCGAGCAGATCGTGGCGGCGATGGTCGATCACGACCTGGAGCTGCTGCGATGACAGAGCTGCGGGTCGCGCTGACGGTGGAGCAGCTGTTCCAGCCCGCGCCGGGAGGGTCCGGCACCTACATCCGCGAGCTGGTCCCCCCGCTGAGCACCCACGCCCGGCTGGTCGGGGTGGCCGCCCGTGGGCACCACACGGTGCCGGATGAGGGCCTCGGCATCCCGGTGCTGACCTCCGCGCTGCCCCGCCCGGCGCTGTACGAGGCGTGGAACCGACTGCGGCGCCCGCGGCTCCCCGGCGCCGCCGACCGCGCCGACGTGGTGCACGCGACCACCTGGGCGGTGCCACCGGCCCGCGGCGGTCTGGTGGTCACCGTGCACGACCTGGCGTTTCTGCGGGCACCGGAGCACTTCACCCCGCGCGGCAACGCCTACTTCCGGCGCGCGCTGGAGGTCACCCGGCGGGAGGGCGATGTGGTGATCGTGCCCTCCCAGGCATCCGCCGACGACTGCCTGCACGAGGGCTTCGACGCCGACCGGATCCGGGTGGTGCCGCACGGCGTCCGGGTGCCGGAGATCGACCCGGCGGAGGCCGCCGCCATCCGCGCCCGCCTCGGTCTGGACCGGCCCTTCGTCTTCTGGTGCGGCACCTTCGAGCCGCGGAAGAACCTGCCCGCCCTGCTGGACGCCTTCGCCCGCATCGCCCCGGACACCGACCTGGATCTGGTGCTCGCGGGTCCATCCGGCTGGGGTGGCGCGGACGCGGACGTGCGTGCTCGCCTGACCGACCGGGTCCGGCTGCTGGGACGGCTGAGCCTGGCCGAACTGCACGTCGCCTACGCGGCGGCGCGCGCGTTCTGCTTCCCCTCCACATGGGAGGGCTTCGGGATGCCGGTGCTGGAGGCGATGGCACACGGCACCCCGGTGGTGACCTCCGTCGGCACCTCGATGGCCGAGTTCACCGCCGACGCCGGGCTGCTGGTCGACCCGACCGATCCGTCCGCCCTGGCCGAGGCGCTGCTGGCGGCCACCGGTGACGAGCACGACCGGCTCGCGGGGCTGGCACGACGCCGCGCGGCCGACTCCACCTGGTCGCACGCGGCCGAACTGACCGCCGCCGCCTACCGCGACGCCGCCGCCGCGCGGAGCACCCGAGCATGACGACGCTGCGGATCCGCGCACTGGTGGTCACGTGGCAGGCGGTGGACCTGCTGCCGCCCTGCCTGGACTCCCTGCTCGCGCAGCACGTCCCCGGCGCGGAACTGGAGGTGGTCGTGGTGGACAACGCGTCCACCGACGGCACCCGGGAGCTGCTGGCCCGGGACTACCCGACCGTGCGGGTGATCGCCTCCGACCGCAACCGAGGCTTCGCCGGGGGTGTGGCACTGGGCACCGCCGACTTCGACGGCGACATCGTGCTGCTGCTGAACAACGACGCCGAGTTCGCCCCGGATGCGGCCGCCCATCTGGTCGCCGCGCTGACCGCCCCCGGCGCCGAACGGGTCGCCGCCACCACCGCACGGATCGTGCTGGCCGGGCGCTACCGACGCACCGACACCCTCACCGCGGGGTCACCGGACGGCCGCTCGCTCTGGGCCCCCAGCACCGACCCGGACGCGGTCAGCCTGCTGAACTCCACCGGCAACGTGGTCGGCCGGGACGGTGCCGGCACCGACCGGGACTGGCTCACCCCGGTGGGGCAGGAGCACTCCCCCGCCGAGGTCTTCGGCTTCTGCGGTGGCGCCGCCGCGCTGCGCTGGTCGGCCGCCGGCGCGGTCGGTGGCTTCGACCCGGAGCTGTTCCTCTACTACGAGGACACCGACCTGTCCTGGCGGCTGCGCGCCCACGGCTGGGACACCCGGTACGTGCGCGAGGCGGTGGCGGAACACCGGCACGCGGCGTCCTCCGGTGCGGCCAGCCCGCTGTTCCGGTACTACAACTCCCGCAACTCGCTCACCGTGGTGACCCGGCACGCCCCGGCACCGCTGGTGCTGCGCGCGTGGGTCCGGCAGTCCCTGGGCCTCGCCCGCGCGGTGCTCCACGACGGGATCACCCCGCACACCCGCGCCCGGGCACGGGGATGGGGTGCCGCCGTGCGACGGCTGCCCCGCACCCTGGGCGAGCGGCGGCGGCTCTGGGCCGACGCCACCCGCACCCGGGCGCAGGCACTGACCGACTAGTCGCGGGCGACGTCCTCCGGCAGCACCCGCACGGCCCGATCGCCGTACTGGATCTGCTTGATCCGCTCCAGCTGGTCCTCCAGCAGCACCCGATTGGTCCGCTGCAGGTCGGAGAGCACGCCGAGCGCCGCCGCCAACAGCGCCGCCACCGCCATCACCGCGGCGAAGATCAGCGACTGGATGTGACCGTCGGTGCTGCTGTTCACGATCCACAGCACCAGGAACCGGATCATCGGGATCAGCGCCGCCAGCCCGAACACCGCCGCCAGGGTCGCGAAGATCATGTACGGCTTGAACATCAGGTAGCTGCGCACGATCGCCGAACCGGACTTGATCATGTGCTGGAACATGTTCGTGAACAGCCGGGACTCGCGGGTCTTAGCGTTCGTGGTCACCGGCACCGAGACGATCCGCAGCCGCTTGTGCCCGGCCTGGATGATCGTCTCCATGCAGTAGGAGAACTCGGTGACGATGTTCAACCGGTACAGCGCGGACCGGGAGTAGGCCCGGAACCCGCTGGCGGCGTCCGGCAGCCGGGTGTCCGCGGCCTTGTTGACCACCGAGCTGCCGACCCGCTGCATCAGCTTCTTGAACGGGGAGAAGTGCGCGATCGTCGCCGTCTGCCGGTCGGCGATCACGATGTCCGCCGCCCCCGCGATGACCGGTGCCACCAGGTCGGGGATCCGCTCCTGCGGGTACTGGTTGTCGCCGTCGGTGTTCACCACGATGTCGGCACCGTGCGCCAGCGCGTAGTCCACCCCGTCGCGGAACGACCGGGCCAGGCCCATGTTCCGCGAGTGCCGCACGATGTGCCGCACCCCGAGCCGCTGGGCCACCTCCACCGTCCGGTCGGAGGAACCGTCGTCGATGACCAGGATCTCCAGCTCGTCGACCCCCTCGATCTGCCGCGGGATCGACGCCAGCACCAGGGGCAGCGTCTCCTCCTCGTTCAGGCAGGGGATCTGCACGAAGACCTTCATCGCCGGGTCACGCCTTCCGGCCGACGATCCGGTTGATCCGGCCGGTCGCGCGCCGCACCACCTCGCCCGGACCACCGGCGGCGAGGTACTCCTTGGCCAGCCGCAGGTCGGAGCGGATGCCGCGCGGGCGCTCGAAGGGCACCGCGACCGTCTGGGCCTTGCCCAGCTCGTACTCCAGGTCGGCGGCCCGGCGCGGGAAGCGGCAGAACTCCACCAGCGGGGCGAGCACGTGCGACCAGCGGTAGTCCTCGGCGAACTCGCGGACGTTGGCCTTCGCCAGCGCCACCGCGTCGTCGTCGTAGAGGTAGGTCTCCAGCGCCTGCTCCAGCGCGTCGACGTCCTCCGGCGGCACCGCCGCACCCAGACCGCGCTCGGCGATCAGGGTGCCGAAGGTGTCACCGCCGGTGGCGACGATCGGCAGCGACGCCCACAGGTAGTCGAGGATCCGGGTCCGGAAGCTGAACGCCGTCTCCACGTGGTGGAAGTGGGTGGAGACGCCGAGGTCGGCGTCCATCAGGTAGTCGGCGCGCTCGTTGTAGGGCACCCAGCCGTCGTTGAAGAACACGTGGCTGCCGGTCAGTCCGAGCTGGTCGGAGAGCTGGCGCAGCTCCCAGGCGATCTTCATGTCCGGCACGCCGGGGTTCGGGTGCTTGAGACCGAGGAAGTACAGCTTGACGTTCGGGTGCCGATCCTTGAGCCGGTCCACCGCGCGCACCAGGGTCAGCGGGTCGAACCAGTTGTAGACGCCGCCGCCCCAGATGATCACCTTGTCGTCGGCGGCGATGCCCGGGACGGTGCCCTTGATCGCGTGCCGACGCTGCACCGGCTCGTCGTTGGCGATGCCGAAGGGCACCACCCCGATCAGCGAGTCCAGGCTGTGGTCCTCGTCGTAGACGGCCGGGTTGACCCGGCCCTGACCGGCGAGCTGCCCCAGCCAGAAGTCGCGCTGCTTGTCCGAGGCGCAGAGCACGTAGTCGGCGCGGCGCAGCTGCTCGTTCAGCACCCGGGTGGTCTCCTGCACCGAGTGCAGACGGCCGACGTCGCCGAGGTCGCGGGCCTGCTCCAGCTGCTCCAGGTGGATCGGGTCGTACACGTCGGCGACCAGGATCTTGGTGCTGTCCTTGAGCCAGGGCGCGCCCTCCAGCAGGAAGCCCTGGAAGATGATGACGTCGGCCCAGTCGGTGTGCGCCCGCAGCGGGTGACCGGCGGAGTGCACCACCTCGAACTCGTCCGAGGTCACCTTCACCCCGGCGGTCGACAGCAGGCGGACGTCGTGCTCGGGCGCCAGGGCGCGCGCGATCTCCCAGGCCCGGATCGCCGGCCCGGCCATCCGCTCCAGCAGCGGCTCGCCGGTGACCACCAGCACCCGGTGCTTGGACACGAAGTGCTCGGCGATGCCGAAGGCGTCCACCAGGTTGTCGTGCGCCGAGTTGTAGCCCTCGATCGCGTAGGCGGGCTCGATCGCGTGCCGGAACAGCGGGAACAGCTCGCGGTCGCTGCGCCGCCGCCGCGCCTGCAACTCCTGCCGCGACTCGGCCAGACCCGGGAACTGGTCCACCAGGTAGTCGATCGCGAAGAAGCCGGTGAGCGCCATCTTCGGCACTTCGATCGTGCCGATGTCGTCCCCACCCGGCGAACGCTGCAGGTCCAGCGCGCTGGCGTCCACCCCGGCCCGAGCGATCGAGCGACGGACGGCCAGCGCCATCGCGGCGGGCAGTGCCTTGGCCAGCGACTCGTCGTCCAGGTTCTTGTACATCGACAGCAGGGCGTTGCGCTCCAGCAGGTACGCCTCGCGGAAGTTGCCGAACTTCTTCATCGTGACGTGGTGCTTGTGGAAGGCCACCGAGCCCGGCACGTAGCGGACCTTGTAGCCCAGCAGGTTCAGCCGCCAGCCCAGGTCCACGTCCTCGTAGAACATGAAGAAGCGCTCGTCGAAGCCGCCGATCTCACGGTAGAGCGCGGTCGGGACGAACATCGCGGCGCCGGTGCCGAACAGCACGTCCTTCGGCACGTCGTACTCCGGGGAGTCGGGCTTCTCCGCCTCGCGCTTGTACCCCGCGCCGTACCAGGTCAGCGAGCCGTCGACGTAGTCGACCAGGTTGCCGTCCCAGTCCAGGACCTTGCTGGCCACCGCACCGATGGTCGGGTCGGACTCCATCGCCTCGACCGCTGCGGCGATCCACTGCGGGCCGGGCCGCGCGTCGTTGTTGAGGAAGGCGACCCACTCACCGCTGGCATGCGCCACACCGAGGTTGCAGCCACCGGCGAAGCCGAGGTTGCCACCCGACTCGATCACCTTCGCGTGCGGGACAGCCGCACGGATCTTCTCCGCGCTGCCGTCGCCGGAGTCGTTGTCGATCACGACCAGCTCGAGGCGGTCGGCGGGCCACTCCACCCGGGCGAACTCCTGCAGACACGTGATCGTGTCATCGGCTCCGCGGTAGTTGACCAGGATGACCGAGACGACCCCCGGTCGGATGTCGGCCGGCTCAGGGGTCAGCACACGTCCTCCAACGTTCGACGAGCAATGAGGACGTCCAGAGCGCGTGCGCGCCGCGTCCGACCAGTCAGCGTACCCGCTCGGCGCGTGCACGATCTGTGTGCGGGGACGGCAGGACCCAAGAAGACACGGGTGGCGCGGGTACTGTATTGCTCCGCATGCCCGGCGACCCCGGGTCGGACGCACCCCCCGAGAGGCCACATTGACGGACACAGCCGAGGCCCGCGCAGTCGCGCTGGCCGCCGAGCCGATGCGCGTCGCGGGTCCGCGACCCGGGTTCGCCCGCGGGACGCTCGCCTCGATCCGCGACATCGTCGCTCACCGTGAACTCCTCGACTCCCTGATCAAGCGGGAGTTGAAGGCCCGGTACAAGGACAGCGCCCTCGGCTTCGTGTGGAGCCTGGCCCGTCCGCTGGCGATGCTGCTGATCTACTACATCGCCCTCGGCAAGTTCCTGGGTGCGGCGCGCCACGTGCCGGACTTCGCGATCTTCATCTACACCGGCCTGACCGCCTGGGGCCTGTTCTCCGAGGCGATCCAGATCGGCACCGGGTCGATCGTGTCCAACTCGGGGCTGATCAAGAAGGTCTACCTCCCCCGGGAGGTGTTCCCGCTCAGCGTGATCGGCTCCGCACTGTTCAACTTCGGGATCCAGCTGGTCATCCTGCTGTCGGCGACGGTGATCGCCGGCGCCTTCCCGACCGGTGCGCGCTGGGCCTACTTCCCCCTCGCCCTGGCGGTGATCCTGGTCTGGGCGACGGCGCTGGTGCTGTTGCTCTCGGCGGTGAACGTCTACCTGCGCGATGTCCAGTACCTGGTCGAGGTGCTCATCATGATCCTGATGTGGGCGTCGCCGATCGTGTACTCGCTCAAGCAGGTGCAGAGCCAGGTCAGCGGCACCCTGCTCGAGCTGTACCTCGCCAACCCGGTCACCCTCGCGGTGATCGGCTTCCAGCAGACGTTCTGGGTCGGTGGCTCCGAGGCCAAGGAACCGGTGCCGGATCACCTGGCCGAGCGGCTGGGCATCGCGTTCGTCGTCGGCCTGATCCTGCTCTGGCTGTTCCAGCGGGTGTTCGCCCGGCTGCAGAGCAACTTCGCACAGGAGCTGTGAGTGACCACCGTCATCGATATCCAGGACGTGTCCAAGCGGTTCGTCATCCGCAAGGAGAAGTCCCTGAAGGAGCGGCTGGTCAACTTCGGCCGGTCGAACAAGTTCAAGGAAGACTTCTGGGCGCTGCGCGGGGTCAACCTCGAGATCGAGTCCGGCAGCACCGTCGGCCTGATCGGCCCGAACGGGTCCGGCAAGAGCACGCTGCTGAAGACCATCGGCGGGATCATCCAGCCCACCACCGGATCGGTGCACCTGCGGGGCCGGCTGGCGGCGCTGCTGGAGCTGGGCGCGGGCTTCCACCCCGACCTCACCGGCCGGGAGAACGTCTACCTCAACGCGTCGATCCTGGGCCTGTCCCGCAAGGAGACCGACAAGCACTTCGACGCGATCGTGGACTTCTCCGGCATCGAGGCGTTCATCGACACCCAGGTGAAGTTCTACTCCTCGGGCATGTACATCCGGCTGGCCTTCGCGGTGGCCGTGCACGTGGACCCGGACATCCTGCTGGTGGACGAGGTCCTCGCGGTCGGCGACGAGCCCTTCCAGCGCAAGTGCCTGGAGCGCATCCGCTCGTTCCAGCACGACGGCCGCACCATCATCATGGTGACGCACAGCCTGGACCAGGTCGCCGAGTTCTGTGACCGGGCCGTGGTGCTCGAGCACGGCAACATGGTGATCGACGGACCGCCGCGCGACGCGCTCAAGGTGCTGCGTGCCGAGTTCGAGAGCACCCGTCAGGAGGAACTGGAGAAGGCCCAGCAGGCCGAGGGCGCCGTGCCGCTGCCGCGCAGCCGGGTCACCGGCGTCAACCTGCGCACCCCCGCCGGGGTGGCCCCGATGCCGCCGCTGCACCCGGGCGACGGGATGATCGTCGAGGTCGAGGTGCACTCGGAGGAGGTGCTGAACCGCTGGGACGTGGCCATCGGCATCACCTCCCCGCTCGGCACCGTCCTGTCCTCCACCAGCGCCAAGCAGATCGGTGGCACGCTGCCGCCGCTGAAGATCGGCCGGAACAACTTCGCGTTCAAGCTGGACGCCCTGGCACTGAACGAGGGCGAGTACATCGTGCAGGTCCGGGTGGCCGGCCCGGACGGTGCCACCCTGGACAACGTGCCGGACGCGGTGCACTTCACCGTCGAGGCCGACCCGGTCAGCTCCGGCCCGATGTTCGTCTCCGGCAGCTTCCTCGCCGCCGGCTGATCCCCACCCTCGGATCGGGGCGCTCCGCTAGGGTGGAGCGCCCGTACAACAGGAGGACATTCTCGTGCGCATGCTCGTCACCGGCGGAGCCGGTTTCATCGGTTCCAACTTCGTGCACCAGGTCGTGCGCGAGCACCCCGAGGTCGAGGTCACGGTGCTCGACGCCCTGACCTACGCCGGTGACGAGAAGAGCCTGGCACCGGTCTGGGACCGGATCACCTTCGCCAAGGGGTCCATCACCGATCACGACATCGTCGACGACCTGGTGAAGAACTCCGACGTGGTGGTGCACTTCGCCGCCGAGTCGCACAACGACAACTCCCTGCACGACCCGTGGCCGTTCGTGCACACCAACGTGATCGGCACCTACACGCTGCTGGAGGCGGTCCGTCGCCACGACGTGCGGTACCACCACATCTCCACCGACGAGGTCTACGGCGACCTGGAGCTGGACGACCCGGCGAAGTTCACCCCGGACACCCCGTACAACCCGTCCAGCCCGTACTCCTCCACCAAGGCATCGTCCGACCTGCTGGTCCGCGCCTGGGCCCGCTCCTTCGGGGTGCGCGCGACGCTGTCGAACTGCTCGAACAACTACGGGCCGTACCAGCACGTGGAGAAGTTCATCCCGCGCCAGATCACCAACGTCATCGACGGCGTGCGCCCCAAGCTCTACGGCACCGGGGAGAACGTCCGCGACTGGATCCACGTCGAGGACCACAACTCGGCCGTCTGGGACATCATCACCAAGGGCCGCCTGGGTGAGACCTACCTGATCGGTGCCGACGGCGAGGAGAACAACAAGACCGTCATCGAGCTGATCCTCGAGCTCATGGGGCAGGACCCGACGGCCTACGACCTGGTCTCCGACCGCCCGGGCCACGACCTGCGCTATGCGATCGACGCGACCAAGCTCCGCACCGAGCTGGGCTGGGAGCCGCGCTACACCACCTTCCGGGACGGCCTGGCCGCCACGGTCGCCTGGTACCAGGAGAACGAGGCCTGGTGGCGGCCGCAGAAGGACGCCACCGAGGCGAAGTACAGCCAGCTCGGTCGCTGATCGCCGCCGAGGCGCGACATCGGAACGGACTCTCCTGCGGGAGGGTCCGTTCTGTCGTTTTCGCCGGGGTGAAAGCTGCGGTCTGCACAGTCCTTTCACCAGCTTCGCGCCGCTGATCCGTCGCCGCGCCCTCCTGGCCTCCTATGCTCATCCGCGTGACCAACCGCCACGCAGCCTCAGCACGCCCGCGCGCCATCCGCCACGGGCGGCTCCGCCGCAGTCACCGCGTGCTGCGCGGCGTGGCGCTCACCGCCGTCGGGCTGATGGCCTTCGGCATCTCCGGCGCGGCGGCGATCTACCAGACGCTGAACGGCAACATCGCCAGCTCGAACATCGAGGGCCTGGTCGAGACGCTGCCGCAGCCCACCCCCACCGACGACACCCCCGCCGACCCCAACGCCGGTCAGGCGGTGAACATCCTGCTGCTGGGCTCGGACGAGCGGGACGGGGAGAACGAGGCGATCGGCGGTCACGTCGACGGCATGCGCTCCGACACCTCGATCGTGGCGCACATCTCCGCCGACCGGACCCGGGTCGAGCTGGTGTCGATCCCCCGCGACTCCCTAGTGGACATCCCGTCCTGCACGATGACCGACGGCAGCACCACCCGGGCGCAGTCGAATGCGATGTTCAACTCCGCCTTCGCGATCGGCGCGGACAACGGTGGTGACGTCGCCTCCGCCGCCGCCTGCACCTGGAACACCGTGCAGACCAACACCGGGGTGCCGATCAACCACTTCGTGGTGGTGGACTTCGCCGGGTTCACCAACATGATCGACGCCATCGGCGGCGTGAACATGTGCATCCCGAACAAGATGTCCGCCCCCAAGGCCGGCCTGTACCTCGAGCCGGGCAACCAGACCCTGAACGGCACCCAGGCGCTCGCCTTCGCCCGTGCCCGCACCGGGGTCGGGGTCGGCGACGGCTCGGACACCAACCGCCTCGGCCGGCAGCAGGAGCTGCTGGCGGCGGTGATGCGGGAGCTGCTGTCCAAGAACCTGCTGACCGATGTCGGCCAGCTGATCCGCTTCCTGGACCAGGCCACCGCGTCACTCTCGGTGGACAGCGGATTCTCCTCGATCACCGACATGGCGGCGTTGGGTGCCAGCCTCCGGGGCATCAGCAGTGACAACATCTCCTTCATGACGATCCCGTTCAAGACCGCGCCGAGCGACAAGAACCGCGTGGTGTGGACCGACGACGCGGACACCATCTGGGCGAACATCGCCAACGACCGCCCGATGCTCACCGGGGTCGGCGACGACGCCTCCGCCGATGCGGCCGCGGACGCCGCCACCGGTGACACCGGCACCGACACCGGCACCACTGACGCCCCCGCCGTGGACCCGGCAGCCCCCGCCACCGACGCACCGAGCACGGAGAACACCCCGGCCCCGCAGGAGACCCGCCAGGCGGGCAAGGAGACCTTCACCGCCAACGACGTCACCGCGGTCTGCGGCTGATCGTGGCACGCCGCCCCGGGGACGACTCCACGCCGGACCGCTCGGTCCCGCCGAGCTTCTCGCCGTCCGACTCGGGACGACGGCCCGCTGCCGACGGTGCCACCCCGGTCGGCCCCTCGGGGGCTGACCGGCCGCGGGCCGCCGGACGTCCCCAGCGGCCCGCCTCGCCGGTGCGGGCCGGCGCACGTCGGCCCGCCACCCCGGAGAGCGGTGTGCGCCGACCCGTGTCGGCTGACGCGCAGGCGGCGCCACGTGACGGGCGATCCGTCCCGGAGTCGGCCGCCGGCAGGACCGGTCGATCCGGTGCGGACCCCGACCGGGCAGCGTCCCGGAGCGATCGAGCGCCCGCCGGGTCACCCGCCTCGTTCACGCCCCGACGGTCGGACGGTGCCGCGCAGGACCGTCCCGCCGGTGCGCGCACGTCGGCCCGTTCCGGTGGTTCGGCGGTGCCGGTCAGCGGCGATTCCCCCGGCACACCCGGACGTCGATCCGGTGGTGCCCGCGCCGCAGGTGCCGCAGGGGTGGTCGCAGGTTCCGCCGCTGCTGACCCGCCGCGCCGGGTCGCAGGGTCGACACCCCGCTCCGTCAACGCGGCCTCCGAGGTGGCCGATGGCGGCACCCGGGTCATGCCCGCGTCCCCGCGCCGCAACACCCCGGCCGGGCCCGGCCGGTCGGCTCAGGCCCGCCCAGGCTCCGCACGCGTCGGCGCCGGACACCCCGGTGCCGGACGCCCCGGCGGTTCGGCTGACGCCGACGGCCTCGCCCCCGTGCCCCGCCGCCGGAAGCGGCATCTGGGTCGCCGGATCGCCCTGGTGGTCGTCCTGCTGCTGGTGCTGGTGATCGCCTGGCCGGTCGGCCTCGCCTTCTGGGCCAACGGCAAGATCCAGCACGTCGACGCCCTCTCGGGTGCGGCGAACACCCCCGGCGAGACCTATCTGCTCACCGGCTCCGACTCCCGGGCCGACGGTGCCATCGAGGACACCGAGACGGTCGGTGCCCGCACCGACACGATCCTGCTGCTCCAGGTGCCCGACTCCGGCCCGCCCGCCCTGATCTCCCTGCCCCGGGACACCTATGTCGACATCCCCGGCAACTCGCCGGGGAAGCTGAACGCCGCGTTCTCCTGGGGCGGCGCGCCGCTGCTGGTCAAGACGGTCGAGCAGCTGACCGGCCTGACGGTGGACCACTACGTGGAGATCGGCTTCGCCGGTGTCGAGGGCGTGGTCGACGCGGTCGGCGGCGTGCAGCTCTGCCTGGACGACTCGGTGCTGACCTTCCCGGTGCAGGACGCCAACTCCGGCCTGATGTGGGACGCGCCCGGATGCAAGACCGTGGACGGCGTGACGGCGCTGGCCTTTGCCCGGATGCGCTACTCCGACCCGACCGGCGACATCGGCCGTGGCCAGCGACAGCGCCAGCTGATCAGCGCCGTCACCCAGGCCGTCGCCACTCCGGGCACCCTGCTCAACCCGAATCGCCAGATCTCCCTGATCGACGCCGGGACCAGCGCGCTGACCACCAGCGAGGGCACCGACATCGTCGACATGGCCAAGCTCGCCCTCGCATTCCGGGCGGCCGGCGGCGAGGGCGGGATCACCGGCACCCCGCCGATCAAGAGCCTGGACTACCGGCCCGGTGGTGTCGGCTCCACGGTCCTGCTCGACCCGGACCAGACACCGACGTTCTTCGCGCAGATCCGGGACGGCGAGCTCGCCCCGGGTGTGTACGGCGGCCTGCCCGGCTCCTGAGGGGCGCTGGGCGCGCGCCGACCCGCAGCCGCGCCGGCGTGCGACGGTCAGCGGCTGCCGAAGCCGATCGACGGCCCGGTGCTGCCCTGCCCGTGCCGGGCGCGCAGCTTCTCGCCCTTGGCGTCCGCCTGCGCCCGCAGATCGTCCTGGAAGGTCAGCATCGCCGTCCGCACCCGGGCGGCGACCTCGTCCGTGCCGGAGCCGATGATCCGGGCAGCCAGCAGACCCGCGTTCCGCGCTCCGCCGATCGACACCGTGGCCACGGGCACGCCGGCCGGCATCTGCACGATCGAGAGCAGCGAGTCCAGTCCGTCCAGCCGGGCCAGCGGCACCGGGACCCCGACGACGGGCAGCGGGGTCACCGCGGCCAGCATCCCGGGCAGGTGCGCCGCTCCCCCGGCCCCGGCGACGATCACCCGCAGGCCACGCTCGGCGGCGCTCCGGCCGTAGTCGACCATCTTGTCCGGCTGCCGGTGCGCGGAGACCACGTCGACCTCGACCGGGATGTCGAACTCGGCCAGCGCCTCGGCGGCATCGGCCATCACCGGCCAGTCCGAGTCCGAGCCCATCACGATGCCGACCAGGGGCTGCGTCATGCGTCCACTCCCATCACCAGGTTCGCGGCGCGCCGGGCGTCGGCCAGCACGCTGTCCAGATCGTCGCCGCTGACGGTGACGTGACCGAGTTTGCGGCCCGGCCGGACCGCCTTGCCGTACAGGTGGACCTTGACCCGCGGGTCGATCAGCGGCAGCGCGTCGGTCAGCGCCTCGCGGGTGCTGCCCAGCACGTTGACCATCACCGTCCACGGCGACCGGGCGGCGGTGTCACCCAGCGGCAGGTCGAGCACCGCGCGCAGGTGCTGCTCGAACTGGCTGGTCACCGCGCCGTCGATGGTCCAGTGCCCGGAGTTGTGCGGACGCATCGCCAGTTCGTTCACCAGCAGCCCGCCGCCGGGCAGCTCGAAGAGCTCCACCGCCAGCACGCCGGTGACGCCCAGTCCCTCGGCCACCGTGCGGCCGATCCGCTCCGCCGCCGCGGCCGTGGCCGGGTCCAGCCCCGGGGCCGGCGCGATCACCTCGGCACACACCCCGTCGCGCTGCACCGACTCGACCACCGGCCAGGTGCGCACCTCCCCTGAGGGGGTACGGGCGACGAGCACCGCGAGCTCCCGGGTGAAGGGCACCAGCTCCTCGGCCAGCAGCGGCGCCCCGGTGCCGGCCGATGCGGCGTCGAACCAGTCGTCCACCTCGGCGGCGTCGCGCACCACGCGGACACCCTTGCCGTCGTAGCCCCCGCGGGCGGTCTTCACCACGGCGGCACGCTCACCGGTCGCGGCGTCCAGGAACGCCGACAGGTCGGCGGCGGAGTCCAGCGCCGCCCACCGCGGGCAGGGCACGCCCAGCGCTGTCAGCCGGGTGCGCATCACGATCTTGTCCTGCGCGTGCACCAGGGCGTCCGGCCCGGGCTGCACCGACACCCCGCGGTCGCCCAGCTCGGTCAGCAGGGTGTTCGGCACGTGCTCGTGCTCGAAGGTGAGCACGGCGGCGCCGGACACCAGCCGTTCGACCGCCACCGGATCACCGGCCGCGCCCACCGGGGCGTCGACCACCACCTGCGCCGCCGACGACACCGCGTCCTCGACCAGCACCCGCAGGTGCAGGCCCAACGCCGTCGCCGCGGGTGCCATCATGCGGGCGAGCTGCCCACCACCGACCACTGCCACCACGGGAGCTGTCACGTCGCAGACCCTAGTCGACGCGACCGCCCGGCCGGGACCTTCGCTCAGCCCGCACTCAGCCTGCCGGGATACGGTGAGCGAATGACCTCCGGCTCCCTCCTCGACGGTCCGCGCCCGCAGCGGACGTTCCGGGACCGGTGGAACGACACGCTGCGCGCACGGGTGGTGGAGCTGGCCCGGTTCGGCTCGGTGGGGTCGGTCGCCTTCGTGGTCGACCTCGGGACCTACAACCTGCTCCGCTTCGGGCCGGTGGCCCTGTTCAGCGAACAGCCGATCACCGCCCGGATCGTCGCGGTGATCCTGTCCACCGTGGTGTCGTTCCTGGGCAGCCGGTACTGGACCTTCGCCGACCAGCGCTCGGCGCGGCAGGGCCGTGAGTTCGGGCTGTTCGTCGCGATCAACGTGGTCGGCATCGCGATCACCGTCGGTGCGCTGGCGTTCTCGCACTACGTGCTCGGGCTGTCCGGCCCGTGGTCGGACAACATCGCGAACATCATCGGCATCGTCCTGGGCACGATCGTGCGGTACCTCGGCTACAAGGCGTTCGTGTTCACCGGCACCGCCACCCTGCCCACCCAGTTGGCGGAGATCGGCCAGCAGGCAGCCGCCCCGCACGTGATCGACATCATCGGCATCACCCCCGCCCAGGTCACCGACACCATCCACCGCGCCACCGAGGACTGACCGGCCGCCACCACGGACGGTCCCCTCCCCCGCGTGCGGAGAACGGATCAGCGACGGCGGGTGCGGGGTGAGATCACCGAGCCGCGCGGCAGGACCACATCCGGGTCCATCGCCTTGGGCACGCCGGTCAGGAACAGCGCGAACACGGCCGGGCGGCGTTGGGCCAGCTCCAACCGGGCACCGTCGCCCGCCGCGAGGTCACGGGCCAGGGCGAGTCCGAGTCCGGTGCCCTTCCCGCTGGTGACCTCCCGCTCGAAGATCCGGGGTGCCAGGTCGTCGTCCACGCCCTCGCCCTGGTCGGCGACCTCCAGCACGACGGCCCGGGACGCCCCCTCGCGGGAACGCACCGTCGTGGTGCCGCCGCCGTGCCGCAACGAGTTCTCGATCAGGGTCGCGAGCACCTGCGCCAGGGCACCGGGGGTGACCAGCACCTGGACCCGCGGGTCGACCTCGATCCTGAGCTCACGGCCCTCCGCCTCGAAGGTGGGCCGCCATTCCTCTTCCTGCTGGTGCACCACGTCGAGCAGCTTGACCGCCTCGGTGGTGCCACCCTGCGCCCGGCGGGAGTTGGTCAGCAGGTCGTCGACCACCCGGACCAGGCGCTCCACCTGCTCCAGGGAGATGCGCGCCTCCTCCCGGACCTCCTCGTCGTCGGTGGCGAGCATGATCTCCTCCAGCCGCATGGACAGGGCGGTCAGCGGGGTGCGCAGCTGGTGCGAGGCATCCGAGGCGAACTGCCGCTCGGCGGCCAGCCGACCCGCCATCCGGTCCGCCGACCGGGCCAGTTCGGCGGCGACCAGGTCGATCTCCTCCACGCCGGAGGGCTCCAGCTGCGGCCTGACCTGCCCGGAGCCGAGCTGTTCGGCGGAGGCGGCCAGGTAGACCAGCGGGGCGGCGAGCCGGTTCGCCTGCCAGATCGCCATCGCGATCCCGGCGGCGAAGGCCACCAGTGCCGCGGCGACCACCAGGCCGACCACCCGACCACTGAGCAGGAACAGGTCCCACCACTCGGCGTAGAGGGTCACCCGGGCACCGCTGGCCGAGGTCACCGTCACCGTCTCCGGGCGCGAGGGCACCTCGGGTCCGGCCTGGAACCGGGCACCGTCCTCGGTCACCACGTACAGCGAGACGGAGGTGCCGTCCCGTTCGACGTAGGGCTCCAGCATCGCGTCGGAGAGGGGCGTGCCCTCGGCCAGGCGCCCGTCGATCATCCGGGCGACGTCACTCGCCCGGGTCTGCAACTGGGAGACCTCGGTCTCGCGGATGTACTGCGCCCCGATGAACGCCAACGGGAAGCCGAGCAGCACCACCGCCACGGTCACGGCCGCGATGGTGGCCTGGAGGACGCGGCGACGCACGGGTCAGCCCCGCTGGCCCTCTCCGGTCTCGAACCGGAAGCCCATCCCCCGCACCGTGCTGATGTAGCGCGGCGAGCTGGCGTCGTCGCCGAGCTTGCGGCGCAGCCAGGACACGTGCATGTCCAGGGTCTTGGTCGAGCCGGTCGGGTCCGAGCCCCACACCTCGCGCATCAAGGTCTCGCGGGCCACCACGGTGCCCACCGAACCCACCAGCACGCGGAGCAGGTCGAACTCCTTGGCGGTCAGGTGCAGCTCGCGCTCACCCTGGAACGCCCGGTGCGCGGCGACGTCCACCCGGACGTCCTGGCCGCGCAGCTCCTCCTCCTCGGTCGGGTCCTGACCGGTGCGGCGCAGCAGCGCGCGCACCCGGGCCAGCAGCTCGGCCAGTCGGAAGGGCTTGGTCACGTAGTCGTCGGCCCCGGCGTCCAGGCCCACCACCAGGTCGACCTCGTCGGCGCGGGCGGTGAGCACCAGCACCGGGGTGGTCAGCCCCTGGTTCCGGATCGCCCGGGCCACGTCGAGCCCGTCCATGTCCGGCAGCCCGAGGTCGAGCACCACCAGGTCGGCCTCGGAGGCCCGGTCGATGGCACCCTGGCCGGTGCCCTGCACACGCACGTCGTAACCTTCGCGGCCGAGGGCACGCGCCAAAGGCTCGGCAATCGCGGGATCGTCCTCAGCCAACAGCACCTGGGTCATTGCGCCATGTTAGGTCACGAAACGGTCTTGGACACTGCCAGATCGGGCATGGATTCGGTCGAGCCGCGGTGTGCCTCTCCGACCGGGGTCGCGGGGCCGGTCCGACCAGGGGTGCACGCGCCCATCGCGCGAGCCTGCCTACCCTTCTCCGCGTGAGCTGGTGGGAGCGAGTGACGCAGTGGCAGGACCGCCACGGATTCGCCATCGATCTGTTGGTGGTGTTCCTCAGCGCGCCCATCGTGTTGTCGATCGCCTTCGCCATCCAGGGCCGGTGGATCGACGTGGCGCTGGCCGCCGGGTTCTGGCTGCCGCTCGGCTGGCGGCGGCGCACCCCCGTGACCTCGGTGGTGACGGTGTACGCCGCCGGGCTGCTCAGCCTGCCGACCAACGGGCCGATCGTCTTCCCCGGCACGCTCTCCGTGCTGATCGCGCTGTACTCGGTGACCATCTTCGGCCCGGTCTGGGCGCACCGGGCGGCGATCATCGCGGCCGTCGTCGGCTGCGGCGGGCTCGGCCTGGTGTTCGGCTGGCTGGCCGCGCGTGGCGGCGTCGGCGGCATCGAACAGGCGATCGGGATCAGCATCCTGATCGGCGGGTTCGGCATCGCGCTCTGCGTTGCCACCTGGGCCTTCGCCCTGACCCGCCGATCCCGTCGGGAGCTGATCGCCACCCTGCGCGACCGCGCCGAGCGGTTGGAGGTCGAACGCGACCAGCAGGCCACCATCGCCGCCGCCGCCGAGCGCACCCGGATCGCGCGGGAGATGCACGACATCGTGGCGCACTCGCTGTCCGTGGTCGTCGCGCAGGCGGACGGCGGTCGATACGCCGCCGCCGCGGACCCGGAGGCGGCGACGCGCTCGCTCACCACGATCGCCGAGACCGGACGGGCGGCACTGGCCGACATGCGCCGCCTGCTCGGCGTGCTGCGCGAGGACCCGGACCCGCGCACCGGCTCGGTGCCGACAGTGCCGACGGGGCCGACAGTGCCGACGGTGTCCCAGCTGGCTCCCTCCACCCCGCAACCGGCCGAACACGACGTGGAGCAGCTGATCGAGCAGGTGCGGGGCAGCGGGGTGCGCGCCTCGCTGGTCCGGATGGGCACCGCCCGTCGGCTGCCGCCCGGCATGGGCCTGACGGTGTACCGGATCTGCCAGGAGGCGCTGACCAACGTGCTCAAGCACGCCGGGCCGGAGCCGTCGGTCACCGTCTTGGTGCAGTGGGGGGTGCGGTCCCTGGTGGTGGAGATCTCCGACGACGGCCGGGGCGCCTCCGCCGAGTCGGACGGGCTGGGGCACGGGCTGCTCGGCATGCGCGAGCGCGCGGCGATGTTCGGCGGCACCGTCAGCAGCGGCCCGCGACCCGGCGGCGGCTTCCGGGTCCGGGCCGAGCTGCCGCTGCCCACCGGCTCGGCCACCTAGGCTGACCGGCATGAGCGACGTGATTCGGGTCGGCCTGGTCGACGACCAGCAGTTGGTGCGGGCCGGGTTCCGGTTGGTGATCGACTCCCAGCCCGACCTGGACGTGGTGCTGGAGGCCGGCGACGGCGACCAGGCGGTCCGTGCCCTGATGCCCGGTACGCCCCAGTCCCGCAGCCTCGGCCCGGTGGATGTGGTGCTGATGGACGTCCGGATGCCGCAGATGGACGGGTTGACCGCCACCGCCCGGATCATCGACTCCGCCACCCCGGAGCACCCGGCGCCGAAGATCATCGTGCTGACCACCTTCGACCTGGACGAGTACGTGCTGAGCGCGATCCGCGCCGGTGCGAGCGGCTTCCTGCTCAAAGACGCGCCGCCCGAGGACATGTTGCAGGCGATCCGCACCGTGCACGCCGGCGACGCGGTGATCGCACCCTCGTCCACCCGCCGATTGCTCGAACACCTGGTCACCGCGCTGCCCGCCGAACAGCCGGAGGCCGGGGCGGCCCAGGAGGCGCTCGCCAGCCTGACCGACCGTGAGCGTGAGGTGCTGGTGCTGATGGCCCGTGGCCGCTCCAACACCGAGATCGGCGCCGAGCTGTACGTCGCCGAGGCCACCGTGAAGACGCACGTCGGCCGGGTGCTCGCCAAGCTCGGCGCCCGGGACCGGGTGCAGGCGGTGGTGGTCGCCTACGAGACCGGGCTGATCGTCCCCGGCAGCTGATCCACCCGGCCTCCGGCACCGGACCCTCCGGGGTCCGACCCCGGGATGACATCAGGTCCGGACCCCGGGCTGACGACCGGGTGGCGGTCGGATCCGTAGCGTCCTGGGTATGGACACTTCCGCTTTCAGCACCACCGACGCCCGCCCGGCGGTCCGAGCTCGGGCACTGACCAAGACCTACGGCTCCGGCGCGGCGGAGGTGCATGCGCTGGCCGGAGTGGATGTGGACTTCGCCGCGGGGCAGTTCACCGCGATCATGGGGCCCTCCGGCTCCGGCAAGTCCACCCTGATGCACCTGCTCGCCGGGCTGGACGCGGCGAGCTCCGGTGCCGCCTACCTGGGTGACACCGACGTCACCCAGCTCTCCGACGACGCGCTGACCCGGCTGCGCCGCGACCGGGTGGGCTTCGTCTTCCAGTCGTTCAACCTGCTGCCGATGTTCACCGCCGAGCAGAACATCCTGCTGCCGCTGGAGCTCGCCGGGCAGAAGGCGGACCGCGCCTGGTTCGACACCCTGGTCGGCACGCTCGGACTCGGCGAGCGACTCGGTCACCGCCCCTCCGAGCTGTCCGGCGGTCAGCAGCAGCGGGTGGCCATCGCCCGCGCGCTGATCGCCAAGCCCGAGGTGATCTTCGCCGACGAGCCGACCGGCAACCTGGACTCCCGGTCCGGGGCCGAGGTGCTGTCGTTCCTGCGCCGCTCGGTCCGCGAGCTGGGTCGCACGATCATCATGGTCACCCACGACCCGGCGGCGGCGGCCTATGCCGACCGGGTGGTGCTGCTCGCCGACGGCCGGATCGCCGGCGACATCCAGGACCCGACCCCGGAGGCCGTCCTGACCGGCCTGGACGCGCTGCGCCAGCTGGAGACGACCACGCCGGCGGTGGGTGCCTGATGTTCCGGCTCACCCTGGCGCAGATGCGCCGCAGCATCGGCCGACTGGCCGCGGCCGGGATCGCGGTCCTGATCGGCACCGCCTTCGTCGCCGCCTCCCTGCTGGCCGGCAGCGCGATCGCCTCGATCAGCACCGACTCGATCACCGCCTCCTTCGGCGACGCCGACCTGATCATCCGGGGCGGCGGCGACCTCACCGACGAGGACATCGCCGCCGTGCGTGCCCTGCCCGGGATCGCGGCCGTCGACCCCCAGGTGCAGGCGTCCGGCATCGAGTTCAGCGTGGGCGACTCCGCGATCAGCCAGACGGTCATCCCGGTGCCCAGCTCGCACCGGCTGCAGAGCCAGCGGATCACCGAGGGCGCGTTCCCGGCCGCGGACGGCGAGCTCTCCCTGCCCGCCGACACCGCCGAGCGGCTGGGCGTCGACGTGGGCGACACGCTCACGGTCCGGTACTACGCCTGGGCCGAGCCCACGGACGCCGGAACCGCCGCCACGACCGCGACCGCTGCCGCGACCGGCGACGACCTCATCACCGTGCCCCGGGAGGAGCAGGTCACCCTGGTCGGCCTGACCAACGACCCGAACTCCGCCTGGGCATCGGTGGGCGGGGCCGCCGAGGCCACCCTGCACGACACCCTGGTGTGGGCCACCTCCACCGAGCAAGCGGTCGACGGCGCGCCGGTGCTGTCCGCCAGCGGCACGCGGTGGGCGATGGTGGCCCTGCGCGACGACGCCGACGCCGGTGCCGTCCGTGGCTCGATCGAGTCCGTGATCGGCGCCGACGGCCAGGACGACAGCGCCGCGGGCGTCTACACCCGTCAGGAGGCGGCCGAGAAGTCGCTCGGCGGGAGCGACGGAGCCGGACCGGTGACCGCGGTGGTGCTGTCCTTCGCCGCCATCGCGCTACTGGTCGCCGGACTGGTGATCGCGAACACCTTCCAGGTGCTGGTCGCCCAGCGCACCCGGACCCTGGCGCTGCTGCGCTGCGTCGGAGCCGTCCGCGGACAGATCCGCGGATCGGTGCTGCTCGAAGCGGCGATCCTCGGCCTGGTGTCCTCGGTGGCCGGCCTGGTGGTCGGCACCGGTCTGGTGCAGATCACCCTCTGGGTGCTCGGCCGCGCCAACCTGCCGTTCCCGGTGCCGCAGTCGGCGGACATCACCGCGGTCAGCGTGCTGGTCCCGCTGCTGGTCGGCGTCCTGGTCACCGTGATCGCCGCCCTCACCCCGGCCCGGGTCGCCACCCGGGTCGCACCGATCGCCGCGCTGCGCCCGGTGGACGCACCGGCCGCCCGCAGCCGAGCCGGCCGGGTGCGCCTGGTGTTCAGCCTGCTCCTGATCATCGGTGGCGTCGGCCTGCTGGCAGCCGGCGTGACGATCGTGTCGAAGCTGGGGAACCTCGGCGGCCTGGGCCTGTCCCTGCTCGGCGGGGCGGCGTCCTTCATCGGCCTGCTGGTGAGCGCGACCTTCTGGATGCCGAAGCTGGTCTCGGCCGTCGGTTCGCTGACCGGACGCCTGGGCATGCCGGCGCGGCTCGCCGCGGCGAACACCGGTCGCAACCCGGCCCGCACCGCCGCCACCAGCACCGCCCTGCTGATCGGCGTCACCCTCGTCGCGATGATGAGCACGGGTGCCGTCAGCGCCCGGACCACCCTCGACCACGAGCTGGACAGCCGGTACCCGGTGGACATCGCCGTCGGCGGCGACGCCACGATCGACACCGCCGGGAACGTCGAGTACGCGCCGCTGCCCGCCGGTGCGCTGGAGAAGGTCGCCGACACCCCCGGTGTCGCCGCCGCCCGGACCGTGGTCTCCGAGGACATCACCGTCGGCGGCTCCGCGATCCAGACGATGGTGGTGTCCACCGACGCCGCCGACGAGCTGCTGCGGAACACCGACCTGGCCGCCGGCATCACCGACGACACCATCGTCCTGCCGCTCTCCTTCGCCCGCAGCGTGGGGGTCGACGACGGCGACGCCGTCACCCTGACCCGCGGCGACGAGTCGGTGGACCGCACGGTCCGGATCGAGTCCCTGGACGGTTGGGAGGCCCTGATCACCCCGGGCACCGCCGATGTCCTGGGCTTCGACGCCGAACCCAGCCAGATCTGGGCCACGGTGAGCAGCGTCGACGACTCCGGCACCGTCCTGCAGGAGATCCAGAACCGGTTCCTGACCACCGCGGTGCCGGTGAACGGCGCGGCCGTGGAGCGCGCCAACTACCAGCGGGCGATCGACACGGTGCTCGCCGTGGTGATCGGGCTGCTCGGTGTCGCCGTCGTCATCGCCCTGGTCGGCGTCACGAACACCCTGTCGCTGTCGGTGATCGAACGGCGTCGGGAGTCGGCCACCCTGCGGGCACTGGGTCTGACCCGGCGGCAGTTGCGGGCGTCGCTCGCGATCGAGGGTGTGCTGATCGCCGGTGTCGGGGCGGTGGCGGGCATTCTGCTCGGTCTGCTCTACGGCTGGGCCGGGGTCGCCTCGGTGCTGTCGATGGTGGGGACCGTCTCGCTGTCGGTCCCGTGGTCCGACCTGGGGCTGGTGCTGTTCATCGCCCTGGCCGCCGGGGTGCTGGCCTCGGTGATCCCGGCCCGGTCGGCGGCCCGCACGCCTCCGGTGGCGGCTCTCGCGGAGGCGTGACCGTCGGCAGGTGACGATGCCCCGGCCCGGTGCGGGCCGGGGCATCGTGCTGTGCGGAGCCTGTGGTGCGGCGCGGCGGGACGACCCCCCTGACCGGACTGACGGGCGCCGGGAGACCCGCCTGGGCTGGACTGACCGGTCAGTCGGCCGAGGTGGGGCGCGGCAGCGTCCAGGCGACGACCGGCTTCAACACCAGGGTGACCGCGCAGACCACGGCGAGCAGCAACACCAGCACCGTCCACAGACTGCCGTCGACCCCCATCCAGCCCAGGGACAGCACGATCAGCAGCACCTGCCAGAACATCACCGGGGACCGGGCCCATCGAGCACCGCCCTGCCACAGGCTGCGCGCCGCGGCGACCAGCAGGGCACCGATGCCCAGCGCCATCACCGCCATGAACACCAGCGGACCCGGCAGCTCGCTCCCCCGCAGGATCATCACCACCGAGGCGACCGCCGCCGCCACCAGCGCGAGGACCTCGACCAGCAGCAGGGCGCACAGCACGACGACGGGGGTGGGACGTTCGGGTCGGTTCACCCGCCCGACCCTACTGGCGAACCAGGACCGTGGTCCCGGGTGAGACCCCGTTCACCGCGCGGATCCGGCGCCCGAATCGGGACCTGGGTCCCAGCACCCGGGACGACCCGCAGCCGGATTGGTGTCCGCGACCCGGGGCGCGGTAGCGTGCGCACCAGGCGTACCGGACCCACACAGCTGTGACCGACGCCTCAACCGTTACGCGCCAGAAACCTCCGCGTAACCCCTTGTGCGCTGCTCGGTCGCCGTGTGAACCTTGATGCAGCAATGATCCCGAGCGCCGACGCTCACGCCCCCCACGCTTCCCTGTCGTGAGTCGGTCGTGTCCGTTTGCGCCAGCCGTCCCTGCCCCCCTCGGTGGCGGCTCCCCCTGTGTGCAAGGAGTGTTCGAGATGGATTGGCGCCACGAGGCCGCGTGTCTGACCGAGGACCCGGAGCTCTTCTTCCCGATCGGTAACACCGGCCCCGCCCTGTTGCAGATCGAAGAGGCGAAGGCCGTCTGCCGTCGGTGCGATGTGGTCGACACCTGCCTGAAGTGGGCACTGGAGTCCGGCCAGGACGCCGGCGTCTGGGGCGGACTGTCCGAGGACGAGCGTCGCGCACTGAAGCGCCGCACCGCCCGGCAGCGCCGCGCGAGCTGAACTTCCGCCCTCCACGCGGATCCACGATGCCCGTCACCCCCTCGGGGGCGGCGGGCATCGTGCGTGCTGGCGGGCATCTGGCACCCGACGTCGGCAGCCCGTGCCCCAGGCCGACGGTCCGCGCCCGACATCGGCAGCGCGCGCCCGAGATCGGCACTTGGCGCCCGAGATCGGCACTCCGCCCGCCCGTGAATGGCCGGAACTGCCGACCTCGGCCCGACGTCGGCAGTTCGCGCCCGAGGCCGGCGGTCCGCGCCGACGCCGCGGCACGGGCCGCACCGCCGTGGGGAGCGGGCGGGCGGGGTGCGGGTCGGGCCCCCGCCGGTCAGGCGACGGTGTTTGCCTCGCGGCCGGGGGCGCGCAGTACCGCGCGCAGGAGCACCTGGGTGCCGCCGCCGTCCCGCGCCGACCAGTCGATCGACCCGCGCAGCTCGTTGGTGACCAGCGTCTGCACGATGGTGGTGCCCAGTCCGGTCCCGGCACCGGCGTTCGCGGGGATGCCGCCGCCGTCGTCGGCGACCGTCACGCTGAGCACGTCGTCCTCGCGGTCGGCGCTGATCTCCACCGTGCCGGACTCGCGGCCGGCCAGGCCGTGCTCGACGGCATTGGTGACCAGCTCGGTCAGCACCAGGGCCAACGCCGTCGCGTCCTCGGCCGACACGGCGCCGAAGGAGCCCTGCACCACGGTGCGGACACTCGCCCCGGCGGAGGCCACGTCGGCGGCCAGGCGCAGGCTGCGGCCCACCAAGTCGTCGAACTGGACCGTCTCGTCCAGTGTCTGGGACAGCGTCTCGTGCACCAGCGCGATGGTGGCGACCCGACGCATGGCCTCCTCCAGCGCCGCGCGCGCCTCGGGCACGTCCATCCGCCGAGCCTGCAACCGCAGGAGCGCGGCCACCGTCTGCAGGTTGTTCTTCACCCGGTGGTGGATCTCCCGGATGGTCGCGTCCTTGGTGATCAGCTCACGCTCACGGCGGCGCAACTCGGAGACGTCCCGGCACAGCAGCACCGCGCCGATCCGCTCCTTGCCCTCGGTCAGCGGCACCGCGCGCAGGGACAGGGCGACGCCGTGGGCCTCGATGTCGGTCCGCCACGGGGCACGGCCGGTGAGCACCAGCGGCATCGATTCGTCGACCTGGGAGTGCTGCTGCTCGACCAGGTCCGCGACCACCTCGACCAGGGAGCGCCCGACCAGGTCGTCCATCGCACCGAGGCGGTGGAAGCAGCTCAGGGCGTTCGGGCTGGCGTACAGCACCTCGCCCTCCGAGTTGAGCCGGATCAGCCCGTCGCCCACCCGGGGTGCACCCCGGCGCGGCCCGGTGGCGGCGTCCGGCAGCGGGAACTCGCCGCGCACGATCATGCCCATCAGGTCGTCGGCGGCCTCGACGTAGTTCAGCTCCAACCGGCTCGGCGTGCGGACCCCGCCCAGGTTGGTCTGGCGTGCGATCACCGCGATCGCCCGGCCGTCCCTGACCACCGGCACCGCCTCCTCGCGCACCGCGTAGGAGCCGAACCAGCGCGGTTCACGGGAACGCTGAGCACGCATCTCGGTCAATGACTGGCTCAACTGCCCGCGCTGCCCCTCCGGCGGCATCGACCCGACGACGTCGTCATAGTGGACGGTGGCCCCCGTGCTGGGGCGGCACTGCGCGATCGCCACGAAGTCCCCGTCCCGGGTCGGCAGCCACAGCACCAGGTCCGCGAACGCCAGGTCGGAGATGACCTGCCAGTCACCGACCAGCAGATGCAGCCACTCCAGGTCGGCGGCGTCCAGGTCGCTGTGGCGCTGCACGAGTTCACTCAGGGTCGACACCCCCGCAGCCTAGGCGTCGAAGCTGAACACCGGGCGATTCGTCCGGGTCGCGGGCTAGAGTCGTCCCCACCCCGCACCGTCCCGAAGGAGCCTTCGCCGTGCACCTCCAGGTCCCGCTCGCCCTCGACACCGACGCGCCGTCCGCCGGCCGGATGCTGGCCGACCCGGTGTACGTCCGCGCGAAGGTCGCGGCCAGCGGCGGCGAGGTGCTGCACGTGGACGTCACCCCCGGCGAGGGCGGCGCGTTCACCGTCACCACGCGACGTGCGCTGCCGACCGATCTGATCCCGCCGCAGGCCCGCGCGTTCATCGGCGACCGGCTCGAGGTGCGCCAGGCGGAGGCGTGGGAGGCGGCCGACCCCGACGGTGCCCGACGCGGCACCGTCGCGGTGGAGATCGCCGGTGCCCCGGTGCGGATGACCGGCACGGTGGCCCTGATCCCCGGCGGCGAGTCCTCCCGTGTGGTCTACGACGGCGAGCTGAAGGCGAACGTCCCGCTGTTCGGCGCGATGGTCGAGGAGACGGCCGCCAAGGCGGTGCGCACAGCACTGGAAGCCGAGGAGGCCGTCGCCCGCGAGTACGTCCGCACCACCGGGGACTGAACTCCGCGCCTCGCCGCCCGGGTCACCGCTGCCGCCGCGCGAGGGTTCGCACCCAGGTCGCCGCTGCACTGTACGAGCGCGCGGGCCAAGGTAGCCGCTGCACTGTGCGACCCCGCGCACCCAGGCCACCGCCGCGCTTCGCGACCCCGCGCAGCCAGATCGCCGCTGCGCCTAGCGGGCTTTCGCGCCCAGGTCGCCGATGCGGCTCGTGAGCGTGAGCGCCCAGGCCACCGCTGCCCCTCGCGCAGAACGAGCCGCGCCACGGTCAGATCGGCCATAACAATTGCGTAACACGCCCGACCACTCCAACGCTCTGACCTGCTACAACGCGCCGTGGGATCGCTTCCATCACCCCGTTGCCGCAGCGGTCGCTTGACACTGTCCCGGAGTTCGGACGAGAGTCGGCGCACGCCGTGGGAACGCTCCCGCACCCCTAGCTGGGAACGCTTCCACGTCCGGGCATCGACGCCCCCCAATCGGGCGTCGTACTTCAACGGCGATGACGCCGTTCGATCGACAAGGGAGTCCCAGTGCGCCGAAGCACGAGAACCACCTGGATGGCCATCGCCGGAGCCACCTCCGTCGCCCTGCTCGCCACCGCCTGCTCCTCCGGCGGCTCCGGCGACGGCGAGAGCAGCGACGGCAAGATCACGCTCACCGTCTCCACCTTCAACGAGTGGGGCTACGACGACCTGCTCGACGAGTACATGGAGCTCAACCCCGACATCACGGTCGTGCACGACAAGGCCGCGACGTCGGACGAGGCCCGGGAGAAGTTCAACACCGGCATGGCCTCCGGCTCCGGTCTGGCCGACGTCGCCGGCGTCGAGGTCGACTGGATGCCCGAGATCATGCAGTACGAGGACCAGTTCACCGACCTGACCTCGGACAGCGTCGAGGGTCGCTGGCAGGACTGGAAGACCGCCCAGGCCACCACGCCGGACGGCAAGCTGCTCGGCTACGGCACCGACATCGGCCCGGAGGCCATCGCCTACCGCGCCGACCTGTTCGAGGCCGCTGGTCTGCCCAGCGACCCGGCGTCGGTCGCCGAGCTCTTCGGTGGCGAGGACTCCAGCTGGGACGACTTCTACGCGGTGGGTGACCAGTTCATGGCCGCCGGCACCGGTGTCCCGTTCTACGACGCCTCGTCGACGATCTACCAGGGCCAGATCAACCAGGTGGAGAAGTCCTACGAGGACCCGGACACCAACGAGATCATCGCGCTGGACAACCCCGAGGTGAAGGACATCTACCAGGGCGTCCTGGACCACGCGGACCTGTCCGCCGGTCTGAGCCAGTGGTCCGAGGACTGGACCGCGGCCTTCCAGAACAACGGCTTCGCCGTGATGCTGGCGCCGTCCTGGATGCTGGGTGTCATCGAGGGCAACGCCGCGGGTGTCGAGGGCTGGGACATCGCCAACGTGTTCCCCGGTGGCGGCGGTAACTGGGGCGGTTCGTTCCTGACCGTCCCGGCGCAGTCGGAGCACCCGGAGGAGGCCAAGGCGCTCGCCGACTGGCTGACCGCCCCGGAGCAGCAGATCAAGGCGTTCCAGACCACGGGTAACTACCCGAGCCAGGTCGAGGCGCAGAAGTCCGACGAGCTCGCCGGTATTACCAACGAGTTCTTCAACAACGCGCCGATCGGCCAGATCTTCGCCGAGCAGGCCGACCGGATCTCGGTGAACCCCTACAAGGGCCCGCAGTACTTCGCGATCAACACCGAGATGGCCGACGCGATCAACCGCGTGACCGTCGACAAGACCGACGACGCCGCGTCGTCGTGGGAGAAGTTCGAGACCGCGGTCAAGGCCCTGGGCTGAGTCTGAAGTCCGACCGGAGAGGCCCGTCGGCTGATCGTCAGCCGGCGGGCCGCTCCCGGCCCCCGCACCGTTCCCACTCGTTCGCGAAGGACCCTCATGGCCACCTCGACAGCCCCAGCTCCGGTCTCACCCGGTAGCGTGGACGACCCCCGCCCGCCGCGGAAGATCGGCTTCCGGCAGCAGCTGGGCAAGTGGGACGTCAAGCTCTCCCCCTACCTGTACATCTCCCCGTTCTTCCTGCTGTTCGCCGTGGTCGGGCTGTTCCCGCTGCTCTACACCGCCTGGGTGTCGGTGCACGAGTGGAGCCTGCTGGGCGGCCAGGGCGACTTCGTGGGGATGGAGAACTTCAGCTTCATCCTCCAGCAGCCGTTCTTCTGGAAGGCGCTGGGCAACACCTTCAGCATCTTCGTGCTGTCGACCATCCCGCAGATGATCGCGGCGCTGATCATCGCGGCGATGCTGGACGCGAACCTCCGGGCCAAGACCTTCTGGCGGATGGGCGTCCTGCTCCCCTACGTGGTGGCCCCGGTGGCCGTCGCGCTGATCTTCTCCAAGCTGTTCGCCGACGGCTCCGGCGTGATCAACACGCTGCTCGGCTACGTCGGCATCGACCCGGTCGGCTGGCACTCCCAGTCGCTGCCCGCGCACGTCGCCATCTCCACGATGGTGAACTTCCGCTGGACCGGCTACAACGCGCTGATCTTCCTGGCCGCGATGCAGGCCATCCCGCGCGACCTGTACGAGGCCGCCACCATCGACGGTGCCGCGCGCTGGCGTCAGTTCCGGTCGATCACGATCCCGATGCTGCGCCCCACGGTGATCTTCGTGGTCATCACCTCCACCATCGGTGGCCTGCAGATCTACGACGAGCCCCGGATGTACGACCAGGCGGGCAAGGGTGGCTCGAGCGGCCAGTGGCTGACGCTGACCCTCTACCTGCGTGACCTCGGGTGGCGGCAGAACAACCTCGGCCGGGCCGCGGCGGTCGCCTGGATGCTGTTCCTGGTCATCATCGTGTTCGCCATCCTGAACTTCCTGCTGACGCGACTGATCGCGTCCAGTGGCGCACGCAAGGCCAAGAAGCAGGACACGAAGCTGGCCGCGATCCCGGCGGCATCCAGCCCGTCCGCGACCCCGGTGACCGACCAGGTGATCGAGCCCGGCACCGACGACACCAGCGGGAGGACCGCGCGATGAGCACCTCGATCCCCATGCTCGAGCAGAGCGCCGGACGTGGCGCCGCCCGGGCAGCAGCACGCAAGCGGAAGCAGACCCAGACCTCCGAGGGTCGTCGCGCCGGATGGGTGACCTACGCGATCCTGACGATCGTCATCCTCGGATCGGCCTACCCGCTGTACTACGCGCTCCAGCTGTCCAGCTCCACCGCGAGCGAGATCGCGCAGAACCCGATCCCGGGCCTCGGCCTGGGCGGCAACCTGCTGGACAACCTCCAGCGGGTGATGGACGCGAACATCAACCTGCCGCAGGCGTTCCTGAACTCCGTCATCGTCGCCGTGGTCACCTCGGCCTCGGTGGTGCTGTTCTCCACCCTCGCCGGGTTCTCCTTCGCGAAGCTGCGCTTCCGTGGCCGTGGCCCGCTGCTGGTGTTCGTGATCGCCACGATGGCCGTGCCGACCCAGCTGGGTGTGGTGCCGCTGTTCATCGTGATGCGCGAGCTGGGCCTGGTCGGGAACCTGCTGTCGGTGATCCTGCCCGGCCTGGTCACCGCCTTCGGTGTGTTCTGGATGACCCAGTACCTGGAGTCGGCGCTGCCCTACGAGCTGATCGAGGCGGCCCGGGTCGACGGCGCGTCGATGATCCGCACCTTCTGGCACGTGGCGCTGCCCGCCGCACGCCCGGCGGCCGCGATGCTGGCGCTGTTCACCTTCATCGGGTCGTGGACGAACTTCTTCTGGCCGTCCATCGTGCTCGGCACCCAGAACCCCACCCTGCCGGTGGCGCTGCAGCTGCTGCAGGCGTCCTTCTTCAAGGACATGTCCCTGATCATGGCGGGTGTGGTCATCTCGGTGATCCCGCTGCTGGTGCTGTTCGTGATCGCCGGGCGCCAGCTGGTCGCCGGCATCATGGCCGGCGCGGTCAAGGGCTGACGCTAGGCTGCGCGCGGGGCCGGATCCATGTCCGGCCCCGCGTCTCAGCCGCGAATCCACTGCAACGTCGTCTGACGTGAGCACCACCAGCAGAGGGGGACCCATCGTGGTCGACCAGGCAATGACGCCGCTGCACACCGCCCCCACCCTCGAGCAGGTCGCCGAGCGTGCCGGGGTCTCCCGCTCCACCGCCTCCCGCGCGATCAACGGTGGTGACCGCGTCTCGCCCGAGGCGATGGCCGCCGTCGCCGACGCGGTCTCCGCCCTCGGGTACACCCCGAACCGTGCTGCCCGGTCGCTGGTCACCCGGCGGACCGACTCGGTCGCCCTGGTGGTCCCCGAACCGGATGAGCGCGTGCTCTCCGACCCGTTCTTCGCCGGAGTGCTCAACGGTGTCAGCCTCGCGCTCTCGGACTCCGACCTCCAGCTGTTGCTGCTGATCGCCCGGCCGGACGACGCCGCCCGCACCGTGCGCTACCTGCGGGCCGGCCACGTCGACGGCGCGATCATCGTGTCCCACCACCGCGACGACGCGATCGACCGCGCACTGGAGGACTCCGGGCTGCCCACCGTGTTCATGGGCCGCCCGTTCACCACCCGCAGCTCGTTGTCCCTGATCGACACCGACAACGTGGGCGGGGCGCGGCTGGCCACCGAACACCTGATCTCGATCGGCCGTCGCCGGATCGCGACCATCACCGGCCCCGCGGACATGAGCGCCGGCATCGACCGGCTGGAGGGCTGGCGCCAAGCGTTGCGCGCCGCCGGACTGCCCGATCACGCGGTGGTGACCGGCGACTTCACCCTCGATGGTGGCGCGCAGGCCGCTCGGGAGCTGGTCGAGCGCTTCCCCGAGGTCGACGCCGTGTTCATCGCCTCGGACCTGATGGCGGCCGGTGCGATGCCGGTGCTGTCGGCCGCCGGTCGCAGCATGCCGGAGGACCTGGCGATCATCGGCTACGACAACAGCGGCCTGGCCGTCACCACCAAGCCCGCGCTGACCACGATCACCCAGCCGGTGGTGGCGATGGCCCGCGCGGCCGGAGCGGAGCTGATCGCGCAGCTGCGCGGCGAGCCGCCCCGGACCGCGCCGATGATCTTCGAGCCGGAGCTGGTGGTCCGGGACTCCGCGTAGCCGCCGGGGAACCGGTTCCCGCGTCGCCCCGGATGCCGATTCCTCGGCGAGACAGCCGGGCGGGGCCGGTCAGCGGGTCGGGTCGATGTGCCCGAAGCGGTGACGTGTGCGGCTGACCGCCTGCTCGCGCAGCACGGTCAGCAGTTCGCGCTCCCCCGCCGCCAGCACCGGGCCGTCCAGCACGGTGACCTCGCCGACCCGATCGGCCGCCGCCGCCCGCAGCTCCGGCGCCGACCCGATCACCCGGACCCGACCGTGCACGCTGCCGTCCGCGATCCGTCGGGCCAGGTCGTCGCCGCGCTCCACGTGCACCGGCACCCCGGCGATCCTGGCCGCCGCCAGGACCCGACGCAGGTCGCGCTCCCGACCGTCGGCGGCCACGTACACGGTCAGCTCCGGCACCGGGCGGTAACGCAACGTGTTCTCCTCCGCCGCCAGCGCGGTGGGGTCGTGGTCGATGCCGTACTCCTCGGCCCAGCAGCGGGCGTCGTCGGCCACCGCCCAGGCGAGCCAGGCGTCGTCGTCGAGGGCCGCGATCTCCGGGTCGTCCTGCCACCGGCCGAGCTGCGCCACGTAGTGCGGCCCACCGGCCTTCGCCCCGGGTCCGACCACCGACGCCTTCCACCCGCCGAACGGCTGACGCTGCACCACCGCGCCGGTGATGTGCCGGTTGACGTAGGCGTTGCCGACCTCGACCCGGTCGAGCCACTGCCCGATCTCGTCCGGGTCGAGCGAGTGCAGGCCACCGGTCAGGCCCAGGGCCACGTCGTTCTGCACCGCGATCGCCTGCTCCAGGGTGTCCACCCGGATGACGCCGAGCACCGGTCCGAAGCACTCGGTGCGGTGGAACCAGGAGCCGGGATGGGTGAGCTTGACGCCGGGCGACCAGAGTCGTCCCTCCGCGTCGAGGCGTCGGGGCTGGACCAGCCAGCTCTCCCCCTCGTCCAGCGTGGTGAGCGCCCGCAACAGCTTGCCCTGCGCCGGTTCGATCAGCGGTCCCATCGTGGTGCCCAGGTCGTCCGCCGGTCCGACCCGCAGCGAGGTGACCGCGTCCGCGAGCTGACGGCGCAGCCGGTCCGACCGGCCGGCCGACCCCACCAGGATCGCCAGGGAGGCCGCCGAGCACTTCTGCCCGGCATGCCCGAAGGCGGAGCGCACCAGATCCGCCACCGCCAGGTCGACATCCGCCGACGGGGTGATGACCAGTGCGTTCTTCCCGGACGTCTCGGCGTACACGTCCAGTTCGGGTCGCCAGCCGGCGAACAGTCGCGCGGTCTCCAGCGCGCCGGTGAGCAGCAGCCGGTCGATGCCGGGGTGGGTGATCAGGTGCCGCCCGGTGTCGCCCTCGTCGGTCAGCACCACCTGCACCGCGTCCTCGGTGATCCCGTGCGCGTCCAGGGCACGCCGCACCGCCGCCATCGCCACCCGGACGCAGCGCGGGGTCTGCGGCGCGGGCTTGATCAGCACCGGGGACCCGGCCGCGAGCGCCGCCAGCACCGATCCGGTCGGGATCGCCACCGGGAAGTTCCAGGGCGGCGTGACCAGGGTGACCCCGTGCGGGTGGAACCGGGCACCGGGTACGGCGCCGTCGGCCAGATCCAGCGTGCGGGCCGCGTAGTAGCGAGCGAAGTCGATCGCCTCGCTCACCTCCGGGTCGGCCTCGGCCACCGTCTTGCCGCCCTCGTGCACCATCGTGGCGACCAGATCACCGCGGGCCGCTTCGAGTTCGGCGGCGATCCGGCGCAGCACCGCCGCGCGCTCGGCCGGGGTGCGCGCCGACCACAGTGGCACCGCGGTGCGGGCGCGATCGACGGCGGCGTCGACCTGCTGCCGGGTGGTGAGCGGCTGCGCGCCCTCGGGTGCGGGCACGTCGTGCGCGACGAGGGTGGCGGCCCAGTCCCGGGAGGCGGGGACGGCGGGGTCGGTGTCCGCCGCGTTGTGGAACGGCACCGGGTCGTCGGTTGGGCGGACAGCCGCGCGGGGCCGGCGCCGGGGTGTGGTGCTCACGGTCGCGGAGTCGGCGACGGCGGCCCGGAAGGCTGCCCGTTGGGCGTCCAGCCCGGTCAGCTGCTCCCCGGCGAACAGCGCGTGCAGGAAGTTCTCCGGTGCCGCGTTCTCCTCCAGTCGGCGCACCAGATAGGAGATCGCCACGTCGAAGTCGTCCCGCGCGACCACCGGGGTGTAGAGCAGCACCTGTCCGGCGTCGCGCTGCACCGCCCGCGCCTGGGCCGGGGCCATCCCCTGCAGCATCTCGATGTCGACCCCCGCGCGGACCCCCCGATCCTCGGCGAGCAGATGCGCGTAGGCGACGTGGAACAGGTTGTGACTTGCCACCCCGACCCGCAGCGCCTCGATCCGGTCGGGGTGCAGGGCGGTGTCGACCAGCCGCAGGTAGTGCGCGTCCACCTCCGGCTTGCTGCCGTAGGGCGCCTGCTGCCAGTCGTGCAGTTCGGCCTCGACCCGTTCCATCGCCAGGTTCGCCCCCTTCACCAGGCGCACCTTGATCCCGGCGCCGCCGGTCGCGGTTCGGGCGCGGGCGATGCCGGTGAGCTGGTCCAGGGCGGCCGAGGTGTCCGGCAGGTAGGCCTGCAGCACGATCCCCGCCTGGTAGTCGTGCAGCTCCGGGTCGGCGAGCAGGTCCTCGAACACCCGCAGGGTCATCTCCAGGTCGCGGTACTCCTCCATGTCCAGGTTCAGGAAGGTGCCGTGCGCGGCGGCGACCCGGTACAACGGGCGCAGCCGGTCGACCACCCGCGCCACCGACCCGGCGGTGTCCCAGGTCGACAGCTGGCTGGCCACCGCCGAGACCTTCACCGACACGTAGTCGACATCGGGGCGGACCACCAGCTGCTGCACCCGGCGCAGCCGTCGGGCGGCCTCCTCCTCGCCCAGCACCGCCTCGCCGAGCAGGTTGAGGTTCAGCCGGAACCCGTCCCGGCGGGCGCGGGCGATGTGTCCGGCCAGCCCGGGACCCGCGTCGGCGACCAGGTGCCCGACCAGCTGGCGCAGCCGGATCCTGGCCGCGGGCACCACCACCTGTGGCAGCACCGGCGCGAGTCGGGAGCCGAGGGTGAGCAGTCCCCGGTCGGCGGCGCCGAGGAAGCCGCGCGCGTCCCCGGCGCGCTCGCCCAGGTCGACCAGCTCGGCCGCCGCGACCCGCACGTCCTCCGGCCTGGCCACCCGGTCCACGAACCGCACCGCCAGCTCCAACCCGGCCGGGTCGGCGACCAGGGCGGCCAGGCGCTCGGTGGCCCGGCGCTCGGCCGGGGTGGCGTCGGCCTCGGTCGCCTCGGTCCAGCGGGTGGCCAGCGCGATGGCGCGGTCGGTGAGTGCGGCGGTCGTCATGGCGTGATCGTCCTCGGTTCTCCGCTGCGCGTCTTGCATCGATTCGCGCGCTCGGCCGGTGGGCATCGCCTAGCTGCGCCCCAGCCGTGCCCGCCGTGCCTCACCGCGCGCAGCCGCCCACAGCCACGTACAGCCACGTACAGCTACGGAGCGCCTACGCTGCCCGGATCATGCCGCACCGTCCACCGCTCGCCCCGTCCCCGCTGCTGCGCGCCCTGACCCCCGCGCTGCTCACCCTGGCCGAGGACCTGACCGGCACCATGTTCTGCGTCAAGGACATCGAGGGGCGGTACGTGCTGGTCAACGACGCCTTCGTCCGCCGCACCAACGAACGTTCCCGGCGCGGGGTGGTCGGCCGCACGGCGGTCCAGCTCTTCGACCCGCTGTTGGCGGCCCGGTACGACGCCCAGGACCGCACGGTGCTGGCCGAGGGCCGGGAGCTGCGCCGCGAGCTGGAGCTGATCCGCCGCCCCGGTGGCACCCCCGGCTGGTACCTGACCTCCAAGAGCCCGGTCCGCGCGGAGGACGGGACGGTCCTCGGCCTGGTGTCGATCTCCCAGGCACTGCGCGGACAGGACGCCGACCCGGAGACCATCGCCTCGCTGCACCGGGTCGCCGACCTGGTCCGGGATCGGATCGCCGCCCCGCCCACCGTCGCCGACCTCGCCACCGCCGCCGGGTGCTCGGCCGCCACGCTGGACCGTCGGCTGCGCCGGGTGTTCGGCCTGTCCCCGCAGCAGTACGTGCTTCGGGCCAGGGTGGATCACGCGGCGGCGTTGCTCGGCGGGACCGAACTCCCGGTGGCCGAGATCGCCGGGGCGGTGGGCTTCTACGATCAGGCGTCCTTCACCCGCACCTTCGGCCGGCTCACCGGCGAGACCCCCGCCCAGTTCCGCCGTGCAGCCCGGGACGCCGATGCCGGTCAGCCCGCCACCGCCGGTCTCCCGTGGCCGACACCGCCGGCTCGGGACACGATGGGGACATGACCGCAGCGAACATTCCCACCATCCAGCTGCCCGGCGGTGCGATGCCCCTGCTCGGGCTCGGCACCTGGCAGTCCGAGGGCGATGACGCCGAACGCGCCGTGATCACCGCCCTGGAACTCGGCTACACCCACATCGACACCGCGACCGGCTACGGCAACCAGGCGCAGGTCGGCCGGGCGCTGGCAGCCGTCGACATCGACCGGGACGACATCTTCGTCACCACCAAGCTCCCGCCGGACCACGCGGGCCGCGAGCGCCAGACCCTCACCGAGTCGCTGGCCGAGCTGGGCACCGACCACCTGGACCTGTGGCTGATCCACTGGCCGCCGAACAAGCAGGCGACCCCGGAGACCTGGCAGCAGTTCATCGCCGCCCGGGACGAGGGCCTGGTCCGCAGCATCGGTGTCTCGAACTACTCCATCGCGCAGATCGACGAGCTGATCGCCGCCACCGGTGAGGCGCCGGCGGTCAACCAGATCCCGTGGAGCCCGACCGACTGGGACGCCGACCTGGTCGCCGCGCACCACGAGCGCGGGGTGGCGATCGAGGGATACAGCCCGTTCAAGCGCACCGACATGTCGGCGCCGGTGCTGACCGAGATCGCCGAGGCGCACGGGGTCAGCCCGCAGCAGGTCGTCCTGCGCTGGCACATCGACCACGGCATCGTGGTGATCCCGAAGTCGGTCCACCGGGAGCGGATCGAGTCCAACCTGGACGTGCTCGGCTTCCAGCTCTCCGCCGACGAGCTCGCCCGGATCGACGCCCTCGGCGCGTGACGTCGCCGTCGGCACCGGACCCGGTGGGAAGCGAGGGACGACTCGGCCGCCGCCACCGACGCCGCACCCGACTGGTCGCCGCCGCTGCCGCGCTGCTGCTGGTCGCCAGTGCCGCCGTCGGCGCCGGGTGGGCCCTCACCCGCGCAGCCGGCCCGGCGCCCATCGACGCCGACGCCCTCGCCCTGTCCGCCACGCTGACGGCCGCCGAGCAGGACTTCCTCGCGGACCGGACCAGGGCCGCCGACCTGGACGCCGCACGCCGGGGACTGGAACGCCAGGCCGAGCGAACCGCCGCGGCAGCAGCCGCAGCAGCAGCCGAGGCCGAGGCCGCCGCACACGCCGAGGCACTTGCCGCCGCCCAGGCGGCCGACGCCCAGGCAGCCGCGGACGCCGCAGCGCGGGAGCAGGAGAACGCCCGCGCCTCGACCGCACCGCCGGGCGCCCCGACCCACCCCCGGATCGCCGGCTGGGTCGACGGCCGCCCGGTCGACTCGGCCGGGAACGTCCTCTGGGTCACCTCCGTGCCCACCGCCGACGGCGACGGTTCCAACGGCCACATGCCCGCCGCCGCGATGTGCGCGATCGGATGGGGCACCGACCAGCTCGGCTTCACCCAGTACCTGCGCTGCGACGCCGCCGACGCCCTCACCGCGCTGAACGACGCCTACCGCGCCGCCTTCGGTGCCTCCCTCGACCTCGATCTGACCTACCGGTCGTACGCCGACCAGGTCGCGATGAAGGCCGCCCTCGGCGGACTGGCCGCCACGCCGGGCACCTCCAGCCATGGGCTCGGTCTGGCGCTCGACGTCCAGGAGTGGCCCGATACCTACGGTTTCGGCACCGAGCGCTACCAGTGGCTGGTCACCCACGGGCCGACCTACGGCTGGTACGCGCCGGAGCGGGTGCGGGAGGGGCAGCCGTTCGCGGAGTACTGGCACTTCGAGTACGGCGGCTGACCGGGACGCCGCGCTGTGGCTCCGGCCGCGCTGTGGCACAGTGACCCGCATCCGGTGGCCACCCGCCACAGGCGGCGCGACGAGGCACCGCCCGGGGGCCGCCAGCTGCCCAGGAGGCACCGCAGATGAGCCCCGTGTCCGTCCCCGATCCGCACACCCCCGCGGCTCCGGCACCGACCCGCACCTCCCCGTTGGACACCGCCCAGGACCAGTTGAGCTCGGCGGTCCGGCTGCTCGGCTACGACGAGGGGCTGCACGCCATGCTGGCCACCCCGCGCCGGGAGCTGCATGTGGCGGTGCCGTTGCGCCGGGACGACGGGAGGATCGAGGTGCTGTCCGGGTACCGGGTGCAGCACAACATCTCCCGGGGGCCGGGCAAGGGTGGTCTGCGGTACGCCCCCGGGGTGGACATCGACGAGGTGCGCGCCCTGGCGATGTGGATGACCTGGAAGTGCGCGGTGGTCGATCTGCCCTACGGCGGCGCCAAGGGTGGCGTGGCCATCGACCCGCGCGGCTACTCGACCGCGGAGCTGGAGCGGGTGACCCGGCGGTACACCTCCGAGCTGATGCCGGTGATCGGCCCGGAACGGGACATCATGGCCCCGGACATCGGGACCACCGAGCAGACCATGAGCTGGGTGATGGACACCTACTCGGTCAACACCGGCTTCACCACGCCGGGGGTGGTCACCGGCAAGCCGTTGGCGGTGGGCGGTTCGCTGGGCCGGGCCACGGCGACCTCGCGCGGGGTGGTGCATGCGGCCGAGGCGGCGCTGGCCGATGCCGGGACCGGGCTGCCGGAGGTGACGTGCGCGGTCCAGGGCTACGGCAAGGTCGGGTCGCACGCGGCGCGGTTCCTCGCGGACGGCGGTGCCCGAGTGGTGGCGGTCAGCGACGAGAACGGCGGGGTGTACGCCGCCGACGGCCTGGACCTGGCGGCCCTGCAGCGGCACGTGGCCGAGACCGGGTCGGTGGTCGGTTTCCCGCAGGCGGAGCCGATCGACAACGACGCGCTGTTGGCCCTCGACGTGGACGTGCTGGTCCCGGCGGCGGTGGAGAACGTGCTGGACGCCGAGTCGGCGGCCCGGGTGAAGGCGCGCTGGGTGGTCGAGGGCGCGAACGGGCCGACCACCTCCGAGGGCGACCGGGTGCTGGCCGAGCGCGGGATCACCGTGGTGCCGGACATCCTGGCGAATGCCGGTGGCGTGGTGGTGTCGTACTTCGAGTGGGTGCAGGCGAACCAGGCCTACTGGTGGACCGAGGCGGAGATCGCGGAGAAGCTGGCGCACCGGATGCGGACCGCGTACCAGGCGGTGGCGACCCGGGCGCGGGCGGACGGGATCACCCTGCGGGATGCGGCGCTGGTGATCGGGGTGTCCCGGGTGGCCGAGGCGCACCAGCTGCGGGGGCTGTATCCCTGATCGGCCCGGGGTGGGAAGCAGTGACGGGCGGGGGACGTTGCGACCTGATGTGACCGATCAGCGCAACGTTCCCCTGTCCGTCCTCGACCTCTCCGGTGTCGGCACCGGACGGACCACCGCCGATGCCCTCGCCGACTCGACCCGTCTGGCGCAGGCGGCCGACCGGTTGGGCTTCCACCGGTTCTGGGTCGCCGAGCACCACTCGATGCCGGCCGTGGCCTCCACCTCGCCCGCCGTGCTGATCGCCCATCTGGGCGCGCACACCGAGCGGATCCGGCTCGGGTCCGGTGGTGTGATGCTGCCGAACCACCCGTCGCTGGTGATCGCCGAGCAGTTCGCGATGCTGGAGGCACTGCACCCGGGGCGGATCGACCTGGGGATCGGCCGGGCACCCGGCGCCGACCAGATGACGGCCTCCGCCCTGCGCCGCACCGGTGAAGAGGACTTCCCGGCCGAGCTGGTCGACGTGCTCGCGCTGCTGGGTCAGCCCGCCGCCGGGCTGGCGCCGAGCCCCGCCGCGACCCGATTGATCGCCACCCCGTCGGCCAGCGGCACGCCGCAGGTCTGGCTGCTCGGGTCCAGCCTCTACAGCGCGCAGCTCGCCGCCCGGCTCGGCCTGGCGTTCAGCTACGCGCACCACTTCAACACCGGCCTGACCGAGCAGGCCGCGGCCGCGTACCGCAGTGGCTTCCAGCCGTCCGCCGTGCTGGACCGGCCCCGGTTCATGGTGTCGTCCTCGGTGATCGTCGCCGACTCCGAGGAGCGTGCCGCCTGGCTGTCGGGTCCGAGCCGGGTGATGATGCTGCGGCTGCGCACCCGGGGTCCGTTGGCCCCGGTGGTCACCCCCGAGGAGGCCGAACAGCTGCTGGACACGCTGGAGGCCGACCCGGACGGTCGGGCGATCATGGCCCAGATCCCGGGCACCCAGATCACCACCACCGCCGGACCCGCCGTGGCGGCGCTGCGCGAGCTGGTGGACCGGGTGGACGCCGACGAGCTGATGCTGACCGCGACCACGTATGACGTCGCGGACCGGATCAACACCCTGGAGCAGATCGCCGAACGCTGGTGAGCACCCGCCGCCGATGACATCATCGGCGGATGGACGAGGTGGTCGGTCGCAGCTGGATGGTCGCGGATCTGTCCGGGGCGGTGGTCGGCGACCGGCCGCCGGTGCTGCACTTCGAGCAGGACGGCCAGGTCTACGGCACCGGCGGGGTGAACCGGGTGCGCGGCACCTGGACGCTGACCGACGGCCACCTCACCTTCGGGCCGATCGTCGCGACCCTGATGGCCGGTCCGCCGGAGCGGATGGCGGTGGAGCGGGCGATCCTGGGCCTGCTCACCGCCCCGCTGACCGTCACGGTGGCCGAGGACGAGCTGCTGCTGTCCGCGCAGGACGGGCGCACCGCCCGGCTGGTCCCGGCGCCGCCGGAGTCCGAGCTGCTGTAGCCGGACTCCGGCGGGACGTTCAGGCGCGCGGCTGGCGCTCGGCCCACTCGGCGAGGTCGACCTTGGGACCGGTGTAGAACGGGGTCTCCTCGCGCACGTGCAGCCGGGCGCCGGTGGCCCGCAGGTCACGCATCAGGTCGACGATCCGGTGCAGTTCGTCGGCCTCGAAGCCGAGGATCCATTCGTAGTCGCCCAGGGCGAAGGACGACAGGGTGTTCGCCCGGACGTCCGCGTAGTCCTTGGCGGCATGCCCGTGCTCGCGCAGCAGCTCGCGGCGCTCGGCCTCGGGCAGCACGTACCACTCGTAGGACCGCACGAAGGGGTACACGCACAGGTAGGCGCGGGGGTCCTCACCGGCGAGGAACGCCGGCACGTGGCCCCGGTTGAACTCGGCCGGACGGTGCATCGCCGCCACCGACCACACCGGGAGCAGGTGGGCGCCCAGGGCGCTGGCGCGCAGCCGGTGGAACGCCTCCTGCACCGATTCGATGCTCGGGCCGTGCCACCACACCATCAGGTCGGCGTCCGCCCGCAGCCCGGCGACGTCGTACCAGCCGCGCACCACCAGGTCCTCCGGCCGGTCGTCGCCGGTCAGCGCGTCCAGCACCTCGACCACCGCCTGCTTGCGGGCGGTCTCGTCGGCGGGCAGCGGGCTGGCGACCTCGAACACCGCGAACATCGCGTACCGGAGGGCGCCGTTGATCTGCTCGGCCATCTCCGGGCTGTGTCCGCCGGGCTCGTGGGTGCCGTGCTCGTGGGTGGTGCTCATCGGGTGGTCGTCTCCTGAGTGTCGTCGCGGCCCGCGTCGTCGCGGCCCACCTGATCCGATCCGGCGGTCGCCGGGATGCCCGTGTCCTGTCCTGCGCGCTGGAAGCAGCAGCCGGCCGCGCACCGGTCCGGCCACGGTCCGAGGTCGCCCACCGTGACCGGCTCGACGTCCTCGCCGCGCTCCCGGGCCGCGCGCTCGACGATCATGTCGACCAGCCCGGAGACGAAGGGCGTCCGGGTGGAGGCCGACCCCGCCCGCACCGCCGTGATGCCGAGATCCCGCGCGGTGGCCATCGCCTCGGTGTCCAGGTCGAAGGCGACCTCCATGTGGTCGGAGACGAAGCCGATCGGCGACATCACCACCGACCGCACCCCGGCACCGGCGCGCTCGGTCAGCACGTCGTTGATGTCCGGTTCCAGCCACGGCTGCTGCGGCGGGCCGGACCGGGAGCAGAAGGCCAGGGTGTGCTCCGGCGCGACCCCGAACCGCTCGGCGACCAGGGCGGCGACCTCGCGTGCGACCTCCTGGTGCTGGGTGACGTAGGACGGTCGGCGGGCACCGGACCCGGCCTCCATCGCCAGCGGGATGGAGTGGGTGACGAACAGCAGCGGCGCCTCGGACAGCAGGGCGGTCACCGGAGTGCCGGTCTGCTCGGCGAGCGCGACGTACGCCTCGATCACCGCATCCGCATTGGCCCGCACGAAGCCCGGGTTGTTGAAGTAGTGCCGCAGCTTGTCGACCCGCACGCCCGCGGTCCCCTGGTCGCCGGTGGGGTCGGTGTCGGCGGCGCCGAGCTCCCGCAGCGATGCCGCCAGGTGCTCGCGGTACTGGCGGCAGCCGGAGAACGACCCGTAGGCGCTGGTCACCACCGCGAGCACCCGCTGGTGACCGGCATCGCGCAGCGACTGGAGGGCGGCGTCGGTGAACGGCTCCCAGTTCCGGTTGCCCCAGAAGATCGGCACGTCCAGCTCGCGCTCGTCCAGCTCGTCGCGCAGCGCGGCGATCAGGGCACGGTTCTGGTCGTTGATCGGGCTCTTGCCACCGAACAGCGCGTAGTGCTGGCTGACCTCGATCAGGCGTTCCTCGGGGATGCCCTTGCCGCGGGTCACGTTCCGCATGAACGGGAGCACGTCCTCCGGCTTCTCGGGGCCGCCGAAGGACAACAGGAGCACAGCGTCGTACGGGGCGAGCGACGACGTCGTCGTGGGGGCTGAAGTCACGTCCAGCATCATGACATCGCGAACTGACCGAGGATTTCCGAGGACCGGTTCCGCGGCCGTGATCTTGTCCTGACGGGGTGTCAGCTACTCGGGATCGCCGGAGCGGGTTCCGGCATGACAGCCAGCTGACCAGCGATGTCGCCCGCCCACGCGGCGACGGCGGCGAAGTCCCGGTGGTCGCCCTCCTTGGCCCGTGCCCCCGCGATCAGGGCACGCTCGGCGAAGGCGAGCTCGCTGCGCTGCAACCGCCCGGCGAAGGACCGGTGGCCCAGCGCGCCGATCCGCTCGCGCAGCGCCAACAGCTCGTGCGGCGAGTTCGCGGAAGCGGCCGGCTGGGTGGCCAGACCCGAGGAGAACAGCCACACCGGTCGGGCGCGCAGCTCGTCCTGCCAGCGCTTGGCGAAATCGCGGGCGGCGGGCAGCCAGTGGGCCGTGTACACGGCGGACCCGAGCACCACCACGTCCACGTCGTCCAGGCTCTCGACGTCCTCGGGCGCACATTCCCGCACCAGATGACCGGCATCGGCCAGCACGCGACCGACCGCGGAGCCGATCTCGGCGGTGGCGCCATGGCGCGAGGCCACGGTGACCAAGACTCGCATGGGGTCCCCCTCTACGGCTGATCCGGGGCGAGGTACGCACCGGCTCCGACCATCGTGCGTGCCGCGGTCCGCCGGGTCGTGGGCCGGAGGTCCCCACTTGCCGCGAATCACCGTGGCGCCGGTCACGATCGGCGCCGCAGGTCAGTCCGCCCGGCGCAGCTCCTGGATCGACGGCTGCGCGTGCCGGAGCCGACCGGTCACCTCCTGCAGCGTCCGCAGACCGGCGTCGTCCAGGGCACCACCGACGTAGTGGGCGATCGCCTCGACATGCCGCCGACCGACCTCGCGCTGCAGAGCGGCACCCTCCTCGGTCAGGGTGACCAGCACACCGCGTCCGTCCTCCGGCGCCCGGTCCCGGCGCACCCACCCGGCCGCCGCGAGCCGTTCCACCATCCGGCTCAGGCTCGGCTGGCTGAGCAGACTGGACTCGGCGAGCTCGCGCAGCCGCAGCCGCTGGTCGGCGGCACCCGAGAGCGTGAACAGGACGTCGTACTCCCGCATCGTGATCCGGTCCCAGATCGGGTCGCGCTGCAATCGGCGCATGATCGCGACCTGGGCGCGGAACAGCTCCTCCCACGCCGCTGCCGCCAGCCGCTTGTCGCCGGTCATCGCCGCTCCCTCACCTGAGTCCACGAGCGCCATCATCGCCGAGGCGGCCGTACGCTGGGCCGCATGACCACCACCTACGTCCTGGTCGACGGCGAGAACATCGACGCCACCCTCGGGTCGTCGATCCTCAACGGTCGACCCACCCCGGAGCAGCGACCCCGGTGGGAGCGGGTGCTGGACTTCGCGGAGCGGGTCTGGGACCAGGACACCAAGGGGTTGTTCTTCCTCAACGCCACCAGCGGCACGATGCCGATGGCCTTCGTCCAGGCCCTGCTCGCGATCGGGTTCCAGCCGATCCCGCTGTCCGGTGAGGGCAAGGTCGTGGACATCGGTATCAAGCGCACCCTGGCGGCGCTGGCCGACCGGGACGGCGACGTGCTGCTCGCCTCGCACGACGGCGACTTCGCGCCGGAGATGGAGACCCTGCTCGAGGACGAGGACCGGCGGGTCGGGCTGCTCGCGTTCCGGGAGTTCACCAGCAGCCAGCTGTCCCACCTGGTGGAGGACGGGCTGGAGACCTTCGACCTGGAGTCGGACGTCAAGGCGTTCAACGTGACGCTGCCCCGGCTGCGGATCATCCCGCTGGACGAGTTCGACCCGCTGCGGTTCCTGTAGGGCCGGCGCGTGGACACCGACGTCCCCGTCGTCGCCCTGCTGCAGGCGGTCAACCTCGGTCGCTACGGCACGGTGCCGATGCCGCGGCTGCGCGAGGTCACCGCCGCGCTCGGGCACCGCGACGTCTCGACCTGGTTGGCGACCGGCAACCTGATGCTGCGTCCGCGACCGGACTTCACCGGGGACCGGGCCGCGCTGGTCGCCGAGCTCACCGACCACCTGCGGGCGGAGCTGGACCTGCCGCTCGGGCTGGTGGTACGGACCCTGCCGCAGCTGGAGGCGGTGATCGACGCCAACCCGTATCCGCAGGCGGCGGCCGACCGCCCGTCCAAGCTGCTGGTGATGTTCTACGACGCACCGGTCACCGCCGGCACGCCGGATCTGAGCGCCTACGGCCCGGAGTCGACCACCTTCCACGGCGAGGAGGGCTACATCGACTACGTGGACGGGATCGGCAGGTCCCGGCTGACCGGCGCGGTGCTGGACCGCACCGCCGGCGCCAAGGGGTCCGGGCGGAACTGGAACACCGTGCTCGCGGTCACCCGCAAGCTGCGGGAGCTGGGTACCGTGGCCGGATGAGCACCCTGTTCACCCGCATCATCGACGGCGAGATCCCGGGCCGGTTCGTCTGGGCGGACGACCTCTGCGTCGCCTTCGGCACGATCGCGCCGATCACCGACGGGCACATGCTGGTGGTGCCCCGCGCGGAGGTACCCCGGTTCACGGACGCCGACGACGACCTGCTCGCGCACCTGAGCCGGGTCGCCAAGCGGATCGGGACCGCCCAGCAGCGGGCGTTCGACGCACCGCGGGCCGCGCTGCTGGTCGCCGGGTTCGAGGTGCCGCACCTGCACCTGCACGTGCTGCCCGCCTGGGGCGAGGGCGAGCTCAGCTTCGCCAACGCGCGCCAGGACGTGCCGGGCGATCAGCTGGACGCGTCGGCCGAGCGGGTGCGGGCCGCGCTGCGCGACGCCGGGCACTCGGCGTTCGTTCCGGCGGCTCTGGGGTCGGCGAGCCGCTGACGGCGGGGCTCAGGCCACCGGGTCGTCATCGCCCCAGGCGGCCAGCCGCAGGGTGCGCGCATCCGCCGCGACGATCCGCTCCGCGTGCGCGAGCAACGACTCCTCGGTGTCGGTCCCCGCACGCACGAACCGGCCGGACAGCGCGTCCAGGCGACCGGAGCCGAAGGCGTCGATCAGATCGACGCTGGCCTCCACCGGGGTCCACTCGGCGCGACCGTCGTGCAGCGGCATCGCCTGGGTCATGTCGGTGACCACGACACCGGGGGCGACGTCCAGCACGCGCACGCCCCGGTCGGCGACCTGGGTGTGCACCATCGTGGTGAGCCGGGCCAGGGCGCCCTTGCTGATCCCGTAGCCGGTGTAGACCGGCGAGGGCCGGTGACCGGAGCCGGAGTTGATGTTGACGATGTGCCCGGCACCGCGGGCGAGCATCCCCGGCAGCACGGCGTGGGTGACCAGCAGCGGACCGCGGACGTTGACCTCGATCACCCGCCACACGTCCTCGACGTCGTCGGCTGCCAGGTCGACCTCCTGACGTTCGATCACCCCGGCGTTGTTCACCAGCAGACCGATCCCGCCCAGGCCCTGCTCGGCGGCGGCCACCACGGCGGTGACCTGGTCGGCGACCGTGACGTCGGCGGGCAGGGTCAGCACGGTGCGGTCGGGGTGCGCGGCGCGGATCTCGGCGGCGACCGCGTCCAGGTGCTCGGCGGTGCGACCCACCAGGGCCAGCTCCCACCCCGCGGCGGCCAGTCCCCGGGCCAGGCCGCGGCCGATCCCCCGTCCGGCGCCGGTGACGAGTGCGGTACGCGGCTGGTTGCTCATACCGACCATCGTCGCATCGCGCTGGGCATACTGGCCCGACCAGCGACGTTGGCACCGGTCGGACACCAACCGATCAGCAGAGCAGGGAGCCGCCCGTGACGACCGAACCGTGCCCGCACCGATGAGCGGGCCCCTGACGCCGGGGCCGTCACTGCGGGTCCGTCTACCGTCGGTGAACCCCTCGGTGCGGGACTTCCTGGCCACCGAGGCCGGGTCGGCGCTGGCCCTGCTCGCGGCGACCGTGCTCGCCCTGCTGTGGGCGAACAGCCCGTGGTCGGCGGGCTACGACGCGCTGTGGTCCACCTCTGCCGGCTTCCACCTCGGGTCGTGGGGGCTGGACCTGAGCCTGCACCACTGGGTGAACGACGCCGCGATGGCGGTGTTCTTCTGCGTGGTCGGCCTGGAGATCAACCGTGAGGTGACCAGCGGGGAGCTGCGGGACCGGCGCACCATCGCGGTGCCCGCGCTCGGGGCGCTCGGCGGTCTGGCGGTTCCGGCGCTGATCTACCTGGCGTTCAACGGCGGCGGCGAGGCCGCACACGGCTGGGGGGTGGTGATGAGCACCGACACCGCGTTCCTGGTCGGCGTGCTCGCGCTGTTCGGACCCGCCTGCCCGGATCGGCTCCGGCTGTTCCTGCTCACGCTCGCGATCGTGGACGACATCGGGGCGATCACCGTGATGGCGGTGTTCTACACCGACGGGGTGAACTGGGCGGCGCTGGGGATCGCGGCGGCGCTGGTGGCCGGGCTGGTCGCGCTGCGCTGGCTCGGCGTGTGGCGACTCACCCCGTACGCGCTGCTCGGGATCGCCCTGTGGTTCGCGGTGAACGCCTCCGGCGTGCACGCCACGCTGGCCGGGGTGCTGGTCGGCCTGCTGCTGCCGTCCCGGTCGATGGCCCGCGAGCACGTCGAGGACGTCCCGCAGTGGGCGGACGGGCTGGTCGCGGAGACCACCGCCGACCGCGAGCACCTGACCGAGCTGGCGGCGCGGGCCGCGGTCCCGGCGAGCGAGCGGCTGCAACGCCTGCTGCACCCGTGGAGCGCCTTCGTGATCGTCCCGGTCTTCGGCCTGGCGAACGCCGGGGTGCGGCTGGACGGGGAGGCACTCCGGGCGGCGGCGACCTCCCCGGTGAGCATCGGCGTCGCGGTCGCGCTGGTGGTCGGGAACACCATCGGGATCACCGGTGCCGCCACGATCGCGATCAGGACCGGGCTGGGTCAGTTGCCGGGCCGCGTGCGCTGGGGACACCTGCTGGGCGGAGCGGTGCTGGCCGGGATCGGCTTCACCATCTCGCTGTTCATCGCCGAGCTGGCATTCGAGGGGGCGATCCAGGAGCAGGCGAAGATCGGCATCCTCGCCGGGTCGCTGATCGCCGCGGTGCTGGGCAGCGTCCTGCTGCGGGTGCTGGGCAACAAGCTGCCGCTGTGCTCCCCGGAGGAGGACCTGCCGCCCCGGCTGCCCACCGGGCCGTGGGCGGTCGGCTCGGTCTAGTCGGGCAGGGCGCGTGTCGCGGGTGGCGGGTGGCGGACGGGCCTCGCGGGGGCACGAGGTCGGCAGTTCCGGCCAGGTAGGGCCCGGCGAAGTGCCGACCTCGGGCGCCAAGTGCCGACCTCGGGCGCCAAGTGCCGACCTCGGGCGCGAAGTGCCGACCTCGGGCGCGAAGTGCCGACCTCGGGCGCGAAGTGCCGACCTCGGGGGTGGGGCAGGGGGCGGCGGGCTAGGCGGGTAGGGCGCGGCGCAGGGCGGGCAGGGTGAGGGCACCGCTGTACGGCTCGCCGTCGATGAACAGGGTGGGTGTGCCCGCGACGCCGAGGTCCAGGCCCGCGACGTAATCGGCCTCGACCCGATCGGCGAACCGCTGCGCGGCGGCCCCGGTCACCGACTCCGGGTCCACGCCGACCGTCCTGGCCACCGCGCGCAGGTCGGGCTCGGTGAGGCGGTTCTGCTGGGCGAACAGGGCACGCTGCATCGGCCAGAACAGGCCCTGCTCGGCAGCCGCCTCCACCGCGAGCGCCGCGATCAGCGCGTGCGGGTGCACCTGGAACAGCGGGAAGTGCCGCCACACCAGGCGCACTCCCCCGTCGGACTCCGCGACCAGGCGGCGCAGCGGTTCCTCGGCCTGGCGGCAGTACGGGCACTCGAGGTCGCCGAACTCGGTGATGGTCACCGGCGCATCGGCGGCGCCCAGGATCAACCGGGCCGGTCCCTCCGGGTGCACGGCCGCCTCCGGGAGTCCGCCGGGTCCCGCCTCGCACCGTTCCTGGTCTGCGCTCACCGCTGCATTGTGCGCGCTCAGGGCTTCAACGGCGGACTGGCGGTGCCCGCGCCGTCGAACAGCCCGGCCAGCAGGTCCCGCATCGCCTGCACCGAGGACCACTGGGGGCGGAAGTCGAGCTCGCGTTCGGCCCGGGAGTAGTCGAGCAGCGGCGCGCCGGCCGCCATGTCGAACCAGCCCGGGCCGATCGGAGCCAGCCGGGCGTGCCACGCGGCCCACAACGCGCGACGCACCGGGGCGTGCGGCACCTCGCGCCAGTTCGCGCGGGAAAGCACTTCGGCGACGTCGGCGGCCCGGATCACCCCGGTTCCGGCCAGGTTGAACGCGCCGGTCGCCTGCCGCACCACCACTTCCCGGATCCCGTCGGCCAGGTCGTCGGCGTGGATGGCCTGGACCCGCAGGCCCTCCGGCCAGGGGAGCACCGGCAGTCGGCCGTTCAAGATCTGCCGGGGCACGAAGGGCCCGAGGAACAGTCCCTTGATCTCCGATCCGGCTGCCCGTTGGAAGACCAGGGCCGGGCGCACCCGGGCGATCCTCAGCTCCGGGTGCCGTCGCTCCGCCTCGTCCAGCAGCCGCTCCTGCGCCGCCTTGTCCTGGCTGTAGTCCGAGGTGCGGAAGCCGTCGGTGACCCAGGACTCGTCCCGCGGGATGTCGTCGTGGACCGGGCTGTACGCCCCCACCGAGGAGATCACCGCCAGATGCGGGACCCCGGCGCGGACGGTCGCCTCGATCACCCGGCGGGTGCCGTCGACATTGACCCGGCGCAACCGGTCCCGGTCGTGGCTGGGCTGGATCGCCCAGGCCAGGTGCACCACGGCGTCCGCCCCGGCGAAGGCCCGGCGCAGATGCTCCACGGTGCGGCCCTCGGGTCCGGTCGCCCCGATGTCGACCGGCCACCACTCGGCCACGTCGTAGGGCGGGGGCGGGGTCGTGTGCGGCACCCGGCGCGCGACCGCCCGCACCGAGGTGATCGACTCGTCGCCCCGCAGGCGGCGCAGCACCGCGGTGCCGACGTTGCCACTGGCCCCCACCACCACGACCCTCATGCCTGTGCTCCCCCTCCGGTTCTGAATGCCTGTTGCCGGGCGCGCTCGCCGAGCCGGGTCAGCGTGGCGATCTGGGCGTCGGCGGCCGCGATCAGCTCCACCGGCTTGGCCGGGTCCAGGCCGAGGTCGGGCGCGTACACCCGCAGGGTCTCCCACAGGCCGCGCTTGGCGGTGACCGCCGCCCGCATCAGGTCGATCTCCAGCACCGCCGTCATCGGCGCGCTGGCGGCGATCCGACCGTTGGGCTTGAGCCGACCGACCCGCTCGACCAGCGAGGTCGCCACCTGCTTCCACCGATGCGGGGTCAGGCCCCACTGCTGCATGGACCGTTCCAGCCAGTCCCGCTCATCCGGGATGTCGCTCGCGAGCTGCGCCAGCTCGGGACCCAGCGGGGTGTCGGCGAAGTCCTGCGCCATCCGCTGGATCCGGGCCGACCCGGCGGACGCACCCGAGAGATGGTCGGCCAGGTAGATCCGCAGCTGCTGCCGATCGACGCCGGTCACGATGTGGATCGCGGGTTCAGGTTGTCCGGGTCGGCGTCGGTGTCGCCGTCCGAACCCTCGTGGTCGCCCTCTGCCTGAGCGCCGGTGCGGGGGTTGAGCATCTCCGGGTCGCTGTCCGGGTCCTGCTCGGGGTCGTAGGGCTGGGTGCTGTCGTCGGTGGTCATGTCCTCACGGTGGCACCGGGTCGGCGGGTCCGCACCCGCAGACACTGAGCGCTGAGAGTCGATTCGGTCGTTACCATCGGTGACGTGTCTGAGGTCGATGTCGCCCTGGTCGGCGGTGGCGTGATGAGCGCCACCCTCGCCACCCTGCTGTCCGAGTTGGAACCCACCTGGTCGGTGGAGGTGATCGAACGCCTCGACGCCGTGGCCCGGGAGAGCTCGGATGCCTGGAACAACGCGGGCACCGGGCACGCCGCCCTGTGCGAACTGAACTACACCCCGGAGCTGCCCGACGGGTCGATCGACATCGCGAAGGCGGTGCGGATCAACGAGCAGTTCTCGCTGTCCACCGAGCTGTGGGACCACCTGATCGCGTCGGGCCGTCTGCCGGGTGACGACTTCCGCACCCCGGTGCCGCACATGACGTTCGTGCAGGGTGAGCGGGACGTCGACTACCTGCGTCGTCGGCACGCGGCGCTCGCCGCGCACCCGCGGTTCGCGGCGATGGAGTTCTCCGACGACCCGGCCGTGATCGCCGAGTGGGCACCGCTGGTCATGGCCGGCCGGGAGCCGGGACCGGTGGCGGCCACCCGAGCACCGGACGGTTACGACGTCGACTTCGGCGCCCTGACCCGGCATCTGCTGGACGACCTGGACGCCCGCGGCACCCGGATCGCCACCGGCGAGGAGGTCCGCGACCTGCGGCGGGGCCCGGGTGGCGGCTGGCAGCTGCTGATCCAGGACCGCGCCACCGGTCGGGTGCGGGTGCTGAACGCCCGGTTCGTCTTCGTGGGGGCCGGTGGCGGCGCGCTCCGGCTGTTGCAGCGCTCCGGCATCCGCGAGATCCGGGGCTACGGCGGTTTCCCGATCGCCGGGCAGTTCCTACGCACCCGCAACCCGGCGCTGGTCGCGGCGCACCACGCCAAGGTCTACGGGAAGGCAGCGGTGGGTTCGCCGCCGATGTCCGTCCCGCACCTGGACGCCCGGGCGGTCGGCGGCGGGCACGCGTTGCTGTTCGGCCCCTATGCCGGGTGGAGCATGAAGTTCCTCAAGCACGGTTCCTGGGGCGACCTGCTGCGCACCATCCGGCCGGACAACATCTGGCCGATGCTGTCGGTGGGGCTGAAGAACGTCGGGCTGCTGCGCTACCTGATCACGGAGGTGCTGGCAGGTCGCCAGCAGCGGATCGCCAGCCTGAAGGCGTACCTGCCCACCGCCGTCGACTCCGACTGGGAGCTGATCACCGCCGGTCAGCGCGTGCAGGTGATCAAGCCGGTGCCGGGGGGTGGCGTGCTGGAGTTCGGCACTGAGCTGGTCACCGCGGCGGACGGCAGCATCGCCGGTCTGCTGGGCGCCTCGCCGGGGGCGTCCACGGCGGCGTCGGCGATGGTCGACCTGCTGGAGCGCTGCTTCCCGTCCCGGATGACCGAGTGGGCGCCTCGGTTGCACGCGATGATGCCGTCGCTCGGCGCGGACGGGGTCGCGGACGCCGACGCCCCGGACGAGGACCCGGATCTGGTCGACCAGGCGTGATCGGCTGGTGACACGGGCGCGGCCCGCCAGAGTCGCCCCCTGCAGACTCCGACGGGCCGCCCACGGTGAAGTGCCCTCCACACGAGACCGTGTCATCCCGGTCATCCGGTGGCGCGTCGGATCTGTCACGTGGATCAGATGTGATCTGGGTCACATCAGCCAGGCAGAGGCGAAGGCCCCGGAGCAGGGGGTGATCCGGGACCTTCGCGCCGCGAGCCTAGCCCCACCCGAGCGCGCGTGGGCGACTTTCCACCGAACTCTCACCCGGGTGAGCACACTCCCGGTGGCTCCCCGGGATCGTCACGGCTCGGGATGCGCCCACCCGGCGGGCCTGGAACGGTGGCGTGCATGGTCAGCGAGTTGTGGCTGGTACGACACGGCGAGAGCACCGGCAATGTGGCCGCGACCCGTGCTGAACGCGCGGGCGAGGACGAGGTCGGCGTGCCGACCCGGGACGCCGACACCCCCTTGTCCGACACCGGCCGCGAGCAGGCGTCGGCCCTCGGTGCGCACTGGTCGCGGGCACAGGCACTCCCGGACACCCTCTGGTGCTCGCCCTACCTGCGCGCGCGGGAGACCGCCCGGATCGCCCTGGACGGCGCCGGGCTGCGGCTGCGCACCCGGGTGGACGAACGGCTGCGGGACCGCGAGCTGGGCGTGGTCGACGGCCTGACCAGCCACGGGATGCGCGCACGCTTCCCGCAGGAGGCTGCCCGGCGCGACCATCTCGGCAAGTTCTACTACCGCCCGCCGGGCGGGGAGTCGTGGACCGACGTCGCGCTCCGGCTGCGCTCGGTGCTGCGGGACATCCAGGACGGGCCTGGCGAGCGGGTGCTGATCGTGGCGCACGACGCGGTGATCTGGCTGCTGCGCTACATCCTGGAGGAGCTGGACGAGGAGAGCCTGTTCGCGCTGATCGGCCGGGGCAACGTCCGCAACACCTCGGTCACGGTGCTCAGGCGGCGGGACGACAGCTGGGTGGCGGATCAGGCCAACGACGTCCGGCACCTGGAGCGCTCCGACGCCGAGGTGACCGAGCACGCCGGCACCGAAGAGGCCGGTGCGCCCGCCCATCGGGGCGACCATCGGACCGCACCCGCGGGGCAGCCCCGATGAGCGCCACCCCGCTGACCCCGGCCGAGCTGCGCGGCTGGCCGCTGCCGGAGCGCGCCGGGAGCAAGGACGACCGCGGTGGTGTCCTGGTGATCGGCGGCGCCCGACCGACGCCGGGCGCCGTGCTGCTGGCCGGTGCGGCGGCGCTCCGGATCGGTGCCGGACGCCTCACCCTGGCCGTCGCGTCCTCGGTGGCACCGGCCTGCGCGGCCCAGTTCCCCGAGGCCGGGGTGCTCTCCCTGCCGGAGGACCCGGACGGTTCACCGACCGGTGCCGACGCACCCCGGTTGGCGCAGGAGATCGCCCGCACCGACGCGGTGGTGGTCGGTCCGGGGCTGGACGAACCGGAGGGCGCCGCCGCCCTGCTGTCCACGGTGCTGGCCACCGCCGACGGCGCTGCGGTGCTGATCGACGCCTTCGCCCTCGGCGTGCTGCCGGGGCTGGAGGTCGAGCTGCCCGACCGCACGGTGCTGACCCCGAACCTGACGGAGGCCGCCCGACTGCTGGACCAGGAGCAGGTGGATCCGCAGGACGCCGCGGCCCGGGTCGCCGAACGGTACCGGGCGGTGGTGAGCTGCGCCGGGCAGATCGCCCACCCGGACGGCCGTCGCTGGACCACCGCCTCCGGCCATCCCGGGCTGGGCACCTCGGGCAGCGGCGACGTGCTCTCGGGGGCGATCGGCGGGCTGTTGGCGGGCGGCTGCTCCCCGGAGCAGGCGGCGGCGTGGGGCACCGCGGTGCACGCCACGGCCGGTGACCGGTTGGCGGCGCGGATCGGACCGCTGGGCTTCCTGGCCCGGGAGCTCACCGAGGAGATCCCGGGGCTGCTGGTGGAGTTCGGCGCCTGACCGGTCAGCTGTCCTGCGGCCCGGTGACGTCGGTCCAGCCCACCGCGAGGTCGTAGCGGAACTGGGTGACGGTCGGTTCGTCGATCTCCAGCAGCTCGGAGGACAGCGTGACCTCCTCCCGGCCGGCGATCGCGCCGGTGTCGGGGTCGATCAGCAACACACGCACCGTCGGATCCAGGTCCCAGTCGGCGGCCGGGAACGCCAGCGCGACGGCCCCCTCCCCGACCCGGTCGGTGACGGTCCCGGCCAGGCTCAGCCCCGGCTCGTCGGCCAGCACCTGCCACAGGGCGGCGTCCAGGTCGGCGGGCAGCACCAGGCGGTCGGCGAGGTCGGTGATCGCCAGGTAGAGACAGGTGGCGGTGTTCGGCGATCCCGGCTGGTCGCAGCCCAGGGACGACAGGCTGCCCAGCAGCTCGGCCCGCAGGGTTGCCGGGTCCCGGGACAGATCGGCCGCCTGATCCGGGTCGAACGTGCCCGCGGGCAGCACGTCGACGGCGGCGTTCGCCGGGGCGGTGTCGACCGTCTGGTCGAGGACCAGTGCACCGGAGGGCGCCAGCCCGGGTCCGCGCCACTGCACGAAGGTCGCCGACCCGTCCGGCGCGATCCAGGTCTCCCCGACGGTCGGCTCCACCGCCATCGTGGTGCTGTCGTCGCCCACGTTCACCGACAGCAGCCAGCTCTGCGACAGGGTGTGCTGCACGTCGCCGACCGGTTCCGGGTCCACCCGGGCGGCGGCGACGGCCGACAGCGCCGCCAGGCGGTCGCCCGCGGGCTCCCCCTCACCCGCCGCCAGCGCCTCCGGGTCGATCGGATACGCCAGCATCGGCGGGGCGGCGGCGTGCGCGACCGGGTCACCGAGGTGCGAGGGCACCAGGCCGATCCCCACCGCGAGCAGCACCGCGGCGGCCGCGCCGGCGGCGACGGTCCACGGCGACCGGCGGCGTCCGCGCAGCGGCACCACGTTGTCCGGCGCCGCGAGCACGAGGGCGTCGACCCGGCGTGCCACCTCGGCGTCGGTCATCGACTCGTCCGTCGCGGGCGCGCCGAGTCCCACCTCGTCCAGCAGCGCCGCCAGCGCGTCGACCTCGGCGGCGGCGCGGCGCTCGTCGCTCATTGCGCTCCCCTCTCCCGGTCGAGTTCGTCCTGCAGCGCCGCTGCCAGTCGGGTGCGCGCCCGGGACAGCCTGCTGGTCACGGCGGTCACGCTGCAGCCGAGCTCCCGGGCAGCCTCGGTCGACGTCAATCCGCCCCAGACGGTCAGGGTCATCGCGTCGGCCTCCGCCTCGGGGAGCAGCGCGACCAACCGGCGTGCCCGGTCGTCGGCCGCCTGCGCGTCGGCGGGGTCGGGCGCGTGCACGAAGGCGTCGGCGGCGACCAGTTCGGCGCCGAGCGCCACCCGGCCCCGCTGGGTGTGCGCCTGGCGGATCTTGTTCCGGGCCACCCCGTAGACCCACGGCCGGACCCGGTCGGGTTCGGGCAGATCGGCCCACCGGCGCCAGACGACCAGGAACACCTCGGAGAGCACGTCCTCGACCTGCTCGTCCGGCACCTGACGACGGATGAAGCCGCGCAGCGCCGGTGCCAGGTCGCGGTAGAGGTCGCCGAAGGCGGCGACGGCACCCGCCGCCGCGTCCGACTCCCCCGCGTCGCTGCCCCCTGCTGCCACGTCACCTTCAGATCACTCACTAACAGTTCGACGTGGTCATGGTACGGACGGAGCTGCTCGGGATGGACGTGGAGGTGAGCAGACCGCCCGCGTCCACGCAGACCCAGCTGCCGGTGCCCCCGGCACCCGAGTAGAGCCGGACCGCCACCCCGGTGCGGTTCCAGACCGTGCGGGCGGTGGCGACCGCCGTGGACTGGGTGCCCGCACTGCCGGTGCTCCAGAACGCCCCGCCGTAGCCGACCGCGCCCCAGATGCAGAACCGGTTCGCGGCACACTGACCGGCGCTGAAGGCGTTCACCGTGTCGTCGTCGGCGTGCGCGAGGCCGGGCAGGGCGAACAGCAGGGAACCGGAGAGGGCGACCGCCGCCAACCGGCGACGCAGCGAGGATCGGGGGCTCATACCCAGCACATCCGACGGCCTCCACCTCGGGTCACTGTGATGTTGGTCACAGTGATGCCCCTGCCATACTCGCCGGGTGACCGAGCACTACGCGCACGACGACCACATCGACGGCCGCAGTCTGCTGGTCGCGGCCTCCTACCTGCTGGTGCTGGACGGCGATCGGGTGCTGCTCCAGCTCCGGTCCGGGACCGGCTACCGCGACGGGCACTGGGCGACGCTGGCCGGACACGTCGACCCGGGCGAGTCGGTGCACGAGGCGGCGGTCCGCGAGGCGCGCGAGGAGGCGGGCATCGCGGTCGACCCGGCCGATCTGGTGCCGCTGACCACGCTGCACCGGTTCGAGCGGTCGGGGCCGCAGGTCGAGCAGCGCGCCGACGTGTTCTTCCTGACCCGTGCCTTCACCGGCGAGGCGACGCTGCGGGAGCCGGACAAGGCGGCGCGGATGCAGTGGTTCGACCTGGACGCCCTGCCCGAGCCCCTGGTGCCGCACGAGGCGGCGGTGATCGCCGCCTGGCGGGCCGGTCAGCTGCCCGCCGTGTGGTCGATGCCGGCCTGACTCAGCCGACGATCGCCACCAGCACGGCGATCACCGCCAGCAACGGGAACAGCCCCTGGGTGGCGGCGGCCCGACGCTTGTCCGGGGACGTCACCGCGAGCACCACGGCCGCTGCCAGCATCGACCCGGTCCCGGCCAGCACCAGCGCCGCGCCCACGTCGGAGGATCCTGCCCCGAGGAAGACCACGCCGACCACGGTGACGATCGCCAGGAACAGGTTGTAGAACCCCTGGTTCAGCGCCATCGAGCGGGTGGCGAGCGCCTCCTGCTCGGTGGTGCCGAAGACCCGGCGGGCCCGCGGGCCGGTCCAGAGCACCGATTCCAGCACGAAGATGTAGACATGCAGGAGCGCCGCGAGCGCTGCCGGGATCATCGCCACGATGTACATCCCGCCATTGTGGCGGCTCCGGCAGGTGTGGCGGAATGGGAGCCCACCGACCGAAGGGGATCACCATGACCGTCGTCAGCGCCACCCCCGACACCGACGCCCTGAGCCTGACCGTCGTCACCGAGCTGCACGCCGCGCCGGAGCGGGTCTGGCAGCTCTGGTCCGATCCCCGCCAGCTGGAGCGGTGGTGGGGGCCGCCGACCTGGCCGGCCACGTTCACCGAGCTCGACCTGCGTCCCGGCGGTCGAGCCGCCTACGCGATGACCGGCCCGGACGGCGAGAAGGCCCCGGGGTGGTGGGAGTTCATCACCGTGGACGCCCCCGCATCGCTGAGCTTCATCGACGGCTTCGCGAACGAGGACGGCAGCCCGGACCCGCAGATGCCGGACAGCCGTACCTCCATCACCATCGAGCCGATCGCCGACGGCAGCCGGATGACGATGGTGTCCCGGTTCGCCGATGCCGCGCAGATGCGCCAGCTGGTCGAGATGGGGATGGTCGAGGGCATGACGGCCGCACTCGGGCAGATCGACGGCATCCTCGCCGAGGGCTGAGCCCGGCGGAGCCGACCCCTGGTGGGCCGGGCGATCAGGCCCTAGCGTCCGATCCGGGTGCATTCGCCCACTCGCCCACCAGGGAGGCTCCGCCATGCCGCACTTCACCACGTCGGACGGAACGCAGCTCTTCTACCGCGACTGGGGCTCCGGCCGCCCGGTCGTGCTCAGCCACGGATGGCCGCTGTCCGGTGATGCCTGGGACGTCGAGCTCAAGCTGCTCGCCGACCACGGGTACCGGGCCATCGCCCACGACCGTCGAGGCCACGGCCGCTCCGACCAGCCCTTCGCCGGCAACGACATGGACACCTACGCCAGCGACCTCGCCGAGCTGGTCGACCACCTCGACCTGCACGACCTGGTGGTGGTCGGCCACTCCACCGGCGGCGGCGAGGCGGTGCGCTACGCCGCCCGGCACGGGAAGGGCCGGGTGCGCAAGGTGGTCACCGCCGGGGCCGTCCCGCCGGTGATGGTCCGGTCCGAGGCCAACCCGGAGGGCACGCCGCTGTCCGCCTTCGACGACATCCGTGCCGGGGTGCTCGCCGACGCCTCGCAGTTCTACCGCGACCTCGCCTTCCCGTTCTACGGCGCGAACCGGGACGGCGCCCAGATGTCCGAGGGTGCCCGGGAGCAGTTCTGGCGCCTCGGGATGCAGGCGGGGCTGCACAACGCCTACGAGTGCGTGCGTGCGTTCTCCGAGACCGACTTCACCGAGGACCTCCGGGCACTCGACGTGCCGATCCTGATCGCCCACGGCGACGACGACCAGATCGTGCCGATCCACGACGCGGCACTCAAGTCGATCGAGCTGGTCCGGGACGGCACCCTGAAGGTCTACCCGGGCGCCCCGCACGGGGTGTACGGCGCCTACCGCGAGGCCTTCGACGCGGATCTCCTGGCGTTCATCGCCGACTGACCGCGCCCGACATGCGCCTGGGCCCGACCCGACCCAGACTGGGTGAAACGCGTCGGGCCTAGGCGCGTGCGGCCGGGTCGCCGCACTCCCTGGGCGACCCCTCCCCGACGGGGGCGCGATGTTTTTCCATCGTCAAGAACTCCAGTTCAAGGCCACTCCGGAGAAGCCGGACGCCGTCTACGCCCGCAAGCTGCAAGAGGTGCTCGGCGGGCAGTACGGCGAGATCACGGTGGCCATGCAGTACGGCTTCCAGTCCTGGAACACCCACCTGCCCGGCAAGTACCGGGACCTGCTCTACGGCATCGGCGCCGAGGAGTTCGGTCACGTGGAGATGCTGGCCACGATGATCGCGCAGCTGCTGGAGAAGGCGCCGATCGGCATCGTGGAGGGCGCGGTCCAGAACGACCCGACCGTCGCGGCGATCATCGGCGGCACCGACCCGCAGCACGCCATCGTCGCCGGTGCGGGCGCCCGTCCGGTGGACTCCAACGGCAACCCGTGGAGCGCCGGGTACGTCACCGCCAGCGGCAACCTGCTGGCCGACTTCACGGCGAACGCCAATGCGGAGATGCAGGGCCGACTCCAGGTGGCCCGGCTCTACCACATGACCGACGACCCGGGTGTGCGGGACATGCTCAGCTTCCTGCTGGCCCGGGACACCATGCACCAGAACCAGTGGATCGCCGCCGCCCGCGAACTCCAGGAGGAGGGGCTGGAGGGGCTGCCGGTGCCGTCGAACTTCCCGCTGTCGGACGAGGCGCGCGAGGTGTCGTACCAGTACATCAACTTCTCCGACGGCACCCAGGCCGATCAGGGCAGCTGGGCCTCCGGTCCGACTCCGGACGGCAAGGGCGAGTTCAGCTACGTCGCCGAGCCGCCGGAGGGCGTCCCGGCACCGCCGCCCACCGTCCCCGACTCCCGGCTGTACGGGACGACCCCGATCCCGAACCCGATCGAGAAGGTGGCCGGCAAGGTCCAGGACGCCTTCCACAAGGAGTGAGCGTGCGTACCCGATCGCTGGTCACCACGGTGGCGGTGCTGTCCGCCGCCGCCGTGGTGGGCGCACGGCTGCGGGCCGGACTTCCGACGTCACGGCCCGACGCCGACCTCCCGCTCGCGGTCACCGTCGTGTGGTCCGAGGACGAACTGACCGAACGAGCCGCCGCGCTGCCGCCGGAACAGGCAGCGCTGCTGGCCGTCTGTCATCGGTCCCCCGCGCCGGGCGGACGGGGCACCGAGTTGCGGCTGACCTCCGGTCATCCGGAGAGTCGTCAGGAACTGCGTCTCCTGAAGCAGGTGCTGGAGACCGGGCACCCGCTGCCCCCGGACGACACCAGTGGTCGGCCGCGGACTCCGGGCGGCCGGCTGCTCGACCTGGCGATCGCGAGCTCCGGACGGAGGGGACGACTGTGAGAGCGCTGGTCTGGAACGGTGTGAACGATCTGGCCACCGAGACGGTGCCGGATCCCCGACTGATCAACCCGACGGACGCGATCGTCAGAGTCACCGCGACCGTGACCTGCGGCTCGGACCTGCACCTGCTGGCCGGGTACGTGCCGTTCACGCGGCACGGGGACGTGCTGGGGCACGAGTTCGTCGGCGAGATCGTCGAGGTGGGCTCCGAGGTCCGGGACCGCCGGGTCGGCGAGCGGGTGGTGGTCAGCTCGTTCGTCGCCTGCGGCACCTGCTGGCAGTGTCGGCAGGGCAACTTCTCGCTCTGCGACAACGGCAATCCCAATCCCGGCATCACCGAGGCGCTGTGGGGATTCGCCCCCGGCGGCTGCTTCGGCTACTCGCATGCGATGGGCGGCTACGGCGGTTCGCACGCCGAATACATCCGGGTGCCCTACGTGGATGTCGGCGCGTTCCCGATCCCGGAGGAGGTGCCCGAGCTGCGGGCGCTGTTCGCCTCGGATGCGGCGGCGACCGGGTGGATGGGTGCCGATCTGGGCGAGGTCGGCCCGGGTGACACGGTGGCGGTCTGGGGCGCGGGCGGGGTGGGCCTGATGGCCGCCCGGTCGGCGCAGATCCGGGGTGCTGCGCAGGTGGTGATGATCGAACCCCGCCAGGACCGTCGACGGTTCGCCGAGGACTGGTTGGGCGTGACCACCCTGCACCCGCGCGAGATCGGCGAAGGTCTGCTGGAGCTCACCGCCGGACGTGGACCGGACATCGCGATCGAGGCGGTGGGCATGGAGGCCGCCGCCGACACCGGGGTGCAGGCGGCGATGGATCGGGCCGGCCAGGCGCTGCGGATCCAGACCGAACGGGCCACCGGCGTCCGCGAGGCGATCTACCACTGCCGCAAGGGCGGCACGGTGGTGATCCTCGGGGTGTTCGCCGCCTGGGCCAACCGGTTCCCGCTCGGCGCGCTGATGAACAAGGGGCTGACCCTGCGCAGCGCCCAGGTGCACGGCCAGCGCTACGTCCCGGCCCTGCTGGACCTGATGGCCCGCGGGGAGTTGGACACCGAGCGGATGGTCACGCACGAGCTGGGTCTGGAACAGGGCGCCGAGGCGTATCGCCTGTTCCAGCACAAGGACGACGGCTGCCTGCGCTCGGTGATCCGCCCGCACGGTCGGGCATGAGGACGGGCCGCGCCGGGCCGGTGGGATGCAGGCCCGGCGCGGTCGACCCTCGCTCAGACCAGCGAGGGAACCTCGTACGGCCGACCGCGGCGCCGCGCCCCCGGGCCCATCGGCGGTTCGATGTCGAGCACCACCCGGTCCTGGGCCCGGGCCACCTCCGGCTCGATCGGCCGTCCGTCACCGCCCAGCAGCGGGGAGTCCAGCCCGAGGGCCGCCAGCTCACCCCGGGCGGCGGCCTCGACCACCCCGGCCGCCAGCAACCGGACCGGGATGTTGCGATCCATGGACGTGCGGCGCATCAGCAGGAAGCTGTCCTCCACCGACTTGCCGGTCATCGCGGCCAGGATGCCCTTGGCCTGCTCGATGGTGGCGTGGCTGGCCGCCGCCTGCTGGATCTGCCGCGACGCCTCCGCGGCGGCGCGCTCCCGGATCGGGGCCGACATGTCCACCAGGTAGCCGTGCACCAGCCCGCCGGGCCGGTCGATCACCGAACCGACCACCAGCGCCTCGAAGTGCCGACGTCCGGCGTCCACCAGGCCGATCACCGACGCCCAGGTGCTCTCGCTGTGTTCCCAGAACTCCAACGCGTCGCGCCACTTCGCCCGATCGGCGACCTCGGTGTGTGCCCGCACCAGTCCGGTGGTCGGGGCGATCTCGCCCGGCTCGAAGCCGAACAGCTGGAAGCACTCCTCGTTCCACCACCAGCGCTCCTGCTCCACCTCGATGGTGAAGTGGCAGCCGGTGGTGGTGGTGGTGGTCGTGGTGCGCGTCGTCGTCTCGTCCGTCATCGTGGATTCCTGCCCGTCCGAAGGCCGCGCCCACTGCTGGGAACCGGCGCTTCACTCACCCCCGACGCTAGAGGGGCCGGGGGTCGTCGTCCACCGCACCAGGGAGCCCCATGCCCACGTCCGTCACCGTCTCGCCCCGTCCCCCGGTCCGCCTGTCGGCGCGGGCATCGGCGGTCCTGACCGCCCGCGTGCTCGCGCCACTGATCGTGCAGGGGCCGATCGTGCGGCGCGATCCGATGGTGACCGCGACGCAGCACCTGGGCTGGGAGGCCGGGGCGGTGCGGCTGCTGGCGGAGCTGGCCGAGCGGTACGACCGGCGACCGCTGCTGGTCCGGGTCGGGCCGCGGCGGATGCTGCTCCCGCTGCACGCGGACGACGCCCGCGCCGTGCTGGCCGACAGCCCCGCGCCGTTCACGCCGGCATCGGCGGAGAAACGCGCGGCACTTCCAGCCCCGGGCGGTGCTGATCTCCGACACCGACGACCGCCCCGCGCTGCGGGAGTGGAACGAGGCGGCGCTGCAACCCGGCGCGTTGCATCAGGCCGCCGGTCGCCTGATCGAGGTGGTCACCCGGGACGGGGCCGAACTCGCCGACCGGGCCCGGCGCCAGGGCACCCTGCGCTGGGACCAGATCGATGCGGCGCTGTGGGCCACCGTCCGGGAGCTGGTGCTCGGCCCCGGCGGGCGATCCGACGCCGCCCTCACCGACGACCTCGACCGGCTGCGCTCCCGGGCCAACCTGGCGTTCCTGCGGCCCGCCGACCGGCGCCGACGTGCCCGGTTCACCCGCAGCCTGCTCGACCACCTGCACGCGGCGCCGGCGGACAGCCTGGCCGGAGCCGGACTCCTGCACGGCGGCTCGCCGGCCCTCGCCGCCACCCAGGTGCCGCACTGGTTGTTCGCCTACGACGCAGCCCGGATCACGCTGTGGCGCGCGCTGGCCGTGCTCGCCGCCCGACCCGACCGCCAGGACACCGTCCGACGGGAGGCGGCCACCCAGCCCGCGCACCGGCAGCAGGCGGCGATGGACGCGATCCGCGACGCGCTGCACCGGTGGCCCACCACCCTGGTCATCCTGCGCGACGCCACCGCACCGACCCGCTGGGGCGGCACCGACCTGCCCGAGGGCACCGGGGTCGCGCTGATCAGCGCCTACCTGCACCGCGACCAGGACGTGGACCTGTCGTTCAGTGCCGGACCGGTGATCTGCCCCGGGCGGGACGTGGTGGTCGACACGATGGCACCGCTGCTGGCGGCGATGGTGCGGGACACCCGGTGGTCGCCGGTCACCCACCCCGAGCTGACCGACGACCCCGGACCGGTGACGCTGCCGCACCATCGGATCGTGCTGGCCGCGACGGGCGTCTGAGCGGCTGGCGCTCGGGCCCTACCCGGCCGCCGACCTCTCCTCCGCCGCCCACTCCGCGCCCGTCAGCAACCGCGACCGGATCAGGAACCGCACCCCCTCGGGTGTTTCCAGCGAGAATCCCGCACCGCGACCCGGTACCAGGTCGATGGTCAGGTGGGTGTGCCGCCAGTACCCGAACTGGCTGCGGCTCATCCACACCGGGACGGAAAAGCCCTCGTCGACCCGCAGCTCACCGAGGAGCACGTCCGCATCGCCGGTCAGGAACTCGCCCGCCGGGTAGCACATCGGCGAGGAGCCGTCGCAGCAGCCGCCGGACTGGTGGAACATCAGGTCGCCGTGCTGGTCGTGCAGTCGCCGGAGCATGTCGGCGGCGGCGGGGGTGTGATCGACCCTGCTCATGGTGTCTCCCTCCCCCGTGGGCCCCGGTCGCCCGAGGCCCACGGGACGCCGGTCAGAAGAAGCCGAGCTTCTGCGCGGAGTAGGAGACCAGCAGGTTCTTGGTCTGCTGATAGTGGTCGAGCATCATCTTGTGGTTCTCCCGCCCGACGCCGGAGCCCTTATAGCCGCCGAAGGCCGCCGCCGCCGGGTACGCGTGGTAGCAGTTGGTCCACACCCGGCCCGCCTCGATGTCGCGTCCGGCGCGGTAGGCGATCGCGCCCTCCCGGGACCACACCCCCGCGCCCAGGCCGTAGAGGGTGTCGTTGGCGGTGTGGATCGCGTCCGCGTAGTCGACGAACGAGGTGACCGCGACCACCGGGCCGAAGATCTCCTCCTGGAAGATCCGCATCGAGTTCTTGCCCTCGAAGATGGTCGGCGTCACGTAGTAGCCGCCCGCCAGGTCGCCCTCCAGCTCGGCGCGGTGCCCACCGGTGAGGACCTTGGCGCCCTCGGCCTTGCCGATGTCGATGTAGGACAGGATCTTCTCCAGCTGATCGTTGGAGGCCTGCGCACCGATCATCGTGTCGGTGTCCAGCGGGTTGCCCTGCTTGACGGCCTCGGTGCGGGCGATGGCGTCGGTGAGGAAGCCGTCGTAGATCGACTCCTGGATGAGGGCGCGCGACGGGCAGGTGCACACCTCGCCCTGGTTGAGCGCGAACATGGTGAAACCCTCGAGCGCCTTGTCGTAGAAGTCGTCGCGGGCGCGGGCCACGTCCTCGAAGAAGATGTTCGGGCTCTTGCCGCCGAGTTCCAGCGTGACCGGGATGATGTTCTGGCTGGCGTACTGCATGATCAGCCGCCCGGTGGTGGTCTCGCCGGTGAAGGCGATCTTCCGGATCCGCGGACTGGACGCGAGGGGCTTGCCCGCCTCGACGCCGAAGCCGTTCACCACGTTCACCACCCCCGGCGGCAGCAGGTCGGCGATCAGCTCCATCAGGACCAGGATCGACGTCGGCGTCTGCTCCGCGGGCTTGAGCACCACGGTGTTCCCGGCCGCGAGCGCCGGTGCGAGCTTCCACACCGCCATCAGGATCGGGAAGTTCCACGGGATGATCTGCCCGACCACACCCAGCGGCTCGTGGAAGTGGTAGGCGATGGTGTCCTCGTCGATCTCCGAGATCGACCCCTCCTGTGCCCGGACCGCCCCGGCGAAGTACCGGAAGTGGTCCACCGCCAGCGGCAGGTCGGCGGCCAGGGTCTCCCGCACCGGCTTGCCGTTCTCCCAGGTCTCGGCGACCGCGAGCAGTTCCAGGTTCTGCTCCATCCGGTCGGCGATCTTGTTCAGGATCACCGCGCGATCGGTGGCGGTGGTCCTCCCCCAGGTGCGGGCGGCACCGTGCGCGGCGTCCAGGGCGCGCTCGATGTCGTCGGCATCGCCCCGGGCGACCTCGGTGAAGGTGCGTCCGGTGACCGGGGACGGGTTCTCGAAGTAGCGACCGGCGGCCGGGGCGACGTACTCGCCGCCGATCCAGTGGTCGTAGCGCTCGCGGTAGGTCGCGGGGCTGCCGGGCTGTCCCGGCGCTGCGTAGACGGTCATCTGCATGCCTCCGTGCAGGATCAGCGGGCACCGCGCCGTTGCGATGCACCGTGTCCGCGACGCTAGGCCGGGCAGGGTTGCAACCGCGTTGCACCGCCGGTCAGACCGGTCGCCCCAACCCGAACCGTCGCCGCAGCAGCTCCAGCCGACCGGTGGCCCGGGCGCGGGAGACCGAGCCGGGGGCGCTCAGCCGGGCCAGCTGTTCCCAGGCGTTCCAGTCGTCGACTCCCTCGTCCCGGTCCAGCCACCGTTCCAGCAGCACCGGGTCGGCGGCGTGCAGCACCGCCGCCCGCACGTCGGTCGCCACCGATTCGCGTACCCGGTCCACCCCGGGTGCCCGCGACCGGGGCAGCACCGGCCCCGGGTACTGGTCCAGCGCCGACCTGACGTCCCCGGCGGCCAGCGTGGCGCGCACCGTCGCCACGTCGGTCACCAGTTCCCCGGCGAGACGGTAGGGCCGCGACTGGGCGAGCACCGGCCCGACCACGCGGCGCAGCCGGGACACCTCGGCACGCACCGCCACGTCGGACATCGCGTCCGGGTGCAGCAGCACGGCGAGTTCGTCCGCGTGCAGGCCGCGCGGGTGCTCGGCCAGCAGCAGCAGGAGTTCGGCGTGCCGCAGGGACAGCGCTCGGGCGCCGGGTCCGGGGCCGTGCAGCACACCGGAGTCCGGGCGCAGCACCTCCAGGCCGGCCGCTGCCGGCACCGCCGGATGGTGCAGGGCGTCCCGGGCCCGAAGCTCGGACTCGACGGCGGTGGCGGTGGCCCGGACCAGGGAGAGCATCAGCAGGGACGCGGCGCCGTCCCGCCCGGTCACGTCCAGGGCGCCCAGCACCCGGCCGGCCGGATCGCGCAGCACGGCGGCGGTGCAGCTCCACGGCTGCACGGCCCGGCTGAAGTGCTCGGCGGCTCGCACCTGGACGGTCCCGCCGGTGGCCAACGCGGTCCCCGGAGCGTTGGTCCCGGCATGGCGTTCGTCCCAGGCGGCCCCCTCGACGAATCCGACCTGCTCCACCGCCCGGCGCACCCGGGCGTCCCCGGCGATCCAGAGCAGGCGACCGTCCGCGTCGGTCAGCGCGACCAGGAACTCCTCGCTGACCGCGGCGTCCAACAGCAGTCCGCGCACCACCGGCAGCGCGTGCCGCAAGGGATGCTGCTCCCGATGGGCATGCAGTTCGACCTCGGTCAGGGCGACCGGCGGCGTGGGGCGTTCGGGGTCCACCCCACCGCTCAGGCTGCGCCGCCACGACTCGGCGACCAGCGGCCGGACGTCGGCGACGGTGCCCGTGGTCAGGAAGCGTTCGTGCGCCGCGAGGGTGCGTGCCAGCGTGCGGTCGGTCGGCACTGCTCACCCCCTTCGGTGCGTGAGGGGTCAGTCTGACTCCGCACCCGCGCGAGCACCAGGGTGAAGGTGTCGCAGTGCCCGACCCGCCCGCGCCGGTGTCCGCATGCCCTGCTCGACCACCGGCACACCACCGATGACCACCCAGGGGATGCCGGTCGGCGGCAGCCGCGGCTCGGCGAAGGTCGCCTTGTCGGCCACCGTGGTCGGGTCGAACAGCACCAGGTCGGCGACGTACCCCGCCGCCACCCGGCCCCGGTCGTGCAGCCCCAGCCGTGCCGCCGGGGTGCCGGACAGGTGCCGGACCGCCTCCGCCAGGCTGAGCACCCCCTGGTCGCGCACATAGTGCCCGAGGTACCGGGCGAAGGTCCCGGCGCCCCGGGGATGCGGTTTGGCGCCGACCAGGATGCCGTCACTGCCACCGGTGTGCCGCGGGTGGCGCATGACCGCACGGACGTTCGCCTCGTCGCCGACGTGCTGCAGGATGCCGGTGCCCAGCCGGTCGGCGATCAGCAGGTCGACGAACACCTCCCCCGGCGGGGTGCCGCTGTCCCGGGCCAGGGCGGCGACGGTGCTGCCCACCCGATCGGCGAGCGCAGCATCGCGCACCCCGGCGATCTCGATCGTGTCCCAGTCGACCGGCACGCCGTGGCACCCGTCGCTGCCGACCACCTCGACCTCGTGCAGCACCCGCTCGCGCACCGTGGGGTCGTGCAGCGCTCGCACGGTGGCGGCCGGACCGCCGGTGGCGACCCAACTCGGCAGCAGCGCGGACAGCGTGGTCGCTCCCGGCAGGTAGGGGTAGCTGTCCAGCGTGATGTCCACCCCGTCGGCCAGTGCGCCGTCCACCAGATCGAGCAACGCGCCCGCCCGACCCCGGTTCTCCGGGAAGTTCATCGTGGCGTGGGTCAGGTGCAGGGCGACCGACGATCGGCGGGCCACCTCGATCATCTCCGCATAGGCGGCCAGCGCGCCCGCCCCGTAGGACCGCTGGTGCGGGGCGTAGAACCCGCCGTGCCGGGCCACCACCCGGCAGAGCGCGACCAGCTCCGCGGTGTCGGCGAACATCCCCGGCACATAGGTCAGCCCGGAGGACATCCCGAACGCCCCCTCGTCCATCCCCCGGTCGACCTGGGCGGCCATCGCGGCGAGCTCGGCGGCGGTGGCCGGGCGGTCGGCGGTGCCCACCACGTTCATCCGGATGGTGCCCTGAGGCAGCAGGTAGGCGACGTTGGTGGCACTCCCCCGGCGGTCCACCTCGGCCAGGTACTCGGCGACGCTGCGCCAGGTGAGGTCGAGGTCGGGGACGCCGTTCCACCCGGCGATCTGCTCCCGGATCATCGCCATCGTGGCGTCGGTGGTCGGCGCGTAGGACAGCCCGTCCTGGCCGAGCACCTCGGTGGTGACGCCCTGCAGGGTCTTGGCCAGGTGCGATCCGTCGGTCAGCACCGCGAGGTCGGAGTGCGCATGCATGTCGATGAAGCCGGGTGCCACCACCAGACCATCGGCGTCGATCACCCGGTGACGGCCGGGGTCCAGGCGGGTGCCGACGGCGACGATGCGGCGGCCCTCGACCAGCACGTCGGCGGTGCGCGGCGGATCACCGGTGCCGTCCACCACCAGGCCACCGCGGAGCAACATGCACTCAGTGCAGCGCGCCGGATGGGGACCCGTCCACCTCCGCCGACTCCGGTCCTGCACACTGCTCGTGAGCACCGCCCACCCGAAGGAGAGACCCGATGAGCCCGAAGTCCGCCGTGTCCACCCCGCACGCCCCAGCGCCCGCCCACACCTTCCACCAGGGTGTGCGCACCGGTCCGTTCGTGCAGGTGTCCGGCCAAGGCCCGGTCGACCCCGCCACCGGTGAGTACCTGTTCCCCGGCGACGTGGCGGCGCAGACCACCCGCACCCTGGAGAACGTCCGCGCCATCGTGGAGGCGGCGGGCGCGACCTTCGACGACGTCGTGATGCTCCGGGTCTACCTCACCACCCGGGACGACTTCGCCGCGATGAACGACGCCTACGGGGCCTTCGTCGGCGAGCACTGCCCCGGCGGCGTGCTGCCCAGCCGCACCACCGTCATGGTCGGGCTGCCGCGGGAGGAGATGCTGGTCGAGATCGACGCCTTCGCGATCGTCCAGGACTGACCCGCACCGAGTGGCCGACCCTCCGGAGCGCACCTAGCGTCGCAGGACCGCACCGAGCTCGACGGAGAGGCACACCATGCGCGCACTGACCTGGCAGGGACTGGAGAACGTCAGCGTCGAGACCGTCCCGGACCCGACCATCCAGGACCCGACCGACGCGATCATCCGGGTCACCTCCACCGCGATCTGCGGCTCCGACCTGCACCTGTACGGGGTGCTGGGCATGTACCTCGACGCCGGGGACATCCTGGGCCACGAGGCGATGGGCGTGGTCGAGGAGATCGGGCCGGCCACCGGCGACCTGAAGGTCGGCGACCGGGTGGTGATCCCGTTCGGGATCGCCTGCGGGACCTGCTTCATGTGTCGCCGGGGGCTGCAGTCCCAGTGCGAGACCACCCAGGTCCGCGCCGAGGGCAAGGGTGCCGCGCTCTTCGGCTACACCCGGCTCTACGGCAGTGTCCCGGGTGGTCAGGCCCAGTACCTGCGGGTGCCGCAGGCGCAGTACGGCCCGGTGGTGATCCCCGACGACGGCACCCCGGACGAGCGCTACCTCTATCTCTCCGATGTGCTGCCGACCGCCTGGCAGGCGGTCGAGTACGCCGCGGTCCCGTCGGGCGGCACCGTCGTGGTGCTCGGGCTGGGACCGATCGGCCAGATGGCGGCCAGGATCGCCCGGCACCGCGGTGCCGGGCGCGTGATCGGGGTGGACCTGGTGCCGGAGCGGCTGGCGATGGCGGCCCGGCACGGGATCGAGGTCCTCGACACCGCGCACCTCAGCCAGAGCGACGTCGGGTCGGCGATCCGGGACCTCACCGACGGCCGGGGTGCCGATGCGGTGATCGACGCGGTCGGGATGGAGGCGCACGGCTCCCCGATCGCGGAGGCCGCCATGAAGGTGGTCGGCCGGCTGCCGGATCCGCTGGCCGCCGCCGCGACCGAGCGCGCCGGCACCGACCGGTTGGCGGCGCTGCTGACCGGGATCGACGCCGTCCGCCGGGGTGGCACGGTGTCGATCTCCGGGGTCTACGGCGGCGCCAAGGACCCGCTGCCGATGATGCAGCTCTTCGACAAGCAGGTCACGCTCCGGATGGGGCAGGCCAATGTGCGGCACTGGATCGACGACCTGCTGCCGCTGGTCCAGGACGAGTCCGACCCGCTCGGCGTGCTCGACCTGCGCACCCACCGGCTGCCCCTGGAACGGGCGGCCGATGCCTACCGGACCTTCCAGCACAAGGAGGACGGCTGCATCAAGGTGGTGCTCGACCCCTCGCTCTGAGGCCGTCTTCCATCCTTCGGATGCATCGACCAGCTGCCACCGTTCGCGTCTGGAGCGGCCGCACCGCCCGTTCCTAGCGTGGTCGCCCATGACCACTCCAGCCACCCTCACCCACCCGCCCGCACGGCGACCCGGTGTCCGGGCCGCCGTGCGGGCGCACCCGTTGATCGCCTTCTTCACGCTGGCGAACCTGCTCAGCTGGGTCGCCTGGCTGCCCTACGTCCTGTCCCAGAACGGCACGGGCGTGTGGAGTTTCCGGTTCCCCGAGGTGCTCGGCACCAGCCAGATCACCGGCATGCTGCCCGGCGCATACCTCGGCCCGATCACCGCCGCGTTCCTGGTCACCGCGCTGGTCGACGGCCCCGACGGTCTGCGGGCCTGGGCGCGACGACTGTGGAAGTGGCGGGTGGCCCCGCGCTGGTACGCCATCACCCTGCTCAGCGTCCCCGCGGCGATGCTGCTGACCGGTCTGGCGTTCTCCGGTGGGCGGATCGCCGCGCCGTCGTCGGCCGCGCTGATCGCCTACGTCCCGATGCTGCTCTTCCAGCTGCTCACCACCGGCCTCGCCGAGGAGCCCGGCTGGCGCGACTTCGCCCTGCCCCGGCTCCAGGACCGGTTCTCCCCGGCCCAGGCCGCCTTCATCCTCGGCCCGCTGTGGGGGCTGTGGCACTTCCCGCTGTTCCTCACCGAGTGGGGTGGCTACCCCGACGCGTCCTGGACCCGCCCGGTGGTGTTCATGGCGTTCTGCATCGCGTTCAACATCGTCATGTCCTGGGTGTTCAACCGGACCGGGCAGAGCCTCCCGCTGTCGATGCTGATGCATGTCAGCGCGAACACCTTCGCCTCGGTGCTGTGGGCCGAGGTGTTCCCGAGCCTGGACGGGGAGCTGCCGCTGATCGCGATGGCGACCGGGGCGGTGGTCGCCGCCACCGCGATCGGGATCGCCACCCGCGGGCGGCTCGGGTTGCGCTAGGCAGCAAACGTCGAGCGCTGGTGGACCGTCTGGCAGCGGCGCCGGGTGTCCTCCATTCCCCACGGAGCTACGACGCACGCAGGGCGAGAGCCTCGCAACTCCACCTCTGCCGGAAGGCGCGCGCGGCGAGACACCGCGGCCATGCGTCGACCCCCTCGCGTTGACGCTTCCTCCGCCGAATGGTCCCTGACGTGCCTGCTGACAGCCGACCCGCTCGATCCCAGACGGAGTTGTCTCGCCGAACCTCGGACGATCAGCCCAGATCCCGGCCATCATCAGGAGCTAGACCGAGAGGAGGTGATGAGGATGTACGACATCGGAGAAAAGCCCGGCACGGGTGTCTACCAGTGCCCACGGGGCCACACGATCCGCCTTGACGACGCGGACGACGTTCTGCCGCCCTGTCCGTCGTGTGGTGCAGGACAGGTGACCACGTGGACCAGCGCTTCCTGACGTGGACCCACGAACGACGAAGGCCCGGACCATCGGGTCCGGGCCTTCGTCTTCTTGTAGCGGGGGCAGGATTTGAACCTGCGACCTCTGGGTTATGAGCCCAGCGAGCTACCGAGCTGCTCCACCCCGCGTCGGTGAATAGAACACTACGCGAGTCCGTCTCCCAGGCCAAATCGGCCCGGCGTGCGCTGCCTCACACCACGATGCCCGGCCCCTCACGCGGAGGGACCGGGCATCGTCAGCCGTGCGTGATCAGCCGCCGGAGGTCTCGGAGTCCGCGGCGATCGCGTCCTCCAGGGCCTGCTGCAACCGGGCCTGCGCCTCGCCGTAGGCGGCGAAGTCGTTGTTGGCCAACGCCTCCTGCCCGTCGGTGAGGGCCTGCTCGGCGCGGTTCAGCGCGTCGGTGCGACGGCTGGTGGCGTCGCCGCTCGGCGCGGCGGTGGGGTCCGGCGACGGCGCGGCGGTGGCGTCCGGATCCGGCGTCCCTCCGGCCGAGGAGTCGCCTGTGTCGCCGCCATCCCCGGTGTCGGGATCGACGATCTCGTTCCCGGCGTCACCGGCCTGGGTGCCGGAGTCGCCGCCGAACACCTGGTCGAGCGCCTCGTCCAGGGTGCTGGCGAAGCCGATCTGGTCACCGAAGGCGACCAGGACGCGCTGCAGCAGCGGGACCTGGGTGCCGCTGGACGCCTGCACGTAGACCGGCTGCACGTAGAGCAGCCCGCCGCCGACCGGCAGGGTGAGCAGGTTGCCGCGGATCACCGAGGACCCGCCGCGTTCCAGGATGTTCAGCTCGTTGGAGACCGCGGGGGTCGAGCTGAAGTTGTTGTTCATCTGGTTCGGACCGGGGATCGTCGAGTCCCGGGGCAGCTCGAGCAACCTGATCTGGCCATAGGTGTCGGCCGGGTTGCCCGCCTCCGATCCGGCCTCGGCATCGACCGCCACGTAGCCGGTCAGCACGTCCCGGGCACTGCTGCCGGTCGGGATGTAGGTGCTCATCAGGGAGAAGCTCGCCTCGTCCTGACCGGGCATCTGCAGGGTCAGGTAGTACGGCGGCTGGGCCACCCCTGCCTGCTCACCGGCGGTCGGGTCGTTCGGCGTGCGCCAGAAGTCGGACCCGGTGAAGAAGGTGTTCGGGTCGGTGACGTGGTACTGGCCGAGCAGGGTGCGCTGCACCTTGAACAGGTCCTCCGGGTACCGGATGTGGCTCATCAGGTCGGAGCTGATCTCGGAGGCCGGGGTCAGGGTGTTGTCGAAGACCTTGGCCCAGGTCTTGAGCACCGGGTCCTCGGTGTCCCAGGCGTACAGCGTGACGCTGCCGTCGTAGGCGTCGACCGTGGCCTTGACCGAGTTCCGGATGTAGTTCACGGTGCGCGGCTCCAGGGCCTGCACGGTGGACGACGTCTGGGTCAGGGAGTCGGTGGTGGCGTCCTCCAGCGACTGCCGGGCGGCGTAGGGGTACTGGTCGGAGGTGGTGTACCCGTCGACCATCCAGACCACGCGACCGTCGACCACGGCCGGGTACACCCGACCGTCGAGGGTCAGGTACGGCGCGACCTTCTGCACTCGCTCGACCGGGTCCCGGTCGTAGAGGATCTGGGACTCGCTGGTCACCCGGTCGGAGAACAGGATCTGCTCGGAACCGAACTTGATCGAGTAGAGGAGCTTGTTCCAGAGGTTGTCGATCTTGGGCCCGGCCGAGACCTTGTCGGTCGGGAAGCTGGTGGTGACCGCGCCGTTCTCGGCGTCGTCGCTCGGGTAGTCGAACTCCCAGCCGTCGGTGCCTTCCGGCGCGCCGACGATCGAGTAGTCCGGCGAGTTCTGCCCGAAGTAGATCCGCGGCTCGTAGTCGCCGAGCTCACCGGTGGACGGGATGCCGGCCTCCCAGAAGTCGGGGGCGCCGGTGCGGGAGGTCACGTTGCCGTAGGCGGCGACCACGCCGTAGCCGTGGGTGTAGATCGTGGCGTCGGAGTTCCAGTTCCGCCGGTTGGCGTCCAGGCCGTCCAGGTCGATCTCGCGGACCGCGATCACGGTGTCCCGGCTCTCGCCGCCGATCTCGTACCGGTCGACCGACAGGGTGTCGGCGAAGGAGTAGAACCCGCGGATCTGCTCCAGCTGGCGGAAGGACGGGGAGACCTCCTGCGGGTCGAGCAGCCGGATGGACGCGGTGGTGTCCGCGTCCTCGCGCAGGGCGCCGGGTGTGGCGTCGGTCTTGGCGTCGTAGGACTGGGTCTCGACGTCCTCCAGGTTGTACGCCGCCAGCGTGGCGTCGATGTTGCGCTGGATGTACGGCGCCTCGGACTCCTGCTGGTTCGGGTTGACCTGGAACCGCTGCACCACAGCCGGGTAGATGCCGCCGATGGCGACCGCACCGACCACCATCACGCCGATGCCCAGCGCCGGGATCCGCCAGGTGCCACGGACCGCGGTGAAGATGAACATCAGCGCGACCAGGACGGCGATCGCGGCGAGGATCTGCTTGGACGGGATGACGGCGTTGACGTCGGTGTAGGACGCGCCCTCGAACCGGTCACCCTGGCTGGTGAGCACCGAGTACTGGTCCAGCCAGTAGTTCCCGGCGATGACCAGCATCAGGATCGCGGCGGTGACCGACAGCTGCACCCGGGCGGCCTTGGTGGTGCGCGGGGTGCCGTTGGACGGGCCGATCCGCAGTCCGCCGTACAGGTAGTGCGTGACCAGACCGGCGATCCCGGCCAGGATCACGGTCGCCATCACGTAGGAGACGACGAACCGGATGCCGGGCAGCTGGAACAGGTAGAAGCCCAGGTCGATGCCGTACTGCGGGTCCTTGGTGCCGACCGGGGTGCTGTTCAGCCAGAGCTGGACGGTGCTCCACTGCTGCGAGGCCGCCACACCGGCGAACAGACCGACCACGGCAGGGCCGACGACGACCACCACCTTGCGCAGCGGCTCGATCGCCTCCCGGTACTGGTCGAGGCTGACCTGCTCCCGGTTGGACGGGGCGTAGATCGGCCGACTGCGGTACGCGATGGTCACCGAGGTGAAGATCGCCGCCGCCATCACCAGGAACCCGAGGGCGAACAGCACCGCCCGGGTGCCCCACTCGGTCCACAGCACGGTGGCGAAACCGAGCTGGTCGAACCACATGACCTCGGTCCAGAACTGGGCCATCAGCACGACGGCGAACACGATCACCAGGAGCACCAGGGCGGTGATCACCAGCGGGTTGCGGCGGCGTCGGGCGCCACCTCCGGCGGGCCGTGGGGGTCTGGGCCCCTGCGGTCGAGATGCGGACGGGTTGGCGAAGGCCACGGTGGTTCCTCGTCGTCGGCGAACTGGTCAGGCGCATGGCGCCCTGCACGGGTCAACGTGCCAGGCGATCCACAGGTTCCCACAGCTGACGGTCAGCGGTGCGAGGATGCTGCCCGTGACTGAGACCCCCGCTCCGACCGACCCCACCGCCACCCCGCTCGCCCAGGCAGTGGTGGAGATCGAACGCCACGTCGCCACCGGCGGGTGGGACGGCCCGGTCCGGGTGTTCGCCCTGGTCCGCACCTCGAGCGCCCTGGAAGCCGAACCGGCGCTGGCGCAGCAGCTGCCGCCGGAGGTGCTGGCCGCCGCCCAGGCGGACCCCGGGCACCTGACCTCGGTGGAGCAGGAGGGGTTGCCCGCCTCCGAGGACCTGGAGGGGCTGCTCGGTGCGATCGCCTGGCCGGAGACCGTGGACGGTGCGGCGGTGACCGTGGAACGGGTGGTGCTGCCGCCGGAGGCCGAGGACGCGTTGCCGGACGACCCGGAGGAGGCGGTGGCGGCACTGATGTCCCACCCGGACCGGCAGGACGTGCGGCTGGCCGTCGGGGTGCTGCGGGACGGGTCGTCCTGGTGCGCGATCCGGCAGCGGGCGCTGGACGCCGACCAGGCCGTCGGTCAGGGTCCGGACGCCGTGCCCGGCCTGATCGAGGCACTCAGGGCGACGCTCGCCTAGCGGGTCGCCGCCGCGGCGGCGGGTGGGACCTAGCGCGACGCGGCAGCGGTGCAGGTGGGCAGGTCGGCGGTGTCGCCGGACCCGATCGCCTCGACGGCCTCCCGGGCGCCGTGCAGGGTGTCGATCCGCACCACGTGCAGCCCGTCGGGGACGTGACCGACCACCTCGTCGCAGTTGTCGGCGGGTGCCAGGAACCAGGTCGCCCCGTCGCGCACCGATCCGGCCATCTTCTGCCGGATGCCGCCGATCGGGCCGACGTCGCCGTTCAGGTCCATGGTGCCGGTCCCGGCGATGTGCACGCCGTTCGCCTCGTCCTGCGGGGTCAGCCGGTCGATGATCCCGAGCGCGAACATGGTCCCGGCACTGGAGCCGCCGATGTCCTCGATCCTGATCGACACATCCACCGGCAGGTCGAAGGTCGGGTCGATGTACACCCCGAGCTGGCTGCCACCGCCGTCCTTCGCACCGGTGACGATCGGCACGTCGACGCTCTGGCCGTCCCGCTGCACCCCGACCGTGAGGGTGCTGCCCGGGTCGGTCTCCTTGAGCAGGTCGATCAGCTGCGCGTAGGACGCCATCGTGACGCCGTCCACCGCGACCAGGACGTCGTCCTCCTGCAGCTTGCCCTCGGCCGGGCCACCCTCGACGGTGCCGGCGATGGTCATCGTGGTCGGCACCGTGTAGTCCAGCTCCTCCAGCGCGGCCACGGTGGCGTTCTCCTGCGAGGAGGTCATCTGCGCCTGGTTCTGCTCGGCGACCTGCTGCTGGGTGGTGCCCTGCGGGTAGACGTACTCGACCGGGATCACCTGGCTCGATCCGCTCAGCCAGCCGGCGACCACCCCGACCAGGGTCGACCGGAAGCCGGGGCCACCGGTGCTGGACACCGTGGTCAGCCGCAGCTCGCCGGTGGAGTCGTAGGTCTCGGCGCCGGTGATGCTGATCAGCGGTTCGCCGTCGTACTCGCCCAGGGTGTTCAGGGTCGGACCCGGGCTGTTGACCACGTAGGGCACCGGCAGCAGCAGCATCGCCAGCAGCAGCGCCGCCGAACCGAGCATCCCGAAGGTGAGCAGCGCCGCGCGGCGGGTCACCGGTGGGCTGGCGGGTGCTTCCACGTCGAACGGGTCGACGGGGACGGGCTGCAGCGGGTCGGACACCGGACGATCATGCCGCACCGACCTGGGAACCGGCTGCGCTGCGCCGTGAGCGAACCGGACCCCCGCGCCCAGGGTCCGCACAGCCTTCGGTCGTTACCGTGGTCCGACCACGACCCCCGGGAGCTGACGATGGACGACGTGACCCCCACCTCCGGTCAGCCGGACGGATCGGCCTGGGAGCAGATGCTGCGGCAGATGTTCGGGCCCGACGCCGACGAGGCGCTGCGCCAGATGCGCGAGCAGGGCCTGGACCCGGCGCAGATGGCCGCCGCCTCCGGCCTGCCGAACGACCCCGCCGCCCTGCAGCAGATGATCGCCCAGGTGCAGCGGATGCTGGCCTCCAGCGGCGACGGCCCGGTGAACTGGGACGTCGCGCACGACGCCGCCCGGCAGATCGCGGTCACCGGCGGGGACCCGGTGCTGACGGCGCAGCAGGTCCGGGAGGCCACCGAGGCACTGTCGGTCGCGGAGCTGTGGCTGGACGCCGCCACCGACCTGCCCCCGGCCGGCGGCCCGGCGAAGGCCCTGTCCCGCTCGGAGTGGGTGGAGCAGACCCTGCCGACCTGGCGGTTGCTGACCGAGCCGGTCGCCACCTCGATGTCGAAGGCGCTGGCCGACACCCTCGCCGGTCAGCTGCCGGAGTCGCTGGACCTGCCGCCCGGTCTGGCGGGGGCCGGGATGGACCCGGCGCAGATGATGCGTCAGCTGGGTTCCCTGGTCTTCGGCATGCAGGTCGGCCAGGCCGCAGGGTCGTTGGCCCGCGAGGTCTTCGGGCTGACCGACGTCGGGCTGCCGCTGGTGCACTCCCCCGCGACCGCCCTGGTGCCGGGCAACGTCGCCGACTTCGCCGAGGGCCTGGACGTCCCGCTGGAGGAGGTCCGCCTGTTCCTGGCCGCCCGCGAGGCGGCGCACGCCCGACTGTTCACCCACGTCGGCTGGCTGCGCGGTCACCTGCTGTCGGCGGTGGACGCCTACGCACGCGGCATCTCCATCGATCTGGAGAGCCTGGAGGAGTCGGTCCGGTCGATCGACCCCACCGACCCGCAGGCGTTGCAGGGCGCACTGTCCTCCGGGGTGTTCGCCCCGCAGAACACCCCGGAGCAGCAGGCGGTGCTGGAACGCCTGGAGACCGCGCTCGCCCTGGTCGAGGGGTGGGTGGACGAGGTCACCGCGGTGGCGACCCTCCCGCACCTGCCGCACACCATGCAGCTGCGCGAGATGATCCGTCGTCGCCGTGCCGCCGGTGGGCCCGCCGAGCAGACCTTCGCCACCCTGGTCGGCCTGGAGCTGCGGCCCCGTCGCTCCCGGGACGCCGCCGCGCTGTGGGCGCTGATCGCGCGCGAGTCGGGTCCCGAGGGCCGGGACGCGGTGTGGGACCACCCGGACCTGCTGCCGACCGCCGAGGACCTCGACGACCCGACCGGCTACCAGGGTCGGCGGCAGGCGGCGCAGGACGAGCACGCCGACCTGGACCGGGCGCTCGCCGAGATCCTGGGCGAGGACGACGAGCAGAGCTGACGGTCAGTCGTCGGATTCCTCGTCGGAGGACTGCGGCCGCCCGCCCTCGCGGTCGGCGTAGGACCAGCCGTCGAGGAATCCGCGCGCCCGTTCGGTGCGGGGGTAGGACGCCAGCTCGGCCCAGAACTCGGGGCCGTGACCGGCGTGCAGCAGGTGGTTCAGCTCGTGCAGCAGCACGTAGTCGGTCACCCAGGACGGCATGCCGCGCAGTCGGTCACTGATCCGGATGCTGCCGTCCCCCAGGCTGCACGACCCCCAGCGCTGACCCTGGTTCGACGACCAGCGCACCGACGAGGGCACCGCCCGGCCACCGAGGTACCGCTCGGACAGGGCCGCCGCGCGCTGGGCCAACCCGTCGTCGGAGGGTCGGCGTCGCCGCTCCTGGCGGGCGAGGCGCTCGACCATCCTGCCGACCCATTCGCGCTCCTGGGCGCGGGTGAACCGGGCGGGGATCGCGACCACGGTGCGGCCGTTCTCCCGGAAGGCGGTCACGGTCCGGGACCGGCGCCGAGACCTGCGCACCTCCACCGGACCGGGCAGCAGATCGGCGGCGTCCTGGGCGCTCGACCCGGCAGCGGCACCGGTGTCCTCCGGCCCGCCGTTCCCCTCCCGGTGCTGGCGCACGGACGACACCGTAGCGGGTGCCCTGCTCACGGCGTGTGAACTCGACCACGCGAACTGCTGACCCGGACCCCGGCGGGCGTGAATACTGGGCGCTTCGTCCACCAGTCGAGGAGATCCGATGTCCGACACCTACACCGGCCAGTTCTACTGCGTGAAGTGCAAGGAGAAGCGGGAGACGACCGGGGACGTGGTCATCGCCGAGTCCGGTCGCCGGATGGCCAAGGGCGTGTGCCCCGAGTGCGGGACCAAGCTGAACCGGATCCTCGGCAAGGCCTGACCACCCGGCCTGTGGACAACCGGTTCGGCCCGCCCGAACCGTGCCACCGTGCTGCCAGGAGGTGGCGCGATGTTGTTACGACGTGGTGTGCGGGTGCTGCGCATCGACGACGACCAGGTCCAGATCGGCACCGATCCCCGCTGGGCGGTGCGGCTGCACGGACTCACCTCGGCGCAGTGCACGGCGGTGCAGCGCGGAGCTGACCGTTCGCTGCGCGCCGCCCTGCCCGAGTCGGTGCTGACCGAGCTGGATCGGCTGGGGTTGGTCCGCGCCCCGCGGCCGCACACCGGGTCGATGCCGGACCGCCTGGTCCCGGACTGTGTGGCGACCGCGCTGGTCGACGACGGCGATCCGCACCGGGTCCGTCGTCGCCGGGCGGCGGGGAGCGTGGCGATCGTGGGTCTGGGCCGCACCGGGGTGGTGATCGCGTCCGCGCTGGCGGGGGCGGGGATCGGCACCGTGCTGCTCGACGACGAGCGCCCGGTGTCGGCGGCGGAGACCGGGACCGGGCTGTCCCCGGGTGATCTCGGCCGGCCCCGGCAGACCGCGGTGGCCGACCTGCTGCGCACGATGGCGCCCGGGATCCGGGCCGGGTCGGTCGCGCGGGCGAACCGGGACCCGGACCTGGTGATCACGGTGTCCGCGGATGTGGTGGACCCGGAGCTGGGCCTGCGGTTGACCTCGACCGGGCTGCCTCAGCTCCCGGTGGTGCTCCGCGAGGCGGATGCCCTGGTCGGTCCGCTGGCACGACCGGGTGTCGGCTGTTGCCAACGCTGCGTCGAGCTGGCGCGTGCCGACCGCGATCCGCACTGGCCCCGGGTCCTGGGACTGTTGGCGGCGGGACGGCGGTCCACCCGGGAGCCGGTGGTGCTCGCCACGGTTGCCGGGGGTCTGGCGGCCGCGGAGGCGGTGACGCTGATGGACAGCGGTCAGCCGGTGACCACCGGACGGCAGTACGAGGTCGCCCTGCCGCGACTGGAACCTCGCCTGCGGGAGTGGGCGGCGCATCCGGACTGCGGATGCGCCGCCCTCCCGGTGACGGAACCGGGGCCGACGCTCTGAGCGACCTGCACGGCGACCAGATGTCGCTGGGCCGAGGTCATGTCAGGCGGCGGGGCTGGCGTCCTTGCGCGGCCGACCCCGGCCACGCTTGACCGCCACGACCTGACCGCCGACGAACGCCTGTCCGCCCCAGACCCCCCACGGTTCCTCCCGTTCCAGCGCCCCGGCCAGGCACCCTTCGAGCAACGGGCACTCCCGGCACAGCGCCTTGGCCTGTTCGACCTCGGCGGTGCGCTCGGCGAACCAGAGCTCCGGGTCGTGGGAGCGGCACGGGATGAGACCCGCGACCAGCGCGTCGAACTGGGTGTGGTCGGTGTCCGACGTGACGGGGGGCCACGGACCGGACCCGCCGAGTCCGACCGTGTCGAGCAGCGAGGTGAGCCGCACGATGTCCTCCTGATGTGGTGCGAAAAAGCTGATGGGGCAGGTGGATTCCGGTGCTTCCACCTCGCCCCGACCATCAGGTGGGACAAAGAGAAAGGCCACGGAATCCGGGGACTCCGTGGCCTGACAGGACTGGCGCTCTAGCTGAGCGCTCCTGAGAGGACGGAGTCGGGGGCGGGGGCATCACCGGTGCCGCGCAGACGGCCGGTGTAGCCGAGGGTGGTGTCGCCGAAAGCGATCTGGCCGAACGCGGCCTCGCCGCCACGGGTGGACTTCCGCACTGCGGACACACCACTCCCCTGGACCCGACCGAAGGTGGACACCTGGATCGGCAGTGCGATCGCACCGGAACCGATCATGTTGAGCTTCTTCATCGCGGGTCCACCTCCTCTCGTCTGCGCCGGACTGTGTCGGACACAGCGCGGTCTCTCATCGGGCAGAAGTCACACTAGAGCGCCCCCGGACGGGGGCACAACCGAATTAGCCGACGACTTTTCCGGCGCGGGCCACCAGGTCCAACAGCTCGGTGCCGTAACGGTCGATCTTGGCCGGTCCGATGCCGTGGATCCGGGCCAGATCGGGCACCGACGCAGGTCGCAGCTCGGCGATGCTGGCCAGGGTGACGTCGCCGATGATCGTGAAGTCCGGCTTGCTGGTCCGGGTCGCCACCTCCCGCCGCCATTCCTTGAGCGCCACCAGCAGCGCCGGGTCCGGCTCCCCCGTGGTCCGCGGCACCGACTCGACCTCCCGGCGACCGAAGCGGCCGCGGCCGTCGCTGGGCCACAGTCCGTCCAGGAACCGCGAGCGCCGCCGGTTGCCGCGGCCACCCGGGGTGCGCGACCGGGCGTAGGACAGCTCCAGGTGCTCGCGCGCACGGGTCACCCCGACGTACAGCAGCCGTCGCTCCTCGGCGAGGTCGGCCGTCGTGTCCGCGGAGGCCCACGGCACCAGGCCCTCGCTCAGTCCGGTCAGGAAGACCGCGTCCCACTCCAGGCCCTTGGCCGCGTGCAGGGACGCCAGCGTCACGCCCTCCACCGTCGGGGCGTGCTGGGCCGCCGCGCGCTCGTCCAGGTCGGCGACCAGATCCGCCACCGTGGCCCGGCCGCCGGCCTTCTCCGCGGTGCTCGCCAGCTCGTCCGCCAGCGCGACCAGCGCCGAGAGCGAGTCCCAGCGCTCCCGGGACGCACCCCGGGCGGCCGGAGCCTCCTCCGACCAGCCGACCGCGCGCAGCGCGTCCCGGGCGGCCTGGGGCATCGAGTCGTCCGGGTCGGCGGCGACCGCGGCACCGCGCAGCGTGGTGATCGCGTCCCGCACCTCGCGGCGGGCGAAGAACCGTTCGCCACCGCGCAGCACGTAGCCGATCCCGATCGCGGCCAGTGCCTGCTCGAAGGCCTCGGACTGGGAGTTGATCCGGTACAGCACCGCGATCTGGCTCGGCCGGGTGCCCGCGGCGATCAACCGACTGATCCGGGTGGCGACCCCGGCGGCCTCGGCCTCGTCGTCGTCGTAGACCGCGAACCGCACCGGCCCGGCGGACGGTCGCTGGGCGATGAGTTCGAGCGGCTGCCAGCCGTTCTCCTTCGGTGCCCGGCGCAGCACCTCGTTCGCCAGACCGACCACCTGCGGGGTCGACCGGTAGTCGCGGACCAGTTTCACCACCTGCGAGCCCGGGTGGTCGGCGGTGAACCGGGTCAGGTAGTGCGGCGTCGCCCCGGCGAAGGAGTAGATGGTCTGCGCCGGGTCGCCGACCACGCACAGCTCGTCCCGGCCGCCGAGCCACTGGTCGAGCAGGAACTTCTGCAGCGGCGAGATGTCCTGGTACTCGTCCACCACGAACCGGCGGTACTGGCCCCGCACCTCGTCGGCGACCGCCCCGTTGTCCACCAGCATCCCGGCCAGCAGCCAGAGGATGTCCTCCATGTCCATCACACCGCGGGCGTCCTTGGCGTCCTCGTACGCCGTGATCAGCCGGGCGAGCACCTGGTGGTCGTGTCCGGCCGGGGCCGGTCGTCCGGCGGCCGCGGCGGCGGTCTCGTAGTCCTCGGCGGTGATCCGGCTGACCTTCGCCCACTCGATCTCCGAGGCGAGGTCGCGCACCGCAACCCGGTCCACCGACAGGCCGAGCCGGTGGGCGGCGTCCGCGACCACCGGCGCCTTCTGGGCCAGCAGCTCGGGCACCGGGCCACCGACGACCCGGGGCCAGAAGTACCGCAGCTGCCGCAGCGCCGCCGAGTGGAAGGTGCGCGCCTGCACCCCGGCCACCCCGAGGTCGCGCAGTCGGGTGCGCATCTCCCCCGCCGCCCGGGCGGTGAAGGTCACCGCGAGCACGCTGGTCGGGGCGTACACACCGGTGCGCACGCCGTAGGCGATCCGGTGCGTGATCGCCCGGGTCTTGCCGGTTCCGGCCCCCGCGAGCACGCAGACGGGCCCGGTGAGGGCACCGGCCACCGCGCGCTGGTCGGGGTCGAGGGCGTCGAGCAGGTCGTCGGGGGACATCGCTGGCATCCTCGCACCTGCCGCCGACAGCCCGGGAATGCGTCGCACGGGCGTCGGCGTTGGGCCCGACATGACCCAGCAGCTGCCCGCCGAGGGCTCCGTGACGATGTACACCACCACCTGGTGCGGCTACTGCCGTCGGCTGAAGACCCAGCTGGACAGTGCCGGGATCGGCTACACCGAGGTGGACATCGAGCAGCTGCCGGAGGCCGCCGCGTACGTCGAGCAGGTCAACGGCGGCAACCAGACCGTGCCGACCCTGCTGTTCCCGGACGGTTCGGCGATGACCAACCCGTCGCTGGTCCAGGTCAAGCAGGCGCTCGGCGTCTGACCCGCCCTGCGGTCGCCCGGGTCACCGCCCGGTCGACCGCCGGACAACGCCGTGATCCGGGTGACCGTCAGGCCCCGCCGTCGTCCGCGTGACCGGCGGGGCCGGCGTTGGTCGCCGCCACCGAGTCCCGCCAGGCGTCCGGCTGCGGGCCGGCGGGCAGCTCGCCGCCGAACCAGTCCTCGATCAGGGCCCGGGCGATCGAGGTGTGCGGCGGCAGGATCACCTCGCCCACCGCCACGGCGCGGTGCAGCTCGGCCCGGGTGAACCACTGCGCGTCGGCCAGCTCGTCACCGTCCACGGCGATCTCGGTGCTGGTGGCGTGCGCCCGGAAGCCGAGCATCAGCGACGCGGGGAACGGCCACGGCTGGCTGCCCTGGTACTCGACGTCCCCGACCACGATCGCCGACTCCTCGCGCACCTCGCGCCGGATCGCGTGCTCCACCGACTCCCCCGGCTCCACGAACCCGGCCAGGGTCGAGTACCGCTTGGCCGGCCAGGCGGCGGAGTTCGCCAGCAGCAGCCGGTCGTCCGGGTCGACCACGGCCATGATGACCGCCGGGTCCGTGCGCGGGTAGTGCTCGGAGCCGTCCGCGACGCAGCGACGCACCCATCCCGACTGGACGGTGTAGGTCACCGCCCCGCAGCGGGGGCAGCGCGGGTGGCGGACGTGCCACTCGTAGAGTGCGACCGCGGCGGTGGCCAGACCGGCGTCCCGGGCCGACAGGTCGGCGCCGATCTCGCGCAGCGGCACCCAGCGCGCGTCGGCCGGGAGGGCCGCGACCTCGGGGTCGGGCACCTGGTGCGCGAGATAGGCCGGTGGCGTGCGGTCGGTGGACTCGGTGACGGCCACCCCGGGGATCCGGTCGGCGTCGTCGTAGCCGAGGAACGCCCAGCGCTCGGCCAGCGATCCGGTGGGCGCGCGCAGGGCGGCCTCCGCCGGGGAGAACCAGACCACGGACGGGCGACGGCCGTCGGTGCGGGCCACGACCTTGCCGGAGCTGACCAGCAGCACCCGGCTGTCCTGCTGCTCGATCAGACGGTCCAGCAGGGCGGGGTCGCGACGAAGGTCGGCGGCACGGTCGGTCACCGTGCGCGACAGCGGGAGTTCGGAGTCGAGCACCACGTCACCGTACGCGTCCCGACCGACAGCTGCCGCCAGAGGGGTACCCGCCGCACCGCACCCGACGGGACGATCCGCCCGACACGCCGGAACGGGACACGCCCGGCCGTGCCGGGCTGCGCTGCCCCCGGACCCGCCTACCCTGTGGGAGTGCGTTCACCCCTTGCTCTCGCCGCCCTCGCGACCGTCGCCGTGCCCGGCTTCGATGCCCGTGCCGTGCGGGCGACCGACTCCGGGGGTGACGACGACACCGCCGTGGTGACGGACGCCCAGAACGCCCGCTGGGTGGTGCGCGCACCACGGTCGTCGGCCGCCGGTGCCGCGTTGGAGGCCGAGTTGGTGCTGCTCGGCGGACTCGCGCAGGCGGTGGACGACGGCAAGCTGCCCTTCGACGTGCCGCGCACCGTCGGCACCGCCCCGTTGGACGAGGGCGGGCGCGCGGTGATGTACCGCCAGCTCAAGGGCCGCCCGGTGCCGCTCGACCGCCTGCAGCCGGGGCCCGGCACCGCCGCCGCCCTGGGCCGGGCGATCGGCGCGCTGCACGAGCTGCCGCCGACCCTGATCGAGGAGGCGGGGCTGCCGGTGTACGACGCCGCCGCCTACCGCCAGCGCCGCCAGTCCGAGGTGGACGAGGCAGCGCGCACCGGCCGGGTCCCGGCGACCCTGCTGCGCCGGTGGGAGGAGCGGCTGGAGGACATCGCGCTGTGGAAGTTCAGCCCGACCGTCGTGCACGGCGACCTGTCCGCCGATCACGTGCTGACCGCCGACGGAGAGATCACCGGCGTGCTCAGCTGGGGTGAGGCCAAGGTGGCCGACCCGGCGGACGACCTGGCGTGGCTGCTGGTGGCGGCACCGCAGGACGCCGTGGACTCGGTGATGGAGGCGTACCAGCTGCGCCGCACCGAGCTGACCGACCCGTTCATCGCCGACCGCGCACTGCTGGCGGGTGAGCTGGCCCTGGTCCGATGGCTGCTCTACGGCGTGCGCACCCACGACGACGAGGTGATCGCCGACGCCGTCTCGATGCTGGACGAGCTGGACGAGCAGACCCGCGAGCTGCCCGACCCGGAGCCGGTCGCGGACTGACCCGCGGCGCTCAGCCCTGGGTGACCGCGAGCAGCATCCGCTCGATGTCCTCCGCACCGAGCAGCCGAGCGGGGCGGACCGTCTGACCGGTGCCGACGTAGCAGAACGCCGCACTGACCCGGTCCAGCGGCGTGCCGATCCACCGCGACCAGGCGAGGCGGTACACCGCCAGCTGCAGCTCGCGGACCTCGGCCGCCTCGCGGCTGGTCGGTGGGGCGCCGGTCTTCCAGTCGACCACCACCACCGCGTCCTGACCGGGTCGGGCCGGGTCGGCGAACACCGCGTCGATCCGGGAGCGCAGCACGTAGCCGCCGATCACCGTCTCGACATCCGCCTCCACCGCGATGGGCGTCAGTGCCGACCATTCGGTGGCGAGGAAGTGCTCGCGCAGGGTCAGCTCGTCGGCGTCGACGGGCACCGAGTCGTCGTCGGCGCCGGGCAGGTCCTCGATGTCCACCAGCGCGGACTCGCCGTAGAACCCCTCCACCCAGGCGTGGAACCGGGTGCCGCGCCGGGCCTGCGGTGACGGCCGCTGCGGCACCGGACGGCGCAGCTCGCGGGCGAACTCCGCCGGGTCCCCGGCCAGCTTGACCACGGCGGAGGCGGACAGGTGCGCGGGCAGCTCGACGTCGGCACCGGGCCGGGACTCGTCAGCGCGCTCGGCCAGCAGCAGCCGGACCGTGCGGTCCCACGGCGTCGGGGTGTCCTCCGCCCCGGCGGCCCTGGCGGTGAGCACCGCCTCCGCCGCCGCCTGCACGGTCGCGCGCCGGGTGCTGCCGGTGCCGAAGGGGTCGGCGGGCCACAGCACGGCGGTGTCGCTCGCCTCGCGCGGGTTGGCCTGGTCGGGCTCCGGCTCCTCGGCCCAGTCCTCGACCCGGGCCAGCCCGGCGTCGACGACCTCGGTGAGGAACACCGATGGCAGTCGCGGCTTCAGCGCATCCGCCCACCAGGCACCGGTGAGCAGCAGGGCCGCCCGGGCGCGGGTGAAGGCGACGTAGGCGAGCCGACGTTCCTCGGCGACCTGATGCTCCCCGGCGTCGCGGCGGAACTGCAGGCGTCGCTCGTTCAGGTCCTTGGGATCGACCGCCCCGGCGTACCCGAACTCGGGCAGGTCGTGCCGGTCGCCGCGCAGCGGGTAGGGCAGCTCGCCCAGGCCGGTCAGCCAGCCCGAGTCGGTCGGCCCCTGCGGCCCCTGGGTGGCGGTGTTCGGCAGCCCGCCGTCGACCAGCCCGGCCACCGCGACCACATCCCACTCCAGGCCCTTCGCCGCGTGCACCGTCATCAGCTGCACGGCATCCGGGTCCGGTTCGGTGACCGGCATGTCCAGGCCCTGCTCGTGGGCGTCCGCGGACTCCAGCCAGGCGAGGAACCCGCCGAGGGTCGGGTCGTCGGTGGACTCGGCGTACTGCACGGCGACATCCCGGAACGCGTCCAGGTGCGCCCGCGCCCGGCCGGGGCTCATCCCGGGACGGGCTGCCACCTCCAGGTCCAGGCCCCAGAGGCGTTCGGCCTGCACCACCAGCTCGGGCAGGGACAGATAGGTCTGACCGCGCAGGGCGCGCAGCACCCCGGCCAGCTCGGCCAACCGGTGCCGCCCGGTCGCGCTGAGCGATCGGCCCCGGGAACTGGTCCAGTCCTCCGGGGGCAGCTGGTCCACCGCGTCGACGATGCTGCGCTCGTCCACCACATCGGCGGCGGCCGGGACCTCGCCCCCCGCCGCTCGGCGGTCCAGACCGTCGGCGACCTGCATCGACCAGTCGGCCAGGGCGTGCAGGTCGGCAGCGCCCACCCGCAGTCGGGCACCGGTGAGCAGCCGCATCAGCGCGTCGCCCCGCGACGGGTCGTGGGTCGCCTGCAACAGGGCCACCACGTCCACCACCTCAGGGGTCGCCAGCAGCCCGCCGAGTCCGACCACCTCCACCGGCAGCCCGGCGTCACGCAGGGCCGCGTGCAGCACCGGGAACTGCGCGCGCTTGCGGCACAGCACCGCCGCCGTCACCCGCCCCGACCCGTCCGGGCCGGCGGCCCGCCACTGCCCGGCCACGAACTCGGTCACCGCGCGCGCCTCGTCCTCGACGGTGGGCAGCATCCGAGCCAGCACCTCACCGGGTCCGGCACCGGGCCGGGCACCGAGCTCGGGCAGCTCGATCCGCGCGCTCTCGGCCCGGCGCAGCGGGGCGGCCACCAGGTTCGCCGCCGCCAGCACCGCCCGGTCGTTCCGCCACGAGGTGGACAGCTGGTGCAGGTCGGCGCGGCGCCGGTCGCCGTCCTCGGCCACGATCGGGAACGTCTCCGGGAACCGTTCGAGGCCGCCCGCGCTCGCGCCCCGCCAGCCGTAGATCGACTGGTGCGGGTCACCGACGGCGGTGACCGGGTGGCCGCCGCCGAACAGTGAGGACAGCAGCACCAGCTGGGCGTAGGACGTGTCCTGGTACTCGTCCAGCAACACCACCCGGAACCGGGAGCGTTCGGTCGCCCCGACCTCCGGCACGTCCCGGGCCAGCCGGGCGGCGATCGCCACCTGATCGCCGAAGTCCAGGGCGTCGGACGCCCGCTTGCGGCGCCGGTACTCGGCGACCAGCTCCAGCACCCGGGCCCGCTCACCGAGGGCGTCCACCAGCTTGATCACGTCCGCGTACGGCCGACGCGGCGGTGTCCCGGGCGGGGTCGCCTGGATCGCCTCGATGATCTGCTCGATGCCGCGCCGGGCGTCCTCGGGTTCCAGCAGGTGTTCGTCCAGGGCGCCGGACAGCGACAGCACCGCGTCGACGACGGTGGACACCGCCGCCCGGGTGTCCAGGTCGGCCGTCCACGACTCGACCACCTGGCTCGCGAGCTGCCACTGGGCCGCCTCACCGAGCAGCCTGGCCGCCGGTTCGATGCCCAACCGCAGGCCGTGGTCGCCCACCAGCGAGGCGGCGTAGGCGTTGTAGGTGGAGACGGTCGGCCGGGCGATGGTGGCGAGCGCGGTGTCGTCGGCGGCGGACAGTCCGGGCAGGGCCATCCCCTCGGCGGCCGCGGCCCGGGCCAGGTGCCGCAGCCGTCGGCGCACCCGTTCCGCCAGCTCCCCGGCCGCCTTGCGGGTGAAGGTCAGGCCGAGCACCTGCTCCGGTGCGACCAGGCCGTTCGCGATCAGCCACACCACCCGGGCGGACATGGTCTCGGTCTTGCCTGATCCGGCACCGGCGACCACCAGAGCGGGTCGCAGCGGCGACTCGATCACCGCCACCTGCTCGTCGGTCGGCGGATCGCGGCGCAGCAGCCCCGCGATGTCCCGCGCCGACAGCCGCGTCCCGGTCTGCGCGCTCACTGGACCACCTGCCCGCCCTCGTCGCGGATCGGGCACGACCGTCGCACCGGGCAGCGGTCGCACATCCCGTTCACCGTGGCGTGGAAGGTGGACGCCGCCATCCGCTCGGCGACCTCCTCGATGTGGGTCCTGGCCCAGGACGTCTCCGGTTCCGGACCCAGACCGTCCTGGGTCCGGATCGCCGCCGCCTTGTTCTGGTCGGTGACGTAGACCAGCTGGGCGCCCACCGCGTGCGCCTCCGGCGGCAGCCCCTCCACGCGACCGGCGTCCACCGCGAGCTGGTACGCGCCGAGCTGCGGATTGGTCGCCGCCTCCTCGGCCTTGGCGATGGTCCGGCCGGTCTTGAGGTCGACCACCCGCACCGCACCGTCCTCCCCCGCCGACTCGACCCGGTCGATGCTGCCCCGGACCAGCGCCCGGTCCAGCGGGAGCTCGAAGCTCGCCTCCACGGCCAACGGGTCGCCGGCCTGGGCCAGGTACCCGGCCAACCGATCGATCATCCCGTCCGCCCGCCGTCGCTCCAGCGTCGCGGGCCACCCGTCGCCGAGGCCCAGCTCCGGCCAGCGGCGGTCCAGCTCCGCCGCCAGTTCGGCACGGGTGCCGCGCGGGAACCGCTGGGCGATCGAGTGCACCAGGGTGCCCAGCGTCTGGCGGGAGGAGTTCGGCGCGGTGCCACCGGCCGCCTCCAGTGCCCAGCGCAGCGCGCAGGTCCCGGCGGTCTCGATCCTGGACGGCGACACCGGCACCCGCTCACCCTCCGGCCACAGCGGCTCGTCGGTGCTCACCGGCGCCAACCCGTGCCACTGCGCCGGGTCGGCACCGGGCACCCCGGCCTCGGCGAGCCGCGCCAGCACCCGGGCGGCCGCGGGGTCGGGGGCACCCAGGCGTGCCGTGTGCTCCAGCCGGGCGCGCAACGACCCGACCAGTCCGCGCAGGTCCAGCGGCGCGGGGGCGCCGACCTTGCGCGGGTCGTCGTCCTCCTCCTGCGGCTCCACCAGGTCGAGGAACGGCGACGGCTGTTCCTCGGCGTCGGCGACCGCCGTCACCAGCAACAGGCTCCGGGCGCGGGACACCGCGACGTAGAACGACCGCAGTTCGTCGGCCAGCACCGCCGCCCGCGCCGCCGCGCCGTGATCCGCCCCGTGGTCGTCGCTGCGGCCCGCCAGCACGTCGACCAGTGCCTGCGCACCGAGCAGCGAGTCGCGCAGCCGCAGGTCCGGCCACACCCCTTCCTGCACCCCGGCGACCGCGACCAGCTCCCACTCCCGGCCCGCGGCACCGGCCGGGGTCAGCACGCTGACCGCGTCCCGACGGGCGCGGGCGGCGATGGTGTCGGCGGGCAGCTCCTGCGACTCCACCCAGGCCAGGAAGGCGGCCGGCGGCGACTGCGGCATCCGGTCGACGTAGGTCTCGGCGGCGCGGAACAGCGCGAGCACGGCGTCCAGGTCCCGGTCCGCCCGTGCGCCACCGGCGCCACCCGCGAGCGCCGCGCGCCGCCAGGGGTCGGCCAGGGCGGCGGTGTCCCACAGCGCCCAGAGCACGGTCTGCGGGTCGGCACCCGGCGCGCGCGCCGCCTCCCGGCCCCGGGCCAGGACGGTCGCGAGCCGTTCCATCGGCCGCCGGGACACCAGCGGCAGCGTGGCCACCCGGAGCGGATCGCCCAGCGCCTCGACCAGCAGTTCGTCCGAGGTCCGGCCCCGCCGCTCGTCCCCGGCTCCGGCGATCTCCTCCGCCCGCAGCGCGCGGCGCACCCGGCGCAGACCCACCGCGTCCAGCCCGCCGAGCGGCGAGCAGCACAACCGGGCTGCCTGCTCGGCGTCCAGGTCGGCACCGCCGAGCTCGTCGCCCAGGACCACCCGGAGCGCGTCCAACAGCGGCCGGACGGCGGGCTCGTCCTTCAACGGCACATCCGACCCGACCACCGCGACCGGCACCGACGCCGACCCCAGCGCCCGGCGGAGCGCCGTCACCTGCCCGCCGGAGCGGGCGATCACGGCCATCTGCTCCCACGGGACGCCGCGCTCGAGGTGCGCGCTGCGCAGGGCGTGGGCCAGGTAGGCGGCCTCCTGCGCGGCACTGGGCAGCACCGCTGCCCGCACCGTGCGGGACGGTGCCGACGCCTCGGCCGGTGCGCCGGTCGAGGACACCTCCGCCGGTGCCCCGGTGGCCCGTCGGTGCTGGGCACCGCCGACCACGGCGATCCGCTCGGCCACCCGGCCGGCGACCGCGCGCAGCTCGCCGTCGTGCCGCCGCACCCGATCCAGCACCAGCCTCGTCGCGCCGAACTCCCCCGCGCCGTCGCCGGCGGCGTCCGCCCGGCCGACCAGTGCCGGGGTCGCACCGCGGAAGGTCTGCACCGCGGCGTCCGGGTCGGCGACCAGCAGCAGCCGTGCGCCGTCGTCGACCAGCACCCGGAGCAGTCGGGCCGTCGCCTCGGTGGCCTCCTGGTAGTCGTCCACCACCACCAGCCGCCAGCGCGGCCGCGGGCGTCCGGGCAGGTCCTCCTCCCAGTGCCGCAGCGTCTGGGCGGCCTCCTCGACCACCACCGCCGGGTCGTAGCGCGCCCCGATGTCCGGCGTCGTGCCGCGCAGCCCGGTCACGTCCAGGTACTCCTGGTACAGCACCGCCGCCGCCACCCAGGCCGGTCGGTCGTGGGTGCGGCCCAACCGCGCCAGGTCCACCGGCTCCAGGCCGCGCTCGGCGGCGCGCATCACCAGGTCGCGCAGCTCGCCGCGGAACGAGCGCAGGCCGATGGTCTCCGGCGGCACGCCCTCCGGCCAGACCAGCTCGACCCCCTCGCCCGCGAGATGCCCGGCCAGCAGCTCGGCGAGCGCCAGATCCTGCTCCGGACCGGAGATCAACGCCGGGGGCGGGTCGCCGAGCAGCACCGCACGCTGCCGCAGCACCGCGAAGGCCGCCGACGCCGCCGTGCGCACCATCGCCTGGCCGGAGGTGCGCCGGACCCGGGACCCGATCCGGTCGCGCAGATCCGCCGCCGCCCGTCGGCTCGCCGCCAGCACCAGCACGTCGTCCGCCCGCAGCCCGGTCGCCCAGCCGTCCTCGGCGGACAACGCGGCCGCGACGGTCTCGACCACCAGCTCGGTCTTGCCCGACCCGGCCGCCCCGGTGACCAGCACCGATCGCGCGCCCGACAACAGCAGGTCGACCGCCGCCCGCTGATCGGCGCCGAGCGCCACCGGCGGGGCCACATCGGCCAGCGCGGGACGCACCAGTCGGGGGGCGGAGAGCAGCTGCACGTCCCCGATCCCATCACATGGGACCGACACGGAACGCCCCGCGCCGCCCGTCACCCGCTGGTTATCATCGCCCGATGGCGACCCCCACCCCCGGTCAGCGACGACCGGCCCGCATGCCGCGCGACCTGCGCCGCGCCCAGGTGCTCCGGGTGGCCCAGGAGCTGTTCACCGCCGAGGGCTACCACCACGTGTCGATGGACGACATCGCCGACCGTGCGGAGGTCAGCAAGCCGGTGCTGTACCGGCACTTCCCGTCCAAGCTCGACCTCTACCTGACCGTGGTCGACGCCCGCGGCACCGATCTGCTGTCCACGGTGGACGCGGCGATCGACCAGGTCCAGGACGCGCGGGACGCGATCACCGGGGTGGTGCTGGCGTATCTGCACTTCGTGGACCGGACCGGGGAGGCCGCCGCCCTGCTGTTCGAGTCGGACGTCACCCACGACCCGGACGTGCGGGCCCGGGTCGAGCGGGCCACCGACCTGGTCACCGAACGACTGACCGATGTGCTGACCGGCGTCCCGGCGCTGTCCCCCGCTCCGGCCGGGGTGCTCGCGCAGTGCCTGGCGGCGATGGCCCAGCAGGTGGCGACCCGTCGGCTGCGCGATCCCGGCTCCCCCGACGCCCGGCAGACCGCGGCCCTCGTCACCCGGCTCGCCTGGGGCGGTGTGCGGGATTTCCTGCCGCCGGAGGACTCGGCCCAGGGCGAACGCAGCGCCGTGCGGCCGAGCTCCGACCTAGGATGACCGGAGCAGGCACCGCCAGGTGCACTCAGCTCTGATGCGAGGAGACGACGAAGCGTGGACATCACGATCGGTGTGCAGAACCTTCCCCGCGAGCTGGTGATCGATTCGGCGCAGAGCGCGGACGAGATCGCCGCCGCCGTCGAGGCCGCCCTGGGCGGCAGCAAGTCGACCCTGGAGCTGACCGACGCGCGCGGTCGCCGGGTGATCGTCCCCTCGGCCTCCATCGGCTACGTGGAGATCGGCACGGAGAACAAGGGCACGGTGGGCTTCGGCGCCCTCTGACCGACCCAGCACGAAGGCCCGCACCCCTTCCCGGGCGCGGGCCTTCGTCATGTCGTCAGCTCAGGCGGTCAGACCCAGCCGGCTCATCCGGCGGGTGTGCTCGGCCGTCAGCTCACCGAACAGCTTCGGGTCGGTGGCCGGGGTCTCCTCGGCCGCGACCGGCTCCGGCGCACCGTCCCGGCGACCGACCAGCCGCGCCAGGCTCGGGTGTCCGGCCATCGCCTGCTGCACCACGCCGAGCGCCTCGCCGACCAGACGGCGGCCCCACAGCGCGAGCCGGGAGACCAGCACCTCGTCCTGCGCACCGGCCGTCTCCAGCTCGGCGACCGCGAGTTCGGCGTGCGCCGCGTCGTCCAGCACCTCGAGCAGCAGCTCGCGGGTCACGTCGTCGACCGCCCCCGCGGCGATCCGGCAGAAGTCGTCGGACACGCCCTCGGCCACGTAGGACCGCAGCAGCCGCTCCCACCAGGTGCTCGGCTGGGTGCGGTTGTCGAAGTCGTCCAGCAGCCGGGTGTACGCGCCCAGGCTGCGCTCCGGGTCGCCGCCGAGCTCGCCGACCCGGGCGAGCACCCGGTCCCGGCGCTGCACGGCCGCGGCGGCCAGTCGGCTCAGCTCCAGCTGCTGCTCGGTGGTCGGTGCCTCCCGCGCGTCCTCGGCCAGGCGCCCGAAGGCGACGTGCTGCAGATGCGCGACCAGACCGAGCAGCTCGACGGTGTCCGAACGGTCGGCGGCTGCCTCGGGGCGGCCATCGTGGGCGGCGGAAGTCATCCGTCGATCGTAGCCCGCCCGGCTATGCTGACCACAGCACAGGGGTAGTCCGCGACCTGGTGGTGGGGAGGCGCGTCCATCCGACGTACCCCCTGAGAGGTCATTCGTGCATGCGCTCTCCGCATACTCACGCCTGTTCAAGCTGACCGGCCCGCTCTACGTCCTGGTCGCGTTCCTCGGCCGCCTGCCGATGGCGATGGCCCAGGTCGGCACCCTGATGCTGGTCTTCCGCGCCACCGGCTCCAACGAGGTCGGTGGCGTCGCCGCCGGTGCGCTGGCGGTCGCCAACGCCGTCGGTGCCCCGATCGCCGGGATGCTCTGCGACCGGCACGGTCAGCGGATCGTGGTCCTGGTCCAGTCGCTGGCCGGGACCGCCGGACTGATCGGTCTGGTGCTGCTCGCGCACGCCGGAGCGCCGAATCCCGCGATGATCGCGATGTCCGCCGCCCTCGGTGCCGTACTGCCCCAGGTCGGCCCGCTGGCCCGGGTGCGCTGGCGACCGCTCGCCGCGCGGTCCGGCGGGGATCAGCGACGGCTGGTGGATGCCGCGTTCTCCTACGAGGGAGCCGCCGACGAGGCGTCCTTCGCGCTGGGCCCGGCGCTGGTCGGCATCGCCGCGGTGCTGGTCTCCCCCGCCGGCGCGCTGATCACCGCCGCCGTGCTGCTCGCGGTCTTCGGGACCGCCTTCGCCCTGCACCCCACGGCCCGACTGACCGGCCCGGCGGTGCACGCCGTGACCACGGTGCCCGCCATGCCCCCGGTGTCTGCTGTGCCCGGTACGCCCGGCGAGGCGCCGACCTACGCCCCGGTGCGGCTGGACGGCCGGTTCCTCACCGTCGGACTCGTGGTGCTGATCCTGGCCCAGTGGTCGGTCGGCGTGCTGTTCGGCGCGACCCAGACCGGCACCAACGCCCTCGCCGACTCGGTGGGCAAGGCCGGTGTGACCGGCCTGGTGCACGCGATGCTCGGGGTCAGCTCCGCGATCGCCGGGATCGCCACCGCGTTCATCCCGGCCCGCGTCCGCCAGGAGCGCCGGATGCTGGTCGCGTCCATCGCGCTGGTCGCGCTGTCCTGGCCGTTGCTGCTGGTCCACTCGCTCGGCCCGCTGGTCGCCGCGGTCGCCGTGCTCGGCTTCGCGATCGCCCCGTTCATGATCTCGGTGTACTCCCAGGCCGAGCACGCGGTGCCGCCCGCCCGCAGCGCCCTGGCGATGACCCTGCTCGCCGGTGCCACCAGCATCGGCTACGCCTGCGGCGCCGGGGTCGCCGGGTCGCTCGCCGACTCGTCCGGTCACACCGCCGCCTTCGGGGTGACGGTGGGCGCGACGGTGCTGGCCCTGCTGCTGGCGCTGAGCCGGCAACGCGGAGTGCGACGCGCTGCGCCCGAGCTCCAGCCGGTGGAGCAGCCCGCCACCGTCTGATCCGTCCGGTCCCGGCGCGCTGATCCACGGCGTTCCGGGACCGGATCCGGGGTACAGGCGTAGGATGCCCGCGTACAGCGGTTGCCCGGTCGTCTCGACGACGGCGTGTCGTGCCGCTCCGGGTGTCACTCGTCCGGGGCCGCCGACAGCACATTTGCACGATCGGCTGCCGGACCAGACCGTGGCGATGCCCGTCGCTGCCCGGGGCCTGCGAGTCCCGCGCGATGTGCGGCCCGCCACCCGCACGAGTGAAGAGTCGTTTGTGACCACCACCGACACCAGCGCGCCGCTCCCCGAGGACGTCGCCATCGAGACCATCGACACCACGGCCGCCTCCGTGCAGGCCGAGAACGTCACCTTCGCGGACTTCGACGTCCGCCCCGAGATCGTCGCCGCCCTGGCCGACGCCGGGATCACCGCCCCGTTCCCGATCCAGGCGATGACCCTGCCGGTCGCGCTCGCCGGGCACGACATCATCGGCCAGGCCAAGACCGGGACCGGCAAGACCCTGGGCTTCGGCGTCCCGCTCCTGCACCGGGTGATCGCCCCCGGCGAGGACGGCTGGGACACCTTCCCGCGCCAGGGCAAGCCGCAGGCCCTGGTGATCGTGCCGACCCGCGAGCTGGCCGTCCAGGTCGCCGGTGACCTGCAGACCGCCTCCAAGCGGCGCAGCGTCCGGGTCGCGCTGCTCTACGGCGGCCGCGCCTACGAGCCGCAGATCGAGATGCTGAACCGTGGCGTCGAGGTCGTCGTCGGCACCCCGGGCCGGATGATCGACCTGATGAACCAGGGTCACCTCGACCTGAGCGCCGTGCGCTGCGTGGTGCTGGACGAGGCGGACGAGATGCTCGACCTCGGCTTCCTGCCCGACGTGGAGAAGCTGCTCGCCCGCACCCCCGCCTCCCGGCACACCATGCTGTTCTCGGCCACCATGCCGGGCGCCGTGGTCGCGATGGCCCGCCGCTACATGACCCAGCCAACCCACATCCGGGCGAACCAGCCCGACGACGAGGGCGCGACGGTCAAGAACATCAAGCAGGTCATCTACCGTGCGCACGCCCTGGACAAGGTCGAGATGCTGGCCCGCATCCTGCAGGCGAAGGACCGAGGCCTGACCATCGTCTTCGCCCGGACCAAGCGCACCGCCGCCAAGGTCGCCGACGAGCTGGTCGACCGTGGGTTCGCGGCCGGCGCACTGCACGGCGACCTCGGCCAGGGAGCCCGCGAGCAGGCGCTGCGCGCGTTCCGCAACGGCAAGGTCGACGTGCTGGTCGCCACCGACGTCGCCGCCCGCGGCATCGACGTGGACGACGTGACCCACGTGGTCAACTACCAGTGCCCCGAGGACGAGAAGACCTACCTGCACCGCACCGGCCGCACCGGCCGTGCCGGGCACAAGGGCACCGCGGTCACCTTCGTCGACTGGGACGACGTGCCGCGCTGGTCGCTGATCGACAAGGCGCTCGGCCTGGGCATCCCGGACCCGGTCGAGACCTACTCCTCCTCGGAGAACCTCTACGCCGACCTGGACATCCCGGTCGGCACCACCGGCCGCCTGCCCCGCGGTCAGCGCACCCGCGCCGGCCTGGACGCCGAGGTGCTCGAGGACCTGGGCGAGACCGGCAAGCGGCACAGCAGCGGCCGTTCCGAGGCTGGCCGTGGCGACCGTGGCGGTCGGTCCGGCGGCGAGCGTGGCGGTCGGTCCGAGGGTGGCCGTGGTGGTCGCTCGGGCGGCGACCGCGAGGGCGCCCGCGAGCAGCGCGCGGATCGTCCCGCGCGGCAGCGGACCCGTCGATCGGCGGACGCGGACGCCCCGGCGAACGAGGCACCGGCGGCTGCCAGCACCGAGGGCACCGAGGGCGGCGACGCACCCCGTCGCCGTCGCCGCCGTCGCCGCGGTGGCTCCGGCTCCGGTGAGTCCACCACCGAGAGCTGAGCCACCCCGCTCACACCGAGGGCGCCCCGTCGTGGTGACGGGGCGCCCTCGGTGCGTGGTGGGCACCGTCGGCGTCGCGCGGTCACTTCCCGTGGTGATTCAGGCGTGAGGCCGTGCGGGACCTGACTCCTCGTCGGCGGGCTCCGAAGCGGCCGGCGGCTGTGGCACCGGCGCTGGGTGCGCCGATGCTGGTGCGCCCGGCTCCTCAGGGGTCGGCGGGGGCGGTTGCGCCGCGAGCGCCCAGCGGATGGTCGCGGTCAGGAACTGCCCCAGGGCCGGAGCGATGTCGCGGTCCACCCTCACTCGGTCCGGGAGCCCCAACGGCTCACGGCAGGCACGCGGCAGGAGCCCGATCGCCGCGAGCACCAGCCCCCGGTACGGCAACCGAGCAGCCACCGGCAGCGGCGGCTCACGGAGCAGGAATGTCGCGGCGTCCCGGGCCGCCGCACTCCCCCGCAGCTCGGGCACGAAGCCGTCCAACTGGGCGCGCAGCTCCCGCACCGACTCCGGCGGGTCGATCACGCCGAGCTCCCGCGCCGTCCTGGCCGCCTGCGCGACGTACAGGTCGCAGTCCGCCGCCGACAACGGGCGCGCGCCGAACCGCTGGTGGGCGGTCAGGAAGGCGTGCACCTCCGCCACGTGCACCCAGCGGAGCAGATGCGGGTCGGAGGCGGCATACGGTTCGCCGTCCTCGGAGAACCCGCTGATCCCGGCATGGATCTGCCGCACCGCCCGGGTGGCCTGCCCGGCGTGGTCAGCGGTGCCGAAAGCCGTCACCGCCAGGAAGGCACTGGTGCGCTGCAACCGCCCCCACGGGTCCCCGCGATAACCGGAGTGCGCCGCCACCGCCGCCATCGCCCGCGGATGCCACGACTGCAGCAACAGCGCCGCCAGCCCGCCGACGAACATCGAGGCATCACCGTGCACCCGCCGCAGCGGGGCGTCGGGGCCGAACCAACGGTCGCCGGGCGTGCCGTGGATCCGGTCGCGGATCGAGTGACCGTGCGGGCCGGCGACCCGGTCGAGCAGGGCGCCGGAGAGTCGTTCGCGGAGGGAGAGCACCGGTCGATGCTCACCCGTGGCGGGTGGTTCGGCACCCCGAGACGGCGCCGACCGACGCCTCAGGTCACCCCGCCGCGATGAACGCCCGCACCGCGTCCGCGACCAGCTGCACCGCGATGGCCGCCAGCAGCAGACCCGCGATCCGGGTCACGAGCGTGGTGCCGGAATCGCCCAGCACCCGGTTGATCGCCCCGGCGAACCGCATCGCCAAGTAGAGGCAGATGTGCACGGCGACGATGCCCAGCCCGATCGAGATCCAATCGGCGGCGGTGCCGTCGCTCTGCTGGACGAACACCATGGTGGCGACGATCGCACCGGGTCCGGCCAGCAGCGGGGTGCCCAGCGGCACCAGCGCGACGTTCACCTTGCTGTTGCCGGACGGCTGAGGGTCCTCGGACTTGCCGGTCAGCAGCTCCATCGCGACCAGGAGGAGCAGCAGACCGCCGGACGCCTGCAGCGCCGGCAGCGAGATGTGCATGTAGGACAGCAGCCCCTGGCCGAAGACCGCGAACACCAGGATCACGCCGAAGGCGACCAGGATCGCCTGCCGGGCAGCCTTGGACCGCTGCTGCTTGGTCATGGTCCCGGTGAGCGCCAGGAAGATCGGCACCGTCCCCGGCGGGTCCATGATCACGAACAGGGTGATGAAGACTTCACTGAACAAGCGCCAGTCGAGAACCGCGCTCATGCTCGCACCACCGGTGTCCGTCCCTCCGACTCGACCCGCCCCAGGACATCCGGGGCGGTCAGATTCTCCCCCAGCCGATTGGGTTTCCCGGCACCGTGGTAGTCGCTGGACCCGGTGACGGCCACGCCGAGCCGGTCGGCCAGGGCGGTCAGGCGGGCGCGCTGGGCGTCGTCGTGGTCCCGGTGGTGCACCTCCAGGGCGAACAGACCGCCGTCGACCAGCTCCTCGATCACCCGGTCGGCCACGACCCGGCCGCGTCCGTCCGCACCCGGGTGCGCGAACACCGGCACGCCACCGGCAGCGCGGATCGCCCGGACCACGTCGACGGCGTCGGGTGCGTAGTACGGCACGTAGTACCCGGCCCGCGCCGACAGCAGGGTGTCGAAGGCAGCGGTCCGGTCCGGCACGATCCCGAGCGCGACCAAGGCGTCGGCGATGTGCGGTCGGCCGACCACGGTGCCCGGCTGCTGCACGGCGGCCACATCGGCCCAGCTGATCGGGTAGTCCTCGGCCAGCAGCTCCACGATCGCCCGGCCCCGGTGCTGACGGGCGTCGCGGGTCCGGGCGATCATCCCGGCGAGTTCCGGATGCTCCGGGTCGTGCAGGTAGCTGAGCAGGTGCACGCTCACCCCGCCGACCAGCGCCGACACCTCGGTGCCGCGGACCAGCGCCACGCCGGTCTCCGGCACGGCGGCGGCAGCCTCGGCCCACCCGGCGGTGGTGTCGTGGTCGGTGAGTGCGACCACGTCCAGCCCGGCGGCCGCCGCGGAGGCCATCAGCATGGCCGGCGACTCGGTGCCGTCCGAGACGTTCGAATGGGTGTGGAGGTCGATGCGCACCGACGCAGCCTAGTGAAGCGGTGCCAGACTGATCCCCATGTCTGAGTCGAGCAGCACCGAACAGTCCCTGGCCGATCGCGGCTCCAACCGCAGCCAGCGCCCGCAGTCAGCGGCGTTCATCGACTGGGTCACCTCCGGCTGGGCCGAGCGTCCCGCCAGCACCGCCGAGCGGGGCGCGGCCGCCGACTTCACCGCCGCCCGCCGCGCGCGCCTGTCCGCGCAGTTCCCCGGCCAGCGCCTGGTGATCCCGGCCGGGGCGTTCAAGGTCCGGTCCAACGACACCGACTACCGGTTCCGACCGCACTCGGCCTTCGCGCACCTGACCGGTCTGGGAGCCGAGCAGGAGCCGGACGCGGTGCTCGTGCTCCACCCGGTCGAGGACGGCGCAGGTGACGAGGTGCCGGGCGGCGGTCGTTCCGGCCACCACGCGGTGCTCTACATGCGCCCGCTCGCGTCCCGCGACACCGAGGAGTTCTTCGCCGACGCCCGCTACGGCGAGTTCTGGGTGGGTGCCCGCCCGACGCTGGACGACATGGCGACCGTGACCGGGATCGCCACCGCGCACTCGAACGAGCTGCGCGACGCCCTGGCCAAGGACGTCGGGCCGGACGGCGTGCAGCTGCTCGTCGTGCCGGAGGTGGACGAGGCGGTCGAGGCCGTCGTCGAGGAGATCCGGTCCACCCCGCAGGCGGAGCTGGACGCCCGACTGGTCGAGGCGCTGTCCGAGCTGCGGCTGATCAAAGACGAGCACGAGGTCGCCGAGCTGCGCAGCGCGGTCGCCGCCACCGCCGCCGGCTTCGAGCAGATGGTGCGCCGGCTCCCGGAGGCGGTCGCGCACCGTCGTGGTGAGCGGGTCATCGAGGGCACGTTCCTGGCGAAGGCCCGCGAGGAGGGCAACTACGTCGGCTACGAGACGATCGCCGCCGCGGGCGCCCACGCCACCACGCTGCACTGGACCGACAACGACGGTCAGGTGCGCACGGGTGAGCTGGTGCTGGTGGACGCCGGGGTCGAGGTCGACTCGCTCTACACCGCCGACATCACCCGGACGCTGCCGGTCACCGGCACCTTCACCGCCGACCAGCGCAGGGTCTACCAGGCGGTGCTCGACGCCGCGGACGCCGCCTTCGCGGTGGCGGTGCCGGGCAACCGGTTCCGGGACGTGCACGCCGCCGCGATGGAGGTGATCGCCGCACGGCTCGCCGAGTGGGGCATGCTCCCGGTCAGCGCGGAGGAGTCGCTGTCGCCCGAGGGTCAGCAGCACCGGCGCTGGATGGTGCACGGCACCAGTCACCACCTGGGCCTGGACGTGCACGACTGCGCGCAGGCCCGCCGCGAGATGTACCTGGACGCGGTGATCGAGCCGGGCATGGTGTTCACCATCGAGCCCGGGCTGTACTTCCAGGCCGACGACCTGCGGGTCCCGGCGGAGCTGCGCGGCATCGGCGTCCGGATCGAGGACGATGTGCTGATCACCGCCGACGGCAACGAGAACCTCTCGGCCGCCCTCCCCCGCACCCCGGACGAGGTCGAGCGCTGGATGGCCACTCTGCTGCCCTGACCCCGCTGAACCCCTGACGGCCGCGGACGCCGCCCGCGGACACACGAACGCCCCCGTCGGATGACGGGGGCGTTCGTGGCGTCTCAGCGCTGCTGCTGTTCCGGGTCCTGAGGCGGCTGGGCCGGGGACTCCTGCGGCGGCGGCGCGTACTGGCCGTACTGGGGTGCGGGCCGGTCCGCCGGGGCGGCGGGCTCGGTCGGCGTGCCGGGCTGCGCGGCCGGAGCAGCAGGCTGGGTCGAGGTGCCCGGCTGCGCGACCGGAGCGGCGGCGTTCGGGTCGGCGTACTGCCCGTAGCGCGGCTGCTGTCCCGGCTGGGCCACCGGGTTCGGGTCGGCGTACTGGCCGTAGCGGGGCTGCTCACCCGGCTGGACGGGAGCGCCCTGGCCCGCCGCTTGGCCGTAGCGCGGGGCGCCCGTCGGCTGGGTCGGAGCGCTCGGGGTCGCAGGGCCCTGACGCACGGCACCCACCTCGCGCAACAGGTTCCTCGCCTCGTGCGCCTTCTCCACCGCGCACAGCACCGCGTACTGGCTGGCCACGATCTGGCTCTGCGAGGTGAAGTCGCGCTTGCCGCCGGTGATCGCGTAGCTGACCACGCCGAACAGCAGACCGAAGCCACCACCGACCACCGCCGCGACCAGCAGGATGCCGAGCGAGTTGGAGGTCAGCATGAACAGCAGCCCGATGAAGATGCCGAACCAGACGCCGGACAGGAAGCCCGACAGCGCGACCCGCGGATAGGTGAGTCGCCCGGTCACCCGCTCGACCATCTTCAGCTCGGTGCCGACGATCGTGACGTGCTGGACCGGGAACTGGCGGTCGGACAGGTGGTCGACCGCGCGCTGCGCCTCCAAGTAAGTGCCGTAGGACGCGACCGTCTCGCCCTGAGGCAGCGTCGGGGTCGCGGGGACGCGGGGACCACCGGTGAACGACAT